>Ga0326727_10006974_pt1 | contig 30380 bp, 23 predicted proteins | sample MB2enrmetagenome_FD_207643 | JGI IMG/M metagenome (GOLD analysis project Ga0326727, IMG submission 207643) | Lab enriched peat soil microbial communities from McLean, Ithaca, NY, United States - MB29MY | ecosystem: Environmental > Terrestrial > Soil > Wetlands > Peat | place: USA: New York... | reverse complement strand
GCATAAAAATCTGCTCCTGTAAATTCCTTGACCTGTTGATTGACAGGATACCCACCGATCACGACTTTTACCATATCCCTCAACCCAGCCTCTGCCAAAAGATCGACGACCTTCTTTATAGAACAAACGCAAAAGGATAGCAATACACTAATCCCTAAAATCGAGGCTTTCGTTTCGTTAACCGCTTGGAGGAATCTTTCCGGCGTTACATCGACTCCTAAGTCATGCACTTGAAAACCGGAGGATCTCAAAAGGTATATGATGATATTCTTGCCGAGATCATGAATGTCCCCTTCAATGGTTCCCATCACAATCGACAGACCTTTTTGAGACTCGCTTACCGGGATGTAAGGTTCCAGAATCTCCATGACCTCTTTCAGAATTTCCTCAGCCATAATGAGATCCGAGAGATAATAATAACTATCACTGTATTTTTCGCCAACGGTTTTTACTCCCCCTCGGCAACTCTCAATGATCTCCGTACAAGTGGAACCGGCTAGGATTCTTTCCTTAACCAGCCTCAGAGTTTTTTCTTCATCAAGGTCCGCCATAGCTATTTGTAGTTCGTCTTCCAAATTAAGAACCCCCAATTAGCTTAATCTTTTTTATACCAGCCGTCATAGCTCGTCAATTTATGTCGATCTCCCCGGTAAACAGCCTTACTCCAACCCACAGGCTTAAGGTCTTGGTCAAAGATCGTCTGCTCGATCAGAAAGACCGGTGAACTGGGCGCGATCCCGAGAATCAGCGCTTCTTCTTCAGTACAGGTGGCTACCTGGAGAATTTTCTTGGCACTCATTGGCACATACTCCGTATGAGTCGCGATGAGACCCGGCAAACTCGGATCTTTTAATTCTGATTCCAGGATTGGTTTACTTTTACTATAGATGGTGTATTTCGTTTCAAAGGATAGACGTTCGTCCTCAGCAGAAAGTACCGTGCGAAAATATAAGAAGCGCTTATGTTCATCACCCAGTTGAAACTTCTCTCTCAGTTCCTGATTAGCTCTGATAATTTTGGCTTCCAAGAGCGAGGTTTTATAGTTCAAACCTCTTTCTTTAAGTTCTTGACTAAAATCATTGAGTTCAAAAACAATATTATCTAATTTTGGTGTGGCGACGAAGGTGCCTCTGCCTTGCTGAGCGTAAACCATGCCTGCTGACACCAATTCTGAAATTGCTCTGCGCACCGTCATGCGGCTAATTCCGAAGCGCGAGGAGATTTCATGCTCGGTGGGCAAAGACTCACCCGGTTTAAGGTCACCCTGGCGAATTTGCGCTTCGATCAGCTTAAATAGTTGGTAATAGATTGGAATCACTGAACTCTTATCAATCGTTTCTTCTCGAATCACCAATAACACCTATTCCTAATCATAATCATAATTGTCTATACATCTAAACTGTTGCTAATTCTAGCATGCCCTCCTGAGGGTGTCAACACGAAGGATCTTCCCCAAAAAACAGATGTACGTAATTGTACATCTGTCAAGGGAAATCCCTTCAGCCATAAATTCTTGTTTTTTTAGGGCTTATAACTGAACATCCGCTGACACGATCCTCAACCAGCCCTCTTAAAACTCGCAGGAATTGGCTGTCCTCGGAAAAGAAATCACATCCCGGATATTGGACATTCCCGTCAAATACATAATCACGCGTTCAAAGCCAAGTCCGAACCCGGCATGTTTCACGCCGCCATACCTGCGCAGATCAAGATACCAACCGTAATCCTCTTCGTTCAGTCCGGATTCCTTCATGCGGTTTTGCAAGACCTCAAGGCGTTCCTCCCGTTGGCTTCCTCCGATAATTTCTCCAACCCCGGGAACCAGCAGATCCATAGCGGCAACCGTTTGATTATCCTCATTCAGCCTCATATAGAAGGCCTTAATTCCTTTCGGATAATCCGAAACAAAAACCGGTTTTTTAAAGACTTTCTCTGTCAAGTAGCGCTCGTGCTCGGTTTGAAGATCCGTACCCCAATGAACGGGATATTCAAAGTTGGCATTTTCCTTCTCCAACAATTCTACTGCTTCAGTATAGGTAATATGTCCGAATTCGGAGCTCAAAATATTTTCCAGCCGCTCAAACAAGGTCTTATCGACAAAGTTATTAAAGAAGGCCATTTCCTCCGGAGCATTGTCCAGGGCATACTGGATAATGAATTTCATCATCTCTTCGGCCAGGTTCATATTGTCTAAAAGATCAGCAAAGGCAATCTCCGGTTCGATCATCCAAAACTCAGCAGCATGCCGCGCTGTATTAGAATTTTCCGCTCGAAACGTGGGCCCAAACGTATAGACGTTGCGGAAAGCCATGCAGTAGGTCTCGACATTAAGCTGACCACTTACCGTGAGGCTTGCCATACGACCAAAAAAGTCTTTGGAGAAATCGACCTTACCGGCTTCGTCCCGAGGAGGTCCGGCTATATCTAAGGCCGTCACTCTAAACATCTCCCCGGCACCCTCAGCATCGCTTCCGGTAATGATGGGAGTCTGCACATAGACATAGCCTTTTTCCTGAAAGAACTTATGTATCGCGTAGGCCACCACTGAACGCACTCGAAAAACGGCAGCAAAGGTGTTCGTTCTGGGACGCAAATGCGCGATCGTGCGCAGATACTCGAAAGTATGCCGCTTCTTCTGAAGAGGATAATCTGCTGCAGACAGTGAGAGAAGCTCAATCTGTTCCGCTTTCAATTCAAAGGGTTGCTTCGCTCCCGGGGAAGGAACTAAGGTTCCTTGAATACGCAGGGCCGAACTAATCGTCAGTTTGCCAATCTCTGTAAAGTTGGCCAAACTTTCTTCAAAAACCACTTGAAGGTTCTCAAAGAAGCTTCCGTCATTGATTTCGATAAACCCAAATGCTTTGGAGGAGCGCACCGTACGAACCCAGCCGGACAGTTCTACCTTCTGATTGAGAAACCGCTCCGTCTCTCGATAAATTTCCTTAACTGTAACCGCTTGCATATTGATCCTCCTCAAAATATCCCATTGAGGGTTTAAGATTTTCCTAATTTCAGATTATACCTGATTGGAATCCCAACTTCAAATCACAAACCGCTGACTGTGTTCTTTCAATTCTTCCATTAATAAAATCAACTGCCGCACGCTGTCCCGAATTGCACTGACCGTGGCACTCATCTCCTCTGTGGAGGCGGCAATTTCTTCTGCGGCTGCGGCATCTTCCTGGGTCATACCCGTAATCTTAGCGACTGATCCGGTTATGGTCTGACCCATCTGAACTACTTGCTGAACCTCCTCCTCCATTACCCCCAATAGTTGAGCAACTGTTTGAGTTCCCAAGGAGATCTGCGTAAACTGGTCCAGGGCCCGCTCCCCAATTTCTGATTGTTCCTCGATCAAAGAGACTGCTTCTTCGGAGACTCGCGCTGAATTTTCAACATTCAGGGTCACTTGATCAATCAGACCCGCGATTTGGGAGGCACTTTGCTTGGATCCTTCAGCCAATTTGCGGACTTCTTCAGCTACGACGGCAAACCCCCGCCCGGCTTCCCCGGCACGGGCCGCCTCAATCGCTGCATTGAGGGCCAGGAGATTCGTCTGATCGGAGATCCCGGTAATAATCTGGGTAATCCCGCGGATTTGTCCCGTCTGCTCCTTAAGCGCATGGCTGCCCGTCCTGATTTCCTCCACTTTGACTGCGAAGCTTTGCATTTTCCCCGCTAAATCCCGCATTATTTCTTCCCCACGCAGGGTCCGGGCAGTTACATCCGAGGTACTGCCGGCGACACGTTCCATATGTCCCGCCAAAATTCGGACACTTCGATTGATGCCATCGCTTTGCACAGCCATCTCACTCGTACTTAAGGCAATCTTTTGAGTACCGCCGGCTACCTGACTGACACTCAAGGCCACTTGGTCGGCCCCCTGCGCTGTTTGATCCGTCGCAGCAGAAATTTCCCTTGTCGAAGCCTCTACCTGTCCCACCGCTTGGTTAATCGAGCAACAGATTTCCTTGGTGTTTTCAAGCATCTTTTTCAGGGCAATTGTCAAGGTTCCTAACTCACCGTACCAATTTGTTTGAATGTCAATTTTCAAATTGCCTGTGGCTAAAATCTCGGCATCTTCAGTTAACTGAATCAGCGGTTGAGTTAAGATTGAGGAGACGAAATATCCCGAAAGCACACCGAAGATAAGAACTATCAGCCCGACCAGAAATACCCAATCTCTTAAGGCGTTTAGTTCCTGCACTATCCCCTTCCTGGAAAGCACGGCCTTGATATAGCCTTTAACTTCGCCCCGGTAGTCTGTAAAGGGAATAAGCAACACATTCGACTGACTATCTCTGCTCACTGAGAATTGGGTTTGGCCGTTAGCTAAGGCTTTCACCGAAGCTTCCGAGACCGGAAAATTATCTTGACCGGTACCGGCCAGCAATCCTCCATTCTCCTTTACCTTTTTGACTTGGGAAGCGGACGGATTGAGAAGATAGATATAGTAATCTCCGGGATTCTTCTTCTGTATGGCTTTCAAAAAGTCTTCGCCAAAATCCATACCGTATTCTGCACTCCCCACCCAGCGGTCTTGATACTTGACCGGCACCACAACTCGAAACCCGTATCCTTCGACCCCCTCTTCCAGCCCTTCCACAATTTTATGCTCTTGATTGGCCGCCACCACTGTAGGCCGAATTTGCGAAAGGTCATCTCCGAATTTACCGGGTGAATGCGCCCGATAGAATGAAATAGCCGGTGAAAGATGGAACTGAAGTTGACTGAAGCCTTCTTCCTTAATCACTGCAAAGACCGGTTGAACTAATTGCGCAAGGGTAGCCCGGTCTTGTTCTGCTAAAGCCTTAGCCACATCCGGGTTCACCGTCATTGACAGCACCGCAGACTTCGCCCGCTCCAGGCGATTAACGAATTCATCCCGGATACCCTGTTCTACAAGTTTTTCCGTTTGCAGTTCACTCGTTTTGAGCAACTTCTCGGCATTCCAAAGGCTCGCCCCAGATAAGGCTGCCACCACGACTATAATCACCAGACCCGCCATAAGGGTAATCCGGGTTTTAATTGACATGGAACGTTTGATCAGCTTCGACATCTTATAGTTCCCCCACAACTCCTAATAGGTTATCTTGCTTCATTAATAGTTTCTCTATTAATTTCTCTCTAGTTCCGAATATTCAGATAGGTTGGATTAAATTTATAATCTAAATTAAGAAAACAAAGCTTATTAAGCTTAAGATAGATTAAGGTCCTATATCAAATCGCCAAATATTTTAAACCTCACTGAAATAAGTTATATAGGCGTAAATCAGCAAGCAGAATGAATTTAGAGAACATTTCCGATCATTCCAAAAAGATTTAGTTTTAACGAGATGGTCCACCCCCTTCAAGGTTAGTCGTGTGCTTAGCTTTTTCGCTCTAAATTTCTTAATTACACTATGTTACACCGCCTACGATAAAATAAATGAAAGCTACCTGACATAAATAACGTCAGGTAGCTTTCATTTATCTTGCCATTTTAGAAACCTGGAACTTCGTCCCCGGTATTTGTAAACTAACATTGTTCAGCGTCGCTTAATAGTTCCTTTAACCTCTCCTCAGTCAAGTCTTCTTCCGAATAAATGGGGATATCCTGCTCTTGCAATAAGGCAGCCGTTACCCCTTGACCCGGCTTAGCGAGATGGGTGAAACTTCCATCATAAATATAATTCACTCCGCAGGACGGGCTGCGTTCCTTAAGAATTGCCGCAGTTACCTTAAACATCCTCACGATTTTCATAACTTCTGTTGCTCCTTGGATAAACTGAGAGGTCACTGCTTCTCCTTGAGCTCCCTGAACGATACCCCGCCCCAGCAGGACATCCTGCCCTGTCCCTTCGCTAATCTCCACCGGAACCCGCGGAGTAGGCAAGCCACCCAGTTGCTCCGGACAAACCGGAATAAACTTTCCCAGCGCACTGTATCTCTGAAGCAAAGCATAGCTATTCGTCTTCCCGTCATACTTGGTGTTCAGCCCAAGCAAACACGCACTTACAATAATCATTTAGGCTACCGTTCCTTCTTTTAAATTACTCCCTCTGTCCAGGGGCTAGCTCGCTTCATTCAACTAAAACATGCCCTCCTCCACATCAATGCCCGCCATTTTAATTAGATACATGGCATTACGGGTTGTAGAAATCCCAGGCCGAAGTTTATAGTCAAAATGGATTTGATCATTTTTATAATACTCTCGGAAATGATAGTTGCGGACTCTCCGGTTACTTTCCCGCTCCAAGTCCCCTAACTCCAAATCATGGGTAGATACCATACCCATGGCTCCAACCTTACTCAGTTGTCGAATCAAGATTTTAGCTCCGGCATGCCGATCCTGTGAATTGGTCCCTTTGAAGATCTCATCTAACAGGAAAAAGATTCTCCCTGCTGTTTTAGACGCACTGACGATCTCCTTAATGCGCAGTAATTCCGCGTAAAAAGAAGAGATATTCTCTCCCAAGTCATCCCGCACCCGCATGCAGGTATAAATTCTCAGCAACGGGCAACTAAAACGTTGGGCACACACCGGTGCCCCGGCATAAGCCAAAACCAGATTGATGCCCATTGTCCGCAGCAAGGTGCTTTTTCCGGACATGTTCGACCCTGTAATTAACAAAATTCCGGAGTCCCGGTCCAAGGATAAGTCATTGCAAACTGAATTTTCTAAGAGTGGGTGCCCCATCTTAACCGCGACAATGCCGGAATCTTCCGCAGAGATCTCCGGGAACTCCCAGTCCGGGTGATCCCTATGAATAATCGCCAGACTGCTTAAGACCTCCAATTCAGCAATAGTCTCCAGCCAGCGGCCAAGAAAACGTCCCGACTTCTCTTTCCAAGCTTCTAAGGCGATCATGCATTGAATATCCCAGAGAGTGAGAATATTAATAATCAGAAACATGGCATTGCTCCGATTGGCTATCAGATCAGCCAAGCCTGATAACTTTCTGATTTGTTCAAAAGCTGTCTTGCCATCACGATCCAATAGGCCCTTCCTCAAGGCTTGCAGGTAATCTGCTTGGAAAGTTCGTCTTTCGAAGCGTTCCAGCATTTTTTCATAAACTCGAACACTGTCTTTATAGGTATAAACAGCATTAAGGGCCTTGCCCCGTTCCTTTCCCACAAAGAGTATAAGCGACTGAATCACTAGTCCCGCAAGGGGATACCAGAGAGGAATCCTCGCTGTCATAAGATAAAGAAGCAAAAATATGATCGTGATCAGGGGGAGCGCGCGGACTAGGATCAAAACCTTCAATTGCAGATAGGTTGGATCATAGGTCTTCGCCCACTCAATAATTAACCCCGGCGAATTTAACGGTCGCTTCGTCATCCCAGCCTCTGCGCTAAAACGCTGCCGCCAAGCAAGATTTCTCGCCAGTTCTTTGATGGCTTCTTGCTTCTTGTGAAGCAGGCCAATCTCTCCGGGAGACTCGGTCAAGGCTTCTTTCAGTTTTTCTCTTCCTCTAAAGGTCTTGGCAATATTGATCCATTGAAAGAGTGAACCAAAACCGAAAAGGTCCAGATCTTCAGCATAGGGGTGAGCCGGGTCTTTAAAGTCTGCTCCCTGATCAGGGAAGGATTTCCATCCCCCCGCTAAACGCTGCAAAGCTTGATCATAGTTTTCATAAAGTACCCGCAAATAGTCTTGCTGGGTTCTTAATTTCTGGTGCCAAAAAACGAGGCCGGCAAAGCAGACCAACGTAAAGATGACCATTCCCCAACCCCATAAGGATCTTTGAGTCAGATATAAACCTGCCGCCGCCACACACCCCGCCAGGAACGTAACGAGTCGAACATTACTTAAGCGGTTGAGCGTTTGAGTTAATCCTTCTAACCACCGCGCGTAATACTGTTTTCTTTTTTCATACTGTTCTTTTGCCGCTAACAAGCTCTTATCCTCCAATGATTTACCATATCGTTAGTTCCTTTCCTGAACAGTCCTTTAGCAGTTGCAGTTATATATCAGGATTATACACCACCGGAGCAATTATTGCCACATCTTGGAATTCAAAATCCCCAGCTGCTTTCCTGGTTCCGATCAATTTCTTCAGATCAATAATCTGCCTATTCTGCGCATTCTCTCGTTCTTTCTTTCCTATCCCCCGGATGCTATACTTGATTATCAGGAGGGATCATTATGGAACACAACCAATTAACGTCCGCGTTGCTGGCCCTGGATTCTCTTTCGATTTACCGGAGACTCTTAGAAAACAAGGTATTGAGTAAATTGAAAGATCTACTTATTTCCTCAAACAAAGCGGACGTCGTCTTTAGAGAGGTTATCAATGCTTATCATGAATTTTACTTTGAACTTGCTCAAAGCGGTACAATGTCGCTCTCTGATTATGTCCTTGATCAAATAATTTTTGATGAAAATCCCTTCACTTTTCAACAGCAAGCCGTACAGAGCAACAGCTCCAAGCAGGTAATTGAAAAAACCGCCGCTCAGGATTTGAACAGTCTTCAGCGTATCGCTCAACTTGATCCTGCTTTAGTTAAAGCCAACCTGGCCGAACTATTTAAAACCAATCCCCATCAGGCCCTCATCGAGGACCTTCCCGAGTGGATTTCAGAAAGCCACTCTCTCAGCCCTTCCAACTATTTAAACCACATAACCGAACACATCAAGACCTGCAGCCGCTGGTCCGACAGTCTCGAAGAGCTCAAAAAATTCCACCAACGCTACGGCTGCGGATTATTCTCCCGTTATTATGCGTTCGTCTGGGAAAGAGCTGATGGTTCAGGCCACATTAGGGGAATTGACAACCCTGATCCGATCACCCTCAAAGACCTGGTGGATTACCAAAGCGAACGGTCAAGAGTGATTGAAAATACCCTTCAGTTTCTGGAGGGCTTTCCGTCTAACAATGTACTTCTTTATGGAGACAGGGGTACCGGGAAATCATCCACTGTCAAAGCCCTACTTAACGAGTATCATAGCCATGGCTTGCGGATGCTGGAAGTTCCCAAGGCCTATCTTGCTGATTTCCCATTGATCATTAGGCATCTAAATAACAGATCCCAGAAGTTTATCATCTTTGTTGACGATCTGGTCTTTGGGGACAACGAGGAGAACTATACTTCGCTAAAAGCCGTGCTCGAAGGTGGCCTTGAAAGTAAAACATCCAACATCGTAATCTATGCCACCTCTAACCGTAGACATCTGGTCAAAGAGTATTTTAGTGAGCGGGCAGGCTTGCAATCGGGCAACCACAATGAGGAAGTTCATGCCGGAGACTCTATGCAAGAAAAGCTTTCGCTCGCCGATCGGTTTGGCATAAGTGTGGTGTTCTCTTCACCGGATCAAAATCGCTATCTGAGAATAGTCGAGGGGATTGCTGCGCTAAAACATTTAACGATTGACAAAGAACGTTTGCATCGCGAAGCACTGCAATGGGCGCTTTGGTATAACGGGCGCTCCGCAAGAACCGCAAAACAGTTTGTTGATTGGATTGAGGGACACGATGCCATCATAAATCCTAATTGTTGATGGGGATTCTATACAACACAAGAGCCTTTCACGTCACGTTTGTGGGTGAAAGGCTCTTGTTTTAATAAATTACAGGTCTTTTAGGATATCCCTAATGATCCTCCATTCCCTCAGTTTAACCTCATAGGGCTTAGTATTCGCGGGGCTGGAGGAAGTGAGTTTCCTGAATGCAATCTCGGATGGGCGCTCAAATCCAAGCCACTTTTTATAAGTATCGTAAGCTTTTCCTCCATTAAACATCACCATTTTTAGGTCTGGATAGGCCTTGAACAAAGCACTAAAGTCGTTAACTTTCTCTTCCCGAATATTTGAATCCAGACTGCCTTCCCGATAACAATTTTCGATGACATCCCATAAGGCAAGTTTCTTGCTCTTAAGAAAGGAAGTTCTTTCAGCGTAGATCGAACTGACTTGTGTGTCGAAAAGATCATAGATTATCTTCCAAAATTGGTTCCTGGGATGAGCATAATACTGTTGTAATTTAAGAGATTCCACTCCCGGCATGGAGCCAAGAATTAGGATGCGTGAACCTTCATCAATAATCGGCAGAAACGAAGTCAGCAGATTCAAATATCCATCCTCCCCTACCTCAAGCGTTTCTCGAGCCCCAGCAAATCTTCAACTCGTTCATACATATAAGCGTGACAATCTTCTACCCCTTTATTATAAATATGCGGTCCCAAATCATTGATAATAAAATCGAGGAGTAGCTCCGCGCCTAAATTACTAAGCTCCTCATTCCTTTCCTGCCAGAAATATCTCTTTAAATTTTCAACGAGTAGCGCCCTAACTTCTTTCTTTAATTCTATTTCCATTTTCAGCAAAGTTGATCTCTCCTAATTAATTTAATTTAGATGTCCTATGACCATGTTCTCTTCAGTCTCACTATCGCTATTATACTCTAAGAAAGAGTAAGTCGAAACGACTGCTCATGACCGCACTATATCTTCTCGCGATAAGATGATATAATATATAATTGAGTAAAAATAAATTCATGATAAAGGAACGATTAAACATGATTAGTACCAGTGGGATAACTTTAAGATTCGGCAAACGAGCATTATTTGAAGATGTTAATGTGAAATTTCTTCCCGGAAATTGTTACGGATTAATAGGAGCCAACGGCGCAGGAAAGTCCACTTTTTTAAAAATACTTTCCGGTGAAATAGACTCTACCAGTGGTGATGTCATTCTAACACCGGGCGAACGAATCGGCGTTTTAAAACAAGATCACTTTGAATTTGAAGAATACGAAGTGCTGAAAACCGTAATCATGGGGCACTCTAGGTTGTACGAAATCATGGAAGAGAAAGATGCACTTTATTCCAAGCCAGACTTTTCTGAGGAGGATGGAATCAAAGCTTCCATATTAGAAGGTGATTTTGCCGAACTCAATGGGTGGCAAGCGGAGGCAGAGGCTTCTGAATTACTAATGGGTTTAGGGATTGGCAAGGACCTTCAGAGCAGCAAAATGAAGGACCTCAGCGGGAACGAAAAAGTCCGCGTCTTGCTAGCTCAGGCTCTATTCGGCAATCCCAATATCCTGTTGCTCGATGAGCCTACCAACCATTTGGACCTGCAGTCAATCACTTGGCTGGAAAACTTTCTGTATAATTATGAAAATACTGTCATAGTGGTCTCACATGACAGGCATTTCTTGAACAAAGTATGTACGCACATTGCCGATATTGACTTTGGTAAGATCCAACTGTTCGTTGGCAACTATGATTTCTGGTATGAATCAAGTCAATTGGCCCTCAGGTTAATGAGAGAGTCTAACAAGAAAAAAGAAGATAAGATTGAAGATCTTCAGAGGTTCATTCAAAGGTTTAGCTCCAATGCTTCCAAAGCTAAACAGGCTACCTCCCGTAAGAAACAGTTAGAAAAGCTGACCTTAGATGATATTAAACCATCCTCTCGCAAATATCCCTATATTGCTTTCACCCCGGACCGAGAAGCAGGCAACAATATTTTGACGGTCAAGAACTTAACCGTAACGATTGCCGGCGAAAAGGTACTGGATAATATCTCGTTTATCGTGAATAAGGGAGATAAGATCGCCTTCGTTGGCCCCAACGGACTTGCTAAGACAACCTTGTTTAAAGTCTTGATGGGCGAAATACCCCCGGACAGCGGAGAATTCAGTTGGGGAATTACGACGACCCAAGCCTATCTTCCCCTGGATAACTCCTCCTATTTCGAGACTAATTTAAATCTGGTGGATTGGCTGAGGCAGTTCTCCAAAGACCCCGATGAATCCTTTGTCCGTGGATTTTTAGGGAGAATGCTTTTTTCAGGAGATGAGTCCTTGAAACAAGCCAGCGTCCTTTCCGGTGGGGAAAAAGTGCGCTGCATGCTTTCTCGGATGATGCTCAGCGGCGCAAACGTTCAGTTGTTGGATGAACCCACCAACCACTTGGATATGGAGTCGATTACCGCTCTCAATAACGCCTTGACAAACCTTGAGGGAAATATACTTTTCGTATCTCAGGATCATCAGTTTGTTCAAACCATTGCTAACCGGATCATTGAAATTACACCTAAAGGCTTATTAGATCGAGTGATGACCTTCGATGAGTATCTGGAAAATGAAGATGTTAGAGTCTTGTTGGAAACGATGTATAGCTAATTATCCGTCTGGTTGGAGAATCATTCGCCCTGTCAGAGCGTTAGTTGGTAATACCCTCTTTAAAATGGAATTTCTGTTTTACAGAATAAAATTTGACATGACTCTGCTTTTTAGCTATACTGAAAGTAGCTCGTTAATACTAATGGATTTACGCAAACCTTCTCTATTGCCTAGGGCTCTGGGAAGAGGCTGATGAACTTACCATGTAGCGGGTAATATAGTAGTGGAGGTTTTTTTATGTTTAATGACAAGGTGCTAAGTTGCAAAGACTGTGGTCGGGATTTTGATTTTTCAGCTTCCGAACAAGAGTTCTATGCTGAAAAAGGGTTCACTAATGAACCTGGTCGTTGTCCCGAATGCCGTGCAGCTAAGAAAGCACAAACCAGAAATCAAGGCGGCGGCGGTTACGCTCGTCAACAACGCGAAATGTTCCCGGCAGTTTGCGCTACGTGCGGAAAAGAGACTACGGTTCCTTTCCAACCTTCTGGCGACAAACCTGTTTATTGCCGTGAGTGCTATCAACCTCGCTCACGCAGCAATTGGTAATCGTTTTACAGAAAGAACCTTTCTAAGCTTACGGGCTTAGGAAGGTTCTTTTTTTAACTAATCAAACACCCAACCTTTATCATAGTTCCTCAAACGTATTTTTCATAATATTTGGCAAAAGTCCATAGATGGAACATCCGATTTTACCTTCAAAATATTTCTTTACTTCTATTACAGCTTTCCATTTCGATACTGTAAAATTATTTGTTCCATATTTAAGTGCCGTCTCAACAAAACGTTTCTCCAGAATGCTAAAACCAAAGGGAAGCACCAGTGAATCGCAAAGTTGGATTAACAAGTCATAATCATCATAGTCCACCTCATTGAGATAGTTATCGATAATTGTTAGTTCCTCGGCTGAACAATTCCACTCTCCGTAAATTGCCTGGATATCTTTATAGGAAAATGTATGAGTCATACAGATCCTGGCGGCGTCTTCAAAGCCTTTTTCCATTAGAAACACATATCCCTCGATTACATGCCGCATTCCCATCTCACCGGTGCGACGGCCGATATCGTGTAATAAACCCAAGATATAGGCTACCGTATCATCCATATCGGGACATCGTTCTGATATAAGCTTTGCTGCCTTAGCGACATAGATGGAATGATTTATCCAGAGCCCAGGGTTTAAGATTTTTGCTTCTTCCAGCAACGCCTCAGCTTGCTGTAAATTTGGGATTTTTAAAACGTCACTGCCCGCGAAACTTTGTCTCACTCGACATACCACTTTCTTTTTGAACTGATTTTGCTAATGCCTAAGAGCATAACAACCGTAAGACCAACTGAAATCACTGCCATCGCCATGCCCAAGGCCAAATTGCCTTGTTCGAATTGAGCGTAGATGTAGGTTGCGGAGGTCTGCATCGCAGGAGGTAAAATCATAAGTGCCGCAACAAGTTCCCGAATGGAAATTATAAAGGTCATCATCCAACCGGCAAGAATGCCCGGAAGAAGTAAGGGCAGGATAATTCTGCGCAAGACATAGAGCGTCTTGCCTCCCAATACCTTTCCAGCCTGAAATAGTGATTCATCGATCTGTGCATAGTTTGCCTTAACATATTGAACGGTATAAGGCAGAAAGAAAATGACATAGGTCAATACGACCATTCCATACGTATTATAGAGCGGAATCGGCATCCAAGGCGCATCCCAAACAATAATTAAGCCGACTACCATAACGATGCCCGGTACGGTATTGGGTAACAGACTAAAAAGATCAATGCTACGCTGGGACCAAGTCCGCGATTTTTCAATTGCGAGCGCAAATACTGTTCCTAAGATAACGCAAATAGTCGCTGCCAACAAAGACAAACTCAAGCTGTTCAGAAGGGCATCCATACTTTCTGATCCCCACGCTAAGAGCTTTTCATAATGAAGTAGGGTGAAATTATGCCAGGCAAGCCCACCTCCCCGAAGTTTCATAACGGATGCCACAAGAATTGAAAAATAAGGTACACCAATTGATAGGGTGAGGAGAACAACGAGATAAGCCCCCGCTACACAAGTTTGCCAGGGTTTAAGGACATATACTTTTCCTTTAGAACCTTTTCCACTTACTAAGTGATAGGCGAACCTTCTACTGATCATCGAACTTGAATACCAAAGAATCAAACAGGTACTTAAAAGTATGGCAGCTAAAGAAGTCGCTTTGCTGAAATCGATCGGCCAGCTCGAGGTATATTGCTGGATTTCAGTCGTCATCACAAAATAGCCAATTCTACGCCCATATGTCGCCGGCGTACCAAATTCTGCAATTGTTTTAACAAAAATAAGCAGTGCTCCCATTGCGTAACTAGAAAGCAACAGCGGCAGAATCACTTTGCGCAAGGTATATACGGCTTTCCCGCCATGGACAAGGGCTGCGTCTTCCAGGCTGCCGCTCACTTGTAAAAGGGCATTCCGTAGGATTACATACAAAAAAGGAAACGTTTGCAAGCTCATGATCAAAACCATTCCCCCTAGATTTAATAAATACGAGCTTGGCTTACTTATGAAGGGCATAAACTGCTCAAAATACCCATTCGGTTGGATGAACAGAATCCAGCCCATGGAACCAATATACGGCGGCGTCATAAACGGAATCATAAGCACAACGTCTAACCAATTATGTTTTCTTAACGAGGTCTTGGCCATAATCCAAGCTAACGGAAAGGCAAGCAATGTTGATCCGGCTACCACTAAAACCCCAAGCATCATCGTATTAAAGAATATTTTTCTTAAACCAGCTTCTAAGAATATGCGCAGCGGCGCCAATAAATCTAAGGACCCATCGGGAAAAATACTCGTTAAAAATATGCAAAAAAGCGGGATAACAACCAGCATCACTAAAACTAAGATTGCCAGAGTCATCCCTGATCGTTTATAGTAATTCAAACCATCATCTCCGTTAAGTCACTACTTTTTAAAGATATCTGTAAATTTCTGAATTACGCTTTTCTCATTAGCAATCATCCAATCCGAGTTAACTTTAAGCGTTGGGATCTCGCCGGCACTCGGTCTGCCTTGAACTTTTACATCGCTGCGCCCGGGAAGCAGATAAGCATCGGAAACCATCTTCTGTACCTCATCAGACAACAAATAATCCATGAAAGCTTTGGCATTCTCAACGTTACTACTTGTTTTGGTGATTAGAGCAGGACGGGCACTAATCACCGTACCTTCTGCGGGATAAAGCAAATCAATGGGTTCGCCCTTGGCTTTTGCTTGATACGTCATATAATCAACGCTGGCTATCACCATACTTTTAGCACCTGTTATGACAGGGTCAAGTGCTTCCTGGTTGGCACCGGCCATTAAAACGCCATTACTTTTTAGCTGTTTAAATAAATCCCAACCCGAATCACCTTTGACACTCAAATAACCCGTAGCAAAGTCCGATGCCGAACCGGATAAGGCCGGATCGGGAATATTAACTTGATCCTTCCACTCGGGTTTCGTCAGATCCAGCCAAGCTTTGGGCGGGTTTGTGACGCGTTTCGTATTGTAGGCAATACCGAGTGCCGATAGGCTATAGCTGTAGTAGTTGCCGTCTTTGTCAGACCATTGCGAAAATAATTTATCGGCATTTTTGGCTTCTTTATAAGGTAATGTCATCCCGCTTTTCATCAGCCCTTGTGCTGAAGCTAAAGATGCCAGAACAACAACATCGGCAACCGGTTTGGCTTTTTCGGCTTCAAGCCTGGATAATATTTTGCCAGTTGTACCTTGAAACATTTCAACCTGAACTCCTGTCTTTTTCTCAAATCCCTTTTGGATATTTGTGGCGAGGTCAGCCGGTCCCGCACTATATACGGTAAGCTTGCCGCTTAACTTGGCATCCTCTGTTGTTGGCACAGACTTTGAAGTCTCTGCAACACCGGCAGGCTTTTGGACCGTTCCGCAACTAATTATACTTATGCTGGTTAACATAGCCACAACTAGGATTAACCCCGTTTTAAGTCTCTTGCCTAGCTTCATCTTCAAACAACTCCTTTAGTTTATTTGAGCTCATGGATATCTTGCGTTCTGACATATAACTTTACAGGTTCTCCCTTTTGGATGCGCGTGTGACAATAGACAGTGAATGTTCCAATGACCATATCCACCAAAATCTCATACCGATCGCCTAAGTAGCTTGTACTTTTAACAACTCCTTCAAATGATTCAAAAGCTGTTTGCGCATCAAATGGTTCTAAGCGAACATGTTCAGGTCTTATTACCCGCTTATCCGGTATCACCCAGTTTGATTTCCCGATGAACCGAGCTACAAACGGGTGAGCCGGTGTGCTGTAAATCTGTTCAGGTGAACCGATTTGTAGGATCTCTCCTTTGTTCAGCACAACAATCTCATCCGACATAGCCAAAGCTTCCGTTTGGTCATGGGTCACATAAACTGCAGTAAGGCCAATGTTGTGAACTAAATTAGTAAGTTCAAGACGCATTTCATCGCGCAATAAGGCATCCAACGCACTAAGAGGCTCGTCAAATAAAACTAACTTTGGCTTCATTACCACCGCACGCGCAAAAGCGACCCTTTGCTGTTGTCCCCCGGATAACTGATGGGGATAGCGCTGTTCCATACCTTGCAGTCGTACCATTTCGATGGCTTCCAGCACCTGTTTCTTCAAATCTTGCTTTTGACCTGACGCCTTAAGCCCAAAAGCGATATTTTCAAAGATAGTCATATGCGGCCAGAGCGCAAAATCCTGAAAGACCATTCCCAGATTTCGCAAATAGGTAGGTTTATTGACCCTTAGTTTACCGGAAAAGAAACACTCATTCCCCAGATGAATCTCTCCTGAATCTGGGGTTTCTAAACCTGCAACTATGCGCAGCAAAGTCGTCTTTCCACAACCTGAAGGCCCCAGCAAAGTAGTGAATTTCCCCTTGGGGATCGTAAGGTTTATAGATTTTAGGGCCTCTACTTTTTCAAATGATTTTTCAATGCCTCGAATATAGAGATGCATATATGTACCTTTCTATATTTTGGATGTTCATAGTATAACATGGGAATATTAATTAAATATTACCATGTTGTAAATGCAACGTTAAATTTATCTATGAAAACTATCATTCAGTATAGATTTACTCTATAATATTATTGTTGAATTAGGAAACCTCAAACGCAGGGAGAATCCATCCAATGACTATAAACTCAATAAAACTTCAGATCATAGAAGAGCTTTATAAACACAAAAAGATTACAACGGTCGCTGAACAACTTAATCTTAAGCAACCAACTATTACCTTCCATTTAAAAAACCTCGAAAAGGAGCTCGGAGTAAAGTTATTTGAATCCAGATCCGGGAAAATTATCTTAACGGAAGCCGGGGATTGTCTCTACCACTATGCGCTTAAAATCAATGCCTTGACCCAAGAAGCGGTCAGGGTAGTCCAAGAATATGATTTAGGCCGAGGAACATTAAAGATTGGCGCGAGCTATGTACCTGCAACCTACTTATTGCCCCACATTCTTGCCGGATTTGCCAAACTCAACTCAAAAATCACCCTTTCGCTGACAGTTAAAACCGCCCCTACGATTATTAAAATGCTTGAAAATCATGAAATTGATTTGGGAGTTATGTCTTCAGAGCCAATTGAATCTAGCGCTCTAAAGGGGGAAGCTCTGTGTGAAGACGAACTGGTATTCTTTTTCTCTCCCCATCACCGTTTAGCAGAGCATGATATTCTTTCCCCAGACAAGCTCAATGGCATTCCGTTCATCCTTCATGGTCAAGAATCCAGCACCAGAAGTATGACACTCAAATGGTTCGAAAATAATAATCTTATTCTCAATGCTCAAATGGAATTAGACTCCCTAGAAGCCATTAAGCAGATTGTTCTGTGTGGTGAAAGTATATCCGTTATCTCCCGGCTGGCAATCCATAATGAGCTTGAGCTGGGCAAATTAACTTGCCGTCAGATTCCCCAAAATACCTTCAGACGCTTTATTTATTGTGCCTATAATCTAGATAGGAAAAAATCCTCCCTACTTGATAGCTTTACGGAATATTTGAAAGTTTTGACGAAAGCAGCTCTCTGAAAAATGAAATAATCAATGAATTACAGCCCTTGCAAGGACTGCCCTCTAATCATGCCCGGAAAACGATGGCCTCCCGGAATGAGGAGAATAGCCCAAGTGCCGAAGGATTGGGCAGAACGAATTTTCTAAAACATACAGGATTGGAGAAACAATATTGATGAAAGCACGACGAGTAATCACCGCTGTATCAGTGATCGTGGTGGTCTTAGCTATTGTTAATTTCTATATCGGATGGCATATCTGGCAACTTATTCGGGATTGGTGGCCTAACGTTCCCGCAAATCTGTTCTGGCCTTTATTTGCGCTTATCGTCTTTGCCTATTTAATCGGTTCTATTCCTTGGCCAAAGCCCTTACGTCCTCTTGCCAAGTTTCTGAAAGTAACCGGCTCCTATTATTTTGCGGTTATGCTGTTTGCGCTTATTTTGCTGCCTATTGTGGACCTGGTCTACTGGATTCTCAGACAAACCGGTGTGACCACGCCGACTTATTATGTATCTATAGCCGGCGGAATCCTGCTGGGTCTAATCTCCATTCTTCTTATCTGGGGTTCTCGAAATGCCTGGAGTACAGTCGTGCGTTCGCATTCTATACACATTGAAAAGAAGGTGGCCGACCTGTCGCAGCTTCGGATCGCAGTCGCCTCGGATCTGCATCTGGGTAATATTGTCGGCAGACGGCATCTAAAACGAATGGTGGCGCGAATAAACGCCATGGAACCGGATTTAATTCTACTGCCGGGAGATGTGCTCGACGACAGCATCGAGCCGTTCATCCGCAACCAGATGAGTGAAATACTCCAAGAATTGAAAGCAAAGTATGGTGTGTTTGCCGTGCTCGGCAATCATGAATATTACGGGGGAGCCATCGAACGATATGTCGGTCTAATGGGAAGGGTCGGCATCCGGGTGCTGCAGGATGAGATAGTCGAAGTTGCTCAAGCCTATTACGTGGTTGGCAGAAAAGATCGAGCAGCAGAGTCACTGGATCTTGAAGGCCGCAGAAGCATCGCCTCGCTGCTGGAAGAACTTGATATATCTCGTCCGGTGATTGTCATCGATCATCAGCCGTCCGAATTCGATCTGGCTGCCAAGTCCGGAGTCGACCTGCTGCTCTGCGGTCACACGCATCGGGGACAAATCGCTCCCGGGCATTGGATGACGAAACGCTTATTTGAACTGGATTGGGGCTATCTGCGCAAAGGACAGCTGCATGTGGTGGTTTCATCCGGATATGGGACCTGGGGACCACCAATACGCTTGGCCAGCCGGTCTGAAATTGTCGAACTTTTGGTAAAGTTCGGCGAAAAATAAGTTTTTCAAACAGCAAGAGAACCTGCATTAATTTATGCGGGTTCTCAATTCTTAGGTATTGTACCTCATCACTCTCATCTGCAAAGCTCCGCTTAGTTGGAGTACGTGTCAAGTGCTCAAACGTCAAACTCCGGTTCCTATAGAACTAGAGCTAACCAATTTCTTCAAAAAATTCATCAGATCCTCAGCAAGCTCTTCTCGGCGCAAGGCATATTCAATGGTTGCTTCCACAAAACCCAGCTTGTCTCCGACGTCATACCGCCGACCCTCAAATTCATAAGCCAGGATTTCCTGGTATTTACTCAGTTCCTTGATCCCATCCGTAAGCTGAATCTCTCCGCCCTTCCCCGGCGGAAGCACACCCAAAATATCAAAAATTTCCGGATTTAAGATATAGCGCCCCATTATGGCTAAGCGTGTTTCCGGAGCCTCCTCCGAACGAGGTTTCTCCACCATATTCCGGGCTCGATAGAGCCGATCGGCAAACTTTTCACCATCCACGATCCCGTATTTGGACGTATCCTCGCTTGGCACTTCCTGAACCCCAACCATACTTGCTCCATAGCGCTCGAAATGATTCATCATTTGACGCAAAGCAGGCACTTTAGAATAGATGACATCATCCCCTAAAAGGACCGCAAACGGTTCATTCCCGATAAATTTTCGGGCGCTATAGATCGCATGTCCCAAGCCTAAGGCTTCTTTCTGCCGAACGTAATAAATATCCGCCATCCCAGCGACACTCTGCACCAAATTCAGAAGTTCGTCTTTGGAATTTTTCTCCAAGAACACTTCCAACTCCATTGATCGGTCAAAGTGGTCTTCAATGGCTCGCTTATTACGTCCCGTAACAATAATAATGTCTTCTATTCCGGATTGAATAGCCTCTTCTACAATATATTGAATAGTTGGTTTATCCACAATGGGCAGCATCTCTTTAGGTTGAGCCTTCGTTGCCGGCAAAAACCGAGTCCCCAGTCCGGCTGCCGGGATTACTGCTTTACGAATTCTACGCATTTTCCGCGCTCCTTTTTAATATAATTACCCAGTTTCCCGCTTTTCTACACTCACTTTCACTGAGCAAGTTTGCACAGAACCTTTTCGCGTTCGCTCAGCGGGGTCTTTTCAACGCTTCTAAGTAATTAATAATATATCACAAATAGCTGATAATTGTAGTGCTAACTCAACCTAACCCACGCTATCCCGCTAATTATTTGTGCTAACCGCGTCCTCCCGCCAACACGTCAGAAATAAAGCACCTAACTGGCTATATCCCCACCATTGTTCGTCAACCTGACTGCATACCGTCCATTGACAAGCATTCGAGCTTCAGGCAAAGGCACGTCGACACCAGTAAAGTCAGGCAAGCCTTCCGGCTCTGCATGCCGAAAGGATACTGGTATAGGCGCGATATCCGGAGTCATCACTAGGACTGATTTAGGAATTCGCTCCTGCAAGACCAATTCAGTGGCTTGTACACGAGCATCTGCATGAAAACGGCGTATTTGGCACCCGTCTTGGAGCAAATTATCCAAGGCTAACAGACTCATGCCCTGGTGATGAGCCATGAAACTTTTAATGACCATATGGCTTTGACCAATCGGCAACCGCCGTTTCGTGAAATCAATCCCCTCGAAGAAACCATATTGACCGCGGGCCCCTAACTTTTCCAAGCAGTGCAGATTGACGATAACGGCTTGCGGCTGGAACATGGCAGCCATTACAGCGGCATAGGGTGCGACGACCTGATCTTCCTCCAGGCCCCGTTTATACCCTAAACCCGGAACTCCAAAGGCCTGATACTGATAATTCATTTGGGAATCGTAGGCATTATAGCTCGATTCCGAGATTCCCCAGGGTAGCTTTAGACTTGCTCCATAGGCAATTTGCTTAGCGATTACCCCCCGGTAGGTGCTATCCCAAAGCGTCTCGGGATAATTCTTCATAATCAGTGCCGGCATGAGATATTCAAACATAGTCCCACCCCAGGAAAGCAGAGTCAGCGTTCCATCCACCTTAGTTAAGGTACGTCCCAAAGCGAACCAGTGACATAAAGGAAGTTGCCCCAGCGCAATACCCATAAAACTGGCTTGTCGCGCTTCAGACGCCAGCTGATCATAATAAGTGGTTTCTTGTTTTTGGGTTGTTGCATTATAGCCCAGCGTCAAAAGAAGGGCCTTATCATCGTAGAGTGGCTTAAAATCTGTCGCGGTAATCAAAAACTCCAAACGCTCGACCAAACGCTTTCCTCGGTCCCACCAGTCCTTTTGAGTAAGATCATCCACTTCCCAAGCTTCCAAATCAACTTGGGCTTTGGCCAAACCCGGAACAAGAGAATTCAATTCCTCTAAGGCAAGCTGCACTCTTTGGACAACTTTATCGGGCAGTTCCGTTGGGTCCGGAGCAGCTAAAAGCGCCTGATACCACGCAAATAGTGAAAATTCCGAACACTCGGCTAACTTTTCCAATCTCATTCGCCAGTTCTTAAGCAAGGGAGTTTCTTGTTCTACCCCTTCCAGGATAGTCAACATTCCTTGTACTGCAGTGTGATCAACGAGCGGTTTTTCCAGCCATTCACTGATCCCTTCTTTGGCGGTCAGCATGTAAGCCACCAGATTACCGCTATCAACTGCCGACACATAACGCGGTTGTATCGGGGATAAATCTAAGGTATCGTACCAATTATATAAATGCCCCTGCCATTTGGGGAGCGCTTCCAGCGTCTTGATCGTCTTTTCAAGGCGCTCCAACATTTCTGTTGTAGTCAAAAAGCCAAAATCCCGGGCAGCTACTGTTGAAGTAATCAGCAGACCAATGTTCGTAGGCGATGTGCGGTGGGCCACACCATTAGGAGGGGCGACCTGCAAGTTATCCGGAGGCAGCCAATTATCTTGTGGTCCGACAAGGTCTGCAAAGAAATCCCAGATTTGACTGGCCAGCAAGCGGAATTCCCGCTTTTGCTGATTAGTGGAAAAAGGCTTCTTCACGGTTAGGGGCTTACTAAGCCAAAAGGCCCAGAACGGTCCGCTAAACCAAAACAAACTGAGGGGCAGCGTAACGTTCAAGTTGCTCGGATTATCTACAGCCGTCACCAGCAAAAATAGCGCTACCCCGAGATACCCGAGCCAGAAATGCCGGACAAATCCCCCTAAGGACTTGGGTGTGCCTCGCTCCGCATCGGCAGCCGTGACCCATTCCAATAAATTCTTTCCGGAAACAAGCAAGCGATACAGCGTACGCCCTATGCCTTCTAATAAAATTGTGCTCTGGTAAGGCAGCATAAGGGTCGTGAAGGTGACTTGCTCCAGGACCAGCATACTTTGTTTAGAGATCTTTCTCTGTTTAATGAGACCGGCCAAATGAATCCCAACCGGCAGGAACAGTGTCATGGCCACCACTTCTACCCACTCTGCTCGTTTGCCCGGTAAAATCGTCAAGCCTAAAAACAGCACCAGAATCAGCACCGGGCTCAGCAGACTGCGCCGTAAGTTATCGAACATCTGAAAGCGTGTGATGATGGGTAAATTAGAGCGAACCCATTTCCCCTCGGGACTCCGCACGAAGGGCAAAAGCCAGTGCAACAGTTGCCAATCCCCGCGGACCCAACGCTGCAGGCGTTTAAGATAGGATAAATACGTCGCCGGATAATCGTCCACAAGCTCCACATTGGAAACCAGACCGGCTCGCAAATAACCGCCTTCCAAAAGGTCATGACTGAGGACTGCGTTTTCCGGAATACGTCCGCACAACACCTTATCAAAAACCTCAACATCATAAATCCCCTTGCCGGTAAAAATACCGTGCCCAAAGAAATCTTGATAAGGATCTGAAATGGCAAAGCTGTAAGGATCAATTCCCGGCTCACCCGCCATCAGATGTGCTAAGCGCGAGTTTTCTGTGCTCTCATGACTGACTGTAATGCGCGGCTGCAGCAGACCAAACCCTTCCACAACCTTGTTCTGCGCCTGGTTAAGCACCGGCGAATTGAGAGGGTGAGCAATCATTCCGATCAGGCGTTTAGCACTTTCGCGCGGTAGTACGGTGTCTGCGTCTATGGTAAGCACGTAACGCACATCCCCAAGGGTCTGCGTATCTCCCACAATCACGTTGTAACCGGTATCCTGATTCCCTCTAAGCAGAGCATTGAACTCCATCAATTTACCGCGTTTACGTTCCCACCCCATCCAGACTCCTTCTTGAGGGTTCCATAAGCGCCGGCGATGAAACAGGTAGAAAACAGAGCCCTCCGTGGCCGAATACTGCTCATTTAAACGCTCGACCAAACTACGGGCAACGTTCAGAATCTGCTGATCTTGAATCATTTCTTCTTGCTGGGCATCCTGAAAATCTCCCAGGATGGCAAAATGAATGTTAGGGTCCCGGTTTGCCAAAAACTGCACCTCTAAGTGGCGGCACATTTTCTCAACATCCTTAGGGCTTGACCAAATTGTCGGAATAACAACCATCGTCAAGGCCTCTCGGGGTACTCCTGCAGCATACTCTAAGCAGGGCAAGGGTTGGGTCTTAAGGGTATGATTAATCAGCCAATGAAGGATGGTAATGGCCCACTCACTTGCGGGTATCCCCACGGCCAGGCCTACAATGATCAGCGTACTGACCCTTAGAGGGCTAAAACCCTGTTCCCAACCGATAAAGCCCAGAATAAAGGTGACAAAGAAAGCGCTTAGCAAAATAAGATATAAAACAATCGGATGTTCTTTAGACCAATATACGAGCAGACTCCGCCAGGATAATCTGGCCTTAAAAGCATGATGAAGTTCCTGAAACCCTCGGAAATTTGACAGATAATAGCCCACATGCTTATGTCGAGTTGCCTGTTGATCTGACCCGGGAACAGCCAAAGCAAGGGAGAGCACGGTTTTAGCCACTTTAATTTCCGGGACCTTTAGCCGTCGGGCAAATTCCTCCACGACCTGACGCATATGATTTCGACTGGCAAAATCCATAGAAACGTAGATCTCTGCCGGGTCCTGACGGAGTATTTGTTCGACCTGACATAAACTTTCAAAATGATCTTGCCAGACCAAGTGGGCTACGGTCCGTAAACCGGTGATCAGATTCCGGGCGGTCGCTTTGTCTCGCGCTTGACGCAGGTGTTCCTGCGCTACTAAAATATTTAAACTGACGCCTATAGTTTTTGCCTTGCGTTCCAGCCAAGTTTGAATCAAGGTAGTCTCTTCCCCATAATTCCTCTGCTGAGCTACCATATAGGCAACAAAGGAAGGGTCTAACTCAACAATCGTCCGATCAGCCAATTCTATGGCCTGTTTCAGCACTCCCGGCGAGCGAAGAAGAGGTTTCCAGGTTTCAAATAACTCTGCGGCTTGTCGATAAGCCAGCTGCTGCTCCAACACGTTTGTAAAAACAGTGTTCAACTGCCCAATCAAGGCAATGCGCAGGAATAACGGCACTGCCCATAATTCACTCATCCTGAGCGCGCTTACCTTCTGGAGTTCCATTAAATAATCCACTGTTTTTTGAACGTCTAAATTTCCGTTTGTTTGCTGAAGATACTTCTGACAGATTCCAAAAATCCGCACCTCCTGAGGCTCTTCCTTAGCTTGGGGAAGCTTACGAAGATAGTCCCCAGATAACTTTTTCTGCACAAACAGAGCCTGCTCTTTGAGAAAATATATGTGGTCCAGCAGCCACTCCCCTGCCGGCACAAGAGTTTTTCCTGCTTGATCAAATTCGCGCAGCATTTCCTCAGAGTTTGTCAAGTTTTCTACCCACAAATCAAAGAGTTTCGAGGTTAGACCGGAACTTTGTCGCCTAGCAGGAAAGAGTCCTGTTATCAAGGTATGCGTCAATTGTTTAAGTTTTCCGGTGTCCGAGCTTTTTCGTTCCCACATTAATACGACCCCTTAATTTTCAGGATTTATTAATTCTTAAGTATCCTTGTTTCCTCTTGATTAAGGAACAGAAGAAGGCAAATGCCTCCTTCTGTTCAGTCATCTGAATCTATACCATAATTTTTTCAAGATTGGTTATATTAACCATTAATGATACTTTATCATACAATAAACTTTTATTCAACATATAATTAATTATATTCACATATATAATTAATTGTAAAAATGCGATTAATTAAGGATATCTCAACGATTAATCGTATAATCATCATGTATAAATACCGTAATATAGCCAATTATCATCTTGTATATTTGCTATATCATGCTACAATGAACTTGATTATCAGTGTGAAGTTCTCAAATAACAACGTCGTATACGCAACAAATATTTAAAGATACGCTGAATAAATCATATAATTTAGGAGTGAACGTTAATGTCCGAATTCCATCTTCTGACTAATACCGATTGGCGAATATTAAATGTGATTCGCCAAAAAGGGGAAGTCGATCGTAGTTATATAATTAGTGAATTAGGGGCCACCTTGGCAACGGTATCCTCAAGCCTTGACCACCTTCTTGGAAAAAAGAATGATTTGAACACTGCCTTTATAACTAAAAAAGAAATGCCTAAAAAGGAACTCAAAGCCGGTCCTGCTCCAATCTTGTATAGTGTTATGCCGGATGTCGGATATTTCTTAGGCATCTCCGTAGGACTGTCTCACACAAGGTTAGCCCTGATCGATTTCGATTTTCAGGTTATTGACTTAAAGTCTGATTGTGGAGAAGAATTCTGCTTTGAAACGGGAACAAATATGAGTACGGTCGTGAATAATGTTAGAAAACTATTGACAAGTCTTAGAGCGCAAAAACCGGAAATGGTAGACAAATTACTGGGAATTGGGTTTGCTTGTGAAGGTGCCGTCGATTGCGTAAATAAAGTGGCCAGATATTCTCCTGCTCTGCCTTTCATAAAGGAACTCAATATTAAAGAAATCTTAGGACCCAGTGAAATGCATTTTATAGAGAAAAATAATTTATCCTTGGCAATGGACAACATTCCGAATTGTGTGGCCACGGCTGAACTCCAAGTAGGGAACCTGCTGAGATCGAATAATAAAGTGGATAAGAATGATAAAGCTGAGCCTGAAGCTAAGCATTATCGGGCCAGAAAGGAGAAACATATTGTTTGCTTAAATATTGAATCCGAGATTTCCGTCTCTCTCATTCTGGATGGCAAAATTTATCGAGGAATGTCCAACTATTCAGGTTGTATTTGGCACTTCTTTGTTGATGTAGACTATAATGAGTTAAAAACTATTCCGGGATTTAGCTTTAAAGATAAAGACCCCTATCGGCAACTAGGATTTTTAATTGCAAACTTTATTGGAATGATCGACGATAAAAACACTATCCCCAAATTGACTGAAGATGAAATTAATAAAGTATATGCCTACTCCGGAACAATCATCGGTAAAAGCTTAAGCTATATTGTCAATCTTCTTAATCCGGAGCTTATAGTGCTTACAGGGCATAATGCCGAACCTTTTTATGACCACTTTTATCCACAAATGCGTGAAAGCTTAGGCGAGCGAACTTGGAGATTCGGACTGGAAAATCTAAGATTCGAAAGAACTTTACTCTCTTCGGATTCTGCGGCCATAGGTGCGGCAATTAACGCCTACTCTGAACTGACTTCTTCGTTAGATAATTGTCGGATGAGTTAAGGTTCAAGTCGGGCAACAGCCCTATTTCACATCATACTTATAATTTCGCTGCAGAAAGTCAAAAACGCAATAAAATATCAAGTCACTGCAATTATTTTTGTGTCATCCTGAGCGAGAGCAAAGGATCTAGGGCTTAAGATCCTTCGCTTCGCTCAGGATGACAATAAAACGTGATATTAATAGCATAACAAGGGATTGTTGCAGCAGAATCATTTATGTATATCGGGGAAAAAATAAGAGAGCCCGATATCGAGCTCTCTGTCCACCATCCTATTAGCAACTTCCACCACAACTTGAGCAGCAACCTTCGCCGCAGCTTCCGCCATTATTGGCCTTCGCTGCACGTATTTCAAACCCCCCACCATCACCTGACTCGACAAAGTCAACGACGGCACCTTCCAAATAAGAAGACAACTTCTTGTCTATAATAACCGAAACGCCATATTCTTCATCTAGAACATCATCATCCGTTTTTGACTCATCCAGAGCCATACCGAAATTCGGTCCACTACAGCCAACCCCTACAAGATAGAGACGAAGCAAAGCATCTTCTTTATTTTGAGCTTTTAGCACTTCTTTAACTTTTTGGGCTGCCAGTTCTGTAATTGTTATCATTCCATAAGACACTCCTTTTATTACGAATTGAGTTCAATATATTACACTTTTCATCTTTTTACAAGACAAAAACTTGATACAGACAGAGTAAATTTGGCCAGCGCTCCAAGCCTTCAGGCGTTGCGCCAGCCTTCACTGCACTGATGCTTTCTGACCAGTATCTTTATGCAAAATTAAGCATTTTTGATTAATTTTTTATCGACCTGCTAAACATGACCTGAGCATAATTTTCAATGTCATTAGGCGTTAGCATATTATACTTTTGCTTTACCGCAGTGAAATATTCTCCGATAGTTTCTTTTCTAATTTTGCGGTTAGAATGTGCATCGGTGGGTAGATTGTCACGCGTTTTGATCCAGGGCAGTTCAGTATGCGTAAAGCGTTCCAGTATTTTTCCGCTGTAACAGCAAAAGTTCTGAATAACACTGTCTATAACAGCTTTCTCAGCGTCCGTAAACACAGAAACATGAAACTCATCGTTACATTCAATGGGGTCAAATCGGTAGCCTGAATAGCGGTTATAAATTTCGCGATAAACCGGACCATGAACCCAAGCTTCGCAATCCTCAGTAAACATGAAACTATCCATAAAGGCATAGTTAAAACCCTGAACATAATATAGCGCCTTTTGCAATGCCAACGGCGTAATGTCTTCGCACTTAAACAACAGGTATTCAATCACTTCATCTACTTTGGAAACATCAGTCTTTTGCCCACCAAGCAATTCTACTGTGGCGCGTTTGCTCTTTTTATATGCAGTTTGAGATTTCAGATTCTTTTTATTTTCTTCCAGCAATGAAAGATAAAAAGTCGGTTCATCGTAAATTCTCTGCAACATATCAGAATACTGCTTTGTCGGCATATCGCCATCGCAATAACGGGTAAACGTCATTTCCCCCCAACCTAAAAGCAAGGAAAGTGGGCGTTTTCCAATGATATACTTTTGTGGAATCTCTAAGATCTTTTCAAGTGAGATTATACTATTTTTTTGGCGGTAAACATCATATAGAGCTTTCAGATTTTCATCCTCAATTTTGGCTACATATACTTCAGTACTGCATTCGGCACAGATCGTTTTCTTTCCGGTATAACTATATTCTTCACCTTTCAAGGTGCCTTTCATAGAAACACTTTCTACAGAATAGGCAACATCTTTTCTGCACTCTTCGCAGAATGTCATTTTCTCATTCATACAACGCTCTCCTTTCATTCCCGACCATTATCGAAACAGATAATCAATCGACTTGCTGGGCTTATGGAATGATATAACCACCACACGTTTTCCTCCATTAAAGTTGATAATATTGAATTTGGTATAAATATCTACCAACTTCTTGTCATCCTCAAAGTTAAATAGCACTACCTGCGGACAAAAGACATATAAGACCTCATGTCCAAATCCCAATTTCGTGTTCTGTAGTGTATGACAGAAATCCTCCGGTTCAATTTTTAAAAGGATATCTTTCTGCTTTTTGTCGGTGAGATTATATTCGTTTATGAAATCAATATTTTCCTGTCTATTCTCATTTTTGGAAATAACAAATCGACTTTCTCTTACACAATCCTGTATAGTCTGCAAAACAGCAACGATTTGCTCTCTGATATAGTTCTGATTATATTGTGAATTCATTGCGCCACCTCTTTATGGTACAATGATACTCTATCATATGTCTATTGTCAAAATAAGTGCATTAATTGGTATCATTGCAAAGAGAATGGTGCAGTTGATAAATTTTTCATTATTATTCATACTCTATACTTCCACTGGGAAGATTCGTAAGATCAATATATTACTATATAGGATTTTTGTTCAGAAAGAATAACTATAAGCTATTATGTAACATCCCATATCCTATGCCTGATGATGTTCGTGTTCCTTGGGTCAGAATTTTGCCTCCAGCTTCCTTCAGATTCCACCTCGCGATGGACACCCTTGCTCTTGGCCAATGTTGGCAACTATAAGCCCCCATTTCTATCGGGATCGCGGCTTCGGCGATACTCTCCACTGGAGACTATCGTGCTCCATTGCTATTCGCTTGACGCTAAGGCTAAAACTCAAAACCTCTGGGCTTTCTGAATGGTATAAGAAAGCAGATCGTATAAAACGATCTGCTAAGAGTATCTCGAAGTTTTCTTATTTTAATGATATCACCAAGTTTATTCGCTATGAGAGGACCTTCCTCTTATAGCTCCACAGGCTGGATCTTTTCCTTAAGTGCTTCATCATCGAGAAATTTAGTTGCTACCCAGGCCGCAACTTCCCCGGTGATTTTCACACAGTGCGCTTTTCGTTCCGGTGAGTTAAAAACCAAATCTTTAGTAATCACCCGGCAACAGGTACTCCTATAAGATTTTTTAATATGGTCATGAAGTTCAGCCGCAATGGGAAACATGCCGCTGCTCATTGGCGTGCCGGGATCTCTGCCGTAAACTATCCCTAAGGCCATTACGCCACCGCTGACAGCTCCGCAAACACACCCGGACTTACCAATTCCGACCGGAAACCCGGCGGCCAAACGGACAATTGCACGATCTAAAGGCCAACCGAGAAATTCATTGAGGGTATGAATCACGGATTCGGAACAATAAAGCTCACCTCTTTGGAAACACCCTCCCGCTTTCCTTCTTACATCGGCAATAAGCTTTTCTCTCTCCATTTCCAACACCACCAAC
>Ga0326727_10006973_pt1 | contig 30387 bp, 22 predicted proteins | sample MB2enrmetagenome_FD_207643 | JGI IMG/M metagenome (GOLD analysis project Ga0326727, IMG submission 207643) | Lab enriched peat soil microbial communities from McLean, Ithaca, NY, United States - MB29MY | ecosystem: Environmental > Terrestrial > Soil > Wetlands > Peat | place: USA: New York... | reverse complement strand
CCGTGCCCCGACCCTCGATCGAGAAGACGTCCTCGATCGGCATCATGAACGGCTTGTCGATGGGCCGCTCGGGCACCGGGATGTAGGTGTCCACGGCATCCATCAGCTTCATGATGTCGTCACCCGCCGCCTTGTCCCCCTCCAGGGCCTTGAGGGCGGAGAGCCGGACCACCGGGATGTCGTCGCCGGGGAACTCGTACTTGCTGAGCAGCTCGCGGACCTCGAGCTCGACCAGCTCCAGGAGCTCCTCGTCATCGACCGCGTCGCACTTGTTGAGGGCGACCACGATGTAGGGGACCCCGACCTGGCGAGCGAGCACGATGTGCTCCCGGGTCTGGGGCATGGGGCCGTCGGTGGCGGCCACCACCAGGATCGCGCCGTCCATCTGAGCGGCGCCGGTGATCATGTTCTTGATGTAGTCGGCGTGACCCGGGCAGTCGACGTGGGCGTAGTGGCGGGTCGCCGTCTCGTACTCGATGTGGGCGGTGGCGATGGTGATGCCGCGCGCCTTCTCCTCGGGGGCGTTGTCGATCTGATCAAACGAAACGAACGAGTTGGACCCGCCGACTCGCTCAGCCAGCGTCTTGGTGATGGCAGCAGTCAGCGTCGTCTTGCCGTGGTCGATGTGACCGATGGTGCCGACGTTCACGTGGGGCTTGGTGCTTTCGTATTTCTTCTTGCCCATGGCCTTTTCAGTTCCTCTGCTGCTCGTGCTGCTGGCTGGGTCCCGTGTTTCCTCTGGAGGTCCGGCTCATGACTTGGCCTTGGCGACGATCTCGTCGGCGAGGCCGGAGGGTAGCTGCTGGTAGTGGTGGAATTCCATGGAGTAGGAGGCGCGGCCCTGGGTCATCGAGCGCAGCTCGGTGGCATAGCCGAACATGGCGGCCAGGGGCACCAGAGCATGCACGATTTGGGTCGTCCCGCGCCCTTCCATGCCCAGGATGTGGCCCCGCCGGCCGCTCAGATCGCCCATCACGTCGCCCATGAAGTCCTCGGGCATGGAGACGTCGACCTTCATGATCGGCTCGAGGAGCGCCGGCTTGGCCTTGCGCATGCCGTCCTTGAAGCCCATCGAGCCGGCGATCTGGAACGCCTGCTCCGAGGAGTCCACCTCGTGGTAGGAGCCGTCGACCAGGGTGACCTTGACGTCGACGACCGGGAAGCCGGCCAGCACCCCGTTGGGCAGGGCCTCGGCGATGCCCTTCTCGACCGGCCGGATGTACTCGCGGGGCACCGCCCCGCCGACGATCTTGGAGACGAACTCGAAGCCCTTGCCCGGCTCCTGGGGCTGGAGCTCCAGCTCGACGTGGCCGTACTGGCCGTGGCCCCCGGTCTGGCGGACGAAGCGGCCGGTGCCGTGGGCGGGGACGGTGATCGTCTCCCGGTAGGCGACCTGGGGCTTGCCGACGCTGGCGTCGACCTTGAACTCGCGGAGCATCCGGTCGACGATGATCTCGAGATGGAGCTCGCCCATCCCCGAGATGACGGTCTGGCCGCTGTCCTCGTCGGTGCGGACCCGGAAGGTGGGGTCCTCGGCGGCCAGGCGCTGCAGGGCGAGCGCCATCTTGTCCTGGTCGGCCTTGGTCTTGGGTTCGACGGCGACCGAGATCACCGGCTCCGGGAAGACCATGGCCTCCAGCACGATGGGCGAATCCTCGGCGCAGAGCGTGTCCCCGGTGGTGGTCGCCTTGAGACCGATGGCGGCGGCGATGTCGCCGGTCCGGACCTCCTCGATCTCCTCGCGATGGTTGGCGTGCATCTGGAGGACGCGGCCGACCCGCTCCCGCTGCCCCCGGGTGGCGTTGAGCACGTAGGAGCCGCTCCGCATCGTGCCGCTGTAGACCCGGAAGAAGGTGAGGTTGCCGACGAAGGGGTCGTTGGCGATCTTGAAGGCGATGGCCGCGAACGGCTCGTCGTCGCTGGCCGGGCGCTGGGCGGGCTCCACCATCCCGGGGACGTGACCCTCGATGGCGGGCACGTCGAGCGGTGACGGGAGGTAGTCGACGACGGCGTCGAGCATCGGCTGCACGCCCCGGTTCTTGAGGGCGGCGCCGCAGAGGACCGGCACCAGCCGGGTCTTGATGGTCCCGATGCGGAGCCCCTTGCGGATGTCGTCGGGGGAGAGCTGCTCGCCCTCCAGGTAGCGGGAGAGCAGCTCGTCGTCGGTCTCGGCGACCGCCTCCAGCAGGGTGTGGCGCCACTTCTCGACGTCGGCCCGCATCGACGCGGGGATCTCACCGCGCTCGCTGGTCGTGCCCAGGTCGTCGAGGTAGGTGATGGCGGTCATGTTGACCAGGTCGACCATCCCGGTGAAGTCGGCCTCGCTGCCGATGGGGAGCTGGACGGGGATCGGGTTGGCCCCCAGCCGATCGCGGATCGACTGCACCGAGGCGTAGAAGTCGGCCCCCATCCGGTCCATCTTGTTGACGAAGCAGATCCGGGGCACGTCGTAGCGGTCCGCCTGCCGCCAGACCGTCTCGGACTGGGGCTCGACCCCGGCCACCGCGTCGAACACGGCCACCGCGCCGTCCAGGACCCGAAGGCTGCGCTCCACCTCCACCGTGAAGTCCACATGCCCGGGCGTATCGATAATGTTGATACGGTGGCCGCGCCACTCGGCTGCCGTGGCGGCCGAGGTGATGGTGATCCCGCGCTCCTGCTCCTGGACCATCCAGTCCATGGTGGCGGCGCCCTCGTGGACCTCGCCCATGCGGTGGATCCGGCCTGTGTAGAAGAGGATGCGCTCGGTCGTCGTGGTCTTGCCCGCGTCGATGTGGGCCATGATCCCGATGTTCCGGTACCGCTCCAGGGCGACGGCGCGACCGGCGACTGCAGTGCTCATCTCTTCCGTCGCGCTTCTAATAACGGAAGTGGGAGAAGGCCTTGTTGGACTCGGCCATCTTGTGGGTGTCTTCCTTGCGCTTCACCGACGCCCCCACCCCGTTGGCGGCGTCCATCAGCTCCGCGGCCAGGCGGTCGGCCATGCTCTTGCCGGACCGGGCCCTCGCGTAGCGGATGACCCAGCGCCGGGCCAGCGCCTGGCGGCGGTCGTGGCGGATCTCCACCGGGACCTGGTAGGTGGCGCCCCCGACCCGCTTGGGCTTGACCTCGATCACCGGGGTGACGTTGCGCATCGCCTGGTCGAAGACGTCCAGCGGCTCCCGCCGGCTGGAGCGGCGGACCTTCTCGAAGGCGTCGTAGACGATCCGCTGGGCGGTCGACTTCTTGCCGGCGAGCATGACGCAGTTGATGAACTTGGCCAGCGCGGGGCTCGCGTAGATCGGGTCGGGGAGGATGTTGCGCCGCTGGACGCGGGCTCGACGGGGCATCTCGCTCGAATCCCTACTTGGCCGCTTTCTCGCGCTTGGCGCCGTACTTGCTGCGCCCCTGCTTGCGGTTCTTGGTGCCGGCCGTGTCCAGGGTGCCCCGGATGATGTGGTAGCGGACGCCGGGGAGGTCCTTGACGCGGCCACCCCGGATCAGCACCACCGAGTGCTCCTGCAGGTTGTGGCCGATCCCCGGGATGTAGGCGGTCACCTCGGCCTTGCTGGTCAGCCGCACGCGGGCCACCTTGCGGAGCGCCGAGTTGGGCTTCTTGGGGGTGGTGGTGTAGACGCGCACGCAGACGCCGCGGCGCTGGGGCGAGCCCCGGAGCGCGGGAGCCTTGGTCTTCCGGTTGATCCGGACCCGGCCCTTGCGGACCAGCTGCTGGATGGTGGGCACAGAGCTCCGTTTGGAACTGAACAGCACCCCTTCCGGGGCGCGCGTGGATACAACCTCGCCCAGATGGGCGCGAAGGAGCATCCTACCAGCGCCAGGGTCTGGCCGTCAATTCGGGCGGGGCCTCCCGGAGGCCCGCCCGAATTGGGCCGGGTCAGCGCGCCCGGCGGAGACGCCTCGTGGCCAGGATGCCGATGCCGCCCGCCAGGATCAGGAGCACGCCCACCAGGGGCGCTCCGCCGGACGTCCCGCCCGGGCCCTCCGCACCCGACGTCGGCACCGGAACGGAGGCCGGGGCGGCGGTCGGGGTCGCGCTGGGCGCCGCTCCCACGGTGACCGCAAAGACCTCGCTCGTGCCATCCCACGGGTCCGTTTGCGCATCAAGCCGGGGGTTGCGGCCGCCACCACCCCCGCCACCGACCAGATCGGCGTCCAGGGTCACCGAGCCGGGCGCGGTGAAGCTCTCCGTGTACACGGCGGTCAGCGTCGCGGTGACGTCGTCGGTCCCCACCGGCAGAGCCGACGTCGTGCAGCTCGCCGTGCCGCCCACGACGGACACGTCAGCACAGAGGGTCGTCCCCCCCACCGTGAAGCTCTCCGAGATCGCAGCCCCGTCGCCCACACTGCTGGGAACATCGGCGGTGAAGGTCTCCGACCCTCCCGACGTGATGCTCGAGCTGCTCGCCGTCACCCAGTAGATGCCCGCGCTGCCAGCGGTCGAGCTGGCCGCTCCGTCTCCGAACGCCGTGACACCGCTGCCAGCGAAGCTGCTTCCGCCACCGCCGCCGGCGCCGTCGGCACCATCGGAGACCCCTCCCCCGCCACCGCCAAAGTATCCGCCGCCGCCGCCACCGCCACCACCGAGGTCCGACTGGGCGCCGGCGCCGCCGTCAGGGCCGGTCCCCGCCCCAGGGTCGCCGTTGGTCGCGTAGCTGATGTCGGTGCAATCGCCTCCGACGTCCCCGGCGCCGAAAGCGCCCGGGCCGCTCTGGGTGCCCCCGCCTCCACCACTCGCGCAGCTGTCATAGGAGGGGCCGCCGAGATCGCCGGTCGCGCCTCCACCGTCGCCGCCGGCCGTCCCCGCCTGCCCGTCGCCCCCGGCGGGCGCGCCCCCCCCGCCGCCACCGGCGACCAAGGCCGGGGTGGAGGAGGATCCGACGAAGACCTCGGTGGCACCTCCGCCCCCGCCGCTCGCGAGGTAGTACCCCTCGTATGCAGTGCCGTAACCGTCGCCACCGCCGTTGGAGCCCCCGGCCACGGTGTAGCGCCCCGCCTCCTGGGTGCCGTTGCTGCCTGCGCCGCCCACCACCATGTCGAGGGTCGCGCCCGGGGTGGTGGCGAGAGCCGCCACCGTCAGGCCGCCGGAACCGCCCTGGGCCGACTCAACGGTACCGCCGTAGTTGCTGTAGGACGCTCCGCCGCCGGCGCCGGCCAAGTCGACAGTGACCCCCACGACGCCCGCTGGGACGACAAACGCTGTCGTGCCAGCCCCGCTGTAGGTCGCAGATCCGCCGGAGAGAGTGGCGCCCGCCGGAGCCGCGGTGGCGAGGAGGAGGGCAACGGCAGCCGCCGGGACGATGGGCATGGCACGGCGCAGACGCAACGAGGTCCCTCCCGGCGCCGGGCTCTCCCCCGCGGTCCCACGTGACCGCGGCGGCGGCGCGTGCCCTAAGGATAGAGGAGGACCGGCGTGGCGTGGGCGGCGGCGCGGGCCCCGAGCTGGCGGTGACGGCAGGTCCCGGAACGGGCGGGGCCACCGCGGGCTCGGCGGCGCGGATCATGGGGCCGTGGGGCCAGTGCAGCCGGGGGAGCAGGAGGGGCCGGGACGCGGCGCGGCCGGCGAGGGCATGCCCGGGCCGGCCGAACCGAGCTCCAGGCCCGCGCCGGACGACGACGCCCTGCACCCGGTGCGCTACCTCCGGCGGAACCGTGGCGCGCGCGAGGCGGGCCGGCCTGGCAGCTGGTCGCCGCCGGCAGCGGCGGGGGGAGGGCGTCGCTCCAGCGGCGAGGCGGCCGGGGTCGAGATGGTGCCGGGCGCAGCACGGCCCTCTGGCGCTGGCACGCCGACCGGTGGAAGCCGGCGGCGGACCCTGCTGGCCGTGCTGGGGCTTGCCCTGATCGTCGCCGCGGGGTCGACGAGCGTCGCCCTCCTCGAGCAGAGCCACCCCGCCACGCTGCCCACACCGAGTGCCATCCCGGCCGTGCCCGCCGCCGATGCCATCGGCGACCTGCGGATGTACAGCCAGAGCACCGGGTGGGCCCGGCGCCTCAGCGACGGCACCATCCTCCACACCACCGGGGGCATGGGGCACTGGACCGTGGCCTCGCCTCCCCCGAACGGCCACCTCCTGGCGGTGACACCCGTGGGGCCCGAGGCAGCCCGCGCGCTCATCGCGCCCAGCGGCGCCATGGGGCGGGCGACCGCCGAGACCTGGATCACCCAGGACGGTGGCTCCGTCTGGAGCCAGGGGGGCAGCCTTGGCATGCAGGGGTTCAACGTCGCGGTCGGGGGGACGCTGGATTTCCTGGACGCCGAGCACGGCTGGTTCTCCCAGATCGAGGCGGCCGGCGGCGTGGCCGGCACCGCCCTCTTCCGCACTGTGGACGGGGGTGAGAGCTGGACCGAGATGGCCTCCTCGGCCGAGGGCGCCCCGGGGTCTGCCGGCGTCATCCCCGATGGCTGTGACGACCTGACCGCCGCCTTCGTCAGCGTCTCCACCGGGTTCATGACCGGCACCTGCCTGACGGGAGCCCCACCCCTGTACGTCACCCGCGATGGCGGCCTCACGTGGTCCGTCGCGCCACTCTCCGGTCTCCCGGCCGGCATCGCCGCGGGCACCTCCTTCCCTCCCCAGTTCACCTCCGGGCAGAGCGGGACCCTCCTCACCGAGAGCCAGACCGACAACGCGACCACCACCAGCCTGTTCGCCACCACCGATGGCGGGCTGGCGTGGGGGCTGCGCTGGACGAGCGCGGGGTCACCCGTCGCCACCGACTTCCTCGACGCCGACCACGGCTGGCTGGTCACCGACGAGTACGGGAACTTCGGCACCGCCGCGGAGCTCTACTCCACCCAGGACGGTGGGAGCGCATGGACCCGGGTCAACGCCTTCCCGTTCGAGGGCATCGGCCTCGACTTCCTCACCACGGAGTTCGGGTGGGCGGCCCCAGCGTCCAGCGCGCCGGAGAGCGGGCCCACCTATGTGGTTCAGACCACCGATGGCGGGCGCAGCTGGACCGCCGCGCTGCCCCGGATCGCCGGTCCCTCGCCGTCACCGTAGGCCGACCGCGGCCGGACGCCCCCGGGCCGCGCCATCCCGCCCCGCAGGGAGGCTTTCAGGGCGGGCGCTGCCCACCCCGGCTCAGGTGGGCTTCGGGTAGGTGCTCATCCCGCCGTCGATGACCAGGGTGGTCCCGGTCAGGTAGGCGGCCTGGTCGCTCGCCGCCCAGACCACCGCGGCCGCGATCTCCTCGGGCTGGCCGAAGCGGCCGAGCGGGATCTCCGCCTCGACCCGGTGGCGGGCCTCGGAGTCGTCGAGGACAAGCGCGTTCATGGGAGTGGCGATGGCCCCGGGGGCGATGGCGAGCACCCGGATCCCGAGCGGGGCCCACTCCCGGGCGACGGTCTGGGTGAGCATCCTCATCCCGCCCTTGGAGACGCAGTAGGGGGCGAAGCCCGGCCAGGGGATGAACTCGTGGACCGAGCTGATGTTGACGATCACCCCCCGCCTCTGGGCGGCCATCAGCTTGCCCGCCTCGCGCAGGCAGAGGAAGGCTCCGGTGAGATTGGTGCGGAGGGTCTGCTCCCACAGATCGAGCGGCAACTCCAGGGTGGCGGCCTCCCTCTCGATGCCGGCGTTGTTGACCAGGATGTCGAGGCCGCCGAGGCGGTCCCGGCACTCCCCCACCATCCGGACCACGTCGGCCTCGACCCCCACGTCGGCCTGGACGGCATAGGCGGCGACTCCGCTCGGGTCGATCTCGGCCGCCACCACCTCGGCGTCGGCCCGCTCCCGATCCGAGCAGTGGTTCACGGCAACCCGCGCCCCCTCCTCGCCGAGGCGCAGCGCCGTCGCCCTGCCGATGCCGCTCGATCCCCCCGTGACCAGCGCGCGACGTCCCTCCAGCAGCATGACCGGAGCCCTCCTTACTCCTCTTCTCATATGGTGCCAGCCCGGATGGTGCCAGTCCGGCGCCGGCCCGGCCCGGATCGGGACCGGATCCCGGGCTTCTGCTATCCTCGGCGGCTCAGGATCCATCACGGCGCTCATGCATCTCGCCCGAGACCGCAGGTGGGGGCCCTCCCCCTCAATCTCCTGCGCAGGTGGGGTCGGTCGTCCGGTCCGGCGTCCCCGTGACGCCCGCCGTCCGCCGCTCTCATCGGGCGGTGCGGCGGCCCGCTCCGGAGGACACAGACCATGCCCAAGGCCGCGACCGCCGAGGAGGCGGCCGAGCGCGCCGGTCCCCGCAAGCAGGAGACCGTCGAGGGCCTCGCCGAGAAGCTCGGCCGGGCGACCTCGGCGATCGTCACCGACTACCGGGGGCTGACCGTCAAGCAGCTCGAGGAGCTGCGCACCCAGCTGCGCAGCCAGGGCATCGACTACCAGGTGATCAAGAACACGCTCGCCCGCCGGGCGGCCGAGCAGGCGGGGATCGGCGAGCTCGGCACCGTCCTCAGCGGACCGGTGGGCCTGGCGCTCGGCTTCGGTGAGCTGTCGGTCCCGGCCAAGGTCCTCAGCGACTACCACCGGGTCAACCGGCGCCTCCCGCTCGTCGCCGGCTTCGTCGAGGGGCAGGTGCTCGACGCCCGAGCCGTCCAGGCCCTCGCCGAGCTGCCGCCGCGGGACGTCCTCCTGGCCCAGCTGGCGGGCACCCTCCAGGCGCCCCTCACCCAGCTGGCCGGCGCCCTCACCTCGATCGTCTCCAACCTCGCCGCCACCCTCGACGCCTACCGGGCCAGGCTCGAGGCCGCCTGACCCGGCAGCTCACTCGCAACGCACGTTCGAACAGTTCAATTGATTCAATCCAGGAGATGAGCCAATCATGGCCACGAAAACCATCACCCCCGAAGAGTTCGTCGACGCCCTCCCGTCGTGGAGCGTGCTCGACGTCGTCAATGCCGTGAAGCTGATGGAGGAGAAGCTCGGGATCAAGGCCGCCGCCCCGGTGGCCGTGGCCGCCGCCCCCGCCGCCGCCGCCGAGGCGGCCCCGGTCGAGGAGCAGACCGAGTTCACCGTCGTCCTCACCGCCGTCGGCGACGCCAAGATCAACGTGATCAAGGCGGTCAGGGAGATCACCGGCCTGGGCCTCAAGGAGGCCAAGGACCTGGTCGACGCATCCCCCAAGCCGGTCCGCGAGGCCGTCCCGCGGGAGGAGGCGGAGCAGGTCAAGGCCAAGCTGCAGGAGGCCGGGGCCACCGCCGAGATCCGCTAGCCGTCAGACCTCCGGAGTGCGCGCCGGCGCCGGTGAGCCCTCACCCGGGCCCCGGCCGCCGGCGCAGGCTCCGGTCCGCGCGGCGGGTCAGGCCCCTCGCCTTGCCGTGCGAATGCGCGGGAGATGGAGGCGGAGGGATTGCCCGGCCGCCTTCGCGGGTACACTGAGCGCCTGGGCATTCTCGGGAGGCGATCCGAACATCCGCTCGCGCGGGCGCGGCGTGCCCGTCGCGATCACCGGCGGGTTTGCTATGCTGTGAGATTGTGCCCGTCACCGCCGGCGTCCGCGTGCAGCCGCTTGTCAGGGGAACTCTAGCACATGGTCCTTTCTGCTTCCATACCCTCCAGCCGTCACAGTTATGGTCAGATCGCCGACAAGCTGGAGGTGGGGAACCTCATCCAGACCCAGTTGGATTCGTTCTCATGGTTCTGCAGGGAGGGGCTGCGCGAGCTCTTCGACGAGATCAACCCGATCACCGACTACACCGGTAAGAACTACGAGCTGAGGTTCCTGGACTACGAGTTCGGGATCCCCAAGTACGACGAGGAGGAGTGCCGGCAGCGGGACATGACGTTCAGCGCGCCGCTCCGGATCAACACCCGCCTCCACATCAAGACCGGCGAGAACGCGGGCGAGATCAAGGAGACCGAGGTCTTCATGGGCGACTTCCCCATGATGACCCCCCAGGGCACCTTCATCGTCAACGGCACCGAGCGGGTCGTGGTCAGCCAGCTGGTGCGCTCCCCCGGCGTCTACTTCACCGGCTCCGAGGACCGGGTGACCGGCCGGATGCTGTTCTCGGCCAAGCTGATCCCCAACCGGGGTGCCTGGCTGGAGATCGAGACCTCCAGCAAGGACGTGCTCACGGTCAAGATCGACCGCAAGCGCAAGGTCCCGGTCACCACCCTGGTCCGGGCCCTCGGCTACGCCGGCAACGACGACATCCGTGCCTTCTTCGCCGACGTCGACAACGACCCCGAGCACGCCTACATCCAGGCCACCCTGGACAAGGACGCCACCACCTCGGTCGAGGAGGCGCTGATCGAGCTCTACCGCAAGATCCGCCCCGGCGACCCGCCCACCGTGGAGAACGCCCGCAACCTGCTCAGCTCGCTCTTCTTCAACCCCCGCCGCTTCGACCTGAGCAAGGTCGGCCGCTTCAAGCTGGACAAGAACCTGGGCATCCCCGAGGACGAGGCCCGGGAGCGGGCCCTGGACAAGGAGCGCCGGGTCCTCGACAACCAGGACTTCGTCTCGATCGTCCGCAAGCTCATCTCCCTCAACAACGGCATGGGCGAGTCCGACGACATCGACCACCTCGGCAACCGCCGGGTGCGGGCGGTCGGCGAGCTGCTCCAGAACCAGTTCCGGATGGGCCTGATCCGCATGGAGCGGATCATCAAGGAGCGGATGACCATCTGCGACGCGGCCACGGTCACGGCGGCGAGCCTGATCAACGCCCGCCCGGTGGTGGCGGCGATCAAGGAGTTCTTCGGGTCCTCCCAGCTCTCCCAGTTCATGGACCAGACCAACCCGCTGGCCGAGCTGACCCACAAGCGGCGCCTCTCCGCGCTGGGGCCGGGCGGTCTCTCCCGGGAGCGGGCCGGCTTCGACGTCCGTGACGTCCACTACAGCCACTACGGCCGGATCTGCCCGATCGAGACCCCCGAGGGCCCCAACATCGGGCTGATCGGGTCCCTGGCCACCTTCGCCCGGGTCAACGAGTTCGGCTTCATCGAGGCGCCCTTCCGCCGCGTCTACCGCGAGGCCTCGACCACCGATCCGCGCGAGAGCCGGCTGCTCGCCGGCCAGGTCCTCCGCGAGGACGCCGACTCCCTCCACGCCGGCCGGGTGCTGGACCCCGAGGACGTCCACCGGCTGGCCCAGAAGGGCGTCGAGCGGGTCCGGATCGTGCCCTGGGTCTCCGACGAGATCGTCTTCCTCTCCGCCGACGAGGAGGACAAGTACACGGTCGCCCAGGCCAACGCGCCGGTCGACGAGGCCGGCCACTTCAGCGTCCTGCACACCGCCTGCCGCAGCCGGCACACCTTCAAGGACCTGCCCGTGGCCGAGGTCGACTACATGGACGTCTCGCCCAAGCAGACGGTCTCGGTGGCGACCGCGCTGATCCCCTTCCTCGAGCACGACGACGCCAACCGCGCCCTGATGGGTTCGAACATGCAGAAGCAGGCGGTCCCCCTGCTGGTCGCCGAGGCGCCCATCGTCGGCACCGGCATGGAGGTCCACGCCGCCCGCAACTCGGGGGAGATGGTGATCTCCCTGGGGGCGGGGACGGTGGTGGGGGTCTCCTGGCCCGAACCCGCCGACGACGACCGTTCGGTGATCAAGGTGCGCAGCGGCCAGGACGCCGGCATCGGCATCCTGGTGCGCCCCGACGACGGGGGCCCGGACATCTGGTACGGGATCCACAAGTTCGTGCGCAGCAACCAGGGGACCTGCCTCTCCCAGCGGATCACGACCAAGGCCGGGGTGCACGTCGAGGCGGGCACCGCGCTGGCCGACGGCCCCTCCACCGACAACGGCGAGCTGGCGCTCGGACGCAACGTGCTCTGCGCCTTCATGCCGTGGGAGGGCTACAACTTCGAGGACGCGATCCTGATCAGCGAGTCGGTGGTCCGGGAGGACAAGTACACCTCGATCCACATCGAGGAGTTCGAGATCGAGGCCCGCGACACCAAGCTCGGCCCCGAGGACATCACCCGCGACCTGCCCAACATCGCCGAGGAGTCGCTGAAGAACCTCAACGACCGCGGCATCATCTACATCGGGGCCGAGGTCCAGCCCGGGGACATCCTGGTGGGCAAGATCACCCCCAAGGGAGAGTCCGAGCTGTCCGCCGAGGAGCGCCTGCTCCGGGCCATCTTCGGCGAGAAGGCCCGCGAGGTCCGCGACTCGTCGCTCCGCGTCCCCCACGGGGAGCGGGGCACGGTGGTCGACGTCAAGGTCTTCAGCCGCGAGTCGGGGCACGAGCTGCCCCCCGGGGTCAACGAGCTGATCCGGGTCTACGTCGCTCAGAAGCGGAAGATCTCCCAGGGCGACAAGATGTCCGGCCGCCACGGCAACAAGGGGGTCATCGCCCGCATCCTCCCCATCGAGGACATGCCCTACCTGCCCGACGGGACCCCCGTCGAGATCGTCCTCAACCCGCTGGGCGTCCCCAGCCGGATGAACCTCGGACAGGTGCTGGAGACCCACCTGGGCTGGGCTGCCCACGCCCTGGGCATGAAGGTCGCATCGCCGGTCTTCGACGGCGCCTCGGAGGCCACCATCGAGGAGGAGCTGACCCGCGCCGGGCTACCTCCGAGCGGCAAGGTGCAGCTGCGCGACGGCCGCACCGGTGAATTCTTCGACCGCGACATCACGGTCGGCCAGATCTACATGCTCAAGCTGGCCCACCTGGTCGAGGACAAGATCCACGCCCGGAGCACCGGCCCCTACTCCCTGGTCACCCAGCAGCCGCTGGGAGGCAAGGCGCAGTTCGGTGGTCAGCGCTTCGGAGAGATGGAGGTCTGGGCCCTGGAGGCCTACGGCGCCAGCCACATCCTCCAGGAGATCCTCACCGTCAAGTCCGACGACATCGTGGGCCGGGTCAAGGCCTACGAGGCCATCGTCAAGGGTGAGAACACCCTGGAGGCCGGCATCCCCGAGTCCTTCCGGGTGCTGGTCAAGGAGCTGGAGGGACTGGCGCTGGGGGTCGAGATCCAGTCCGAGGACGAGAACCAGATCATCCTCGGTGAGGAGGACATCCCCGACATCCCGCTCGACCTGGGGATCCACCTGGAACGCGACGAGAGAGACGACGTCGACGAGGCCGGCCGTTGAGCGTTCAGTGGCAGCAGCGCCACGACCGGAGAAGCGGGCGTGGTGCTCCGCTTCGGTCCGGGCGGAGCCACCGGGGTGGTGCTTCGCTCCGGTCCGGACGTCGGGACGGCCTGACTGCCGTCCCGCGTCCCTGCCTCGGCGCGGTTGCAACCCGCGCCTGCGGCAAACCTGCGCTGCGCACGCACCCCCGCGTCTCCTCCACCGCATTCCAATCGACCCGCCCCGGGTCTCCCGCCACCGACGCCATTCCTGCCGCCATCACCCGGCGACGCCTGCCCAACGCTACTGAAGGTCAGTGATGCTGAAACTCGAGAACTTCGACGCCCTCCGACTCTCGATCGCCAGCCCCGAGATGATCCTCTCCTGGTCGCACGGCGAGGTCACCAAGCCGGAGACGATCAACTACCGCACCCTCAAGCCGGAGCGGGACGGGCTCTTCTGCGAGAAGATCTTCGGGCCCACCAAGGACTGGGAGTGCCACTGCGGCAAGTACAAGCGCTACCGGTACAAGGGCATCATCTGCGACAAGTGCGGCGTCGAGGTGACCCGGAGCAAGGTGCGCCGGGAGCGGATGGGCCACATCAAGCTGGCCTCGCCGGTCTCTCACGTCTGGTACTTCAAGGGCATCCCGTCGCGCATGGGCCTGCTCCTCGACATGAGCCCGCGCAACCTCGAGAAGGTCCTCTACTTCGCCAACTACATCGTGATCTCGGTGGACGAGAAGGCCCGCCAGGACCTCCTCGCCAAGCTCGACCCGGACTCCGACGAGCGGATCATCGCGCTCCGCGAGCGGCTGCGCGGCGACACCACCGCTTCCGACCTTCCCGAGCGGGTCGCGGCCCGCGAGGCGGAGGCCGCCGTGCGCATCGGTGAGATCGAGGCCGAGCGCGAGCAGCGGATCTCCGCCCTGCAGAGCTCCGCCGCCGACCTCGACGAGCGGATTCAGCAGCTCAAGGGCAAGAAGGCGCCCGCCCGCTTCATCCTCGGCGACGGTGCCGAGGACGAGGTCGTCCTCGAGAAGGGCCGGGTGCTCGACGAGGACGCCGCCATCCTGGTGCAGGACCGCCTCACCCAGCGCCGCGAGGCCCTCGAGGACGAGCTCTCGCGCCGGGTCCAGGCCACCCAGGACGCGGCTGCCGCCGAGGTCGCCCAGTGGCGGGCCGACGCCGAGGGGTTGCGGGCCGAGGCGGCCCACGCCGGCAGCGGTGAGCTGGAGAGCCTCCGCCAGGAGATCGAGACCAGCCGTCAGCAGCTCGAGTCGCTGTCGCCCCGCGAGCTGCTCACCGACACCCAGTACCGGGAGCACATCGAGAAGTTCGGCAAGGTCTTCAAGGCGGGCATCGGCGCCCAGGCGATCCGCGAGCTGCTCAACCAGATCGACCTCGCCGAGGAGTCGCTCCAGCTGCGCGAGGAGTCCAAGTCCACCAGCGGCCAGCGCCGCCAGAAGGCGATCAAGCGGCTCCGCGTCGTCGAGGCCTTCCGCAAGTCGGCGACCAGCCCCGCGTGGATGATCCTCGACGTCCTTCCGGTGATCCCGCCCGAGCTGCGGCCGATGGTGCAGCTCGACGGCGGTCGCTTCGCCACCAGCGACCTCAACGACCTCTACCGCCGGGTCATCAACCGCAACAACCGGCTCAAGAGGCTGCTCGAGCTGGGCGCCCCCGAGATCATCGTCCGCAACGAGAAGCGGATGCTCCAGGAGGCGGTCGACGCCCTGGTCGACAACGGCCGCCGCGGCCGGGCCATCACCGGGACCGGCAACCGCAAGCTCAAGTCGCTCTCCGACATGCTCAAGGGCAAGCAGGGCCGGTTCCGCCAGAACCTGCTCGGCAAGCGTGTCGACTACAGCGGACGCTCGGTGATCGTGGTCGGGCCCGAGCTGCGCCTCCACGAGTGCGGCCTGCCCAAGAAGATGGCCCTGGAGCTGTTCAAGCCGTTCGTGATGCGCGAGCTGGTGTCGCAGAACTACACCCAGAACATCAAGAGCGCGAAGCGGATGGTGGAACGGGTGCGCCCCGAGGTCTGGGACGTCCTCGACCAGGTCATCAAGGAGCACCCGGTGCTCCTCAACCGGGCTCCCACCCTGCACCGGCTGGGCATCCAGGCCTTCATGCCGGTGCTCGTCGAGGGCCAGGCGATCCAGATCCACCCCTCGGTCTGCAAGGCCTTCAACGCCGACTTCGACGGCGACCAGATGGCCGTGCACGTGCCCCTCTTCAGCGGCGCCATCGCCGAGGCGCGCAACCTCATGATGTCGTCCAACAACATCCTGAGCGCCTCCGACGGCCGTCCGGTGGTGGCGCCCAGCCAGGACATCGTCCTGGGCGCCTATTACCTCACCCAGGAGGGTCAGGACCGGCCCCGCGACCCCGAGGCGATCCAGCATCTGCCCACCTTCACCGACCCGGAGGAGGCCAGCATCGCCTACGAGCACAACCGGGTCTTCCTCCACCACTACGTGCGGGTCCGGCTACCCCGGAGGATCCTGGTGGCCCGCCGCCAGGACGACGAGGAACCCACCGGGACCGAGCTGGTGGTGACCACGGTGGGCCGGCTCATCTTCAACGACGTGCTGCCGCTGGGAGAGATCGCCACCGAGAGCAACCTCCCCTCCATGGTGTTCCGCAACGAGACCATGGACCAGCGCAAGCTGGCCCAGATCGTCAAGGAGTGCTACGACCTCTACGGGTCGGCCCGCACCGCCGTCATCGTCAACAGCATCAAGAAGCTGGGCTTCCACTACGCCACCCGGGCCGGTGTGACCATCGCCGCCATGGACATCAAGACGCCGGCGGGCAAGGCGCCGATCATCGCCGACGCCGAGGGCGCGGTCGAGGAGATCGACCTCCAGTACCGCCGCGGCCTGATCACCGAGGACGAGCGCTACCTCAAGACGGTCGAGATCTGGACCAAGGCGACCGACGACGTCACCAAGGTGACCATGTCGTCCTTCGACAAGTTCCACTCGGTCCTGATGATGTCCCAGTCCGGAGCCCGCGGATCGACCCAGCAGATCCGCCAGCTGGCCGGGATGCGCGGCCTGATGGCCGATCCCACCGGCCGGATCATCGACCTGCCCATCAAGGCCAACTTCTCCGAGGGCTTGACCGTCCTCGAGTACTTCATCTCCACCCACGGGGCCCGCAAGGGTCTGGCCGACACCGCGCTGCGCACCGCCGACTCGGGCTACCTGACCCGGCGCCTGGTCGACGTCGCCCAGGACGTGATCGTGCGCATCGAGGACTGCGAGACCACCGCCGGGATCTGGATCGACCTGGAGAACGACGAGCTCAAGGAGCGGGTCATCGAGCGCTACGCGGGCCGCATCGCCGCCCAGGACATCCTGCTCGGCGACGAGCTGGTCGTCCCCACCGGTGAGGAGATCAGCGACGAGATGGCTCGGCGCATCTTCGCCGCCCGGGACAGCCTCCCCCGGATCAAGGTCCGCAGCATCATGACCTGCAAGGCCCGCGAGGGGGTATGCCGCGCCTGCTACGGCCGCAACCTGGCCACCGGCCGGATGGTCGAGATCGGCGAGGCGGTGGGCGTCATCGCCGCCCAGTCGATCGGCGAGCCGGGCACCCAGCTGACCATGCGCACCTTCCACACCGGTGGGGTGGCCACCGGAGGCGCCGACATCACCCAGGGTCTGCCTCGGGTCGAGGAGCTGTTCGAGGCCCGCGTCCCCAAGGGCAAGGCGCTGATCGGCGAGATCGACGGCGAGGTGGAGATCATCCGCGGGGACAGCAAGTCCCTCAAGGTCAAGATCTTCTCGCGCGACGTCTTCGACTCGGTCTACCCGGTGCCAGCCCGGCAGTCGGTGATGGTCGAGGACGGGCAGGCGGTCAGCGAGGGGACCGAGCTGATCCGGGGCACCGACGAGAACGGCAGCGAGATCTCCATGCGCAGCAAGTACGCGGGCGTGGTCCGGGTCGGCAAGGCGGAGGTGACGGTGCGGGCCACCGACGAGGAGGCTCGCGAGTACGCGGTGCCGGCCTCGTCCGAGCTGGTGGTGCGTGACGGCGACCACATCCAGGCCGGCGACCGGATCACCAAGGGCTCCATCAGCCCCCAGGAGCTGCTCCTGGTCCGCGGCCGCGACGACGTCCAGAACTACCTGGTCCACGAGGTCCAGTCCGTCTACCGCAACCAGGGCGTGGACATCAACGACAAGCACATCGAGGTGATCGTCCGGCAGATGATGCGCAAGGTCCGCGTCGACGCCTCCGGCGACACCGACCTGCTGCCCGGCGAGATCGTCTCCCAGTTCGAGTTCGAGGAGGCCAACGCCAAGGCGCTCAGCGAAGGCGGCGAGCCGGCGATCGCCCAGACCGTGCTGCTGGGATTGATCAAGGCCGCTCTCAACACCGCCTCCTGGCTCTCCGCAGCGTCGTTCCAGGAGACCACCCGGGTGCTCACCGAGGCGGCCATCTCGGGCAAGATCGACCGGCTGCGGGGTCTCAAGGAGAACGTCATCATCGGCAAGCTGATCCCCGCCGGTACCGGCCTCGACTACTACCAGAAGCTCCGCGAGGAGGCCGTCCGTCTCTACGAGGAGGACGACGGCGGCGCCGCCGCGGCCGCCTCCAACGGCGCGGACGGGGCGGAGGAGGCCGCGGTGGCCGCCGCCCTCGCCGAGACCACCCCGCTCATCGCCGGGGACGCCGCGACCCCGTGACCGCGGAGGGGGGCGCCAGAGCCCCCCTCGCCGCGGCGGCCCAGCCGCCCCCGGCTACCTCCCGGCCCGGCGCCAGTCCGGGGCGGCGGACGCACGCGGGGTGGCGGGGCGCTCCGGCTCCGGCCTGGCGGCGTCGACCGGCCGGGTCACCGTGTCGCGCAGGCTCTGCTTCCAGTGGACGCTGATCGCCCTCTGGACCTGGAGGTCGGTCCACCAGAGGGGGACGACGGCGAACTGGTCACGACGGACCCGCAGGCCGCGGGTCAGGATCCGCCGCCGGACCGGCATCCCGAAATCGGGGCGGTAGAAGAGCTTGTAGGCCAGATACGCGAGCAGGCAGGCCGCCAGCCCGGCGACGGCCGTGTCAACTCCGGTCGTGGCCACGCTGAGCGAGGCGAGCAGGACAGAGGTCATCGTCGACAACGATAAGCTGCCGCGCCCTGCCCCACCGCGAAGGCAACGGTTCCGTGATCGCGTCCCGGGCGGGCACCGGCCGCCGGGTCCGGCCACAAAGGAAGGGGCCGCCCGCGACCTAGGTGTCGCGGGCGGCCCTTGGGAAGGGAGGGCTTTGCTGGGGACCCGGGCGCCAGTTGCGTTCGGGCCTCTCGCATCATCGAGCCCCGCCGGTGACAGCCCCATACCCGCCGGTCACGGCTGAGCGACGCCGCTGATCCGATTCCTTGATGTCGGAGAGGCGGCTGCGACTCAGCGGCGGGCGGCACCCGCCCCGCCGATCCCGGCCGGCGCTCCGGCCAGGTCGTCGGCCACCAGCCGGCCGGCCAGCTGCGCGGTCCCGGAGCCGTTCGGGCGCGACATCACCAGGTCGGCGGCCGCCTTGACCTCGTCGAGCGCGTTGGCGAGCGCCACGCCGCAGCCGGCGACGGCGAGCATGGGCAGGTCGTTCTCGGCGTCGCCGACGGCCACGCACGCCAGCGCGGACTCGCCGACCTCGCGGAGGGCGGCGAGCAGCCCGGAGGACTTGCTGACGCCCGCCGGGAGGATCACCACCCCGCCGCGGTTGGCGACGACGTCGAGCGCAACCCCGGCGTCGAGAACCGCCTCCCGCACCGCGTCGAGGTGCCGGATGACGGTGGCGCACACCACCCGGCCCACCACCAGCGGCTCCACGCCGCGGCGGGTCAGGGCCGCCACCAAGCGGCTGGAGACGGGCCCGCAGAGGAGCCGCTCGGCGCCGCTGCCCGGGTCGACCAGGACCGCTCCATTCTCGAGAACGATGCGGTCGAAGAGGGCCCACTGCCCGAAGACGGCCTCCAGCTGGGGACCGGTGCGCCCGGTGACCAGGAGCAGCCGCCGGCCGCTCTGCCGGACCTTCTCCAGCGCGCTCAGGGTCGCCGGAGACGCCACGCCGTCGGTGGCGATGGTTCCATCGTAGTCGCATGCCAGAGCGTGGAACCGCACCCGTCCATTGTCTCAACCCGAGCTGCCCGGATGGCTTAACGTCCGGGGGCGGTGGGGCGACCCGGTCTCAATGCTCGAAGGTCACCCGGACCTCGGTGCCCTTGCCGATCTGGGAGCGGATCTCGAGCCGGCCCTTCTCCAGCTCGGCCCGCTCTCGCATCGAGATCATGCCCAGGTGCCGCCCCGAGTCCAGCCGCCCCTCGGCGGCGGCGACGTCGAAGCCGACCCCGTCGTCACGCACGATGGCCGACACCGCGTGAGGCTGGAAGCCCACCACGACCTCCACGTTCTTTGCCCGCGCGTGTTTCCGGGCGTTGTTCATGGCCTCTTGGATGATCCGGAAGAGGGTCGGCTCCAGCGCACCCGGCAGCCTGGTCTCCTCGCCGATCACCCGCAGACTGGTGGAAAGGCCGCCGAGCTCGAAGTCCTTGGTGAACTTGCGCAGCGTGGGCACCAGGCCGAGGTCGTCGAGGGTCATCGGCCGCAGGTCGAAGATGAGGCGCCGGGTCTCGTCCAGCACTCCGCGCACGCCGTCTTTGAAGTCGGCCAGCTCGTTGACCACCAGCTGCGGGTCACGGCTGATCAGCCGCTCCAGGATCTCCGCCTGCAGCACCAGGTTGGCCATCGACTGCGCGGGGCCGTCGTGCATGTCCCGGGCGATCCGCATCCGCTCTTCCTCGATGATCTGGAACACCTGACGGGAGGTGTTGCGCAGCCGGGCCGTGCCTCCCGCCGGGGAGGACGAGGAGGCGGTCGCGGCCAGGTCGTCGAGGCTCCGGTAGACCTGGCGGAGGACCTCCTGCTCGTGATGGATGTCGGTCAGGCGCGACGCCGTGTCGCGGGTGCGCTCCTCCAGGGAGGCGAGGTCGGCGCGGGTCGAGGAGACCAGGCGGAATTGGGTGTCGATGTCCTGCACCGTGAAGCGTTCGAAGTTCTTGAGGACGTGGCTCCAGGCCACCTCCGCCTCCTCGAGCCGATCCCGCAGCTGGTCGCGGCGCACGACCGAGTCGGCCTGCCGGGCATCCAGGCGCAGGGCCACCCCCTCGAGGTCCTCGATCCGCTTGGTGATCAGGAACCGGATGCCGGAGATCGCGGACGGATTGACCGGCCGGCTCGCTTCGGCGGCCACGGTCATACGAGCAGGGGCGCGCGAATCACTGCGCGGCCATGATACCGGCGCCCTCCGCAAGCGCTTGACGCGTGGCCGTGACAATGACTCCCCCGCGGCGTCACCGCGGAACCGGCCCCCGCCGATCGGGGCCAGCCGATGGGCGGGCAGCGCGTCGATCGCGTGACGCCCCGGATCCCGGGCACCGCCTCCGGCCCCCTCATGGCGGGGGGGTCACCACCGATGCGAGGGGCCTGCACCGGCCCCTGCCGTTCCCCAGGTCCCCACCCGCCGGCAGCGCTCGGGTGACGAGTCGGTGGTCACCGACGACCCGCTGGGAAGCCGGCACATCGGGTCTGTCACAAGCCGGTTGCGCCGTCACCCCGGCTTTACAGGCCGAGGGTATAACCGGCTCACGGTCACCGCCGTTCACCCTACCGACGCCGGCTGGTGTCGAGACGGCAACACCGCATGAGGTCGAGAGCGATGGGCGACACGTCGGGGCCGACGCGCATCCTCGTTGCCGAGGATGACCCGGCGCTCCGCCGCCTCATCGATATGCTCCTGAGCAGCCAGGGCTACGACGTCCTGACCGTCAACGACGGCGCCGACGCGCTGGCCGCGGTGGGGAACTGGCCGCCCGACGCCCTGGTCGTGGATGTCATGATGCCCCGCATCTCGGGCCTCACCGTCTGCCGCGAGCTGCGGGCCGACGCCCGCTTCGCGGTGGTGCCGATCATCCTGCTCACCGCCCGAGTCTTCGACGAGGACATCCAGAAGGTGATGGAGCTGGGCGGCATCGAGTTCATGAACAAGCCCTTCAACCCGCGCCAGCTGGTGGCGGTGCTGGAGGGGCTGGTCGCCCGGCCGCTCCCCAAGGGCCACTCCGCGCCCGTGGGCAGCGCCCGCTCCGCCGCCTCGGTCTCGGCCGCGGACGGACCGGCTCGGCCCTGAATCGGGACGAGCGGGGGCTGGAGCCGACAGTGCCCGGTCCTGACACGCTCGCGGCCGGCAGCGCCGTTGGCGAGGCCGGCCCGGCGCCCCCGCCCGTCGCCGCTCACCGGCTGCGGCACCTCGTCGACGAGCTGAGCACCCCAGGAGGGCTCATCCTCGTCGGCGCCCTGCTGATCACGGCCATCGCCGTGACCTCGGCGATCACCGACCCCGACTTCTGGTGGCATCTCCGCACCGGCCAGCTGCTCATCTCCAACCACCTCCAGCTGCTCGGCCACGATCCCTACACGTACACCGTCTCCAGCCATCACTGGACGATGCACGAATGGCTCTTCGAGGTCATCGTCGCCGCCCTCTACAGCGTGGGCGGGCTGGGCGCGATCGTCCCGGTGCTCAGCCTGCTGACCTGGGTCGGGGTCGTCTTCATCCTGCTGCGCGCCCGTCTCCACACCGGCAACCGTGCCGCCCTCGGCATCGGGCTGATCGTGGCCGCGCTGGCCGCCAACCCGATCTGGGGACCGCGCGACCAGATGGTCGACTTCACCTTCAGCTGCCTGGTGCTGCTGCTGATCGAGCGCTACCTGCTGCGCGGAGGCCGGGCGCTCTGGCTGCTGCTCCCCATCTTCCTGCTCTGGAGCAACCTGCACGGTGGCTTCGTGGTTGGCCTGGCCTTCGCGGCACTGATCGCGCTCGCCGAGGCGGCCGGGCTGCGCCTCGGCCTCCCCGACCCCGTGCCGCCGCGGCGGATCGCCACCCTGGCCGGCGTCACCGTGCTCTGCACGCTCGTCTCGATGGTCAACCCCAACGGGCCCGGGATCCTCGTCTACGCCGCCGAGACCCTGGCCTCGCCGGCACAGCAGGCGCTCATCCTCGAGTGGCAGTCGCCCGACTTCCACCAGCTGGAGGTGCGTGGCTTCGCGGTCATGCTGCTCAGCCTGCTCGGCTTCCTGGTCGCCAACCGGCGGATCCGCGCCCGCGACGCGGTGCTGGTGGTGGCGACCACCGCGCTGGCCTTCGAGTCGGTGCGCAACGTCGCCATCTTCGTGGCCGCGGCCACCCCCACCTGGATCGAGCAGCTGAGCCGGCTCCTCGACCGCCTCCGGGCGGGCGGACCCCTGGGCCGGCGACGTCCCCTGCCGCCGTTGCGGGTCAGGGTCACCGCCCTCGTGCTCATGACCGGGGCGCTGCTGGGAGGATGGGTGGGGCTGCGGCTCGTGCCCGCCATGACCAAGACCCCCAGCGCCCTCAGCTACGCGGAGACCTACCCGGTCTGCGCCAGCGCCTGGCTGCGCGAGGCCCCCCACGGGCTGCGCATCTTCAACCAGTACGGGGAGGGCGGTTACCTGGCCTGGAGCCTGGCCGGCACCGGCGACAGGATCTTCATCTTCGGCGACGCCGCGCTGATGGGTGACCACCTCCTCTACACCTACGCCGACGTCGCCGACGTCGAGCCTGGCTGGCAGTCGATCCTGCAGAGCTACGGCACCCAGCTCGTGCTCTTCGACACCGGCACGGCTCTCGACCACGTGCTCCAGAAGAGCGCGAACTGGGTGATGGTCTACAGCGATCCCCACAACCAGGCATTCGTCCTGGAGACCGCGCTGGCGTCGGGGCTGCACCTCCCACCCCAACCGACGCCGACCGGGACCTGCGCCCAGCTGGCCGCCCAGGGCACGGCGGGCTCGTCGTGACCGGTACCGCCACCACCGCCGTGCACCCCGAGGCCGGCAGCGCATCCGGCCTCCCCGCCGGCCGCTCGCGCACCGTCGCGGCCGCCTGGCTGGTTGCCGGGTTCTGCGCAACCCTTCCCTTCACGGTCCAGCTCTTCCGCTACGGCGACGAGTGGTGGCACGTCGCGCTCGGGCGCCTGATCCTGAGCCAGGGCATCCCGAGCGTCGAGCCCTTCAGCTTCGTGGCCACCCAGCACCCCTGGGTCGAGCAGCAGTGGCTCTACGAGGTGATCCTCGCCTCCCTGGTGCGCCTCGGAGGCGATGGCCTGGCCTCCCTGACCCTGGGGCTGGTGGGCAGCCTGGCCCTCCTCGTCGCCGCCCTGGCGGTGCCGCGCAGCGCCCGGATCTCCCGCGGCTGGGCCGCGGTCGCCATGGTTCTCGGCGGCGTCATGGCGGGCATGGCCCTGGGCGTCCGCGCCGAGACGGTGAGCGCGCTGGGCGTGGCGCTGACCCTGCTCATCGTCGCCCGCTGGCGCGAAGGCGGCCGCTGGGCGGTCTGGCTGCTGCCGCCGCTGTACCTCCTCTGGGCCAACCTCCACGCCGGCTTCATCGCCGGCCTCGCGGTGCTCGCCTTCACCCTGGTCATCCACCGGCCCGCGCGCGGGCGGCCGGCTCCGCTCTCCGCCAACCTCTCCCTGGCGGTGATCGCGGTGGGTGCGGCGGCAGCCGCGGTGCTGCTCGGCCTGGTCGCCGGCGCCGTGGTCCTGGTCGGGCTCTGGGCGGTCTTCCGGCCGGTCCCGCTCGCGCCTGAGGTCAGGCGGCGGCCGCTGGCGGTCGCGTCTCTGGTCGCGGCAGCCCTCACCCTGGTCAACCCGGCCGGGCCGGGCCTCTACGGGTACATCGCCGAGACGCTCGGCAACCCCCTCCTCTCCCAGCTCGTCTCGGAGTGGCAGTCGCCGAACTTCCACGATACCCTGACCCGGCTGATCGAGGTGGTCGCGGCACTGCTCGTGCTGGTCTGGCTGACCGGCCGGCGGCCTCGTGTTCCCGACGTCCTGCTCGCCACCGCCGCCTTCCTGTTCACCCTCCAGGCGGTGCGCAACGTCAGTCTCTTCGCCGTGGTGGCGATCCCCCAGCTGGCCGAGTACGGTCAGGCGGCCTGGACGGCGACCGCGCCGCGCCGCCTGCGCCTCCGCCTGGGCGAGCGCCGCCCGGCGGCGCTGGCGGGGATCGCGGCGCTGGCGGTGAGCGCCGCCTCGATCGCGGCGATGCTGCCCCAGGTCTCGGCATCGGCGGCGGCAGAGTTCGAGCAGACCCACGAGCCGGAGGCGGCCGCCGACTACGTCGCCACCCACTTCCCCGGCCAGCGCCTGCTCAGCTCCGATACCGACGCCGGCTACCTCGCCTACCGCTTCCCGTCCGGTCGCGTGGTCTTCGTGTACGACGAGATCGGGATCTTCGGCACCGGCCCCATCACCGACGAGGTCGACATCGCCACCGTCTCCGGCGACTGGCAGGCGGTGCTGGCGCGGTACGACGTCCGCCACGCCGTGCTGAGCGCCACCGGCGCCGACGTCTCCGCGCTGCTCGAGCTGGGCTGGACCGTCAACTGCTACGACGGCCCGAGCGCCCGGGTGGTGATGTCCGCCGGCGGCGCCCCTCCCACGGGCATCCCGCCGCCGCCGTCGGACGCGCCCGCCTGCTAACCGGACCCGGCGAGGATCCGAGCGGCGGCGCGGAAGGCCTCCCCGCTCACCGAGGCCGATCCCTGGCGCCGGGCCTCGTCGCCGATCTGGCGCAGGACGGTGGCGACCAGGCGCCGGTCGGTGGGGCTCCCCGCCGCCAGGGCGGCCTCCTGAGCGTAGGCGAGGGCCACCACCAGACGGCCGCCCTCCAGGCTCACGGCGGCCAGGGCGCGCAGCGCCGCGCAGCGCAGCACCTCGTCACCCTCCTCCTCGGCGCCGGACCTGCAATCCTCCAGGTAGCGGGTGGCCGCGGGCACCTGGCCCCGCCGCCAGTGGGCGATGCCCAGGTCGTGGAGGATCTCGGCGGCGCCGCGGCCATCCCGGTCCGCCTGGCGGAGGGGAAGGGCCCGCCGGAGGTCGGCCTCGGCCTCCTCCCAGCGGCCGTCGGCGGCGGCCTGCGCGGCCAGGGCGACGAGGCCGTCGGCGACCACCCGGACGTGGGGGCCGTCGGCCACCGCCAGCCCGCGATCGAACATCTTCACCGCGGTGGCCGCATCCCCGCGAGCGGCGGCGAGGCGCCCCAGGTTGGCGGCGGCGGCGGCCCGGGTGCGCGGGTCCCCGCACTCCAGCGCCCGCTCCCAATGCGCCGCAGCGGTATGGGCCTCGCCGTTCTCGGCTGCGGCCGAGCCCAGCTCCAGGGCGACGGCGCCGAGGATCTCGGGGGGGCTGCCGCCGGATAGCCGCTGGGCCGCCTCCAGGAAGGCGATGCCGAGACCGGCGTCGAGCCCGGACGCGACGGCCCGGCCGAGGGCGGCGACCGCGACCGCGCAGGCCCCCGGGTCGGTCGCCGCCCACTGCTCGAGGGCGGCCCGGACGCTGCTCCGAGCCGCGGCCCGGGCCCCGCTCAGCTCCTCGCAGAGGCCCCGTCCGAGCAGGGCGAGCGCTCTCCAGGCGGGGGCAGCCTCGGTGGCCAGAAGCCGGTCGAAGGCGACGGCCGCGGCCGACCGATCCACCTCCAGGTGGCGCAGCGCGGTCAGGAAGGACGCCGGAGGTGGCGCCTTTCGGGATCGTGTAACGCGGGGTGATGCCGCATCGTTACCGGAAGCGCTGGTGCCTCCGCCCGAGGTCGACATTAGGCTCATCGACGTGAGCCGGAGTATCGGTGCACCTCGATGAGTGTGACCCAGGAGGTCCCAGCAGACGCCCCGGCCGCGCGCCCTCTCGCCGCCGCCATGGAGGGGGCCCCGGCTCGGACCATCCCTGACCTTCCCACCGTGCTCGACCGCGACCGCCGAGCCGGCGTGGAGCGAGTCATCGAGCTCTCCCGCTGGATCGTCCTCATCTTCGCCGCGGTCAGCGTCAACTTCCCGGGCGAGAGCACGCAGCACCGCCCCGAGGTCAACCTGCTGCTCGCCATCTGGGCCATCTTCACCCTGGCAACGACCCTCGCGCTCCTGTTCAACCGGCTGCCGACCCGACGGGTACAGTACGCCATGCTGGCGCTCGACATCGCGATCGCGAGCGGCCTTGTCGATCTCACCGGGGGCCTGAACTCCCAGCTCGGCCTCGTCTTCTATCTGGTGATCATCGCCAGCAGTCTCCGCTTCGGCCTGAGCGGCAGCATGCTCTGCTCGGCGACCATCGCCGTGATCTACCTGGGCATCGGCTACCTCGACGGCGCCCGGCTGAACGCCGCCAACGCCAACCTCTTCGCCGAGCGCCTCTTCCTCTTCGTGGTCATCGCCCTCATCAGCGGTCTGCTGGCCCGGGAGATGGTCCAGAGCCGGGCTCGCCAGCTCACCCACACCTACGAGCTGGAGGCGATGGCCTTCAACGAGCTGCGCGAGGTCGACCGGATCAAGAGCGACTTCATGATGCTGGCATCCCACGAGCTGCGCACGCCGCTCACCAAGATCAAGGCATGGGTCACCCTCATGCAGGACGCCGGCGACCGGCTCCCGGCCAGCGCCCGCGACGAGGGTATCCGCGAGCTGCGCTCGGAGTCCGAGCACCTGGCCCGGCTGACCGACAACCTGCTCGCCATCGCCCAGCTCGAGTCGGGGGAGATCCGCCTCAAGACCTCAGCCTGCGAGCTCGACCAGGTGATCGATGAGACCATCTCCCGGTTCATCGAGTCGGCCGATCGCAGCCGTTTCGCGGTCAACCTCGCGCCCGACGCGACCCGGGCCATGGCCGACGGCGAGCGGCTGGCTCTGACCCTGGCATGCCTGATCGACAACGCGCTCAAGTTCTCCCCGGAGTCCGAGCCCGTGACCATCACCACCCGGCGCGACGGGCCCTACGTGCTGATCGGGGTCCAGGACCGCGGCCGGCGCATCCCCGAGGCCGAGGCCGATCGGGTCTTCGCCTCCTTCTACCAGGTGGAGTCACCGCTGCTCCGGCAGCGGGGGGGCTTCGGCGTGGGCCTCTACCTGGCCCGGCAGCTGGTGGAGCGCATGGGCGGGAGGATCTGGATCGACAACACCCGGGTTCGCGGCAACACGTTCGTGGTCGCCCTGCCCGGCCAGTTCTAGGCGCGCCATGCAGCCCGGTCCGGCAGTGCCTCGCCCTCCCCGCCCATCTCGGCCTGGTAAAGGCTCGCAACACTCGGGTAACCGAATCCGAACCTCCGCGATCCTGGTGGTAGCGTCGTGGCGAGCACACGGCGTCGGAACGCGGAGGCCATTCCAGGGAACCACAGGATGAGCCCCTTCACGGACTACAGCATTCTCAACCCGGCAGCGTCACTGGGCGGCCGGCCCGGCATCACCGAGGCCACCGTGCTGGTGGTCGACGACGACCCGTCGATGCACGACATCCTGACCGTCCTCGGCCAGCAGCACGGCTTCACCATCCAGTTCGCCGAAGACGGCCTCGACGGCGTCCGCCTTGCCGAGTCCAGCGACATCGACCTGATCATCCTCGATCTGAGCCTGCCCGGCCTCACCGGCTTCGACGTCTGCCGGCGCCTCCGCGCCTCCGGGGTCGAGGTGCCGATCGTGATGGTCTCCGCCAGTTCCGACCCGGTCGACGTCGTGGTCGGCCTGGAGATCGGCGCCGACGACTACATCATCAAGCCGTTCGAGGTCAGGGAGCTGGCCGCCCGCATCAACGCCAAGCTCCGCCGTCAGCGGACCACGCAGTCCCAGGTCCGGCCCGGGCGGCTCAAGTTCCCCGGCCTGATCGTCGATGTCGGACGCCACGAGGTGCTGCGCGACGGCAAGCCGGTGACCCTGACCCCCACCGAGTTCGACCTGCTGGCGCTGCTCTCGGCCTCGCCGGGAAGGGTCATCTCGCGCTCCGAGATGATCCAGAAGGTGTGGGGCCAGGGGGCCGACCTCGACCTCCGCTCCGTCGACGCTCACGTCTACCGGCTGCGTCGCAAGATCGAGCCGGAGGGGCCGCGCCCGACCTACATCCACGCCGTCCCGGGCATCGGCTACCGCTTCGAGCGGCGGGGCCTCAACGAGCGGCTGGCCAAGGCCCAGGAGGTGCCGGCCGAGCTCAACGGGGCACAGCCCGCCGCCGGGCAGAGCTGATCGGAGCGCGCGGCGCGGGCAGTCACGGTCGGCAGGTCGTCACCAGGACCATGAACGAGGCCCCCCGGCCAGCCGGCCTTACCTGGGTCTCAGGCGATTTCGACGTGATGGCGCCGCGGAGCCCGTCGCCGGCGGCCCTCGGGCTGCTGGAGCACCCACTGGCCGCGCTCGTTCAGCTCGGCGGGGCGGGCGTCCACCAGCTGGTTGGTGAGCAGGGAGAGGGTCCGGCCCTGGGGCAGGGCGAAGTCGAGGCAGGGAAGGACCTCGCCGCTCCACACGCGACGTTCGGTCTGGCCGCCGTAGATGGCCACACTCCGGGTGACCCGGCGCTGGCTGGGTCCGCCCACGGAGTAGGAGATCCGGTACATCTCTCCGGAACGCAGCCCGAAATGGTCCGCGGGGTTGGGCTCGGCGTCGCGAAGACCGTCGCGGACCAGGCGCCGCCGATGGGGAGTGTCGGAGCTGCTGAAGAGAGAGGGTTGAACGGTCATCTTGATGCGATTATCCGGAGACGCTCCGACTGTGAGGCAGACGCCGGGTCGCGGAGGGGTAACGGTCGGGTCGCCATTCACCGGCCCTCGGCCGCGCCCTCCCCGGCGGCGGGGCGCGGCCACACGGCTGTCGCAGGCGAGACACGGCCGGGCGACTCCGACCCCGGCTGCGGCCGGGTTCGACCAAGGTACGGTGACGTGACCGTCGCACCCCGGAGGTGAGCATGGGCATCGGGATCGCCTGCGTCTCGGGCAAGGGTGGCGTGGGCAAGACGACCACCGCCATCAATCTCGCCGCGGCCCTGACAGAGCGCGGCCGGCGGGTGCTGGCCGTCGACTGCGATCCCCAGTCGAACCTCACCAGCGGGCTGGGGCTCAACCCCTATGAGCTCCAGGCCAGCATCGGCGACCTGCTGAGCGGCCGGGTGACCGCGAGCCAGGCGATCGTCGCCACCGAGTGGAAGAATCTCGATCTCCTCCCGGCCACCCCCGACCTGACCGCGGTCGAGGCCGAGCTCCCCTCGGGCCTGCATCGGGAGACCCTGCTGCGGGAGGCCCTGGACCGCGACGGCACGCGTGCCGCCTACGACTTCATCTTCTACGACACCCCGCCCAACTTCGGCTTCCACACCATCAACGCCCTGGCCGCCACCAACTACGTGATCATCCCCCTGCAGATGTCCGGCTTCGCGGTGCGCGGCCTCAAGGAGGTTCTGCGCACCGTGCATCTCGCCCGCAACCGGCTCAACCCGGAGCTGCGGGTGCTCGGGATGGTGCCCACCTTCGTCAACATCCGGACCAACTTCAGCCGCCAGCTGCTCGGCGGGCTCGCCGACCTCGCTGGGCTGCGCGTCTTCGAGACGATGATCGCGCCCACCGTGAAGCTCCAGGAGACGTCGCTCGCCGGGGTCCCGATCGTCGCCTACGCGCCCACGTCAAAGGCCGCCGAGGAGTACCGCGCCCTGGCCGACGAGGTCTTGCAGGTTGTCTGAGCCATCCGCGGCCGACACCGGTCCGGACGACGCCGCCCGGCTCACGCTCCACGGCGGCCCGCTCGCCCGCTGGCTGGCTCCGACCTCCGAGTCGCGACTGGAGCGCATCGCCTGCAGCGCCATCGACCCGCGACCCTGGCCCGATCCGCCCGAGCCAGGCGCCGACCTGCTTGCCCTGACCCGCAGCGTCCGCCACCGCGGCATCGTCGAGCCGCTGCTGCTCCGCCCCCTGGCGGGGGGGCGCTTCCAGGTGGTGCTGGGCGCCCGCCGCCTCGAGGTGGCGCAGCGGCTGGGGATGGTGGAGGTCCCCGCCATCGTCCGCGAGCTCGACCACGGCGAGGCGGCCCTCCTCGCCGTCTGGAACGTCCTGCCCCGGCTCCAGCCCGGGCAGATGATCGAGGTGGCGGCACGGCTCATCGCCGCCGGGGTCACCGAGGCGGAGATCGCCCTGCTCGTCGCCGCCACCGACCCCGAGGCGCTCAGCGGGGCTCCCCGCCTGTGGCCGCTCCGCGCCGACGCGGCGCCGCTCCGCTTCGCCGGGTCCACGAACCCCGTCCACCTGATGCTGGACGCCCTCGGCGGGGAGCGCGGGCCGGCCCTCATCGCCCTGCGTGGGGTCGATCCCGGGCGGCTCTCCGGACCCGGCGTCTGACCTGGTCTGAGAGGATCTTGGGAACCCGAGCCGCGATCAGGGATGGGAGTCGCGTGACCACTCGCAAGCCGAACCCGGCGCCGCACTCCGAGGAAGAGCTCCTTGAACAGTGGGCGTTCCTCGACCGGCTCGTCGAGAGGCAGGCCGCCCAGCTCCGCGCCGGGGTGCAGGACAGCGAGGAGGCCGACGAGCCCGGTGCCGGT
>Ga0326727_10006972_pt1 | contig 30391 bp, 27 predicted proteins | sample MB2enrmetagenome_FD_207643 | JGI IMG/M metagenome (GOLD analysis project Ga0326727, IMG submission 207643) | Lab enriched peat soil microbial communities from McLean, Ithaca, NY, United States - MB29MY | ecosystem: Environmental > Terrestrial > Soil > Wetlands > Peat | place: USA: New York... | reverse complement strand
CCTTGATGTGAGAGTCCTTTTCACCTATAGGGGGCGGACTGGTGACAGGAAGTCTCCAGGGATTTGCCAGAGATGGCCGGTTCAGAGGTGCGTGGCGACATGTTAACTGGGTACATGAAGCCCGAGCCGGATGCGGGAAAACTCGCACGTCCGGTTCCGCTGAGCAGGGGGGCCTTGAGCCCTTCTGACTCTTGGGAAATCAGGTTACAGCCGAGTGACCAGCTCGACTTCGACGCGCTGGATGCCGGGAATGGCGGACAGGACGTCTTCGATCGGCTGGGTGCCGCCCGACATGTTCTCGGGGGCCGCGACCTGGATCTTCAGGGCCTTGAGGCCGAATGCGATCTCCTCTTCTTGAGCGCCCATAAGCTGGCACAGGACGTGATTGCCTTCCAAGTCCTTGATGTCGTTCTGGAGCACATTCTCGATGTCGACCTTGAGTTGCTCCATATCCATGTCTGTATCCTCTGGGAGAACCTTGATGATGCAGGCATTGCGACCGACGACCTTTTCTTTCTTTGCTTCAGGCTTGGCAGCAGGAACTTTTGCGGCCTTCGCTGCAGGCTTGGCAGTTTTCTTTCCCATAAAATCACGATAGATTTATGGTCCTTGATAATTGCATTTCACACACTTGTACGGGTGCGCGAACCGGCGGCACTTCTCGCACCGCCAGATCACGAAATCACCACAGCTGGGGCAAGAGAAATGGACGCCATTTTCGGCCGGATGTATGTTTTGTCCGCAGCCCGTGCAACGTTGAACTCGCATTGACATATTGGTGACCTTGATTTGTCGTGAAAAGCCCTTGCTTGGGCTTTTCGTGATATAGGCTTTTTCATGCGACATTTATATTATATTTTTGCATGAAAGACCGTCGCACGAATCACAACCGGATGATGTATGAAAAAAGTAGCCGATCGATCTTGAGCAGGATGACCGTGCCGTTCTGGTATTTTGCCGGGAACGTCGGTGAGCCCGGATCGAGGGAGAGCCGCACCGATTTGCTCTCGTCGATTTTTGGGACACAGGTGTTTCCGTGAATCAAGATGTTAATCCCGTTTTCTGCGATCACGTCGTCGGAAGGCACCTCGTTGAACACACCAACGGTGTAGTCCCCGAAGATCAGGATCTTGGATTCCGGGAGATCACGGGTGAAGTCTGCGGGGTCATCGAGCGGGCCTCGTACCGCCTTCACGGGCGCGATTTTATCCAAGCTCTCCAGCACGGATTCCTTGCAGATGTTCCCGGCGTGGATGATCGTGTCCACGCCCGCGAATGCCTCGAAAATCTTGACGGGCAATGCTTGGCAGTCGTCAAGCCGTGTGTCGGAGATGATGCCGAGCTTGATCACCTGAACATCCCCCGTGAGCTTTCTTCATACGAAGATGATGTGGCCAATGCCCCAGAGCGCGAGAAACACGACCACCATGATGAGCACGTCCATGGCATGCAGGGTCCGCACCTGCCGGCCCAGATTTCTCAGGTTCCTGAGGGCGTTTCCAACGTACTTCCAGTAGATCAAGACCAAGAAGCCCCCCGCGAAGAAGAACAGCAGGTAAATGCGAATCAGGAATAGGAGCAGGTTGGCTGTCGCGGCGGCCGTGTCTTGTAGGTAAAAAAAGATAACGGTGGACGAGATAACGTTTCCGATGCCGTGCGCAGCCATGACCACCCAGATCTTGCCTGTTTTCAGCACGTAGCCGGCGAACAGAAGGCCGATTAAAAGAGCCGACGAAACCCACGTGATCGCACCTACCGGGAACGCCACGAGATCGCTGAATTGCAAGTGCATCGCGCCAAAAAAGGCAGCACTCACGATCCACGCCGACGGACGCCTGCCTTTTTCGACCAGCCTCCGCAGCGTGTACCCGCGAAAGACGAATTCCTCCCTGATCCCCGTGATGATGTTGTAGAGAATCCCGAAAGTAACAAACTCGATCGGCGTGAACGTGCCGAAAAATGACCCCACGTCCGTGCTGGCCATGTAGGGAAGCACTCCCGGGATGAGATAGCCCAAAAAGTCGAGAGGGACCATGACCAGGAGCAGGATCAGGGCGACGTCCCGTACGCCGGCCAGGGGTTTTCTATCCAGCCTTAACCCGAGGGATGAAGCTCTTGCCTTGAATTGCAAAAAAAACGATAGCCCGGGGCGCCTGTTCTCCATGTACTTATCAATTGCAGTTTGCACGAGCGTCACGACAAGTATTTCCACAGCCGTTATGAATCCCCAGGCAAGGGTCTGGCTTACCGCCGTGCTTCCCTCTATTTGCAGGTAAATCTCGTAAAAAAGCGTCACGACGAAAAACACGATGAAAAATGTCAGGAGAAAGATAAGGTGCTCGCTCCATCCGAGCAGTTGCCCACCCGAGCGATTTTCCATGGCGGATCAGGACCATGACGCGCGTGTGTTAACCCGGGGATATTACAGGGTCAGCAGCTCGATCAGCGCATCCCTTCCGTTGTCGCTGGCCCATTCTAGGAGCTGGTCGTAGTACTTGGCATATTCATCACTGGGCACTGGATCGGTAAGCACTGCAAGTAGGAACGGTTTACCTTGGACGTTCATGGCTCGGCACATGATGAGCCCGTTTCCATAGGCAATCTTGATGTACTTGAAATTCTCCATCTCGATTTCCGATTCTGCACGCTTGGCAGATTCGGCGAGCAGGACGCTCATTGCTCCGACCTTTGCCTCCGAGACTTGGGGCTTTTGATTCGAGGCTAGCACGAGGCCCTCGTCCGTAGCAAAGACCGAAGCTCGGAAATTTCCACGCTTGTTAATCTCTTCGAGAATATCTGACAATTTGCGGTGCGGATCGGTTTTTTTCTCCACGATTGTTCCACCCCATGGTGGTTATTTTTGCCGCGTATACTCGATGCGGCCGTGCGCGATACTAGGTATCAATTACCAAGAATATAAACATTCCCCGGGTTCCCCGGGCTTAGAATTAAGGGGGATTTCGAGAAAAAGCAGTTCTAAGCCTTCTTGATGAGATCGACCAATCCTTTATCTTTTAGCTTGTTCAGCGCCGTTTCGATGGCCTTTTTGTCCTTCTTCAGGATCTTGCAGACCTCGTCGATCGAGTTGTTGCCATCACAGACCTTGAGGATGGAGAATTCCTCGGGGGTGACCATCCCCAAATGGACCGCCATGTCCGGGATTTTTTTCACTATGATGGGGATGATCGTTCCCCTGGTGAAGGATGATGATTTGACTCCTTCCGTCCCTTCAAATGCCTTGGACCCCGTTACCTCATACTTGGGATTGATATAGACGGCAACCGTGTGCGGTTGCTGTCCCTGGGGCCCGTGGGCGTGATATTTTGTATACATCCCAAGTTGGAGTCCCTTATTAATCTCTTCCTTGGTCACTCGGAGATTTACCATGGGTGCATAGCCAAGACTTTCACAGATCTCGCAGGGAACCCAGACCTCGATAAATTCGAAATATTTTCGGACAACCATGTGCCTCATTTCCTCGGGTTTTCATGAAGGTTTGATGATCGTGATGGAACACCTGCCATGCTCGTTCCCGAGCATTTCACGGCCCGCGGTCGTCGTGCCCTCGCGTGGCCACGTGCAGGTCGAAAGATGAATAGAACTTCGATCCATGTTTATAAAAACTCTCGCACGCCACGGCCTTGAAACGTTACTTAGCCCGTGCTTGGTTCAGGATCGCAGCCGGTTTCGTGATATGATCCCTCCTACCATCGGTGGTTCGATGCATTAGAGAATCGTTCAGAAATTCCGTGGTCCGCGCATCCCCAAGTAGTCCCGCGCCTCGAAACTTCTTCTATATCATGACCATCGTGCGCACAACCTCGAGTACTTCTGGTTCCAAGCCGGAGGGCTCTGGCGAGATGGGAACCGTCATTTCCTACCAGAACACGCCAGACATCTTCAGGTTTTATTTCGTTGCATCCAACACCGGCCTGACGGCCCAACTCGTCAAGGTCGGTCGATTCGTTGGCGTGCGAGAGGCCGGGCTCGTGATAGCCCAAGTCATGAACGTTGTCAAGATTAACGAATATTTCTTGAACGCAAACACGCTTAATGCACACGGAACCTCCTCACCACTCACGTCGATCTTTCCAGTCGATCAATGGGAATACATGCTTTGCGAAGCCGAAGTAATGGGTCAATTCCCAGATGCTGATCCTGTTAACGATGGAATGTGCCCTAATTGTGGCAAAATGGAAAAATCCGTAGTCCCGGTAAGTCCCGGTTCTGCGGTCAGGTGCGTCGAGCCGACCCTTCTCGAAAATTTTCTTGGGTTGAATGGCACATCAGGATTAAACCTTGGAACCATGGAAGTGGAACAGATCCCGGTCAAGGTCGACCTCACGAAGCTAGTGCACAAGCACTTGGCAATCCTCGCGATGTCCGGGGCGGGAAAATCCTATCTGGTGAGCGTCATCTTGGAGGAGATCCTGCGGAGTGAAACCCCCATGCCCCCGGTCATCATCGTCGACACCCACGGCGAATATGCGCAGCTGCTTTCAAATTCCAAGATCCAAGAGGCATGTCCGACCGCACGGGTGGAAATCCTCGATGGGAGCTTCCTTCAAATTGGCACTCCCCAGCTCACCATTGGCTCCTTCTTCACGTATATGCACGACATGAGCCCCGTTCAAGGACGTGAGCTTTCCCGAGTGTTTAACGAGCTCAAGGCCGCAAAGATGCGATTCGACCTCAAGGATCTCGTCGCCGCGATCGAGGCGGATGAGAAGGTCCCGAAGAAAACGAAGGAGGCGCTCGTGGGCTGGCTCTACGAGCTGGACCGCCACGGCATGTTTGCCACAACCGAGAATCCCCGGCTGCCGGAAATCCTGAAGCCGAACACCGTCATCGTGTTCAACCTGGCAGGCCTCACCAGCAACACCCAGAAGCAAATCATCCTCGATTACTTCGCAAGCAGGGCGTTCTACCTCCGGAAAAACAACGCGATCCCCCCGTTCGTGCTCGTGATCGAGGAGGCCCACCAGTTCATCCCCCAAGCTGCTGCCTCGAACGCTATTGCCACGCACACCATCGAGACCATCGCGCGTGAGGGCCGCAAGTTTTTCGCATCCCTATGCCTCATCTCCCAGCGCCCGGTGCACCTGAACACCACGATCCTGTCGCAGTGCAACACGCAAATCATCCTGCGCGTGACCAATCCAAACGATCTCGACCATATCAGGTCCACGAGCGAGAAAATCACCGGTGATTCCTTGAAGATGATCGCGTCGCTTCCAGTCGGACATGCGTTGATCGTTGGAACCGCCACGAACATTCCCATATTTTTCACCGTTCGCGAGCGGGAATTTCTCACGGAAGCCAAGGAAGCGTCGCTTCTCGATGCGCTTGATTCCTATATAAAATCCGGTTAAGCGCCGGTCTTGGGATGCGGAGCAACAAGGCAAAAATCCAGAATTATTCACTTGATAGATCGGATTCCTGATAGTTTTAAATCGCCTTGTTTTCATCTTAGGTTCGTGAAGCACTCCGAGGCCAATGAACATGGAACAAGTCAATCCCCGGTCGTATGGATTGATGGAACGATTGAAAGCCATCAATGATAGCGGCGACATCGAAACCCTCGGCAAGGAACTCCGCCACTACCTTAGCACATTGGCTTCTCAAGGAAGATCTCCCCTCTTGAACGGCCTTTTGGACATGTACCGATCTGTCGTGCCCCGTGACACGAATGCCATTGGCGAAAATCTCGCCTTGCTCGATCTCCTGATTACCTCCCCCCGCCTTGATATCGTCGAGGACTTGCTCGAAATATTCTACGATATGGCCAGCGTGCTCGATTTCGATGCTTCGCTCTCGACACGGTTCGTGACAATCGTCAAGGGGCACTTCAACACCTTTTCACCAGAGTTCAAGATTTCCGTGATCGATTCAATCACGAAGATATCATCAGGAAATTCAGACCTGATGAAAAACGTGGCTCAGTTTCTCCTAAGGATCCTGGACCTCTCTGACGGCTTCCAGCTCGGCGCCGTCTTGCACGGCTTCATCCGGCTTCTGGACGAGGACCCGGATTTGGACGTGCTCTTTGAGAACTCGTTCGAACCCCTTTTTGATCGCTACATTCTTGATATCGAGGCCGAAAATCAGAAAAACTTCCTTGATTTGTTTTCCAGGCTGCCACGCCTTCACGATTATATGAAGAAAAAAACGATTCCTTGGTTGAAATCAAGCGATCGTATCTTGGGTGATAAAGCCTTGGCCGTTCTACCTGTCCTCACTGGAAATACCGCGGACCTGGAAAGTTTCGATCGACTTCTCGATCACATCGCAGATGAGGAGCCAGAATTCCAGTCACGCGTGGTGGACACCATCGCGACGACCATGGCAAGAAATTTCGACTATTACCTGTCCAGGATTATGAAACGGTGGTTTAGCCGTGATCACGTTGATGAAGGAATGGAACAAGGATTCCACGAACTGTTCATTATGCTCGGGGGCAAGGATTTTGACGCGCTGTTCAACAGATTGATTGGCAAGCTAGGACCCAGCAAGGAACCCTGCACCACGGCAATCATCTCGATATTGAAAGCCCTTTATCTCGAATACAGGCATCCATTTGAAACGTCTCTCGTGAAAACTTCAGAATCATTTCCTTCCCTGCGCCTTCCTGAAAAAATAGAATTCTTGGACAAGATCGCGTTGCTTCTGGACCAAGCCGGCGGCGAGTTCCCAATTCTCTGGCTCGCGAGTTTCCTCAAGAACCTCAGCAACGAAAGTGGCTTGACTGCAACGTTGGTAAAGGATCGAGCCGCGGAAATCCTGCAAATCCTTCGTGAAAAGCATCCGGAGCTCGATGAAAGCATCCAGGTCTTGAACAGCAAGGTCTCGTACATCGAAAGTGCCATGTCGATGGTAAAAAACTACCCGCGTGTGTTTCGCGAGCGCGTGGATTACCTGATCACCCAATCGGCCCAAAACAAAGCGGCCAAGATCATCGACACGGAATATGCCTCGTTTCTTGACAAAATCCTTGATTTTGATCGGTTTATCAATGGATTCGAATTCCGGCACCTTTTCACCGAACTGCTCGAGGACTGGCAAAACACGAAAGATTACATCCTCGATGATTTGAACCTGATGAAGGAGTTTCTCGAACAGTCAATCAAAAGTAAATATGAAACTGACAAGAAAGTCATGCTCGATGAGGTGAAACAATTATCTGCAAGACGGGATGTCCTTCTTGCCGAGGCAGATGAGACCGAAAAGGAGCTTGACGAGGTTTCAAGGGGCGAGGATTTCGGGTTGAACGGGCTCATCTCTCGATCCAGCTCCCTCTTCGTGAGCATGCTCTTCCTCGACCTCGACGTAAACCATTTTTTGAGCACCAGGCCCGAGGCAAGCACCGGGTTTGGGTCCTTTTTTGACGCGTGGGAAAGCGTGCGCGTGAAAGTTGAATCGATCGTTACGCGCTCGAATGAGATCGCGGAAACGGTCGTTGCGGGCGTCGATGGTTCGTCCGATGCTTCAATGAACTTCAATCGCCTCCAATCCCTGTTTGGTACTGCCGTAAAAGATGCCAGCTCCACGTACAAGATCTTGTTGACCGATCTCCAATCTTCCGGCGAGGCCTTCTCCAAGGACTTGCAAATGAAAAGCATGAACGCCTTGGAAAAGAACATGGCGTTCAAGCGGAGCAAGCTGCTCGACCTGATAGACCAGCAATCCCAGATAGTGAACAAGGCTTGGCGGGCACTCAGCCAAGCATCGAGGGACGTGGAAACATTTGTGAGCCTGTCGAAGCTCTATGACGAGTGGCAGGTCTCGAAAGAAAACATGGTCGAGCAGATCAACTCAATCTATCATGCACGCATGGAGCAGCTCGATGCGGAAAAGATTCGCCAGCTCCTCCAAGTCATCAACCCGATTCCCCTCGAAGCGTTAAAATCCAACTTGAAATCGATTTCTGCTACAAGAGACGTGGACTTTATTCAGGCTGCCTTGAATATCATCCAGAAATATGACATCCCGGCTCAAATACGGGAAAAAGCGATCGTGAACACCCACGCATCCATGGAACTCGCGCCGATCGAGGAGCTCGTGAAGATCAAGCCCGTCGTTTCGCCCACTGATTCAGGGTTCCGCGTGAAGGTGATCGTGGAAAACAATTCCTTCCAGGACCTGTACGACGTGTCGCTAGCCCTGAAAGCCTCGGGAATGGCATTGTCGCTGGAAAATTGCAAGCCGCGGCACGAACGATTTCCATCCCTCGAGATAGGGAAAATATTGGAAACGAGCTGGGATATAACCTTGCAGCACGAACCTGATGGTTCTGAAAAAGGCACGAATCTCGAATGCGTTCGCTTGACGGTTATCCTGAACGGTAAATTGCCCGGAAACAGGACGGTGGCCTTTGAATCAACAACAATTAACTTTTTTATCGTCGGAGTTAAGTAAGATCCAGCATGATCATCATTAATCTAAAACATTTCGAGGATTTCTGCAACCTCTTTGTCACGAATCGAACAAGCAATTATCTATTTTACGAGATTCGCCAAGCTGATAGCGGAAGTTTGACGAAAAGCACGGTGTATTTCAATTTTCTCGGATCGCATGTCAATCTCAACGTGATGTATCAATATTGCTTTGAATTATCATCCAAAAACTCCTTGAACGATTTTTTTAGCACTTTCCGGGACAAGACAAGCCTCGACACGATCTTTTTTACCGAGGGGACGATTCGAGAAATTATATTATCGCTTTCGTGATGATCATCCATGCCGCTCAAAAAGAAAAAAACGCGCTTGATCACTCTCTGCCCGAAGTGCAAGAAGCCAACGCTGAAGCAGGCAACAAGCATTTCAGGCTGGCTTGACCCAACCATGTACATGTGCACGGAGCCCGGATGCGGATACAGGGGCCGCTTTTACATCACCATCGATCCTGACAAGATCAAGAAGGAACACGAGCACGATCTGGAAGGCCAAGAGGAAGCGTCGGCCACCGAGGAAGAGCCGCAGGACGAAGAAGGAAATACCGATGACTGACGAGAGACGGTTTCTCGAGACGCTCGAATTCGGCATCGCGGTTTTTCAGGACCTGCATCCCCGGCTCGTTTACTCCCTGTCTCACAACGATGGCGACGGGTTAACAGCTTCTGCGATCGTGTGCAAGACCATGGCATCCTTGAAGATCCCGTGCATCCAGCACATTTATGACCGGTCGAAACCGTGGGCGGAGTTCTTCGGCATCGAGCTGGCAAAAAACTATGGCGTGGATGTCGTCTTCATTTCCGATTTAGGTGCTGAAGAAAAGCAGATCTGCGATATTTTCAGAGAGCGCCCTGATATTTCCGTCTTTATTCTCGACCATCACAAGGTTTCCCCTTCAGAAGCCGTTGAGGTATACCCGGACAACATCCACTCGATGAACCCGACACGGTTCGGCTACGACGGCCTTCGGGAGATTGCGGGAAGCACCCTGACCTATCTTTTTTGCAAGGGCACATCGCAGCGTGCCACGAAGCTCGCGTGGTTGCCGGTCGTGGGCATGGCGGGCGACACGCTGAAAAAGCCCTCGGAGTACCAGTCCTTCAACCGCAAGGTGCTCGATGAGGCCGTTGCCGAGGATCAGGTTGCAGAACACGATGGCCTGTCGCTGTTCGGGGGCATGGCCGACAAGACGCTTCAAGGCTCCTTCCTTCACTCGATCCTTCCCTTCGTTCCCGTGATATCCGGTGATGGCGATCGTGCAAAGGAGCTGGTTGCCCAAGCAGGTGTCGATCCGGCGAAGGGGGTTCTCGACCTTTCGTCAGAGGAGGTTGTTTCCCTGTCCGCCGTCCTTGGGGATTTTATCGCGGGCAATTCGGTCCTGATCACCGGGCGAGATGGCCTCTTCCACCACGCGTTCGAGTTCAACCTGATGCTGAGCATCGTCGGCGACCACGATAGCGCAAGCGCCCTCCATTTTATTGACAAGAAGGGACCGACCAAGAACGAGACTACAGCATATTTCGAGTACATCGACAAGCTGGTTGGGTATCTCGGCCAGATCGCGACGGCGGGCGGCATCGAGGGCGAGTATTACCGATTTTATGATTTCAAGGACACGCCACGGCAACTGATCTCGGACATCGCCTCCTACACCTCTGTAAACAGCTTGGTCGGCGACGCGAAGTTACTCATCATCGCCGCGCAAGAGTCAGAAACGATGGAAAAGATGAGTTTTCGATGCTCGCCGGCATTCGTGGCATCTGTAAAGCTCGGTGCAGGCGATATCATTGCTCGTCTCAAGCCCGAATATGGCGGGCAAGGCGGCGGGCACGATCTCGCCGCTGGCTGGACACTGCCCGTGGCTGAGTTCACTCGGTTTACCCAAAACCTACAGGAAATCGACATAATATTCGATTCTATTTGATATTGATGATTGAAACGAACTTAAAATCATGGGATTCCAAGAACATTCGAAAGCTGTTCAAGTTTCTTGACCGCACGAAAACAAGCGTCTCGGTGATAATGCTTCTCGTCGTGGCCGGGGGTTTTTCCTTTCCTTTTTAACCTCTTTCGGTGGTTCTTCTTCTTTTTAACAGGATTGGACGGCTTGTCCCTGCGGTTGAAAATTCCCTCGTGATCTTTGTCCCCAGTACCCTTATAGTCGGAAATGATAGCAGGGATTCAAAGATCAAGGAAGCCGAGTCGTCGAAGATACGTATCTTCGCTATTCGCGATGGCCCATGCCAGCTCGAATTCCTTGTCGTTGATATCTCTCTTGGCCTTCATCGTTTTCTTGACATCCTTGAAATTGGTCTGGCCTTGATAGATGGAATTTAGGATTACATTGACGTAGAGAAAGATCCGGGAGATCTTGTCTTTGAAATCCGCCTTTTCCTGCTCGGCGTTCTTGATGGCCATGGTCTCCTTGATCAAATCCTTCTCGATCTTTATCATATCGTTCGAAAAGGGGTTGCTTTTGATGACCGAGAAATCGAGGTCAATGATGAGGTCCCCGTCCATATCGATCGGGTTGAGCCGGTTGAACTCCTCCTTCGACATTATCTCGATAGCGGACGCGGAGTTGGAGATCTCCTGCTCGAACAAGGCGATGAAATTGATGAACAGCGTTTTCAAGATTTGCTGGTCCGTGCCAACGAGAATTGCCTTTTGGTTGAGCAAAAGGGCGTGGGTCGCGTAAGCAAATGCATCCTCGCCAAATATCCGGACGATGCCCGGCAGACCCAGGTCTTGAACCGGGACCTCTTTTTCGACGACAGTTGCCGTGATGTCGAAATCGCTGCGCTGATAGCCGCGGATCAAAAAATTCCGGTCCACGAAGATGTGGTATCCGTGCCCGCATTGCGCGTTGACCGCGATTGTCGAGACGCCTTTGACATTTCCGGCGATTACTTTTTCAGGTACTTCAATAACCTGTTTTGCGCCGCAAACCGGACAAACCGCTGAAAGGGATTTTATCTTATTTTCGTCGCCAGAAATGAGCTTTCACCATCAGTTTTCAAATTTTTATGGCCTAATTCCACACGCCGAACTAGAAAACATCCACAATGAAACCTAAAAAACATTACTTCGGCAGTCGATTTATAGCAGGATTGGCAATCATTCTCTTATATAGCACGCAGGAAACATTGCCGTTTTATCAAGATACCCACGCAAAGACCACGGCAATCAGTACGTGGATATGGCGGGGGCATTATTTTGCCATTCTTCAGCGGAGGTTTCGTCCTTCTCGTCGATAATTGTGTCCTTGGCCTCTAGAATATCGTTTTTTTCCGTGCTCTCGCTTTCTAACTCTTCTATGATGATGTTCTCGACGGATAGGATGATCTTTCCATAAACGCCGAATCTCGTCGCGGAATCCCCACGTAACTCGGCATTTGGGATAATGTCTATTAACTCTTCATTCTAAAAGGTAGATTTAAATTGGTATAACGGCAATCTAATGCTAGCCTTTACGTAGTAGGAACATTAATTCGTGGAAAAAGTTGATAAAAATTGCGCGAGTGGCGCGTTTTTTAACGCACTTCGGTGCAAATCTTGCCCTATCCCGAACAAGGCTAAATACATAAACAGAAGGGTTGAAACCATGGAACCGATTTGGTTGGAACACTATCCAAAGGAAGTCCCGCACACCGTGGACATTCCAGAAATACGGCTGGACGAGCTAGTTTCGCAAAATGCAAAGGAGCACCCCAACGAGTACTCCATGTGGTACTTGGATGGGTATTACACTTATAAGCAATTGGACGACTGGGTCGATCGCTTCGCAACGGCCCTCGCGAAAAAATTCGGCGTGAAGGAAAACGACGTCGTGGCGATCTGCCTCCCGAACAGTCCGCAGTTTATCATCGCGTTCTTTGCCTGCCAGCGTATCGGGGCAACGCCAACGCCGTTGAACGTGCAATACAAGCCCGCGGAGGCCATCCACTGCCTGAAAGGCTCCCGGGCCAAGTTCCTCATCGTGCTCGACGCTGTCTACGCAAGCGCGTGGGCTGGCGGCTCGATCCTGAAGGACACCGAGATCAAGAACCCCGACAACGTGATCGTGACCAACGTAGCTGAAATGGCCCACGGCCTGAGCCCCATCAAGAAGGCACTCGGCAAGGCCGCCAAGAAAATCCCGTCTGGCAAGGCGCCAGGTTGCACGAAGTTCACCGACCTGCTCAAGACCATCCCCGACATCGTGCCCGCCACCTATGACGTGAAGACCCATGTCTGCGTATTGCTCTGGACGGGCGGCACGACCGGCATGCCAAAGGCTGCAATGTTGAGCACGTACAACATGGTCGCCAATATGAAGCAAGTCAGGGCATGGATATACACGGCAACATCCTTGGATGGTACCGTCGGACTCCTGCCCCTGTTCCACGTGTTTGGAATGACCTGCGTCTTGAACCTTAATTTATGTATCGGCGGCATGGTGGCGCTCTGGCCGAAGCCCCCGGAGACGGTTGAATTTCTCAAGGAACTCACCAAGATTGCCAGGCACACCGGTAAGACTTTCTTCTACTCCGGTGCCCCGATCCTGTTCAAGCGCGTTGCGGACCTCCCGCAAGACACGATCAAAAAGCTCAATCCCAAAGGTATCTTGAACATGTGCTTTTCCGGCGCCAGTGCATTGTACAAGGAGGTGCAGGATGGTTTCGAGGAAAAGACAGGCGCACGCTTGGTGGAAGGGTACGGCTTGACCGAGGCGGCCCCGGTCGTTTCGATCGACGTGTTTTTCGAGGGACGACGAACGGGCACCATCGGCCTGCCAATCCCGAACACGGAATGGAAGATAGTCGACCGTGAAACGGGCGAGGACATCGATGGGTTCGGTCTTGACGCCATCGGGGAGATCGCCGTCGCCGGCCCGCAGGTCATGCTCGGCTACCTGCCCACGTCCGCCAAGGATGCCGAGGAACAGACGGCGAAATGTCTCATCCCTGGCGCGGACGGCAAGACATGGCTGCTCACGGGCGACGTCGGATACATGGACGACGACGGCCGCGTCACGATCTTGGACCGGAAGAAAGAACTCATCAAGTTCAGTGGGCATTCCGTGTTCCCGAAGGAAGTGGAGAACTACATGCTACAAAACGAGGCCGTGCAAATGGTTGCCGTCGCGGGCCTCCCCGATCCAAATTCCGGCGAGATCGTGAAAGCCTACGTGGTGCTCAAGCCGGAATTCAAGGGCAAGGTCACCGAACAGCAACTCATTGACTGGGCCAAGACAGTCATGGCCGATTGGAAGGCACCCAAGCAGATCACGTTCAAGGATGAACTCCCCATGTCCATGGTTGGCAAGGTCCTGCGCCGGGTTCTCCGCGATGAGGATATGGGCAGGACGTTTTAGCCCTCGGATTGAACTACCATTTGTTCTATTCCACGCAAAAGCTGGGGCCTCTTTCTCTTTCATTTTACTCATGCGACTTCTCCTGTGGCAGCTCGACGTTTTCATTTACCTTTGCATATGTCTCCGTGACCGTCATGACATCTGCCATCCCATTCGATTGCGCCACGTTCTCGATTATCTTAGCCTTGAGCGTAGCGGTGCTCGTCGCACATGATATCATCGAGCCAAATAATATTATTATTGGCTGATGATTCTCGTTATGATGCTATAATGGATAATTGTTGAAATTAGTGAAAGATACGAGTATGGAAACATTCGATTCAACGAACTTCCGTAGATTGTTCAAGTTCTTGGATCACACGAAATTAAACGTTCCCTTGATTCTCGTAATCAAGGGTTACTTGGAACGATTTATGGGCAACGGGTTTAAGTTCAAGCGGTTGAACATGATCGCGGTGGGCCAGTCCCACCTTGACGCGGCGTGGCGGTGGCGAAAAAAACAGACCGTGCTCAAGGCCAAGGCGACCTTCACGAAGGCCATCCAGCATATGAAGGAGCATCCCCTGTTCTCCTACGCGCAGCCCTCGCCGGCCTATTACGAGTGGATGAAGAAATTTTACCCCGCCTTTTACGAGGAGATGAAGGTAATGGTCAAGCGCGGGCAATGGGTGCTGATTGGGGGTATGTGGATAGAGCCAGATCTCAACCTGCCCTCTGGCGAGTCTCTGGTCCGCCAGCGGTTGGTGGGCATGCGTTACTTCCTCGATGAGTTCGGGCACGTGCCTGAGCTCGAATTCCTACAGGACGTGTTCGGATTTTGCTATTCCCTCCCACAAATCCTCGCGAAGAGCGGTGCCAAGATGTTCGGTACCGGGAAACTCTTCTGGAACGACACGAACAAGTTTCCCATCGGCATGTTCCACTGGCGATCCCCGGATGGAACCACGATACCAACCCTCCTCATGAATTTCGGCTACTTTCTCCCGGTCACCTATGGTAAGGATTATCCGAACATCTACCAGCTCATGAAGGGAAAGACGGTGCCCGGCGTGTCGCCGGTGTTCGAATATACCACGCCCATCCAAGACATCCGGGCCGCCCAATCCCGCGACCTGATGACCAACACGCTGTTCGGGTACGGCCTCGGGGACGGCGGCCACGGCCCGGTCGAGGCGGAGATCATGGCTGTCGATGCCATCCAGCTCATCTTCCCGAAAACGTTCCGATTCTACCGTCAGGGCATGATCTACCCGCACTTCAAGCCCACCATGGACCGGTGGGCAACGTGGAACGACGAGTTATACCTGGAAATGCATCGCGGTGTGTACACGACAAACGCCAAGATGAAAAAATACAACCGCACGCTCGAGATCCTGCTCGAGGATTGCGAAAAAGCCTGCGCACTGGCCGCCATGGCCGGCCTTCCCTACCCGCGCGAGGAGTTGCTCGCCGCGTGGAAGATCGTGCTCTTCAACCAGTTCCACGACATCCTCCCAGGCAGTTCGATCTACCAGGTCTACGTCGACGCGTTTGAGGATTACGAGCGAGCCAAAAACAGGCTCGACCGCCTGCTCGCGCAATCGGTTTCCTTCTTAGGTGCGCTTGTCAATCCCTCGCAGGATGGGGAAGAACAGTTCAGACTCTCGAATTTCTTGGGATGGCCGCGTACCGAGGTCGTGGAAATCGATGCCGCCCGCCTCCAGGACAAGGGTCTTGATCCCGCAGGGCTCGCAAAGCGGCTGGGCGGGCAGGTCATCTCGACTAACGGGAAGGACCGCGTGCTCGTTCCCTCGATGATCGAGGCACTGACGCCCGGGGTGACGCTTCGGGAAGCCGTTTCTTCAGCTGCGACCGACGAGGCGCTGGCCGTGACGGACGGAACGGATGCGATCACGCTGGAGAACCGGTTCCTGCTCGTCGAGATCGACAAGGCAACGGGCTATATCCAGCGCGTGTATCTGAAAGGGAGCCAGTTCGAGGCGCTTTCCGGCCAAGCAAACCGGATCCTGCTCTTCCAAGACCACCCGAAGAAATTCGATGCGTGGGAAATCGATACGGAATATATGAAAAAGCCCATCCAAGTCGATGATCGCTGCACCCGAATTGAGATCGTGGAAAATGGCCCCGTGCGCTGCGGTGTTCAGGTGGAGCACGTCCACGAGAAATCTCGTTTTATCCAGCGCATATACCTTCACTTGAACGATGAGCTCGTGCGGTGCTCGATGGATGTTGATTGGCACCAGGAGCAGACCCTGTTCAAGCTCGCCTTCCCGTTCAACGTCCAAGCCACCAAGGTGGCGGCCGAGATCCCCTATGCCACAATCTCCCGGCCCACGAAACCCGTGACCAAGCGGGAAAAGGCCAGGTGGGAATACAGTTGCCAGAGGTGGCTCGACGTGTCCGATGGCACCCACGGGGTCGGCATCGTGAACAATTGCAAGTACGGCTTCAACGCGCTCGGGAGCGAGATCCGATTGACCATGTTGAACGGCCCTGTCTACGCGGGCTACGCGAAAGAGACCATGTTCGTGGAACGCAACGACACATCCATTCCCAAGTTCGTGGACCAATTCTTCCACGAGGACATTCGCTACGCCCTGTACCCGCACGCTGGCACATGGCAGGACGGCACCTGGAAGAAGGGGATCGAATTTAACGACCCCGTGAAGGCCAGTTTCGTGGAACCACCAGAGACTCAACCTCGTTCCGGGGCCGCGGCTCCCGCGGCAATGTCCTGCACGCCGGAATCTGTCCAGCTCGCCGTCGTGAAAGTGCACGAGGATGAAAAGGATCTCGAAAAGCCGCGCCGGTTCACGATCCGCCTCGTCGAGATGAGCGGTCGTGACGCGCCCTCGGTGGAGGTGCGTTTTCCTCCCTTCGTCTCGGTCGAGAGCGCACGGGAGATCGACCTGCTCGAACTGAAGGGACGACCGTCTATGGTCTCTGTCCACGCCCCGAATAGCATATCCACGGCCCTCGCCCCCTTTGAGATCAAGACCGTCGAAGTCATGCTCGGCAGCGAATGAGCCTGCGCTTCTTTTCCTCCCTATTTTTCCAGCGTCCGTCAAGCTCAAAAGCTAGAGCCAGCCGCGACCAAGGCTTGAAAACTCTCGCCGGCTTCATTCCAGTTTCCCGCTCAGGTCGAACTCGTTCTCCCCAGCTTGAACGTTGAGAAAGAATATCGCAGCATTTTCGGTTTGGATCGCTTCCGACTTGGGGGTGCCTTGATCGATCGCGAAGGGGGGATTCCACACGATCCACGGGAGGCCGGAGAAAAACCGGTCGGACACGATCTTGAGCGTGTATCCCTCTGCCCGTTGCTCATCGAGAATAACCACCTTCGGCAGGATGGTTTGCGGGTACTGGCCATCCTCGGCAATGAGCCATTCTTCGGGAGTCCTGTAATTGTAAAAGGCGGTCGGGATGCGGTGTGGCCTGTACCCGACAAACATCATGTCTCGGTCGTAGAACGCCACGTGCGGGGGGAGCTTGGATGCGGGAAAATGTTCGTTCATGATCTGTTCGAGCTCATCGGGACTTGCCGGGTCGTAGAGATCTTGTATGTCGGTAAGATATTCATCACGAATGGCAAGTCGCGTTGCTGGTTCGAGCGGATCGTTCAATTCCAACACCTGTTTTGGCACTTCGTTATCGGGATATTTGATGGCTAGCCATTGTGCTATTTCCTCGAGGGTCGCGTACGTGGTGCCAGATGGGCCTTCAGCAGAGATCTGGTTTACAAAATTCCCGATGTACTCCTGAATTGCATTGATGTCCTCTTCCGGTCCCCGCGCGGGGATATGCACCACGAACGTGAGAAAGTCATTCCGTTTCATGTTATCCGCACTAGACCGGAGCAATTCCATCAGGTAATTAGGCCGAGCTTGGTGGATAAGGCTTTTGGATGGTTTCGTGCCCAAATTGGTGCAAAAGATGGATGCCCCACGCGGGCTCAGGTGGATGGCGTTGAGTAGGTCCACCGTCGATTCGGGAAAGATAAAAAGATCGTTCTGCTCGTTTTCCCTAGCAGGAATGCGCATCTGGTACCTGCTGGGCTTGTACACGTCCCAAGGCGCCCCGCGATTGCACGTCCCTGGCTCGTAGCAATTCTGGTCCCATGCTATCCCCCAGATCCCTTTCAAGCCGGCGTCGGCCGACGCCTTTACCAGTGCAGAACCGATAGCGGTTTGGCGGGAGCCAACGACGCTTGCATACCGCGGAAAGCCCGAGACCTCGAAGGACCGGATGATCTGGTCCCGTGCCGCCTGCAGCAGGGATCTTGTCTCGTCCGCGGACAGGCTCGCATCCAAGTCGGGTAGTAGCACCGCATACGAGTCCCCGTGCTGCCCGTGCCATTCCACGACCCGCGCTGCCAGATCCACGGCCGCCTGCAAGTCAAGAAGCCACGAGATTGGCAGATTGGCATCGTGCACCGTTTTCTCGATCGGCGCGAGTTGCTCCATGCAAAACACGACGAACAGCTCGTGATCGGTCAGGGTCCGCACTTTCACGGGAATGTCTTCGACATCATCGCCTTCTCCTGCAGAAAAAACCAAGACATCTGGTTCTGGTTGGTAGGTTTTTCCCAGGATTGTCAGGACGATGTCGTTACCGTCGACGAACATGTGTTGCGGTTTAATGCAAGGGGGACATTGCTTGATGCTAAATGTCGTCTTGCTCGCATTCACGAGCCGGATCTTGGCCTCCTTGCCAGCGATCGCGATGATGTACTGCGGAAAGAGAGGGATGCGCGATTCACTGGATACCAAGATGACGACCTCGATGATCATTTGGCTTATCGGATTAAAAAAGTGCCCGTGCGGGGTGCAGGGCTGGAAGTCCCCTTCTTGATTCCCTGCCTACGTTCAGGCTTTCATGAGATGCCATACGCCGCACGCCATCACGCGCAGGCATGCAGGTGCTCGGCGATTAACTGCCAATCCGTATCTGCTTATTGCATTTAATGCACGTGTAGAATATTGTTGGGCCCTCATCTGCACGGCGAGTTTGGCGCACTTGCATGATCATCTTAGCACCACAGCGGGGGCAGTCTCGTGCATGGTCTTGTTTTCCATACACTTCCTCGTAATATGCATCATCTTTGATGAGGGTCTTGTCAAGGGAGTGGTCGAGCTTGTTGGTGAGCATGAATGCGGCGATATTTTCATCATGTAAGGGTCGTTCGTAATGGCACGCCTTGCAGATAAGGTATGTTGTCCCGTCCTCTTTCTTTTTCGGGTAGAGGATGGCGTTGCATTCTGGGCAGAAGTCTACCACGCTATTCACCTAACTGATTGGAAATACTCGATACGAGAATAAAAAAGAGGGTCTGGACCTGACAAAAGCCTTTCCCTTCTTGGTTGATGGCGCGCCATTGCACACATCCTATGATGATCATTTGATCAAGAATCAGGACCGGAAAGCCTGCCTCCGATTTCCATAACCTCTTCAATGATTTCCCGGTTAAGTGATGGATAATCATCGAGAATCTCCTCGATGGGAACATCAGCACCAACTAATTTGTAAATGAGATCGACTGGAATACGAGTTCCTTTGATGATCGGTTTTCCGCCGAGGATTTCAGGATTATATTCGATAATCTTGATCATGGAATGGATCCCCTTGATTTTCGAGCTAGGTATCGAGTAATTGAATCAATACGCTCCCTCATAAATGTTGGCCGGAAGATATGATAAATGAGTGATTGGAAAAAAGGTACGTGCGTCCCTTGGAGGGGAGCATCTTTTCCTATTGCACGTCACGCGTGATGGCGCTCGCGTCGCCCGGGAAGATATCGAGCGGGTAGTCCGCGTATTCCTTGGACGGGAGCACACGACGGATGATGATGGGTAAAACCTTCTCCTTCATCTCGATGTCGGCGATCAGCAGCGGTTCTGCAACGTCAGGCGTGATAAGCTCAGGTAAAATCAATGGAGGTGCGCCCAGCGATAATTGCAGCGCCCGGGCACCGACGATGCGGCTCTTCTCGTACTTCGTGATGAAAGGGGGTCCGATCTTGACGCGCTTCTTCGCGGCGCTTATCATGGCCTTCTCCTCGCCCATCGCGCTCGTATGGGTGACGAAAAGTTCCCCGCCCGCCTGGATCACGTAGATCGTACTGGGCTTGAGCTCCTCGATCTTCCCGTCCACGAAGGCCTGCAGGTCCTTCTGCATCGTCTTGTCGGCGTGCTTGATCGGCTCGAACAGGTACTTCTCCTCGACCGTCGACGCGTCGAGGCTCGACAGCATGGCAATGTTCGCCTGCCTCTGCTCCCGTATGACGAAATAGGCCTTGTGACCGCCCATGACGAAACCCGTCTTTATCTTGGTGGCGAGGTAGTCGTAGGCCTTGTCCACCTTGGCTTTGTGGTCGGTCTCGCCCGCGACCTGTGTGGCCGCGTCCTCGATCCATTCCTCGAACGCGGGATGGCCGATGCCCTCGGTGCACTCTGCCAGAAAGATGATCTGGCCCCCGCTCTTCACGGCACCAATTGTCTGGGTGATCGCCTTGGTGGCCTGGTACAGGTTGATGTCCTTGGGCGTTCCGCCCGCCGACACGATGAGCAGGTCGGCTTGCTTCTCGATGCCGATCTGGAAGGAGTTCTTGACGACATTTACGGCTTCCTCGAAGGCGACGCCAAGCTCCCCTGCTTTCACGTCGATCACATCGGTCCCGTGCGCGACGACGTTGATAACGAAGTCGGCCCCGACCTTCTTGGCCCCCTCGACCATATCCAAGTTCACGGGGTTGCTGGCGAGGTTGCCGGTCGTGGCATTGGCGTCCATGAGCATGGCGTGGTTCGCGTTGATCGTGTCGTCACCTGCGATTGCGGGGACGATCGACTTGCGATCGCCGCCGAAGCCAGCGTAGTAGTGGAACGAGACATCGGTGATCAGGATCTTGCAATCGGCTTCCGAGTATGTCTTGTTGATGCGGATCGGGGTGCCCCGGGACGTCTTGCCGTAGTCGACCAAGTTGTCCGCCGCACTGTCGTGGACCTCGACCTTGTAACTCGCGGGGATCTTCTTGCCGAGGATTTCTTCTATCTTTGCATCATCAACCGCGCCAAAATTCGCATGGGTGCCCACACCGATGATGATCGTCACTTTATCCTTGTCGACACCCATTTCCTGTAACAGGTCAAAGAATGGTACGACAATCTGGTCCCGTGGAAAGGTGCGGGTTGCATCATCGACGACGACTGCTATGGCATTCTTATCTTTCACGATTTCTTCGAGGGGCCTCACGTTCCCGATCGGTTTTTCGAGGGCTTCCTGCAACAACGAGACGGGATCGTCGGCGATCTTGATGTTCTTGGGTTGAATCTCGACGACATTTATATCGTCGGGAAGAGATATCGTCAATCCCTTAGTCTTTCCATACGGGAGAGTAAATTTTGATACCATGAAGTAGAGACCTCTAGCCAAAGCTATTACTCAACGCAAAACGATCGTGTAGCTTTTAAAAATTCGAACGCGTTTAAAATGCTTCTCGACAAATTCGCAACCATGGTTTGAAAAATGGATGGATAGGGCATTGGATGTCAGAGATCCGTGGCAACTACGTCCCTTGTGACGGGATCTCCCGGATCCTCGATACCAAGCTTGACCTTGATGGAACGAGCTGCGATCAGTCCCGTGACAGCAGCGGCAACGATCCCCCTGCTCAGGCCTGCCCCATCTCCCGCGACGTAAAATCCATCAATGGTTGTCTCGAGATCGGGGGTCGTTTTTATCCGTTTGGCACTGTATTTTATTTCAGGCGCGTACAACAGCGTCGAATCGCTCGCCACGCCTGGAATGACCTTATCGAGCTGTTCTAAGCCTTCGACGATATTTTGCATGATTCGTCCCGGGTAGGCCAAGGTCACGTCGCCGGGCGTGATCGCATCGTAGGGCAGCGTCGGGATGACGTTGCTCTTTCTCAACCGCTTCTCCGTCGTCCGCACGCCCCGGCGCAGGTCACGCAGTCGCTGGACGATGGGCTTACCCCCGCCTAGCGTCGTGGTGGTGTTCGCGATGGCCTTGCCGAACCGCGTCGAGTCCTCGAGCGGCTCGGTCAAGTTCACCCGGTTGAGAAACGCGAAGTTGCTGTTGAACGATTTCTGGTTCATATAAGAGACGCCATTCACGCCGATCGTGGCATCGTTGTAGGCCTCCAGCACGACGAATCCCTCGTGGTTCGTGCAGAAAGTCCGCACCATGTCGTCGTGCGTCTTCGTGAAGATGTGGAATTTCGGGTCCCGCTGGATGGTGCAGATCTCGTCCAAGATCTCCGACTTGACCTCGACCCTGACCCCGATGTCGATGGACTCGTAGGATGATTTCAAGCCAAGCTTCTCCACCTGCTCGGATAGCCAGACCATCCCGAACCGCCCGGGGGCCGCGATGAGGTAATCGAACGGGCCGAGGGTTTCGCCATCGGTCGTGACAAGTGATTTGTCCTCGTTGATCTGGTCGATCATAGTCGATAGCTCGAATTTCACGCCGCGCCCGACCAAATTCTTGTAGATCGCATCGATGATCCTAGGCGAGTTGTCCGAACCCATGAGCATCTGGCGAATCGGGATGAAATCGATGCCCGACGCCGATGCCGAACGCATCACGTTGCGAACTTGGACCGGGTCCGGATCGTAGACCTTTATGCTATCGTCGTACCGGAGGAAGAAATGCTCCACTGTATGGACCATGTCCCACGCCTTGGCCTCGTCCCCGACAAGCTCGACAAGATCACCGCCGATGTGCGGGTTCAGATTCAGGATGCCCGAAGAATAGGTACCTGCACCCCCCACGCCCGCCATGACATTGCAGGCAGGCTTGCACTTAACACAATAATGATACTTGTTGGCCATGGGACAATTGCGAAGCGTGGCTTCTTTCCCGGCATCGATGATCGTGATATCCTCGCCGGTACCGGCCAAGGCATCCGCGGCGAAGAGACCGGCCGGACCTGCCCCGATAATGCCTATTGCCATGTAGATCAAATAAAAAGACGTAAAACTTGGATAAAAACCCGTTCAGCAATTCAGGATCCGGATCGCGAGATGGGCCGCGTTCTTGCCGTTGTCGATGCCGACCGTCGCGACGGGCACGCCACTAGGCATCTGAACGATCGACAGCAAGGCGTCGAGGCCTCCGAGGCCGCGGTTGCCCGAACACGGCACGCCGATAACTGGCTTCTTGGTTTGTGACGCGACGACACCTGGCAGGGCTGCTGCCAGCCCGGCGATCGTGATGAAGACCTTGGCTTGGGACGCCTTCACGTAATCGGCGAGTTGTTCAGGTTGGCGGTGCGCGGAGATGACCTTAGTCTCGAAGGCGATGCCCTGTTCGGAAAGAACCTCTTCTGCTTTCGCGGCGATCTCCTTGTCCGAATCCGACCCCATGATGATGGAAACGAGCACGTCGGCCGCCCCTTCCTGCTGCATTTCCTCGTCTGCTTCTGGTGCCATGATACAAAAAAAGGATCGTTGGTAAAAAAAAGGTTTGGACGCTGCCCGGGCGGTTCACGCGGGGAGCTCGCAAGCGATCTTTGTACAAGTGTCCACGCCGAGCGTTCTCGTCGCGATCACGTTCGCCTCCAAGCCCAGCACGTTTTCCACGATCACGTCCCCGCAGGTGATGGGAGCCGTGACCTCAATGCGGGCGAGCAGGTCAAGAATTTCGTTCAATTTCTCTTTCGATACGGGCACGGACGTTCTAACGGGTAATAACGGGATGAACGCATCGTGGATCCGCACCGTGGTTGCCAGCGTGCGTTTCGGCGCCAAGAATTCGTCGCTTGCGTATTGTTCGCCGCGCTTGCACCCTTGGCCTTCCATCAGGAGCGTCCCGTCTGGCATCTGCTTCACCGTGATCTCGCACGAATTCGGGCAGATGACGCATATCACCTTTTTCTCCTGGACGACTTCGCCAGCATTCTCCTGAATAACTTCGCCTTCAGTTTCTTCTTGGTTCTCGCTCATTCGTCTTTCGCCTCCCTTGATATCAACAGGACCTCGATAGGAGTCTCGATTTGGAGATCTTGGAACTTTGCAAAATCGACCTCGAAGATGATCATCTCGCTTGGCCTCGCGTGTTTCAGGTACTTCTTGTAGATCACGGTTTCTCCCGATCTCGCTACCAAGTCCACCTCCTCGACAGGCTGCTTGACCCGGAGCGAGACCTTCACGGGGCCCGTTTCGCTGGCGAGTTCTTCGGGAACGTCGAGATTGACCTTGGTCGGGAGCACGTAGCCGACCCCTTCCCCGGGCACGACGGCGACGGCATCGGGGGCCGTGATGTTTGGCAGCTTGTATTCAAGGACCGAGATGGCTGCCATGCGTCCCGCCTTCTTGGCCTCGATGGCCACGTTGTCCACCAGGTCGTGGACCTGTAGCACGTTTCCGCAGGCGAAAATGCCGTCGACGTTCGTTTGCAGGAACTGGTTGACCTCCGGGCCGTTCGTCCTGCCGAGCTTGACCCCGGCTTTCTTCGAGGCCTCGTTCTCCGGGATGAGTCCGACCGAGAGCAGGAGCGTGTCGCAGTTGAAGAAAATCTCGGTACCGGGTATCGGTTTCCACTTCTCGTCCACCTTGGCGATCGTGATGCCCGTGACCCGGTCCTTGCCATGAACCCTGACCACTGTATGGGACAAGTACAGGGGAATTCCATAATCGTCCAAGCATTGGACCTTATTACGGACCAAACCCGAGGGATAGGGCAAGATCTCCACCACGGCATCGACCTTCGCGCCCTCCCACGTGAGGCGGCGCGCCATGATCATGCCGATGTCCCCCGAACCGAGGATGACGAAGCGGGTGCCCGGCATGAAGCCCTCGATGTTCACGAACCGCTGGGCCGTGCCTGCGGTGTAGACGCCCGTCGGCCGGAAGCCCGGGATCTTGATGGCCCCACGGGTTCGTTCACGGCACCCCATAGACAGGACTATGGCCTTTGCCGCCACCTTAACCACGCCATCCTCGTTAATGGCGTAGATCTCCTTTTTCGGGGTCATGTCGAGAACCATGGTGCCCTTCATGACCTCGATGGATGTCTGCTCGAGCATGTCGATGTATCGCTGGGCGTATTCGGGGCCGGCGAGTTCCTCCTTGAACTCATGCAGGCCGAACCCCGGGTGGATGCATTGTTGCAGGATGCCGCCGAGCTGGTCGTCCCGCTCGATGATAAGCACCCGGCACCCGGCCGTGTTGGCCTCGACAGCGGCGGCGAGCCCGGCTGGCCCGCCTCCCAGGATCGCGATATCGGTTTCTACCTGCTTCATTCCAATCCCTCCTTCTTGGTGGTGACGGCTCGGAAGTCCTTCGTCTCGCCGTAGAAGTAGCGCGTACCGGGTTCCCGCTTCACGATGTCGTCCTCGTCGATGCCGAGCTCCCTGGCGAGGATCTTGATGACCCTTGGCGTGCAAAACCCGCCTTGGCACCGCCCCATGCCGACCCGCGTGCGGAACTTGATTCCGTCGACGGTCTTCGCGCCGATCGGCCGGTGAATGGCTTGGATGAGCTCGCCCTCGGTGACGGTCTCGCACCGGCACACGATGTGGCCGAACTTGTTGTCCTTCTTGATGAGTGCATCCCGCTCGCTCCACGGCATGCTCGCGAAGATGATCGGTTTCTCGCGGGTCGGATTGAAGTGCTCCTTCAGCTGCAGGTCGATCCCAGAATCCCGGATGTTGTTCACGACTTCCTCGGCGATCGCGAGACAGGAGCTCAGGCCCGGGGATTGTATGCCCGCCGCGTGGAACATACCCTTGACGATCTTCGATTCGCCGATGATGAAGTCGTTAGTGTCGGATATGGCCCTGAGCCCCGCGAAATTCGTTATACTGTCGATGAGCGGGATGCTGGGGACGAGCTTGCGCCCGCCATCCATGACCTCGTCCAGGCCCGAGAGAGTGGTCGAGTTATCGATTTTAGAATCCTGGTCGCGGGCATTCGGACCGAGAAATACGTTGCCATCGACGGTCGGGGAGACGAGTATGCCCTTGGACACCTTCGTCGGCACGGGAAACAAGACCTTGTGCACGAGGTCGGCTTGCTTGTCCAGCAGCACGTACTCACCCTTCCGAGGCGTGATCTTGAAAGTATCGTCGCCGGCAAGCCTGGCTATCTCGTCGGCATACAGCCCCGCAGCATTAATCACGTATTTCGTCTGAATGGCGTGGCCGGGCGTGTCCACGATGAAGAAACCGCCCATGCTCTCGACGCCCTGAACGGGCGCGTTGAAAAAAAACTCCACTCCGTTGATCGCGGCATTCTCGGCCATCCCAATGGCCAGCTGGAACGGCGAGATCACGCCCGCGGTTGGCGCGTGGAGCACCGCCTCGGTTTCACCCGAGATGTTCGGTTCCAGCTTCTTGATATCGTCGAGGTCCGAAACAATCTCGAGTGGTATGCCGCGTTCGACGCCGTTATTGTAGAGTTCTTCGAGGTAATCGGTTCCTTGACCAGCCAACGCGACCACGAGGGAACCAATTCTCTTGAACGGGATGAACAGGTCCTCGCAAACTTGGTCGAACATGGGATTGGCCTTGACGTTCATCTCTGCTTTCATGGATCCGGTCGGCGCGTCGTAGCCCGCGTGGACGATGCCCGAATTTGCTTTCGTGGTCTCGCATGCGATGTCAGAGAGCTTCTCGAGCACGGCGACCGAGCCCTTGTATTTAGAGAGCTCTCTGGCTATCGCGGTGCCGGTGACGCCGGCCCCGATAATTACGAAATCGTACTGGGTCATAAGCAAAACCAGATGCTTGTCTAGTCCTGATAGATGGCTTGGCAAGAATAAATATGTGGTTCGGGTTGTAGTTTACGAATTTATAACTATACGAGGTAAACTTGCGGTTTCACCAGTTCATCGAGATGCGTCGCGAGTTCATCGACATCCCTCGTCTCTACCGCGAGAACAGTCAATAACAGCGAGAAAAATGAGCAATCTGGATAGATCTACTTCAGCAATTCGATTTCGATGTTGATAGCCTCGGGGATCTTGATGCGCATGATGGCGCGCATCGTGCGGTCGTCTGCGTAGACATCCAGAAGGCGCTTGTGAATGCGCATTTCAAACCGATCATAAGTCGAAGACCCGTTCCCGCATGGCGATTTCCGGGTCGTGATGCAGAGCCGCTTCGTTGGAAGGGGGATCGGTCCGGCGAGTTTCACGCCTGTTTCCTTTGCGATCTCCTTGATCTTGTCACAAACGGCATCTAACTCTCCAATATCTAAAGCTGATAGCCGAATTCGTGCTTTCTGTGAAGCCAAACAAATCACTCGATGAATTGATACTGATAAGGGAGAGAAGCCCCCGTCCATACATAAAGTATCCTAAGAGGAATTTCGTCCTTTCGCGTCGGTATCGAGTGAATGGGCGAGGAAAGTTGTTAACCATTGTCTTGATAATTTGACTTGATGTCCCAGCTACTTCCGTTCAGCAATGCCGAAATCAAGGCAATCTCCGATGTTCTGAGCAAAGCGGGCTGGGTAGGACGGAACACGCTCGGGAAAGGTTACCGTTTCTTTGCCGACAAGAAAGAGCGGGTCGTGAGCCTCACCATAGAGCACCTCATCGGCTCCCTGATGCGGGGAAAGGGTTATCTTCCTCTCGCCCGGGTGAAGTTCAGCATCCTCGCGTCCATTGGGATGGTCAAGGAAGACCTGCTGAAGAAGTTGTTCCTGTACTGGTCCCAGAAGCTCAAGGAGATCACCCCCATCTTCGAGCAGCTCTTCTTGCCGGAGGCCATCGTGCAGGTGCCCGACGAAGATGACATGTACGAAGCCGCCAAGAGGGATTTCATCGACAGGATGCCGGAAGCGGACATGGAAAAGGACGAGAACGCCTTCTACCAGCGCGTCCGCTTGGCACTCACTCACGAGAAGTTCACCCTCGATTACGTCACGTGCAAGCAACTTTCAACTGCCTTCCAAGAACTAGGATTGCAGCCGACCCAGTCCTTCAACGAGATCTACGAGCTCCAAGATGGGTTGGCCTCGACCTGCATCGACCAGATCCTGGTGTTCAAGAATCCTGACTACAAGGAAATCATCTTTATGGAGCCCGGGTACATCACGTACTACCGGGACATCGAGGTCGAGAACGTCCGGGCCAGGATTTTCGTGGACAGCTACGCGCTGGAACCGCTGGCCAACACGTGGAAGGTCGACCTGGTTCCTATGGTCCAAGCCCTGATCAAGAACGCGCGCAGTGCCTTCACCGAGTGCCTGAACGAGACCGGCGTGGCCGAGTTCACAAAAGTCTACTTCGTGAAGAAGAACCTTGACCTGTTTTTGAAGACCTATCTCAAGGCGTTCAACCCGCTGAAGGATAGCGAGATGCAGGAGCTGGTATTTCCCGTCCCGAACGCGTGGTACGAGATCCTGCACTCCGCGACCCTGCTGCCGCCAGTGTGGAACCTGTTCATCAAGCCCCCCGAGACCTTCGACGAGCTCCAAGCCCGACGCGTGTATATTGAAAGCCAGAAGCAATCCAAGCAAGGCAACTTCACCGAAATCATCGGCGCCCTCTCAGCGACGCTCGCGACGTTCAACAAAGCAGGGCAGAAATACGCGTTTTTCCTCGCGCTCGTCGAGCTCGCGCGGATCGCGGCCCGGGTCAATAACTTTGCCGAATGCAAGTCGAAATTCGAGATGGCGCTTGATTTTGCTATTAAGAGTGAAGGGTTTATCGGTTCGGAAGAGATCATCAAGGTGCAGGAGGAATATGCCGAGGCTTGTGTACGGTTTAAGGAGCTCGACAGTGCAATCCGGCAATACACCCTCTTGTCAAATTACTTGGAACGGGCCCGGCCCGAAACGGATTCGAAGCGGATCGACATTTTGCTCAAGCTCAATACGATTTTCATCGGCAGGCCCGATTCGGATTCGCTCGACCACGAGATCCTCGGCTATTTCAAGATAGTCAAGGAGTTTGCGGACAGGCACAAGGACAAGTTCGTACTCGCGAGCTACCATCTCGTGCTTGGAAAGTATTTTGAAAAGCGCGGGAAGCCGTCCCAAGCAGTTGACACGTTCAAGAAAGGTATGGATATAGCCCACGAAGCCGGCTCGTTGGACGTGGAACTCGATTGCATCATTTCCATCGGGAACATCGCGCTGTATGGCAAGAAAAAAAATATTCAAGGTGCGCAACGGTACCTAGAACGCGGGAACGAGATCGTCGGAAAGACGGATGATCTCTTCAAGGAACTAAAGATCTACGAGATGCTCCAAGATCTTTACACGCAACAAGATAACATGGAATTGGCTGGCCACTACAACAAGGAATCCCAGCGACTCCGCGTGGCATTGAAGGCACGTGGCTTGCTTTAATAGCATTCCCCGATGCATAGCACTACTGATTGTAAAGCACACCCGAGCACCAAGAGCACCAAGCCGAGCACCGGCGTGATGCCGCGTGACGTGTAACATCAGCAACAGAAGGAGAAGCGAATAATATTAGTATTTGGCCTATGATGGCGACGTTGTTGGAAAATCAACTTAAGGTTGAAGTTCATGGAACTAAAAGAAAGCACTTTGAAGACATTATCTACAAGAAGATTTCCAATTTACTTCAACCTTAAGCATGATGGCTCTTTTTTCGATTGGACAGAAATCTTTATTGATAATGAAAGCAGACCAGTTTTTCCAATCATCCTTGATAATCACCGCGATCTAGCAGAAATCTCTGATGATGATAAGCAGTTATTCAAGAAGATGAGAGAATCTAGATATAATATCGAAATAATTGAAAAAAGCAAGGCAGATCTTAATATTGACAACGAGAACTTCATAAAAATGGCTTTTGAATTAGGAATCGTACAGGATCTCTTACTTATCTGTCCAAAAAATGAGTTGCACTCGAATGAGAACTATTATCAAGATATCGGCGGTTTCTCGCATAAACTATTCTATTTGACTTATCTCGATGATTTGATTAATCCAGATGATTGGGGAGCTCTAAAAGATAAATATAATTTCAAATCTCTTGAAATCCAAAATCATCTCAACGAAATGAACCCTATATTAGATATTGACTTGGATTATTTCATTTATCATCGAGACAATGATAAATTTGTAATACACGACAACAATTTCAAGAAGATATTTTCTGTGCTTTGTGATCTAACGATCGAGAAATTTATTTTTTCTCGCATTAAGGGCCTCGTGATTTCCCTTGAGTCTGATTATTGTAACGGCCCTTTAAACTGCAAGGAAATCTTCATGAATGTTCTTGATTTCTTAAAGGTAGAAATAGGCCTAATCGATGAAGATTCGGACCTAAAAATCAAGGAATGGGCGTCTCAAGAACTCGGAGACTTATAATTATTGCACACGCCATTTCGCGAGCACCCATCCTTCACTCGAGCAGGTCACGGCCACAGCGGCGACCAAGGCGAACAACTCGAGGTGAGCTGGTCGATGATACGTGACGTTCGATTTCTATTGAGACATTTAAACCCCGAGAATTGGCGTCGTGTCAAAGTTAGTGATATCGTGGCGCTAGAGAATTAATTATCATCTATTTTTCCCAACATTCAAGAAATGTTGTAAAACAAGGGACTTAACGCCGTGCTCCCAAGCCATTTTGATGTTTG
>Ga0326727_10006971_pt1 | contig 30397 bp, 38 predicted proteins | sample MB2enrmetagenome_FD_207643 | JGI IMG/M metagenome (GOLD analysis project Ga0326727, IMG submission 207643) | Lab enriched peat soil microbial communities from McLean, Ithaca, NY, United States - MB29MY | ecosystem: Environmental > Terrestrial > Soil > Wetlands > Peat | place: USA: New York... | reverse complement strand
AGCGGCAGCGCAACGCTTCCGGCGCACGAATCAATTGGCGGTTCACCACCGAGAAGGCCCGCACAAAGCTGGCGCGGGCCTATCCGGACGTCGCCAAAGAGTCGAAATCACTGTGACGAGGTACTAGGCCGAGGCCAGACTTACCTTGCTTGTCGGTGGACACTCTCAGGTAGCTGACAAACTTGCCGTCCATGACGCCTAAACTCCGTGAACCTTCGTTGACGGTGTTTATACACGATGCCCGGCGATGGTCAACAGATAGTTGTGCATGATGTCCGGTTACCCGAAGGCAAATGTTGTGCATGCCTGTGCAAGAGTGTGCGCAAGTATATCTGCAAAGGAACCGGGACTTTCCGAACGACATTGCTTGCAAACAGCCCGTCATTCCGCTATATAAGGCGTCATGAACTGTGAAACCGCTTCCCTCTTTACATGACCCGCCGCGCCGGACCTTACAGCCGCCTGGACCTCCCGACTTTCAACGGTCGGACGAAGGAAGGCGCGTTCCTTCGTGGTGTCCGTGCCGAACTGGTCAACCATGTCGGCGGCAAGCCTTCCCCTACTCAGGCCGCGTTGATCGAAGCCGCCGCACAGTTGCGGTTGCGGATATCCATGATGGATCGCAAGTTCGGCGAGACGCGGGAACAGTCGGACCATGACAGCCGAACCTATCTGGCGTGGGTTGGCGCCCTCGGCCGCCTGATGACGCGGCTTGACGGGTTGAAGGGTGCCGCCGCAACCCGCCCGCCGACGCTGGCAGAGCTATTCGCGGCGCCTCGTGCGTCCAAGGCCGCGCCTGATCCCATTGACGATGACGACGACACGGATGCACCCGGCGATGACGCGGGCGCCCTGGCAGGCTTCAGCGAGGCCGCAGAATGACGATCGCCGCAAACATGTGGGAGATAAAGTGCTCCTTGGCTTTGGCTCACTACGCGCGCGTTTTCGATAGGGAGACCTCGCCCGATCGCCGGCAATGGCTGCTCACAAAACAAAACCAACTGACGGCGGAACTCGCGGCAATCCGGAACGCCGTTTCCGAGCAAACCGGCAAACCGTTCTATCCCTCTTGCCCGTCTATGCCCCGCGAACTGCGCCGGAATCGGTGGCGGTGGGACATGAGGCCGCGTAACGCATGGTTTGCCACCGATGGCCGCTAAGCCCCGCCCCGCAGTAATACCGCCCTCGGCCGTGCCTACGATCTTGGAGGCAATGGAACATCCCGACGTGTTCGGGCCGTTCTTCAAAGGCCCATCGTGGAACGCCTGGAAAGCCTTCCTGGCGGGGTTGTTCGCCCTGCTGATGGATGATGCGCAACTCGCGCGCTACCGCCAGCACACGGGCCGCACGGCCGCGCCAACGGTCGCTTTCACCGAGGCCGAGCTTGTCGTTGGCCGCCGCGGCGGCAAGTCGCGAGTGCTGGCGCTGATCGCAACCTATCTCGCGACATTCCGCCAATACGAAGCATACCTGGCGCCGGGCGAAGTGGCGACGGTCGCAGTCATCGCCGCCGACCGCAAGCAGGCCCGGAGCATCTTCCGCTACGTCACGGGCTTACTTCAAAAGGTGCCATCGCTGGCCGCGACAATCCAGGACGTAACGGCCGATACGATCACCCTGTCCGGCAACGTCGTCATCGAAATTCAGACCGCCAGCTTCCGCGCCACGCGCGGCTATACATTCGCCGCGGTGCTTGCGGATGAAACCGCATTCTGGCGTAGCGAGGAAAGCGCAAACCCGGATGTTGAAATCTTCCGCGCGCTGCGTCCCGGTATGTCATCGATCCCCGGCGCGGTGCTGCTGAACGCATCGTCACCCTATCGCCGCGCCGGCCTGTTGTGGACCACGTTCCAACGCCACTACGGTAAAGACGACGCGCGGGTGCTGGTCTGGAAAGCCTCCACGACCGAAATGAACCCCAAGGTAGACCCGGACATCATTGCTGAGGCTTACGAGGACGATCCGGAAAGCGCGGCATCGGAATACGGCGCGGAGTTCCGAACCGACATTGCCGACTTCATCGGCCGTCCGATTGTGGAAGCCTGCATTGAGTCCGGTTGCCATGAGCGCCCGCCAGCCCGTGCCGCTGGGCGCCGCTACAGCGCATTCATTGACGCCGCAGGCGGCAGCGGCGCGGACAGTATGACGCTGGGCATTGCACACATGGAGGATGGTGTCCCGGTCCTGGATGCGATCCGCGAACGAAAGCCGCCGTTCAGTCCTGAAGACGTGGTGACCGAGTTCGCAGCCCTGATGAAATCCTACGGTGTGACCAAGGCCGAGTCCGACAAGTGGGGCGGTGATTGGGTTGGCGAGGCATTCCGGAAACAGAACATAACTGTTGTTCCGTGCGCCAAGCCGAAAACGGACATCTATCGGGAGTTGCTGCCGCTGCTGAATGCGCACCGGGTTTCGTTGCTCGACCACCCGCGCCTGATCGCACAGCTATGCGGCCTGGAACGTCGGACAGCCCGCGGCGGTAAGGACAGCATCGACCATGCGCCACTGGCACATGACGACGTAGCGAACGCTGCGGCGGGCGTGCTGGTCATGGTGAAGACCGAACGCGGCCCGATAATCGTAACCGCAGAAGCCCTGGCCCGCGCCCGCACTCCGCCACGGCAGCATGTGAGGGCGTGGTGACCCATCCCGACCTCGCCACCCTCGCCGATCGCGTTGCCCGGCTCCGTCCGGACTGGCGCGACCTGAGCGACTTCTACCAACAACGAAGCCAACTTGCGCATGAACTGCGCCGACTGGCTGCCGACGCATCCGCGGGCCATGCGCACCAGCGCCCGCAAACTGAACAGGGTTGGAAACGTGGCTAACCATTTCGCCGGCGATAGGCTGGCCTTCGATAGATCACAGCGCACACTTGACGTTGACGGGCGCCTGCATGTGGCATCAAGCGTGCTGACCCGCGCGTGCGTGTCGGATTACCTGGCAAGCGAGATTCCGAATAGCGAACAACTCGGCCTGACACGGGGGCGGAGATATGCCCTGCTTCGTGATCCGGCCGAGCTTGCCGCGGCGGTTCGCACATTCGATCGGTTGCCAATCTTGCGGGCGCATACTGCGGTAACCGCGGCAGACCACAAGCCTGAAATGGTGATTGGCGCGACGGGAAGCGATGCCAAGTTTGACCCGGCAACGGGCGAATTAACCGCCTCGCTCGTGATCTGGAATCAAGACGCAATCGATGACGTAATGGACGGCACAGCGAAGTCGCTCTCGTGCGGTTATCGATACGTCGCAGTCATGGAACCCGGAACCTACAAAGGCCAGCCGTTCCAGGGCCGCATGACGCGAATCCAAGCCAACCACCTCGTTACCTGCCCGGAACCGCGCGTCCCCGGTGCAGTCGTCGGCGACGCGCAACCCAACTGGAAAGACACCGATATGGACAATGAGACCTCCACCAAGCTGCTCGCGTTCCTTCGTGAGAAACTTCAGCCGGACGATTACACGACCGCTGAAAACATGATCTCCGGAGCCGATAACCCGGACGTGCGGATCGCGACGGATGCACGCCGCCGCGTGGCCGCTGCCCGGAGCGCGGGCGCTGCTGACCTGTTGCGGCGATTCCCTGAATCCGCCCGTGTCAAACACGCCTAGAGGCCGCGAATCATGGCACAGCACCATAACACCGCCCCGGCGGAACTGACCCCCGAACGGGCCGCCCTCGCCGCCGCTATCGAGACGTGGAAAGCCCGCTCCGCAGAGATCGCCGCCGCTCAAGCGGCAGTCACCGCCGCGGATGCAGTCTGGCGGGCGTCACGGCAAACCCGCGTGGATGCCGCAGCGGCAATTGAACCCGCGAAAGCCGCGACGGCCGAGCATGCGATTGCCGCTGCGATGGGCATCGCAGGCGAGGCGCCGATCACTATCAAGGCCGCCCGCGCCGCACTGACCGAGGCTGAGGACAACGAGGAATCCGCGAAGGCCGCCTTGGACGCGCTTACGTCTCGACTGGCCGAGATCACCCGGTATTCATTTGCTGAGGGCAATGTGAAAGCCGCCGCGGCGGCCGTGATCGCAGCGGCACCCGAAACCGCGGCGCTGGTTGCCAAGGTGGAGCGGCTGCAACGCGAATTGGTCGCGGCGGGCGATGCCCTGCTTTGGCTGTCCGGCGCGGGTGCGCTCAACACTGCCCGGATCGAAGTCACCCCCTACCGCACCGAATTGCCGCCCGCCGCTATCGTGGCGACGCGGCTGCAATCCCCGCCGGCAAGCTGGACGGACCCGCTGAAGGAAATCCCGCCCGGTGCCGGACGCGGGCCATGGTTGGCGGCAATGGCAGCATTGCAGACCGACGCAGCGGCGGGGTTGCCGAAGTGACCGGGGAACTGTCCCCGTTCGCGTCCAAGCTGGCGGCGGCAGTTGCCCGTCGGCATGCGCTGGACCAGATCGCCGAAACCGGCATGGACGTTCCGGCCGGTCTGTTGCAGGATGCGGAAGCCCGCATCCGGGCGGCTGAAGGCGAATTGAAGCAGGCCAGGGCAGCGCAATGACGCCACTGAGCCTGTTGGTGCCGGGTATCGCGCCTTGAGCGGATCGACATTGGTTGTAGATATGCTACGATCCCGGCCGTTGATCAGGTTAACGGGGCTTTGCCATGATAGGGTTTCTTTCTACCGGTGGGCGGATGGTCGTGGCTTTTATTTCCTGGGTCACGATACTCGTCTCGCCGGCCGTGGGTTTTTTTGTCGCACGCTCCATAGAGCTTCCGTATGCGAGGTTCCCGGATCAGATCGATACTGGCCTACCGGTTACGCCACTTGATATCACGCTCGCCGTCGTCGGTCTGGTTGTTGGTGTCGTTGTGACGGTGCTGGTATTCGGTGTCGTGGCGACACTTTACGACATCCGGGACAGTCTGCGGGTGCTTACTGCGCAGGGCGCAGTTCAGCCTGTCAGCCAAGGCTCCGTTTCCCAAGGCTGAACCACCGGCGGCGGCCGTTCTGGCATCCGCGCCGGCTGTTCAGCGAAGCCATATGCCGCCGCCGCCACATCCCGATAGCGGCCGGCGCTCAATCGTCCGGATCATTCCCCCGATCCCCGCGCCCGTTGTCCGGCAGATAGACGACAACCCGCGCTTCGCCGCCGGCAGCGACCGGCGGGGCGCCCTCGAAAGCGCCGATCTGAACCCGCTTGTTCTCCCGCCACTCAGGGCCGCCGTGGGTGCTGAGCCAATATTTCGCCGCATACATGTTGCCGGCGAGGCCAGCCCGCACCACGGCCGCGCCCATTGCTGCGCAGACCTGGGCGTGTCCGTCCGCCAGTTCGGCGCTGAAGTGCTTGCGCAAGGTCTTTTCTGTGATGCCGACGCGGCCGGCGATGGTGGCGAGGCCGTCGCCATTGGCGCGATGCACCTGCACCGTCTGGCGCTGCTTGTCAGTCGGCACGAAAGCCTGACGACCGCGCTTGCGGTGGGCTTGCTCTGGCATTGTGGCCTCGATTTGCTCCCGCCCCATATAGCAGCGGGAACAAATGGCAAAGGCGCAGGGCAACTGAAAGGCGGGTCACGTGCGGCTTTTTTCAACCGCGACGAAAAGGCTCACGACATCTGACGCGAGCGTCCGTAGTTCCATCCCGCTGAGGTGGTCAAAGTTGCCCCTAAACCGTCGCTCAATAGCGAGGAATTTTTCCTTCAGTTCGTCGGCAACTTTGTCATGAAACTGCATGCGCATAAGGCTGCCGTCCCAAGCATCTTGCAACCGAACGCGTAGAGGGGCGTCACCTGTAGAAAGAGTGTTGACGGCGCTCAGCGACTTTTCCCACCAGTATGCAGTATTGTCAGCCATCACAAATTCCCTTGGTAGGTAGCCGCTTCACGCCAACGCGTTAGGGCTGCCGATTCACTACGGTCTTGAGCCGAGATATTCTTTCCCATGTAATCGCCAACCGCGATCCAAACACTCTTCGACTTTTGGTAAACTTTAACGGTGAAGGTTTTGCCCCAAATCTTGACATCATGCTCCAAGTCCGTCTCCTTGGCGTCGAACCGCTCGGGGGGCCGAACGATAAATGCGGCGCCCCGTTGCCAATGAACGCCGGTGATTAACGTTCGCTAGTGGCATCTAGGTAACCCCGCACTGCCCATGCGGCGGAGGTGTAACGGTCTATCGCTTCGGCTCGGCTGTCGTCTTTTTCCTCGTTCGGTGAAATGCCAACTTTCTCGCGCATGTAACTTGCCATTGCGTCGGCGTTAAACGCAGATTCCCTAACAATCCGATCTAACGCCCGAAAGAATCGCTTTTCGTCCAGCGGATGCGTGGTGTGCCACGTGTCAACGGCTAAGAAATTGTCGAACGCCTGATACAACAATCGTCTCCTATTCGTGTAGCAAGGCTTGCGGTTCGATATCAGCATAATGCGGCAGTCATGCCGAATGCAATGGTAGCCGCCTCACCCCTTCCGCAACCGCACCCCCGCCCCGCCGCCGTTCTCGGGGATGAACTCGACGCCGGCCGCCTCCAAGGCCGCGCGGATGGCCGCGACGGTCCGAGGCCGCGGGGTAATCTCCGCCGACTCGATGCGAGCAAGGTTCCTCTCCGTGGCACCCGCAGCCGTCGCCAAGTCTTCCCTTGTCCAACCGATCAGCGCGCGGGCGGCCCGCAACTGATTCGGCGAAATGTCATCTGACATGACTTTTCCTATTGCCAATGTCCTTTTTTATGACATACCGTGCCACCGCTTCGCAAGGGTGAAGCGGCCGATCAGGGTGTTGCAGCACCCCAACCGGCCTGACCATGAACAAAGGATTGCAGCATGTTCACGGCTGACCATGACAATAGAACATCGACCGGGCCGGCGCTCGCACCAACCCGCCGCCGCGCCGTATTCGGAACCGCCGCAATCGCCGGCATCCTCGCCGCGCCCCGCCTGGCTGGCGCCGCGCCCGGAGCCGACGCGGAACTTATCGCAACCCATGCCGCGTTCATGGCTTCGCATGCGCGCATCAAATGGGGCGAGCCTCATTCGGGCCTCACCGACGATGATCTGGCCCTCGAAATTGGCGATTGGTATGCGGCCTTAGAGCGCGCAACCGAATTGTCGCCTGTCACGGCCGAGGGTCGCCGCGCAAGGCTGGAGATTGCCTATGCGGCTATGATGTCTACCCGTGACGAACACCAACGCGAGGAAGCGTGCGCTATGTCCGTTCTAGCCGATCTTCTCGGGAGCGCAGCATGAGCACCGCCACAACCCGCCGCGCCGCGCTCCGGTCTGGCGTTGCCGCTCTCGCTGCCGGACTGGCGGCCCCGGCCATCGCCAGTGTTACCGCCGTGGCGCCCGACGCGGATGCGGAACTGATCGCCGCCGTCGCTGACATGGCTGCGGCGCACGCTTGGAACGCAGATCACGCCGCTCTCCCCGCAAATCAGACAGACGACGCCGAAGATGAGCGGGTGCAAGATGCGTGGTGGGAGGCTGCCGATCGGATCGAAGCGTTGCCTGCCACCACACCCGCCGGGATGCGGGCGAAGGCGTCAGCGATGCGGATGGCTATCGAGCGCAGCGTCATACATCCGTGCCGACCGATCAGTGAGGGGGAGTATCATGAACGGCTGGCCTATGGGCTGGCGGCGGATATCTTGGGGAGTGCCGCAGCATGAGCGCGCCCTCGTTCTCTATCATGGACATAGGCCGCCGGATCAATGCGGCCAGCATCGAGAATAACCGTTTGGACGCGGTGCAAAGGGGGCTGGATCAGCACTCCGCCGAACGGCGGGCGGCGAGGGTCAGGCAAGATGTGCTGCTATCCGAACGCCTCGCACTCCAAGACCTTGCCGACACCCTTCAGCCGAAAACCTTGGCTGAAGCCGCCGTGCAAATCGGATTGCTTTTCTACAGCATGGCCCGTGCAATCGACACTGCCGACATCGAAGAAGAAGGTGCCGCTGTAAAATTCGAGCAAGCCATTGGCCGGATTGCCCGCACTGTTGCCGATGCTGCCGGGGTTGATCTTAGTCAGTTCGGCGAGACCGATCTGTTGCCTTTGATGGACCAGCGCGCACCGTCACCCGCGGGCGGTGCGCAATGACCCGCAGCCTCGCCTCGCTGCGCCTCGATCTGGAAATTGCGGCGCTGTCGCTGCGCTGGGTGTGGAACCGGATGCTATTCTACGCCGGTTGCTTCATGGCGGGCATACTTCCGGCCGAGGTGCGGCGGCGGCATCGGCTCCGGGAACTGACCGGGAGGCATGCATGACGGCGCAAATCATCCCGTTCCGCGCCCGACCTGTGCCGGCATCGGAAAGCCCGGCCGCGCATCGGAACAGGCTTCTCCGCAACATCGCCTTCGCATGGATCGCCAGCCGGGACGAAGACCCCCAGCCGGCGCGCGTCGCACAGCAACCCGCCGCATGGGCCGCGGGCTATCGCCTGGGCATCCACGGGCAACCGGCGACCTGTCCGCCGGGCGTGGCTGACCGGCTGGCGTTCGCGAGCGGGGTTGTTGAGGGGAAGGCGGCCCGGAGCCGGGAGGCGCCGCGGCCGTAACTGGACTGATCCGCCGCCGGGCGTAGCGAGGGCCGTTCCGAAGACGAGCGGCCCTTCGCTTTTGCTATTCGACCTGAAAAAACTTCTGAGCAACCTCATCGGGCACGCCGTGAACCATAACTTTGTGATCCTCAGAGAACACGACATGCGACATATTTAAGGTGTTTGTAGGCTGAATCTGTCGCACCAGGGCAGCGTTTACCCAAACAGTTTTACCATCTCCCCCTCGCAGCGAAACCCACGGAACGTTCCTCCCGTTTGCAGACTGGTTTGTTGTCATGGCCGATGTCCCTTAGTAACTACGACACCTCGGTATCACGCCTTCGTGAGCATGACTAGTGCGCCCTTGTGCGCCACCATATCCCAAAAGTTCATGGGTCGATTTGTGGGAACCCGCGATGTAGGTTTTCTAACCTTCTGTAATCGCTTATATATTTGACCGAAACGGCGGAAACCCCCTCCACCAGGATTCTCGTCCATTTCCGCTGGTTGTGGCCTCGCAAGACCCCGCGTCATGTCCGCGCCGCCAGGGGTCAATCGTTCCATCTGTAATGCAGTTCACAGCGACACCGCCTCTGCGCCCACCACCATCATGCCGGCGCAGGCCGGCATCCGCGCCTTTCGTTTACGCAAACAAAGCGCTCCCCACCGTGACGCTTGAGCCAGCGGTGCGATTTACGCAAGCAATCGGAATTGCGCGACGGCGCTTGCAAATCGTACACCGATGTGCGACTTATAGAGGCGATGATGGAGTCAGGCTAGCGGACAATGAACGGCGCCGAGCTGGCCAAGAAGCTGAAGCGCCTCGCAAAACAGCGAGGTGTCACGTTTTCTTATGAGCCTGGGCAAGGCAAGGGGAGTCACGGCCGACTATTCCTTGGCGACCGCCTGGCAACTGTCAAGGACCCCAAGAAGGAGATCGGCCCCGGGCTTCTGCACGACATGCTGAAGCAACTGGGCCTGACAAAAGATGACCTACCCTGAGCCATGTCGGTTCCGGCTTAGCAGGAGTTTGTTATGCAATTCGTTTACCCGTATGCTGTTTTTCAAAGCGACGATGGCGCCTGGCAGGTCCGCTTCCCGGACGTTCCGGAGGCGCTGACCGAGGGGGATACCGAAGCGGAGGCACACGCGCTGGCTCCGGACGCTCTTCTCGCCGCCCTGGGGGGCTTGGCGAAACTCAAACGCGATGTGCCGGAACCCGCCGCCGAGGGGCAATTTTTTGTCGTCGTGCCAATGCTTCAATCCGCAAAACTTGCGCTTTACTTGGCCATGCGTGAACATCGGCTGAACAAGGTTACGCTTGCACAGAAGTTAGGCAAGCAGGAGGGCGAGGTGCGGCGCATGTTGGATCTGTATCATCAGACGAAAATTGGGGCGGTCGAGGATGCCTTGCGGTCCCTCGGCAAGCAGATCGCCAGCGAGGTGAGGCAGGCGGCATAGCGAGACGCTTGCTCGATCCGTGGCAGGAATCCGGCCGCCGGACATATGGCCGAAACTCTAGTACCTGTACGTCTTGCGGGCGCTGCAAGGTTGTTGCTGATCTGATTACTGATTGACATCATGAAACCCGGCACCCCGAATGAGGGGATGTTCCGAGTGCGCTCGAATACCCAGCCAATCGATGCACCGCTAGTCGGAAAGATGAATGGTTGGTGATATGATCGCTTCCGGGTAGCGATTCGATTCGGCGGAGCGATCTATGAACGAGAACCTACGGACAGGTTTGGCGGTTGCCACCATCGCCTTTGTTTCTATCGGGGGTGGGTTGTTGGATCGCTGGCATAGGTTGCCGGGTCCCGCTTTAAGGCCAGAAAGTGGCTGGGTTACCAATCAAGGCCAATCTCACGAGAAGATCGCAGCCGCTGCCGGCCGACGGGAGCAGGTCGGCACATCAACGGATACGTTCACCAGCAAGATAGTTCATTCTTCCGGTGTCGAGGATGGCTTAGGCTGCTTCATCGAAGAGAAGCCCAGTGACTGTGACAGCCGGAAACTCCAACATGAAGTCGCGAGATTTACGTTTTGGCTTATTTGAGTTGGAGTTATACAAGGCTTTATCGCTGCAGTTTCTGTTGCAGTCTACCGCCTGATGCGTCGAGACTCTGTGAGTGCCGCGCGGCCCTATGTCTTTATCAGAGAATTTAAGTGGTCTTGGCTGCACGATCCGAACAATGAACAGCGCATCGTAAGCTGGCGTGTGACCCCCATTTGGGAGAACAGCGGAAACACAGTGGCTAGAAAAGTGAACCTCTATGTTAGTCCGAGCTTCCCTCTTGCAGATACTATAAAATGGCGGAAATCCGCCAAAAATGTGCGAATTCGGCCTGAAAACGTGGCCATGTAAATAACCACTTTGTGACTTGCGGATCGGCGCGGATAGGGCGCCCCTTCAGCCATGCGGTGTGGCGCTCCGATGTTAGAACTTGCCACCCGACCCTGCCGACCGAACGGATTGCCGCCGAAAACGGCCTTGGACGCAATAAAATTTCGCCCGTTCAACCTCCCCAGCCTCAAATGTGCCCAGTAGGGCATGCCAAATTTTGCGGTTTACGTAGCATTTTCAATGGCATGCCTATTTTCAAAGAAGGAAGCTCGGGTTAGTCACGCACCGTTGGCCCCGGATATGCCCAAAGAATTCGATTTTCCTGACATTGGGGTAGAAAGTTTTACAACCCCTGTTTTAATTGGCCCCCACAGCTGTATAGATGGCATGGAATGTGAAATACCTGTGCCGACGCTTGTTGCGTTAAAGCGAGGGATATGCCAATATTATTTGTGGGGATGGGCTGAGTATACCGATGTTTTCTACAAAAACGACATTCATCGTATCGAATTTTGCAATCGGATTGTAGTAAATGGCGATCCGCGATTTGCAGACTGTAAGTTCTCGATGCCGTTCCACACAGAGCACAATGCAGATGATGCAGGATGCTATCGACCTGTCGGCGAAAGCGCACCACAGAGACAATATCCGCCGCTGACCCTCGATGTCCCCTTTGATCAGCTTGAGAATTTTGGTATTATCTGTCCGTCCTCGATTAATCAGGCTAAACGCTAACGGATAAAATCCGGATTTTCCACGGATACTTTCCCCTGCGAGTCTTCCTCGGCAAGGCCCCAAAAGGCTTTCCCGGGGATATCGCCGATACCGTCCGCCGGAAACTGCGAATGCTGGACAACGCCAAGTCGCTGGCGGATTTGCGCACCCCGTCAGGCAACCGGCTGGAAGCCTTGCGGGGCGATCGAGCCGGACTGCACAGCATTCGGGTCAATGACCAGTGGCGGGTGTGCTTCCGCTGGCCTCGCGTTTCGTTGGCGCCAGCCAGGCTGGCGAAACGCTGGTGGCACGAAGGCAATGCCTTCGACGTCGAAATCGTCGATTACCACTGAACGGAGATCAACATGACCATCAAGCGTGAGGATCTGGCCACCACCGACTTCAGCGGCGAGGTAACCGGGGAACGCCTAGCCCGGGTAACCCCCGGCGACGTGTTGCGGCACGAATTCATCGAACCGCTCGGCCTGTCCGCGCGGGCGGTCGCCCGCGATATGGGGGTGCCTGTCACCCGCATCACCGAAATCCTCAATGGAGAACGCGCGGTAACCGCGGAAACCGCGCTGCGCCTCGGCCGCCGGTTCGGCACCTCGCCGGAGTTCTGGCTCGGCCTCCAGGCCGCGCACGATCTGGAAGTCGCGCGCGAAGCCCTGGGCTGGGCCGCATGACCATCGGCGCATGAACGAGGCCGAAACCCGTGCCGAACTGATCGACCCGGCCCGCAAGGCCGCCGGCTGGGGCATGACGAGATTATCGGAGGCGGCCCGTCCCCTCAACGCATGCCAAATCCACCAGATCGACACCGAACCAGGAACAACATCCCATAACGAGACCAAAAAAGGAAAATATGCTTGACACCACCCCACAACCGAAGGTAGAACCGCCCCACCGCATCCCGAGGGCGCCCCCGATGTCCGCAACCGCAACCGACACCTCCCGCGACGCCAGCCTGGTCAACCTCATCGTCGCCTTGCTGACGCCGATGTTCCTCTGGGCCACCGAGGGCGACATCCGCCTCGCCCGCATCGCGGCAGCCCAGACGCTGAACGAACACCGTATTGCCACCCGCCTCAGCCTGTTCACCGTCGCCAAGATGATCGCCTTCGACATCGCCACCCTGAGCTCGCTCAGCCAGTCGATGTATGAAGACGTCTCCATCTCGCTGGCCCTCCGCCTGCGCGGCAACGCCAACAGCCTGGACCGCTCCGCCGAACGCAACCGCCGCGCCTGGGAACAGTCCAGCCGCACCGCCGCGCCCGAGGAAACCGGCGACTCCATCGAATCCGCGATCGCCGAAGCCCAACGGATGGTGCAGGAGGCCAAGGACCGCATCCAGGCCGCCGCCCCGCCCCGTGAAACGCAGCCTGAGGCCGCGCCGGCCACCCCCGCACCCCCGTCCGCCGCCACCCCGTCCTCCGCGCAGCAGCGGCAGGCCGCATGGGCCAACGCCATGACCCGGGTGGCCGAGGAATTCACCGCGGACCTGAAAGACCTCCCGCCCGCGGAGCGGTGGAAGGAAATGGCGCGGATCGAAGCCCTCTCCATCGCCGCGGCCGATCTCGCCTCCGGTGCGGCCCCGCCGCCCATCGGCGCGATGGCGGCGGAATAGCCCGTCCTCCGCACCAGATCGGCCATCCGCCGAGGCCCGGCGGTGCCGGCGCGTCGCATGCCAAAACTGCATAGCGGTCCGGGTATCGCCTGATAACCTGTTCGCAAGTGAACGGTGATCGGCCCGGGACCATACGGGAACAGGTCGCTCGAACGATCGCTCCCCGCGGGCATGCCCCGCTCCCGGGACTCAGGAGCTTCGGAATGAACCTGTCCCGACGCCACTTCGCCGTCAGCGCCTTGCTCGGCGCCACCGCGCTCCGCCCGGCACTGGCGGCGGACCCGGGCGAAACCCTGCGCTCCGATCTGGAGGGGCTGCGCGATATCGTCCCGGCGGTCGAAGCCTACGTCTACGGCTACCCGCTGGTCACGATGGAGATGACCCGGCGCGTCATGACCAACGTAGCGGCGGCGGAGGACAAGCGCGCCCCGATGGGCCAGTTCATGCGCGCCCGCAGCTATCCCGACGCCAGCTATCGCGACGTGACGGCGCCGAACGCGGACACGCTCTACACCACCGCCTGGGTGGACGTGGGCAAGGAACCCGTCGTGCTGAGCCTGCCCGACATGCAGGGCCGCTACTACCTGTTCCCGATGCTGGACGCCTGGACCAACGTGTTCCAGGCTCCCGGCACGCGCACCACCGGCACGGGCGCGCAGACCTACGCGATCACCGGCCCCGGCTGGAGCGGGACCCTGCCGCCCGGCGTGACGGAGCTGAAAGCGCCGACAGCTTTGGTCTGGATCCTCGGCCGCATCTATTGCACCGGCACGCCGGAGGACTACGCCGCCGTCCACGCGCTGCAGGACGCCTGCTCGCTGGTGCCGCTGAGCGCCTACGGCAAGCCCTACACTCCGCCGTCAGCGCAGGTGGACCCGTCGGTGGACATGAAGACCGCGGTGCGCGACCAGGTGAACCGCCTGGATGCCGAGGCCTTCTTGGGGTTGATGACAGAGCTGCTGAAGACCAATCCGCCCGCACCCGAGGACAAGCCGATGCTGGCCACGCTGGCGAGGCTCGGCATCGTGCCCGGGCAGGACTTCCACAAGTCGAAGTTCGACGTAGACTTCGCCAAACGCGTGCCGCAGGTCGGCTTCGACCGCATCATGCTGCACTTCAAGTTGAGCGGCGGCGACATCCGGAACGTCAACGGCTGGGCCTTCACCACGAAAACCGGCCAATACGGCACCAACTACCTGCAACGCGCCCTGGTCACCGTGATCGGCCTCGGCGCCAACCTGCCGCAGGACGCGGTTTATCCGTTCTCCGAAAAGGGCAGCGACGGCAACGCCTACAGCGGCGCCAACAAATATGTCGTGCATTTCGCCAAGGGCGAGACGCCGCCGGCCAAGGGGTTCTGGTCGATCACGATGTACGACAAGGACTACTTCTTCGTGCAGAACCCGCTGAACCGTTACTCGATCAGCCTGCGCCAGGACCCGAAATTCAACGCCGACGGGTCACTCGACCTTTATGTTCAGCACGAATCGCCCGGGCCGGAGAAGGAGGCGAACTGGCTGCCCGCGCCGCAGGGCGCGTTCATCCTGATGATGCGGCTGTACTGGCCGGATGCAGCCCCGCCGAGCATTATCGATGGCTCCTGGGCGCCCCCGGGCGTCGTTCCTGCATGATGCACCTGCCGCGGCTGGCCCAGTCTTCCCCCGTGGCGCCCGCCGCCCGCACCCCCTATCATGGACCGCATCCGCAACAGGACGCGTAGCCATGTACCAGAACGCAGCGGTTCTCGCCGTTTTTCTCCTGCTCTACAGCGCCGTCGCCGGCCGCGTGGAGCGGTCCTGGATCAGCGGTCCCATCGTGTTCACCGCCGCCGGCCTGCTGCTCGGGCCGTTCGGCTTCAACGCGGTACATCTGGACGTCGCCGCCGAGGGCCTCCGCCTGCTCGCCGAGGCCACGCTGGCGATGGTCCTGTTCACCGATGCCGCGAATGCCGATCTCGTAGTGCTGCAGCGGAACGTGGGGATGCCGGAGCGGCTGCTGCTGATTGGCTTGCCGCTGTCGATCCTGCTCGGCTTCGCCGTGGCGTGGCTGATCTTCCCCGGCCTCGGCGTGCTGGAACTGGCGTTGCTGTCCACGATGCTGGCGCCGACGGATGCCGCGCTCGGCAAGCCGGTGGTGAGCAACCCGGCGGTGCCCGCCGCCACGCGCGAGTCGCTGAACGTCGAAAGCGGGCTGAATGACGGCATCTGCGTGCCGATCATCGTGATCCTGCTCGGCCTTGCGGTCGGGACGCAGATCGAGGGCGATGCCGCCTCCCATGTCGCGCGCATCGTCGCCGAGGCCATCGGCATCGGTGCCGCCGTCGGTGCCGTGCTGCCGGTCGCGGCGGCGCTGCTGCTGCGCTGGTCGAAGTCACGGGGATGGGGAAGTTCGGGCTGGTCGGAGGTCCCGGCGGTGGCACTGGCGGGTGCCTGTTTCGCGGTGGCGCAGGACCTCGGCGGCAGCGGCTTCATCGCCTGCTTCGCCGGAGGGTTGATCTTCGGGCAACTGGTGCGGCGGGACAAGCATGCGGTGCTGCGCGGCGCGGAGAACACCGGCGAGACCCTGGCGCTGCTGACCTGGATGCTGTTCGGAACCCTGGTCGTCGGGCAGTTGTTCGGCAAGCTGACCCTGCCGATAGTGCTGTACGGCGTGCTCAGCCTGACCCTGATCCGCATGCTGCCGGTATTCCTCTGCCTGATCGGCACGCCGGTTGGAACGGGAGAGCGCCTGTTCATCGGCTGGTTCGGCCCGCGTGGCCTGGCCAGCATCGTTTTCGCGATCATGGTGTTCGATGCGGACCTTCCGGGGCACACGACGCTGATGCCGGCGGTCGCGTTCACCGTGCTATTGAGCGTCATCGCCCACGGCATCACCGCCAACCCGCTCGCGCGCGTCATCGCCGCGCGCCGACCGCCCGTTGAAATCGGCAAACCGGCGTGAATACCCACTGCAGCGAAAGGTCCGGAAATGCCAAAGGACCCCGCAGGGCCCTTTGGCGGCGGTCACCCGGACGGGGCCGCAAACGGATGCTCCTTGCAGAACGACGGTCTTCCCGAAGAAAGCCGCTACTTTCCCTACCCCAAACCCCCTCCGCCGTCAAGAACTATCCCCCATCAATCCCGGCGCCGGCAGCCATTTCAAGATCAACTCATGAACAGGGCGGAATTCATCCGGCGTCAGTCTTGGAACCTCACCGTGTGTAGCTGTCAGGCGCTCGCACGATACTGTGTACAGATGATTGCACACCGCCCATACCTCGCAGGTCTCGCCCGGAGTCGGGTTGCGCGCCAGCCTGACCGCCCACCCGTTCTGCGGCTGCGCCTGAGTCGTCAGCGGCACCACCAGGATCGGCCCGGCCAGGCTGTTCTTGTAGGACACGACGATGACCGGACGCCGCTTGGAGAACTCGGGCGGCAGCGCAGCCTCCGGGAACCCGCAATAGTAGACGTTCCGGATCTTCGGGGTGGCCTTGATCCGGACCCGTCCGGCGGACGCGGACGCGAAACCGGATCGCCCGGGTAGATGCAGTGTCCGATCCCTGCCGTCAGGCGCCATGCCGCCGCAACCTCCGCTTGCCGCCGCACCCGGCGGCTCCGCCACCCCCTTCTTGCCGGAGCAAGGCTTAAGATCGGGTTAACGCGGCGCCGCGTAACGATCAGCGGCGCATTAACCATTCGCTAACCATCCGGTTGTACAACCGCATCACCCCGCCGGAAACGCTCGCATGCCCCGCCTGCCTTGGTTCGAGGACTTCAACGACCACGCCCCGCGGCCCGCCGCCGTGGCCGAGGACCCGCCTCCGCCACTGGACGACCCGCCCGACCCGCGCATGGAGGGCTGGACCGAAGGCTTCCTCGCCGGATGCGGCGCCGAACGCGCCAACGCCGCCGGCCAGACCCGGGACGTCGCCGCGGAACTGACCAGGCGCGTGGCCGCTATCGAGGACTCTCTGGACGCGATAGCCGAACACTCCGCGGCGACCATGGGCGGGCTGCTGCTCGACATCCTCGCCGCGGCACTTCCTCCCGGTTGGCCCGCCGATCGGCTGGAGGAGGTCGTGGCGGCGATCAAGCCGATATTCGCGCTGGAACCGCGGCTGCATATCAGTCCAGCGGTGCCGGGCGAGGTTTCGTTTCGCGATCTCCCCGCATTCTATCGGGCCATGGAAGCCGGAGACTGGGACCTCCTGCTGCGCTGGCACCAGCCCGGCGCCGATATCGATCCGGCCGAAATCTCCGGCGCCCTGCGCCGGGCCATCGAGGCCGAAGCCATGACGGTTCCGCTCAGCTCCGATGAGGGATAGAAAGCCCGCGACTCGGGATCGCCTCGCTATAAGGCCGCGATTCCTCCCATCCGGACCGGAGACACCTCCTTGAAACATTGGACCCTTGCGTGCCTTCTGGGCGCGGCCCTGCTCGCCGGATGCTCGTCATCCGACAGCGCGAAGAACGCCGCCGGTTCAGGCAGCACCACCAGCGGCACGGGGTCGGAGGCCGGCGGTCCCGGCGGCGCCGGCGGCGCGGGCCATGCGGCGCCCGGCACGCAGGAAGACCTGGTGCAATCCGCCGGCGACCGCATCTTCTTCGACACCGACCGCAACAGCCTGACCGCGCAGGCCACCGCCACGCTCGATCGTCAATCCTCCTGGCTGCAGCAATATCCGCAGGTCAACGTCTGGGTCGCCGGCAATTGCGACGAGCGCGGGACGGAGGAGTACAACCTCGCGCTCGGCCAGCGCCGGGCCAACACCGACCGCGATTATCTGGTGGCGCACGGCATCAACCGCGGCCGGATCGAGACCATCAGCTACGGCAAGTCGCGCCCGATCGATGCCGCCTCGACGCCGGAAGCCTGGGCGCAGAACAGGAACGCGATCACTTCCGTCCGCTAGGGCGGAAAATCCGGGCGGCGTTAACCGATTGCTAACTCTTTCAACCGATAATCCCCGGGTCTTTGCAGGGGATCGTCATGCTGGAAGCCGCCGGATGTGTTGCCCGGGTTCATGATTTCGGACTGGCCGGGATGGCCTGCCTGGCCGGGCTGATCGCCGGCCTGCTCCCGGCCCGATACCTCGTCCGCCGCCGCTCCGAAGAGTCGCTGCGGCTCCGCACCCTGGCGCGGTCCGGGATCGAGGGGATCATCCTCGAGCAGGACGGACGCATCCGCGACGTGAATCCGGCTCTCTGCGCCATGGTGGACATGCATGCCGGCGCGCTGGTGGGCCGCAAGGTCACCACGCTGATCCGCGGACTGCCCATGACGCCCGGAGGCCTGGCGGGCGAGTACGACCTGATCGGGGCCGACGGAGGCTCCCGCGCGGTGGAGGTGCTGTGGCGCGACGGTCCCGACCCGGGAAGTCACGTGGTGGCGGTCCGCGACCTGTCGGTCGAGACCGCCGCGCAGCACCAGATCCGGCGCCTGGTGCAGTTCGATCCGCTGACCGGCCTCGGCAACCGCGAGCTTTTCGAAAGCCAGTTGCAGAAAGTGCTGGCGCTGTCGGACCGCGCCACCGTCGGCGTCGCCGTGCTGTCGATCCAGTTGGACCGCTTCGAGATCGTCCGCGAAGTGTTCGGCGACCAGACGGCCGACCAGATCATCGTCCTGGCGGCACGGCGGTTGCGCGATTGTGTGCGCAACACCGACACCGTCGCGCGGCTCGGGCCGGACGCGTTCGCGATCCTCGAGCCATTGGCCGACAAGCCATCGGATGCGGCGGTGCTGGCGGAACGCGTCGTCGCGGAACTGGCCTTGCCGTTCGAGCCGAGCGGCCAGCCGATAAGCCTGTCGGCCAGCGTCGGGGTGGCGCTCTACCCGTACGATGGCGCCACCGCCGCCGAGATGATCGACAGCGCCGCCCTGGCGCTCGGCCGCGCCCAGCGGGACGGCCGGGGCACCTGGCGCTATGTCGATCCCGCCACCGATGCGGCGCTGCGCGACAAGCGGTCGCTGGAGCAGGACCTGCGCGATGCGTTGCGCGACGGCCAGTTGACCATTGCCTATCAGCCGTTCTTCAGGACCGACACGATGGAGATCATTGGCTTCGAGGCGCTGCCCCGGTGGGAACATCCGGAACGGGGAACGGTTTCCTCCGCCGAGTTCTTTGCCGTCGCCGAAGCCTGCGGCCTGATCATGCCCATCGGCCGCTGGATCCTGGCGACCGCATGCGCCGAGGCTGTGGCGCTGCCGCATCCGGCGACGCTGGCGGTGAACATTTCGCCGGCGCAATTCCTGCTGCCGGGCATCGTCGATGTCGTCGCCGAAGTCCTGCGCCAGACCGGACTTCCGGCCCATCGGCTGGAACTGGAAATCAGCGAGTCCACCTTGATGGAAGATGCGGAGGACGTGCTGCACGTGCTCTCCGGCCTGAAGGCCCTGGGCATCCGGATCGCCGTGGATGAGTTCGGCGCCGGCTATTGCAGCCTCGGCAATCTGCGGCGGTTCCGGTTCGACAAGATCAAGATCGACCAGAGCTTCATCTGCGACATCGACAACGCGGACAGCGGCGCGGAGGCGATCGTGCAGGCGATCATTGCCATGGCTGGCAGCCTGGGACTGGAGGTGGCGGCGGATGGCGTGGCGACGGCGCGTCATCTGGCGCTGTTGAAGACGCTGGGCTGCGGCTTCGTCCAGGGCAACCTGCTGGGACGACCCGGTGCGACCGGGTTCTCCTGCCGTCCGGCCGAAGAGCAGGCGCGGCTCATGAGCGAAACGGTGAAGCCCCTGGCGGCACGGCAACGCGCGGAGATCGCGCCGGGCGGTTCGGCGGCCTGACGCCGCGCAGGCCCGTCCGCCGTCATGACGGGTGCGGCGCTTTCAACGCCAGGTGATGGTGGTCACAGGCCAAATTCGTTCTGACTGCGACGGCGGGTCCAAAAGCCTGTTGGCAGACCCGGGCTTCCGGGGGATGATCCTGAATGGACACCCCCCGCATCCGAGTCGCGACGGAGGCCAGGTCGTGAGCAACCGCCAGACATCTCGCTCCGCCGAGGGCGATCTGCTCGCCGGCATGGTCCCGCCTCCGCCGCCCCCACCCGCCGATCAAGGCGACCGGGACTTCTGGGAAAACGCCATCCGCACCAGCCTGTCGGCGCGATCCAACCGATCGCTGGTGTTCGCGCATCAGGCGATGAGCATCTGTCCGGCCGATCCGGATATCCTTCTGCTGTCGGCCCTGACCATGCTGGCGAATAATCAGCCCGACCGTGCGCATGCCGTGCTCAAGCGCTACCGCAGGCGCTTCGTCGCGGGCAGGGAGGCGAACCTGCTGACCGCGCTCGCGCTGTTTCAGCAGAAGGAATATGCCAAGGCGATGGCGGTGCTGCGGGAGGCCAAGCTCGAAACCGACCGTGCCGTCCTCGCGGCCTTCGTCGGTGACGCGGTCATGCACGACTGGCTGCTCGACACCGTGCAGGAAATCCGGCGCAAGGCAGCCCTTGCCGCCATACTGAAGACGCCGGTGAAACTGAAGACGCCCATGAAGCCGGGGCCGAAACCGGCCGCCCGCGCCCCGGCCAAGGCCGCTCGTCCCGTCCCGGCGGCGCCGGTTCCACCCGCGGTCGAAGACCTGCCGAAGCTGGAAGCCGGCTTCAGCATGGCGTTCGACATCGCCAATCTCGATGCCATCGAAACCAACGGCGCCAGTGACGATCCGGCGGCGTTCGATCTGCGGGCGGAACTGGTCCGCCTCAGCCTGTTCGAAGGGTTCGACGAACTGCTCTGCCTGCCGGCGCTGCAAGGCGTGGAGGCCCATTGGTATCAGATCGAAACGGTCCGCAAGGTGCTGAAGCAGTATCGCGGCCGGGTGCTGCTGGCGGACGAAGTGGGCCTCGGCAAGACTGTCGAGGCCGGCATGGTGCTGAAGGAATACATGCTGCGCGGCATGGCCGAGCGCATCCTGATCCTGACGCCGGCCTCGCTCGTCGGCCAGTGGCGCGACGAGATGGAGGCGAAATTCGGCATCGCCTGCGCCACCACGCACGATCCGCTGCTGCGCAGCGACCCGGCCGCCTTCTGGGCGCAGCCGCGGGTGATCGCCTCGATCGCCGTGGCGCGGCGGAAGGACCAGGCGGAGATGCTGTCCGGCCTGCACTACGACGTGGTGGTGGTTGATGAGGCGCATCATTTGCGCGACCAGTCCAGCGCGAGCTACCAACTGGTCAACCGGTTGCAAAAGCGATTCCTGCTGCTGCTGTCGGCGACTCCGGTGCAGAACAGTTTGCTGGAGCTGTACAACCTGCTGACCTTGTTGCAGCCCGGCATCTTCAAGACGCAGAAGGAGTTCCGTTCCGCCTACATGGTGCCGGGCAAGCCGCGGGAGCCGGTGAACCGGGAGAAGCTGCGCGACCTGATGCGCAGCGTGATGGTCCGCAACACCCGCGCGCTGGCCGCGCTGCGGATGCCGCGGCGGCATGCCTCTACCTTGCGCGCCGCTCCCGATGCCGCCGAAGCGGCGTGCTATGCCGATTTGACGGCGCTGGTGCGGGAGGCGGCATCGGCGTCGGAGGTCGCGCACCGGCTGTCGTTGCAGCATCTGCTGGCCGCGGCCGGGTCCTCGCCCGCGGCCGCGGCTGGCGCCATCGCCCGCTTCGCCGAACGCCATCCGGGGGAAAAGCGCTGGTCGGACCTGCTGAAACGAACCCGCGCGCTGAGTGCCGGGGCGAAGGAGGCGGCGCTGCTGAAGCTGCTGGCGCAGAACCCTGCCGAGAAAAAACTGGTCTTCGTGCATCAGCGCGACAGCCTTCGGCATTTGGCTGATGCGCTGAGGGCGAAGAAGATGGCGTTCGCGATGTTCACGGGGGATATGACGGGCCCGCAGAAGGATGCCGCGGTGGAGGCGTTCGGCGACAGCGTGCCGATCCTGTTGTGTACGGAATCGGGGGGCGAGGGGCGGAATTTGCAGTTCTGCAATACGTTGATCAATTTCGACATCCCCTGGAACCCGATGGCGATCGAGCAGCGCATCGGCCGCATCGACCGCATCGGCCAGACGCGCGAGGTGTTCGTCTTCAACCTGGTTACAGCCGATACGATCGAGGACTCGGTGCTGCGGATTCTCGATGAGAAGATCAACATGTTCGAACTGGTCGTCGGCGAAGTCGGCGCCATCCTGGGCGAGATCGACGAGCAGCAGGATTTCTCGACCCTGGTGCTGGATGCCTGGCTGCAGGGCACCGAACAGGCGCGGGCGGAGGCGTTCGCGAAACTGGAGAACCAGTTGCTGGCGGCGCGGCGCGACTACGAAGGCGTCAAGCAGCTCGACGAGGCGCTGTTCGGGAACGAACTCGATGCAGCCTGACATTGCCGAACCGGGCCGGATGCAGAATTTTGCCGCTGCGCTGTTGCGGCACGAGGACGCGCTGGTCGAGGCCATCGAGCCGGAGGGGCTGGAGGTGCTGTCGCCTCCGCCGGTGCAGCAGGCCTTGGGTGTGGGCGAACTGTCCCGCCTGGGGTTCGGCACGACCCTGCCGCCGGGGGCGCATCGTGTCGGCCTGGAGGGCGACTGGCTCGACCGCTTTGCCCGGCTGCTGGGTCCGCGCGGGCGCTGGACGCGGCGGGTCCTGGGCGCCGAGGCGAAGCCGCCCGGCGACCCGGAGCGGACCCTGGGACATGAGCTTGTGCTGGACAACGCAACGTTCCGGCTGCTGGGGGTGGAGCCGGGGTGGACGCGCTATCTGGTGCTGGATTTCCGCGCCTCGGCCGTTTCGGACGACAAACGCGATTTCATTTCGCGGGTCGGGGTGAACCTGGCCACCGGGGCGCTGCCGGATGCGGTGCTGGCGGCGCTCGATCGCCGGGTCTTCGATGCAGGCGAGGCCGGAACGGCGCTGCCCGCGGATGCTGCTTTGCCGCCGTTGTGGGACCGGGCGCGTGTCGCTGCGCTGGTGCAACGGGCGCTGCCGCCGCGGCTGGAGGCGGCGCTGGAGCCGTTCGTCAAGGGCCTGCGCCGCCGCCTGGGCCGCGACCAGGAGCGTCTTTATCGTTACCACAACGATCTGCATCTTGAGGCGATGCGCCGCGCGCTCGGTCTGCCCGAGGGCGATCCGAAACGGACGCGGGAGGAACAGCGGGCGGCGGCGGTCGGGCGCGAGTATCGCGCCAAGCTGGATGATCTGCAGCGGCAATATGCCACGCGGGTGACGGTGGAGTGGGTGCAGACACTGGAACTCGTGCTGCCGGTGCACCGGTTCTCCGTCCAGATTCGCAGGCGAAAGGCCGATCGGCTGGTGGCGCTGGACTGGAACCCGGTGGCGCGGCGATTGGAGCAGCCGGCATGCGAGGCCACGCTCGGGCTGGGGCGGCCCCGGCTGGTGTGCGACGACGCGCTGCACCTGGTGGTGCCGGCCGGGTTGGGGCCATGCCCGGGATGCGGCCGGGCGTATTGCCGGGCGTGCCATCCGGATGCCTGCCCCAAATGCGGGGTTGAGAGCCGGTAGGTCCGGTACTCCTCATGGAGCGTTCCGCGCAAGCCTACGGCGTCCCCGGCTCGCCGAGTTCCCACCAGATGCCGGTAAAGGCCGCCAGACCCTCCCGCGCCGGGCCGATGAGCAGATGCTCATCCGGGCCGTGCTGCTTGCAGCCGTTGTAGCTGTGCGGAATCCACACCAGAGGCACGCCGAGGAAATCGACGAACACATCGCCCGGCAGCCCGCCCGAGGCGTTCGGAATCACCTGCACCCGCTTGCCAAGCGACCGCTCCATGCTGGCGGCCGCCCAGCGCACCCATGCATGATCCGGATCGGTGCGGCTCGCAGCCATGCGGATGCCGGGGTTCTCGATGCGGATTTCCGGGAACCCGTGCGCGTCCAAGTGCCGGCGCAGCGTGGCCTCGAAGCCGGCGGGATCGCTGTCCACGGTGTAGCGGATCTGGCAATGCGCCCGCGCGTTCGGGGCCACGGCATTGACCGGGTTTTCCGGCCGGCCGGACAGCAGCGACAGCACGATGAAGCTGTTCCAGCCATAGATTTTCTCCGCGGCCGTCAGGCCCGGCTCGCCCCAGTCGGGATCGATGCTCGCCGCCTCGCCGCCGCCGCCAACCGGGCAACCGTCCAGCACGGCGCGGACGGCGGCCGGGACCCCGTCCGGCGGCAGCCAGTCGCGCACCAGGATCTTGCCGCGGCGATCGACGATCGCGCCGACGGCATGGCTCAGCACCACCGCCGGATCGGCCGTCAGTCCGCCCCAGTGGCCGGAGTGCACGCCGCCCGGACGCATGTCGGCGACCAGATCGAAGTGATACGTGCCGCGCGTGCCGGTGGCGATCGTCGGCGTCTCCGGCGCCACCCGCGGCCCGTCGCTGGCGATCAGGACATCCGCCGCCAGCCGGTGGGCGTGGCGGGCGACGAAGTCGCGCAGGCCGGTGGAGCCGCGTTCCTCGCTGGTTTCCAGCACCAGCTTCAGGTTGAAGCCGAGCGAGCCGCCGCGTTCGGCCAGCACCGCCTCCAGCGCGGTCAGGTTCAGCGCGTGCTGGCCCTTGTTGTCGGCGGTGCCCCGTCCGTACCAGCGGTCGCCCTGTGGCGTCAGCGTCCAGGGGGACAGGCCGGGGCGCCATTGCTCATCCAGCCCGCGCACCGTGTCGCCGTGGCCGTAGGTCAGGACCGTCGGCCGGTTGGGGCCTTCGAGACGCTCGGCGAACAGGATGGGGCCGAAGCCGGCGGCCGGGTTGGGATGGATTTCCACCGCGAACCCCATCCGCTCCAGCCATGGGCCGATGGCCGCCGCCAGATAGCGCTGCACATCGGCGGCATGGCCGGGGTCCTGCGAGGTGCTCGGGATGGCGACCAGTTCCGCCAGATGGTCGCGGAAGCGGTTGCCGTCGAACCAGCTCAATGCGCGCGCCAGGGCGCCGTCCCGCGATGCCATGCCGGTTCCTCCTGCTGCCGGGAGCCAAATTGCCAGAGCGGCGGGCGGCGTTCCAGGTCAGACGCGGGCGATGCGCGGCAGCAACGTCCAGAGCTGCGCGCCCGACTGCCGCCAGGCGGGCAGCCGCTCGGCAATGTCGGCGGCGTGCGGCCAGGGCAGGATGACCAGATCGTCCGGCGGGTTCGCCGCGACGATGTCCGGCGAGACGATCGGGATGCGGCTGCCGGGCATCAGGCGGCCGTGCTGCATCGTATCGGGTTCGGCGACATAGCGGGTCTCCTCCCGGGTTATGCCGCAGGCGTTCAGCAGCATGGCGGAGCGTGCGGTCGCGCCGTAGGCGCCGACCCTCCGCCCGGCGTCCCGGCGGTCGCGCAGGAATGCGCGGATGTCGTCCCGGGCCAGCGCGGCCCTGGCGGCGAAATTCGCGGCAAGTGCCGGCTGTTTTGCCTCGGCCAGCCGCACCGCCTTCAGTCCGGGGCGGGCCGGACGCGGGCTGTGCGCATGGCACACGTGCAGGCGCAGGCAGCCGCCATCGTCGGGTATTCGCTCGGCATCGAACACCCGCAGGCCGACGGAGCGCAGCAGGCGCTCGGTCACCGGCAGCGAGAGCCAGGTGCGGATGCCGGGATGGAACGCGTCGAACCGCAGGCGCTCGATCAGCGACAGCAGATGCGGGAACTGCAGGCTGATGACGCCGTTCGGCCGCAGGACGCAGGCCAGCGCGGCGGCGCACTCGAACATATCGGCGGCATGCGGCAGCACGCCGTGCGCCAGCACGATGTCGGCGCAGCCGTGCTGGACCGCGATCTGCATCGCGGTCGCGGTATTGAATGCGGCGGCATCGATCCGGTGGACCTTGATGCCGGCGGCCTGCAATGGCGGCAGCAGCGGGTTTTCGGCCCCACCGATATCGATCGCCAGCGAGTTGGCACCCGGGTGGAAGCGGCTGCGCAGCATGTCCGCATACCGCCCCGGCCGCGCAACGGGTTCGGCAAAAGCGTGGTCCGTCGCCGCCTCGCCGGGGATGACGCGGGTCTGCGCCAGCCCGCAATGATCGCACAGGCGGACATCCAGCGTATGCAACGCGTCCGGTTCCTCCGGGGCGAGGCTGCGATGCGTCATCGGCACGGTCCCGAGATCCAGCAGGCTGCGCTGCAGCGGGGCGCCGCACAGGCGGCAGTCCGGCCGCGCGTCGGCGTGCCGGTGCGGGGCAGGGGCCAACATGCTCAGCATCGGGCCCCGGCCCGGATGGCGTGTGGGCGGACTATGCCGGCCGATGGGCTGGTCACGGCGGACTCCCGTCTGCAAGGAAGCCAGGGAATGGCCGTTCTGCCCACCGTGCCTGACGCGGTCGCGTTCTTCGCTGCAAGCACTCTAGCGCAAAAGGGTTAACGAAAGGTTGCTATCCCGGCGGAAAATGCAGCCCGGCGAGAGTGACGGCCGCGGGGTGCAGCGAGGCCGTCCAGGCGACGGCGGAGTCCGCCATGCGGATGCCGTGATGGGCGAGGGCAGGCGCCAGCACCGCTTCGGGATGCGCCGACGCCATCGCCAATGCGGTCCGCGCGCCGGCGAAACCCGCGGCCGCGACGTTGCGCACCGCCTGGTCCAGGCACAGCGCCGAACCGGCCAGCGCCGCGGTGCCGGGGACGCGGACCGAGCCGTCCGCCGCGTGCTCGATGTCCATGCCGGCGAAGCGATACAGGCCGGGCGGCGCGGCGGCGGCGGCGGTGGCATCGGTGACCAGGATGCAGCGCTGCGGCTGCTTGGCGCGCAGCAGCACCTTCAGCGCCTGCGGCGGGATGTGGATGAAGTCGGCGATGAAGCTGGCGTAAAGCGCGTCTTCCGCCAGTTGCGCCATCAGCGGGTTGAGGAATTTCGGCTGCGGCTGCGGCAGGGCGTTGCCGAGATGGGTGCTGAGCGTGGCCCCGGCCCGGGCCGCATTCGCGGTGGCGCCGGCATCGGCCGCCGTGTGGCCCATGGCGACGGCGATGCCGGCGGCGCGGGCGTGGCGGATCAGGGGCAGGGCGCCGGGCAGCTCGGGGGCCATGGTCAGCAGCAGCACCGGGCGGCGCAGGCCGTGGGTCAGGCGATCGAGGGTTGCGGGGTCGGGCGGGATGATCGCATGTGCCGGGTGGCAGCCGGCGTAGCCGGGGGCGGGGTTGAGGAACGGACCCTCCAGGTGGAAGCCCGGCACCATCAGCGGGCCGAGGCGGCTGTGCGCGACGGCTTCATCCAGCGCCTGCAGCCGGTTTGCCAGATCCTCTTCTTCGGCGGTGATGAGGGTCGGCAGGCAGGCGGTGACGCCGGAGCGGAGCATCGCCTCCAGCGCATGGTCGAGTGCAGCGGCGGTCAGCGCGGCGTCGTTGAAGTCGACGCCGGCATAGCCGTTGACCTGGAGGTCGATCAGGCCGGTTGAGTGCATGGGCCGGCTTTGGCGGCGGAGGGGAGGGGAGTCAAGGACGGGGTGGTGGGAAGGCTTAGAAACGGTGGCGTGCTTGTTGTTCGGATGGGCGCGCCGGGCCCCCTGACGCCAGACGTCTGCGGATTGCGCCCGCCTCTCGTTCTGCTACAACGCCTTAGAAATAAGGTATTGAAAAGCCTGCCTATCCGCCGTCTCGGCAACTAGAAAAACTCTAGCTGAGAGGGCGAAGGGGCGCTCGGCTGGCGCTTTTTCCCGACAAAAACCTTGATCCGCCCAAATTGGCGATCCGTTATCGTCATGAAGCGCACTTCCCCTTCAGATGGGACAAGGGTTCCCATGCGGTTGACATGGATTTCGGCGTTTTCGATGCTCGCGCAGTGTCGCGTGTAGACAGAGTACTGCATCATCGTAAATCCGTCCTCCAAGAGCGTCTTCCGAAACCGCGTATAGGCTTTGCGTTCCTCCGGAGTATTGGTCGGCAAATCGAACATCGCCACCACCCACATCGAGGTAAGCGTCCGGCCGGGACCGTGTAGCGGGCGCCGCGGGAATCGCCGAAGGTTGGCGCCGCTGGAGACTCCTTCTGTAGCTCCAGAAGGAGGTTTGCGTGTCCGATGTGGAGATCCTCGCGCGCGTCGAGCGGCGGCGGAAATGGAGCATCGAGGAGAAGACCGCGCTGATGGCGGAGGTCGAGGCCGAGGGCGGCAAGGTGAGGCGCGTCGCCCGGCGGCACCGGATTTCCGAAAGCCTGCTCTACAACTGGCGTTCGGCCTGGAAGGCGGCGGCTGCCGCGGCCCATTCGCCGGGAGCGGTGGATTTCGTGCCGCTCGGCGTTTTTCGAGGCGCGGCCAAAGCCGAGCCGGCGATGCTGCCGGCGCCGGAGCCGCCGCCATCGCAACAGCGGGGTGAGGCCAGAGCGGGCGCGATCGACATCGCGCTGCCGAATGGCAGCCGCGTCAGCGTCGATGCCTTCGTCAATGAGAAGGCGCTGTCGCGTGTGCTGCGCGCGATGAAAGGGGCGATATGATCAGCCTGGCGCCGGGGACGAAGGTGTTCCTCGCCTGCCGCCCGATCGATCTGCGCAGCGGCTTCAACGGCCTCGCGGCCAAGGTGCAGCAAGTAATCGGGCAGAATCCTTTCGACGGCAGTCTGTTCATCTTCCGCGGCAAGCGCGGCGATTATTTCAAGGCGATCTACTGGGATGGCACCGGCCTGTGGCTGCTCGCCAAGCGGCTGGAGAAAAATCGTTTCGTCTGGCCGCCGATCGTCGATGGCGCAATGACCTTGTCGCCGGCGCAATTGGCGGTGCTGATCGAGGCGATGGACTGGCGCCGCACAATAACACCGGAGCCGCCGATTCGGCCAATGCTTGTCTAGCAAAGCACCGATTCGTTTTCTACTGTAGTCTATCGAACAAGGATAACCGATACACTTCGCCATGTCGCTCGCCACCGCCGAACTGCCAACCGACCCCGACGCGCTGCGCGCCTTCGCGCTGGCCTGCCAGGGCGAGCTGAAGGCGGCCGAACTGGCGGTGCAGTACAAGACCCTGGAGATCGAAAAGCTCAAGTTCCAGCTTGCCAAATTGCGGCGCATGCAGTTCGGCCGCTCGTCGGAGCGGATCAACCGCCAGATCGCCCAGCTCGAACTGCGGCTCGAGGAACTGGAATCCTCGCAGGCCGAAGACGCCGCCAAGGCCGAAGCCGAAATCCCCGGCCCCGCGGCGGCGCCAGGCCGCAAGCGCAACAAGTCCGCGCGCAAGCCGCTGCCCGATCATTTGCCCCGCCGGGAGGTCGTGCATCAGCCTGCCGGCGACGGCGCCTGCACCTGCCCCGACTGCGGCCGCGGCATGAGCAAGCTCGGCGAGGACGTCACCGAGGTGCTCGACTACGTGCCGGGACACTTCCAGGTCATCCGCCACGTGCGGCCGAAATATGCCTGCGACGCCTGCGATGCCATCACCCAGGCCCCGGCCCCGGCTCCGGCGATGCCGACGCCGCGCGGACGCGCCACGCCGGGCATGCTGGCGCATCTGCTGATGGGAAAGTTCGGCGATCATCTGCCGCTGTACCGCCAGTCCGAGATCTATGCCCGCGAGGGACTGGACCTCGACCGCTCCACCTTGTCCGACTGGGTCGGACAGGCGGCCTGGCTGCTCGATCCGGTGGTCGCCGCTATTCAGCAGCACGTGTTCGCCGCCGAGAAGATCCATGGCGACGACACGACCGTTCCGGTGCTGGCGCCGGGCCTTGGGCGGACGAAAACCGGGCGGCTGTGGGCTTATGTCCGCGACGACCGGCCGTTCCGCGGCGATGCCGCCCCGGCGGCTGTCTACTTCTACAGCCCCGACCGCGGCGGCGAGCATCCGGCGGCTCATTTGGCCGGATTCACCGGCTTCCTCCAGGCCGACGGGTACGCCGGATTCGAGGCGCTTTACGATCTCGCCCGCGGCAAGCCGGGTCCGATCATCGAAATTGCCTGCTGGGCGCGTTGCAGACGCAAGATCTTCGACGTCTGGGAGCAGACGAAGTCGCCGGTCGCCAAGGAGGCGCTTGACCGCATCGCCGCGATCTATGTCATCGAGGACAAGGCGCGGTTCGCCCCCGCCGCCGAGCGGGTCGAACGCCGCAAGGCGACGGCGCCGCTGCTCGACGACTTCTTCGCCTGGGCCAAAGCAACCGAGGGCAAGCTGTCGGCGAAATCGGAACTCGCAGCGGCGTTCCGCTACATCCTCAAGCGGCGTGAGGCGCTGACCCGGTTCGTCACCGACGGGAGGCTCGAAGCCGACAACAACATCGCCGAGAACGCGATGCGGAAAATTGCGACGCCCGGTCCATTATGCACCTCCTCTTCAAGTATCTGGAAACATTGAAGGCTGGTTGCCGGCGGCGATGTGACACGGGCGCCCTTTACGCCCGGCCGCGTCCACCACGGACGGCGCGTCGAGG
>Ga0326727_10006969_pt1 | contig 30408 bp, 26 predicted proteins | sample MB2enrmetagenome_FD_207643 | JGI IMG/M metagenome (GOLD analysis project Ga0326727, IMG submission 207643) | Lab enriched peat soil microbial communities from McLean, Ithaca, NY, United States - MB29MY | ecosystem: Environmental > Terrestrial > Soil > Wetlands > Peat | place: USA: New York... | reverse complement strand
CCTGGACTACATAATGATTGCAATAATCCACGCCATTTGCTCAGATTGCGAACTAGCCCACATCCTCGGCCTAATACTTTTCGCACTATTCATAATCATGTACCGATCTGACAAGAAAAGTAACGCGAGCGAAACGTGAAAGTAGCACTGTCAAGAGGAACCTTTTCAGAAACGATTCTTGAAGTTCCGTACATAGCTTCTGTGCTAAAACAGGCGCAGTTAGAGCGAAAGCTTAAGCATTAGCCATTGGTGCATCGTAATTGTTAGGTGAAGCCTCGTTGGCATCCAAAAGCAACAAGACCAAAGACGGAAAAGGAGCTGTGGCCAAGAAAGGTCGTGGGCTGAGCAAAGCAGAGAAGATTGCTATTCCCATCATAATTGTAATTGCCGTTTGGGCGGTATACTCGGTGCTCACCCCTGCTCCCTCGGGAGGGTCAAGTAGTCTTTCGAATTCGGTGACAACTTCAGTATCCCAATCCGGTGTAGCGCCCGATTTCACCTTGCCCGTGGTCAGTCCCAACGGCCTGACGGGTCAAACGGTCACGCTGTCATCATTTCGCGGAAAGGTCGTGCTGCTGGAGTTCATGGAACCATGGTGTGAACACTGCCAACACATGGCCCCAGTCTTGGGTGGCCTGTACACTCAGTATGGGAAAGGAAACGTGGTATTCCTTTCTGTAGCTGGACCTTGGAACGGAGCAACTGCAAACGACGCGGCTACGTTCATTGCGCCGGGGGGATATGGGTATGGGTATGGGGGAACTAGTTGGATCTATGTTTACGATTCTTCGGGGACGATATTCAGCGAGTACGGCGTTAATTCGACCCCCACCTTCTACATAATCAATACCGATGGGACCGTCTCAACCTCGTTAATCGGTGAACAATCCTCCAGTGCTCTGGCAGGCGCTTTATCAGCAGCAGGCGGAACCTGAACAGCTACGGACCCTGATGCATCGATTCGTTCACCGTTTACGTCGGTCTATGACTACGAATCCCTTACGACCTAAGTTGTTCTTGACACGTTTCTATCTAGCGTGCAAGCTACGTCTCTGAACCTAGAGAGAATGAATCCTGTCTTAGTAAGAATTATTGCAACACCTAGGATCGGTCTGTCATCTCTCATATCCTGCATGCATGAATGTATGCGGTGCCCCAAACGATGGAATGAAGACATCATCCAACCTCACCCTTGAGAGAGTTTTCCTGCACGAACTGCATGTGATGTTTATCAGTCGGCGATTCTTGGCGAGTGCGATTGACGACCCCAGATATTGACTGCAACAGCCTTTGCACTTTGCTTGGATATCTAGATAGAGTTGGTTTAATGTGGTCGAGTGGTTCCTCATCGCAAATGGGATTTCGGTGAGATCGATAACTGCTGTATCGAACTCATCGGTGGTTGAATGTAGGTAGCGGAAAGCGTTGTCGATCACAACTCTGACGCGAGGATCTCTGAACGCCTGATTCACGCCCTTAATGTGTCTCCTGCAAGATGCAATGAGTAATTGATCGATGTCAACGAGGGTGACGTGTGCAATTGTTGGAGATTCGAGGAGTTCTAGTAGTGTCTGCCCGCTACCTCCTCCGAGTACAATGATCCGAGTGGCGTCATTTCGTTTGGCGGTACCGCAGAGGGCTTCGTTGAAGATTCCCGCGTCGTATTCTGTATGTTGGAGATTGTGATCGAGAAACAGCATTCTACCATAAGCGTCGTTATCGATGATATCGATCTTCTGATATTTCGACCGACCCGAGAAACAGAACCTCTTCGCATGATATGCCAGATGCAATCCGCGGTAAGGCTCGTAAACAATGTACTTGGCTTTCTCGAAACACACCTTACGACCAGTATCTGACATGGGCTATCATCGAGAGGCCCAGAGGAATAATCTATATTAGATCTGCGCCGCAGCTTCGAAGCAATGCATCGTCCCCTCTACAATCAACTAGTCGCCTACTATGAATCCGTTGAAGGCCGCAATTGGAATGATGAGGTTGGACACATCAAACACGTTCTGAGAAAACACAAATCAAAATCCGTAGTTGACTTAGGCTGCGGCACGGGATACCACGTAAGAGCATTGACCAAGCTTGGGTTTAATGTAACTGGAATTGACATTTCAAGGGAGAATATCAGATTCGCAAGGAGGAGAGCCAGAGCAGAAAATATCCAACCCAGTTTTGTTATCGGAAGCTATTATGATTACCGACCAGCTCAGGAGGTCGATGCGATTCTCTGTCTGAACTGGTCTATCCCGGTAAGAGACGGTGAGGTGAAACGTTTTCTGGATAACGCTCACTCGATGCTCCGCCCCGGCGGATTTCTGATATTTGACTTCGAGAGAGTCTCGCAAATCGTATGGAAGGATGTTGGCAAACCAATTGTTGAGTCATGGGATAGAGGAAGTGAACTGATAGTAAGGGTTTCAGTGGGGCAAATTAAGTCAAACGTCTTAGTTTCCAGGGATCTGTACGCGATCTACCCTAAGAAATACGGACCATTGGTACCTGATGAAACTCTGCGATACAAAACCAGTCAAGGGAGAGGCCGTGTTCGGGTCTATCTTGATCATTCATACGTACGGTTCTTCTCGATCCCTGAGATCAGGCGTATGGCAGGTCGTTCCGGGTTCAAAATTGTTGCGAGCTACCTGTTACCAAGGAATGCTTACCAACGCAACTACGTTGTTCTGAGAAAACCTACTTGACAAATTCTAACGTTATGCGTAAGCTAGAGGCGGCTGAGTTTCGAACTATCTTGATCCTTCAACCATGAGGACGCATCTGATGAGTTGGGACGGTTACATGACTGTGTGAATTTTGGTAGCGGGGGGTGGATGTTCGGGCCGTTAGAGCCTTTCGAACCACCGCTTGAGGAGCCGTTAGGCTCAATCTCAGGGTTTCTCGCCAGGATATGAGCCATCCGCAATCGTTCTGCGGGTTAAACCTGGCTACCCCACCCCGCTAGAGTGTCGTTGCTCAAGTTTGGTAGAAAGTCCATTACTAGATAAGGTTGTTTCCCGCCTCGCGAGTAAACTACTTTCGCGGCAGTTTACAGTTTACAGTTCTCGTGACTCGCCCTCCTGCCCTCCTGCAGGCAATAGTTAGTTTGGGAGTTCCTGCTCAGCTTTTCCAACTGCAGGAGGTCTGTAGATGGCGCGCTTTACTATGTCCGTGGATGACTCTCCGTACTGGCGGTGGTATTGTTCGCAGGCATATGCTATTAGAATGTCATCGTAACCGAGGCCGCAGGTACTGCAGACGTAAATCTCTCTACGTGCGTGCAGCTTTTCGAGTACCACAATTATCGGGAAGAGAATTCTCCGCCCTATTACTATGTAAGCTTTTGTGTCCCTGATTGAATTTCATATGAATGAATTACGTTTGGAACAGTCAGGTTCGAACTCATCTTCCCTGGTGTGAAGCTACTCGTTATCAAGTTGTTCTCAGTATGGTTCTTGCTGGCGTGAGTGTCGAGGCTTGCTTGCAGCATAGCACCGTTGTCGAGCGAGCTGGAATGTCTTTTCTTCTGAGAATTACCTACCCACCGATTTTTACAATCTCCTGCAAACTTTCGCCAATGCGGTCGTGCATATTGCTCTATTCGATAACATGACCGTCTCGTGGTGGAGAAGAGTTTATTCCCGATGTTTCAAGTGGATGCCGTGATAAACCATGTCGTATATTACGGTTCCGAGGCCCCCAGTAGCGGCCACCTGCTACGTACCGGCACCATGTGCCATACCACAACCGCCTGAAGTCTACTATCAGCCCCCGCTTCAAGCGGCGGCATACCAACCCCCTCCACAGACCTACTATTACCAGCCCCCACCAGTAGCCTATAGCGTCGCGCAGCCAGCCCAGGTCTACTACTACCAGCCTCCAATGGTCAAGGTACAGTAAAACGCTAATCGAGCTGCGGCGCAGCTTGACTAGGTCAGGGTCTGTGCCAGATGCCTGATGGCGGTTCCATGTTCCACCTCCTTTTTTCGAGGCCATAACGCGAAAGTGGTTTGGTCAGGTGCCTGTGGGCCTTCCTGTCTGGAAGGTATAGCCCCGGCCGAATCGTTCTCCGCTTCTTAAGAAACTGCCTCGACGCGTTTAAGGCGACAAACTTGCACCTCTCGCACCTGTAACCCTGTCCCCTGCCTGCGGATTTCATGTGTTTTCCGCAACGAGAACATGTTGGGTTCTCGATTGTAACCTCGTCGCACAGGCGTGTAACAATAATTTTCTCTAAGTTAACGGTGAGCAGGGGTTTGCCCTCGTGCTTTCTGACCGCGCCAAAAACCACGACCTCATCACCAGGAATCAATTTCGCCACCACCTCCTTGAATTTCCCAGTTGGTTCAAACGCCGCACAAAGCACAGCCCTCCTCTCCTGCCTGAGTTTGAAGAAGATGTGTCCTCCTGAGATTCTTTCGGGTCTGTCAAGTACGGTTCCGCTTAGTTTGATAGGCCGGTTGATGGTCATGCGTTGGTTGAATGTTGAGCCTGCGAAATGCGCGTCTGTTCCATGGTTTGTGCGGAATATCACCCAGCGCTCGACAGGTTCGCGAATTCGGAGAAGCCTAAATGCTCTCGCAACAACTTCCGGGCTTTCCCCGCGCAAGCCCAGCAGCACAGGATCAGGCCCATGTGGCGTAATCAAAACCCTTCTATTGTCAGAATCAAAGTTGTTGAAGGTCTTCGGGGCGGTCATAAGATCCATTCTCCTAACGGAATCCTCATCAATGAGCCTAGGTTTACCGCGGTTGCTTCGTTCCCGGTAAGCAACCAGTTCGAAGGTGTGGTCGCTGCTCAGCGTTTGTCCTAAGGCGGCTAACGCTCCAACCAACCCGAGACCGCTACCATATGAAACGGCCGAGGCGTTAGAGCCCCTTAGCGTCTTCACAGCTTTCTGGACTGGGACTATGTCCGTTAGCGCTTCGCGAGAGAATTGTTTGATCGTATATGTCGGATGGCCGCGCAAAAATACTACCGCTGGGTCGGTTCCTTCGTCGCCCAAACGGCTATTCTCTTCTACAGTTCGGAGTACGGTTTCCCGAATAAATTCGTAGGTGGCGTCTGGAATTCGGATTCTTAGAGCTGCTGCTGCATTGCCTCTAGTCTTGAAGGGAACGTTAGGGTTCAGGCGTATGATGTTGGGATAATCTGTGAATTGGATTCCTAGTTGAGAGAATCTATTCACCAATAGGGCGGCGATGTAGGTCGTGCAACCGCCTTTAATGGAGTCTGTGTCGTCGATGCCGATGTGTAGGTTCACGAAATATGACCCGTTGGGATTCTAACGGGGATGTCCCGTTAGTGGGGGTTGTGGGTTAGGCTCCTTCTACCACGATCATTGTTAGAGTTGATCGGACTTTGTCGAGCCTACGGATTTTCCATGTTACAATTTCCTTAAGTTTATCCATTGAATCGGCTTCGACCTTAGCCACTATATCATAAACCCCGTAGACGACGTATGATTCTTTCACGTTACTTAGTTTCCGTAGCTCTTGGAGAACCTCGTCTTCCGAACCGATTTCTGCGTTAATCAGCACAAAGGCGAGTGGCATTACGAAACCTCTTACTGGGTTCCTTCAATGTACTGCTAAAAAGGGTTTGCTAAATTTCGCCGGCCGACAGATTAAGGAACGGTGAGGTCAGCTCGCGGGGCCCGCGATATTTCATCGGCAGTGGAGGTGTCCTCTAGGATAGAGATCTTCTCTATTGACCACTTTTCCGTTAGTCCACTCGCGTTAAGGTGTCGGCGGATCTCAGTTTCGAGTTCGCTCTGCTCCGACGGATCACTAGTCAAGGACTGAACGAGAGTAATTAGAGCGATCTTAGGCGAGGTTAACACCAAACCCTGATTATTGTGGGTTGTTAAGATATACGTTTTTGTTCGCAAACTCAACGTATGAATATGTCTTATGGCATGACTAGCCCAGTCACGGGTATAGTTAGCTGTAACTAGCGTCGATTCAAGGGATCTTCGAAGGCTACTTCAGAAATTGCCGCGTTGAATTACATTACTACGCGTATTTCCCGCAACATTAAGAGACCGGCTGGCCGAGAACTCAGGACTCAATTGATGCCTGGTTCAGCGTTGGATTTCCTCGAAGCAAATACCTTGGACAGAAATTCGGAATACCTCGGAATTTCCACCTTGCAATTAATGGAGAATGCCGGGCGGTCGGTTGCGGAGGTGGTCTCTGCCCGATTTGGGGCGGGTAGTTCGGTTCTGGTTTACTGTGGGGTGGGGAGAAATGGTGGCGACGGGATGGTGGCCGCTAGGCATTTGGCAGCAAGAAAATTCAACGTTACAGTGAGGTTAGTGGGGGACTCGAGGATCATCACCGACCCCATTGTCCTCCAGAACTGGATCGCTCTGAGATCAATGTCTACCTCGGTAAAGATTGAGGAATGCCGCGACTCAACTCTACTCTCAGAATCTGATTCAGATGTGTTGATTGACGCGGTACTGGGCACGGGGGTAAAGGGTAGGCTTCGCCAACCAATCTTGAGGGCGGTGCAGGTAATCAACGGAAGCCGAGGCTTCAAGGTCGCAGTAGACGTTCCTACCGGGATAGATTCGGAGACGGGGGAGGTACTGGGCGAGGCTGTGCGCGCCAACCTTACGGTTACGTTTCACTCGTTGAAGAGTGGCCTCGGGAAGGCGGCAAGTTTCTGTGGTGAGCTCAACGTAGCCGACATAGGTATCCCCCCTGAAGCCGCAATCTTTGCCGGACCGGGAGACGTTGAAGCTGTTAGGGTGCGAAGACCGCCGGACTCACATAAGGGCCAGTTCGGGAGGCTTCTAGTCATCGGCGGCAGTGAAACATTTACCGGGGCGCCATCCCTCGTTGCCCTCGCGGCATACCGCACCGGAACAGACCTCGTCTTCATCGCAGCCCCCGAGAAGACAGCCCGAGTAATCTCCGCGTTCTCACCAAACTTGATATCCATTAAGCTGCCAGGTGAATGCTTAGCAGTCGCCCACATTCGTATGCTTCGCGAGCACATCGAAAAGGCGACCGCGGTTGTGGTGGGCCCTGGATTGGGGCAGAGTAACAAGACGAGCTCCGCCGTACGCCGAATGCTACCAATACTTCTAGAGTCAAAGAAACAGCTTCTGCTAGACGCGGACGCATTGAGGTGTTTTGGAATTGTAAGGAAGAAATTATTCAACCACTCAACCGTCCTCACTCCTCACGCAGGAGAGTTTCAATCCCTTTCGGGGAAGCCTCCTTCAAAGGATCTGAAAGTGAGGTGGAGTGAGGTGAAGGCGTTTGCTGGTAAGAGTGGAGCGGTCATTCTCGTGAAGGGGCCTACGGATGTGATCTCGGATGGGGAGCGTGTAAGGTTGAACGATACTGGCAACCCAGGCATGACGGTCGGAGGTACAGGAGACGTTCTTTCGGGCATCGTAGCCGGACTCATGGCGCAAGGAGTTAACCCATTCCGAGCCGCGGTGGCGGGGGCGTTCATTAGCGGCGCAGCAGGGGATTTGGCAGAGGAACGGTCCGGTTACCATCTAACACCAATCGATCTGCTAGAGTACATACCGAAAGTTTTGAACGACCCAATGTGCCATAAGGAAATTCACCAAAAACGATTGCAATGACTCCAACCGAGTTAACCTTACGCGAACAGAATGTTCCCTCTCCACAATTATACGTGCTTCAGCTACGCCAAGATGATCCGAAGAAATGCACTGCAGCAAAATTAGTGAGGTTCGGATTTGCAAAACCTCTCTACAAAGTTAAGCAGGTACCGGTAAACTGCTTAACGCTAAACCCCTTTGCACCAACATTTCTACTGAACAACGATCGGGTTCAAGCCTTGAAGTACGGGTTGGCCGCGATCGACTGTTCGTGGGAACGGGTTCAGACAACATTCTCCGCTCGACTGCCGGGGAAAAATGTTAAGCTTCCGACCCTACTCCCCTCCAACCCCGTCAACTATGCAAAACCGAACAAGCTGTCGTCACTAGAGGCCCTAGCGGCGAGCTTGCACATAATGGGTTTCCGAGAACAAGCCAGCCAATTACTTTCGATGTTCAAATGGGGACCTTATTTCCTAACCCTGAACGCTGAGCCTCTCGAAGCGTACGCCTCCGCAACGGATGAAGAGCAGTTGATCGGAGTAGAGTCCGAATTCTTCTGATGAAGCCCCGGTTAGATCGGTTCCGTTAAGGGGTAAGGATAAATTACTTCGCTAACGGGGCTTATGTTGATGCGGCATGGATAAGGGAATGGTATTCGCCGGCGTATTTCTCCTTCTTGCCGGTCTGACGGGGATATTTTACGGTGTGGGGATTAACATTCAAGGAATGATGGCGAGGGGCGCCACTGACTACTCGTTCATTACTGCTTACATAATTGAATGGGTCCTAGTCCTACTTGCGGGACTTACCCTGATTGCCGCGGGTGCTAAAAGGAAATAGCCTCTTCAAGACGTTCTTCTCTCGCCGTCAGACTCCACATAAGTGGTTTCTGAGAAGAAGCTAAGATTCCTCTTCAACTTCAAATGGCGTGAGTCTTTGCAGTAATGGTTCAGGTGGAGGTTGGTTTGCAGCTTGGAGACTCCGAGTAGTGCTTCCTCTTGTTCGCTTCGAAAGTTTCTTGATCAAACTTTCCCTTGGGGGTGTATATGATCGTACTACACGCTGAGCATTCGACTGAATTGAACAGGTTGGACACACGTGTGAAGTCAACATTGAGAAGCTTGGTGCTGGCGTGAGTTAATGTGAGGCCGGTTTGGTCTAGGATTGGTGCTTGATTAGGGTCGATTTTCTGGACTCGGTTGATCTTGCCCCAGATGCGGTTTCCGCAATTCGGGCAGGTGCCGATGGATTCTTCAGTCTTCCGTCCGCAATTCGCGCATACCCAATAGTACGGCTGCACAATCAAAACGACCGGACGATATCATCGGCGCAGAGGGAGAAGCTTAGGTTCCCGAGGTACATGATCCTCGTCTTACGCGACCCCGACTTTGCAATCTCCAGTATATTCGCGGTTATTTCAATCGGCCCCCGGTAGGATCGTTTGGGTTTGACCAAGGGGATCAGTCAATGGCACTTCCTAAGTTCCATGAGAACCAACCGAATACGTATAGACGATAGTATTATCAATCGCCCAACCAAGCCGCCAATACCTAAGCCCGATAGAAGGTGCCTCACAAGGTTTACAGGCATTCGGACAAACCGTTGAAGCTGGTCGCTTGAGTTTTCCCGTCATCCTGTATGCCGGAACCAAAACTACCGCGTACTCTAGAGGATGTTTGCTAATGTTTCATCGTTGAAAAAGGTCGATTCGATCAAACATGCGTTGCAGCCTACCTGGTTTTGCAGAGAGTTCGTTAGGTTGGCTGGCGTTGAGGGATCTGTTACGGCGTTCCAATTTGTACCATTGTCTTTGCTGGCATCTGATGCATTTGACTTCGTTTTGTCCAGTTAGTTTTAGTTGCCTTGCGCCGCACGAGCGACAGGCCACTCGTTCCGCGATTGTTTGGACTTTTCGAGGCGCTGCTGGTTCGTTTGCGATTGAGTGGAGGAGTTGAATGACCTCTACGGGTGAAATCGCTGAGGGCCGCCGTCGAACCTGTAATTCCGGGTCTCTTCGAACCTCAATGAAGTTCCAGCGATCGAGAAAGTTGATCATCGAAATGAGGGTGTTTTCGTCAACACCAGAGGCTACTCCAAGTTCTGCTTCGGATTCCCATCGTCCATCCCTGAGGACTTCCCACACACCCTCTAAAGTCAACTGCCGTGCTGCCTCCAACTTGACTGTGGGTTAGTGATTTGTCGGCTTTGACGTAAAGACGCCGTAACCCGAGTCTACACAGCCCAGTTACATAGAACATCATTGGCGCAATTTCAGTACATTTATTCTATCTGCTAACTAGCGCTCGCCAGGATATCACCGGGCTGAGGAAACTTAGGGAACACTAAGGCTAAGCAAAGTTATCACATATCTAATTCCAAGTAACTGCTGGCCCTCGTCGTATTTCGCGCTCCGTATGCATTGCCTTACAGCGTTTCGTGAAATTGAGTACTAATTCGAATGTGAGTAAGTTAGAGAAAGAGCCTGGGGTTCAAAATCTAGCGCGACCGTCACGGGAAGAATAGGTCGATAGGGATTTCTCAGCGACTCTTCGGATACCGTTCCATGGCATTTTCTACACCACGCCACGTTCTAATGCCCATGATATTTCTCGTAAGTCCACCCGGCAGAGTGTCACCCGCTAGATTTCCCATTGGTGAGGGATTCAACTGGATGCTTTCGGTAAGCTAAGCTCACAAATTAGACGGGTAACGACCAAACGTAGCGCTAAGCGCGCATGGAAGATGAGGGCGTCAGGCTCTGTTAATTGCGCTGATGCGTGCCTTCAATCTGACAAACCTATTCTTGGATGTTAGGCGTTTGCAGATAGTTGTCTTGGGTGAAGCCTTTCACGAACGTGCCCGCGTCCAATTCAAGCAGGTCTTGTAACGCCATGGAGATGACGGTTTCGATGGATTCATGGTTCGGGTTGCAGTCGTTCAGGAAGAACTTCACGTATTCGATTTTCTGCTGCACGTCACTTGCGGGTCATATTTCAAAGCGGGGTCTTTCGGCACTTAGAATGGTCGCCCTCGGTCGACGGCCGCGCGCAAACCAAGTAATCCCCGATTTTATAGAACCCCCATCACGTAGAAGTCGGCGTAGAAATCGAAGTCCGGTGTCGAAACATACGGCGTCCACTGGCTCGGGGAAATCATCGTCCCCTTAACGCTGATTGCGGTTCCCTGCCTAAACGGAATCTGGGTTGGGTTGTCGCAGAACGTGTATCCGCCGTCCACGAAACCGCTCGCCTGCTTGGTCAGGTTTTTCGGGGGCACTATGGCGAGGGTTCCGTTCTTGCAGTAGAAAATCAATCGTAGTAGAGCGTTTCCGGAAGCCGCCTGAGTCACCAAGTAGAAGACAACGTCGGGTTTCCCGCGCGTCAGAATGTTCGCAGCGTAGTAGACGCCGGTTCCCTCGACTCCCATCCTGCCGTAGTAAACGCCGTTCCAACCGTTCCGCGTCGTGTAGTACCAGATGTGGCCTTGGAACAGAAACTGGTTCGCGGGCGCAATTACGCAGACTAGGAGGAGTAGGGCGGTGAAACATTTGTTCATTTTCAGAATCCCCTCGAACCACACGCCGGACATTTCATGTATTCGCCGCCAAGTCGAATCGTCGGACACCCGCACCGGGGGGAAGGCTCCAATCCCTGTTCGCGGGCGTGTTCTTCTTGTTGTTCGATTTCGAGGCCGTTCTCGTGAAGATAACCCATCTCAGTCGACTCCTTTCATCGCAGGATTCGTGAACGGAAGCAGTATAGTTTGAGGAGAAAGCATGATTAGGGATACAAATATGGCAGCTCCAAGCGAAGCTCCAGCAAGTAACCTCCGAGTTGCCTTTGAACCGCCGAGAACCTTCACAGTAGGCTTCTCCAACCAGAGGTAGGCCAGAAAGTAAGCCGGTATGAATGGCGTTGTGTCACCGTACTGAGGAAACTTTGGGAACACTAAGGTTATGCAAAGTTGCGGCAGACCTTCGGGAGTAACCGTTCGTCGTGAATTGAATATTGACGCTATCAATACGCCCGATAAGGTTGAACAAGTCTGTCTACTTTAGGGTACCAAGTGATATTGTTGACCTCATCGAGCTTGAAGATCACTCACAGGTTGCCCTCACGCTTGAGGAGAAGGATGACCGCTTTTTGCTGGTTTACTCGGTGGTCAAAGAGAAACAGTTGGGGAACGGTCCTGAACCCTACTCACTTGGGAAAGTCACTGTACCACCCATCGTGCGGCATACTAACTGACTAAGAGACAATCAAATATCCGGGATGACGGCGCCCGCCCGGGGCGTCGTACGTGATTAGGATGTTTCTATCGATAGTAGGGTTCACGACCTCGGAGATTAGGGCCGATTTACAAGAATAGGACACACACGGGTACCCTGACTCGACCTCGTAGCGTCTGGTGGCCTAGGGTGGCCAAGGTATGGCCAGGGTCTGTTCGGCTTCTTCCAGGAATCGATATTCCTTCAGAAACCGTCGACCGAAATCTGTGAGCTGATAGGTAGTTCCTTGATCGGTCTTAGTAATCACAACGAAACCCATCTTGCTCATCTCTTCCTCGTAACTACCTCGTCCTGAACTCGATTCATTTCTTTCGAAATGGGGGCTGCAAGTAAGGACGATGACTCCGCCTACTGTAGCCCCGAAAACCAAGGATAACATCGCTACCGTTCCCAGAGATCTCACAAGGCTGCTGGCATCGGCCGTGAAGTCCATTTTTCCGTTCGTGTAAAAGTTGAGAGTAACCTGTTGGAAATGAAAAGTATAACTCTGCATAAACATGAGGGTGAATAGTAGGGTTGCAAGAATAGAAAACGAAGCTAACTCGATGACAAGAAGTTTCTTTGTCTTAGAAGCTATCAATTCGTACTGCCTCGCGAATGCTCAATCTCGGCTGTCTACGTTTAAGCTTAACCTAAGTTTCCTCTAGTCTTTCCTTCTAGTATCTTCTTCTACCCTGAGCTTGGGGTGAGATGAGGGACAGCGAGGTCGGGAACGGTTTTGTTTCTGTGTTCGCCCTACTAACTTTTCTTTCCTTAGTCTAGGAGCGGTCTTATCCTATACTCAAGGTCGTTAACGATCATACGTGGGCACAGGGCTAGTCTTGAGAAAAGACTCCGGCAATAGCGGCCCCTCGATTCCACTTGAGCAAACAATGAGGTAAGGTTACAGTTCGCCAAGCCCTTTACTTGCGCAAGCGTCGATGGATTTGTGTAGGACGCAGGCGATTCTGTGGCTGCCGTGAACTCTGTGATGGCTGATGAAGAACCTCCAGATACCGAGGCATGAAGAAAGGAATCGAGTGCGGATGAGGCTGGTCGCCGCTTGTGTTGGCCGTTTTGTGACGCTACTCCGTTCCCCACGTTGGGTTGCGAGTTACTTAGCGAGGGGTCGCATGCGGAATAAGGTGTCCCCGCGGTCGGGCAGAGTGGACCATTAGGAGGACTGACAGGGTAACCGCCCCCCCATTGAACATAGAGACTGGAAATTGTCTGGGATTGGTAGAAGGGCACAGAGAATGTTATCGTGTAATTCCCCTGGGGAAGGTCCAGCCCTCCAGGCCCGCCAATACTCCCGTCCAAAGTTACAACCGTACGCTGGAACGTCGCATTCGAAGCTGTCACCATCACCCAAGATAGAGGGGCGATGTCGAAAGATGGATTCGCGCTTGAAACCCAACCTGTTACGGCACTGGAGGTCACTACTGCCATGGCCAATTGACTTCTGACGATGCCTATCTCGAGGAAAAGATCGGTGAAGTATACCACGGTAGGTGCTGCAAGCTCCATGAAATGCTGGTTGAAACCGAACTCCGGAACCAGAGCCGTATACGTCAAGTTATCTAGGCCGTAATCGAAGTACCGTGTTCCGTCCGTCCCAACGTAAAAGAAGTGGCCTTGGCCGTCTAGGGGTACACTCTGACCTGAAGTTAATCGATAAAGCGGTAAGCTACTATTAGTCATGCCGCCGTAACCAAAAATCGTAAACTCTAGAGTTCGTGTTCCAGCAGTCAGGTTCGCGGGTACCGCTCCCATAAAACCACTAGTCTGTGTGAATACTTGGCCGATCGCATAGTCGTTCTCGGGTATGGGTCCTAACAATTGCGGGTTTAGAAATACTGGCCCGGTGATATCGATCTCGTCACCGATCAGCAATGGCTCTCCTACTTGCGCGAACCCTAGGAGACTGTTTGGTACGGTTATCGGCCCATACTGCCACACGTACCCGAGCGTAAACGTCTTGATCGTGTAATTGTCGTTTGTGATGTGCGTCGGTATGTCGCCAAAGAACCATATCTCGCGCATACTCCAATTTTGACCGGCGAAGACAACGGTTAAGCTATTCTCCGCGGACTCAATGGCCCCCTTGATTCCTAACCTGCATAGGGGATCTGTTTGATTGATTCCGATTCTGATAACGCATTCCACCCAGCCAATCGTTCTGGCTGCTGAGTCGTAAAAGTATGTTCGCGCACGGACAGGAATTCCTAGATGTAAGAAAAGCCAGGGAAACGGTGCCTGTACGACCCTCGTCCCCATGCGGTTATCGTAGGAAAAAACTGCAACTTGAAATGCTCCGCCCCTAAGCATCTTCAATTGCAAATTGTTCACCGACGCTCCCAAACTCAGCGAAACCGACGTGGTAGTCTGCAGCTCATATCCCCTGATAAAGACCTGAATCGAATAGGCCGAATCCGCCGGGAGGCCGCAGTCATGCTCCCCCCAAGTTCCAGACCATGTGTGATTGAGATACTCGTTAAATCCAATCAGGAAGAATGGTATTGAGGTGTTGTTTCTGTAAATCGTTGTTCCGTTTGCGTAGGTTCCGTTGATAACGCTAACAGCACGCAGAATTCCAGTATGATCGAAGGCCTCAATGAGAACGTTCCCACCAAAGAGGGCATCAGTAACACTAGAGGTTCCGAAAAGAGACGTTTCCGCTTGATGCGGACTTTCCAGCGCTTGTAGATTCCAGAATTGTATTGTCCCGGATATCGCTCCGCCGATCTGCATAACTACCGGGTTAGGAGAGACGGTGTTGCAAGGCGTTGGGCTTCCCGGCAATGGAGAGGTACTAACTGTAACGGTCGCTGGAGTGATCTGCACGTAACCTGAAATCCATACGTTCAGGGTCAACTGGTACGGTCCATTTACGGTGGACGGAAGGCCAGCGAACTCTGTTCCGTACGGGTTAGTTCCGACATAAGTAACGTTTGACCCCATTATTAGCTGAAACGAGTCCGAACTACCGTCCATCGATAGGGTGAGGTTCCGATAGACGTTAAGTTGTGAATCGATTGCTTCGACGGTGATGTTCAGCACTTTGAGACCGATCGAGGGAAGGTAGGGATGGTCGCTGAGTGAGTGCGCTAGAGGAAGGCCGTTCAATCCCGTGTATTCTATGCTACCGCATACCTGCGGTGCTCGAGACAATTGAAGCGAGCCGATTGACGTCCTTCCTCCGGCTACAACAAACACGCAGTAAGGAATAGCTGAGCAATAGGAGCCAAGTGAATAGGCGGAATCAGTCATTCTGTCGAAGCCGGCTGACGCTAGGATTTGGTAATTCCCGGGTGCAAGACCTGTGAGGTTAAACTGCCCGGTGGTCTGGTTAACGTAGCTCCTAGCCACAATCGCCCCGCTCGAAGATTGCGCATAGGCAATGCCTTTCGTCCCCACAATGGGAGGGCACATAGGACTAAACCATATATCGCATATTGTGCCAGATATGCTCGCCGGAGTATCCTGCATGCTAACTGGAACGAAGAGAGTGGTGTTCCAAGCGTGGACGAAATCCGGGAATGAGCAAAAGTTTGGCGGCGGGTTCGCATTTTGGCACTGACTAGGGTAGGTTGCTGCGTTCGTTTGAGTTGCGACGAAGATCGTGAAGTTATACGTTCCCGATACGGATGGCGCGTTTAAGTTAAAGAATCGGATGAACTTCGGCGGAGTAAACGTAAGAAAGGTTCCGTTCAGGTAATCCCAAATTTCGACGCACCATGGGGCATTTGGATCGCGAAGAGAGGATCTTGGTTTATAGCATGGGCCGTCTGTGGGGTTGCCTCGCCAACCATAAGACCAATGGATCGACTCATCCACAACGGAGTAGTAAAAGTAGTCATTCTGAATATTGCTCTTAACGAAATGCGTGTCATTCTCACCTGACACCACACCCTGCAAGAACTCTCTGGGAATCTCCACACGAACCGCGATTCCCGTCCTGTCCAAATCGATCTCCACGTCACCAGAAGTACCCAGGAACGCACCCCAGACCTGGAATGGGGCAACAGCTGCGCTATTTGGAGGCGCGGACGCATGAACTGGCTGCAGGGGATTAAGTTGAGGGGGAACAAATGACGCTTGTAATATTATTGCCGCGAGAGCTACGACCGCCGCGGCCTTAAACAAATTTGATTTGGTCACGCGACGGCCTGACTTCACTAGACTAATTCCCTCCTAACTGCAGTTGCTCCGCTAGCCCGAGTTCCATCTAGCCGAGTCGTATGCTAATATAGCTTAGCAAAAAATTCTGACTGTGGGTTTCGATTTGAGGCGTTAAACCCCGCTCGACTTCGTTTCGGATGTCTAAGCGCAGAGTTCTTCGTGAAATTCGAGCCTATCTGTTATCCTCTTTTTGATTTGCTCGAGATTGGCGTTTTCGTGAAGAAGAATGTAACCTGCGGTTGCGCATATCGCTAACAGGATTCCGCCAGCAACCAGTTTTTTCTTACCCAAGCATTGCGCCTTCCATCCTATTAATGCCGGGGCGTTCCTAAATCCCTCTTGTGACCGCAGAAGCACTTCCCAAGAGACACTCGTACATCGCGTAACCGATTCCACATTTTTCCAGTTAGGCTACGTACGGTGCCCCCGTGATGAGTTTCAGGTCAAGTAGAATGGTGAAGTTAAAACTGCATCTCTGTACGCACCAGCAGCTCCACACTCACAAGACCCAAACCAACACTCCACCAACGCTTAGATCAAAACCGATCCGTCGTTCTATGCGCCTCACGGTACTCCGGAAAATGCGTCAACGTCACTGGTCGAGACAGATCTCGGTTACAAACTGCTCATAGCCTTCAACTACTCACGTACTTGATTGCGCAGGGGTTAGGTAAGAATTGAAGCGGTCTGAAGGAGATCCGCCTGACACTTGGGTGTAATGATCTCCAGGCTACTCGATTCTTTCCCCCCTCTCTCTTTTGTGTGTGCTACCGATAGATTGAGTTCGAGTAATTCCAGACCGACAGGAGTGACCCTTCTTACAAGTCTCGCTATAGTGAGCGGAGTTATCGATATTCTCGGGGCCACTCTTCTGCTAGTTGTCACGTCAGTCTCGTTTTCCTGGTTGAGAACTTTCGTAGGTCTTGGAGTTGTTAGACTTGTTTTCTTGATTCTCTCGGCACTCTCATTCCTGCTCCTATTCTGTGGGGGAAGTTCATTCTTTCTGGCTTATGGTCTATGGAAAGGACGCGGTTGGGCGTGGACCTGGGCTCTGACCTCTGCCGTCATCGGACTCTCCGCGTCAATTATCGCGCTGGGCGTCGGAATAGGCGTGGTAGGCGTTGCGTCTAATGCACTCACCATCTACTACTTGACCAGAACAGAAGTCAAGGCTTTTTTCGGAAAAGCTTTCCTTCCCGAATTGAACAGTTTTACCAGGCTACCTTCCATAATTGAAAGGTTCTGCGTACAATGCGGGAATCCACTCAACGGAAAAGAAGCATATTGCCCTGGCTGCGGATCCAAGCGGTGACGTACAAGAAGAACATTCAAGAAAGCTTGACAAGTCGCTCAGAGCAACGCCGATCTTTAAGCTTCAACAACGGAAATTCTCGATTCTCTTTGCTCAGTTCTTGTAACCCGGCTCTACGACGTCGAGTGACAGCAGGGTAATGTTGTCTCCATAAGAGTACTGTGTGGGTTGACCACGCGAGAATTCATATAATGAGTCGTGTTCCTTGAAGCCAGTATTAGTAATAGACGATGCACAAATGGGGGCCGTCCAGCGCCTTGGCCTCAGTGAATACCAAACGCGGGCATACCTGGCACTCGTCAAAATGGGGCCCGCGAAAGCGAGCGAACTCAGCTTTTTTGCGCAGGTTCCGCGCACCAAGACGTACGGGGTAGTCAGAGAACTCGAACGAAAGGGCCTGATTCACGTCATTCCGGGAAAACCTGAACTCTATTCAGCTGTTTCCCCAGATGAGACGCTGGTGCCGCTCTTGCTTAACCTTCAGAGTAAGCTGAAAGACTCGGAGGCGACGGTGCACGAACTGAGCCTGACGCATGAAGCCAACAGGTATGTTAGGCGTGATGTACCACATGAATCCTCAGGATTTTGGGAGATCGAAGGCAGGCCAAACCTGTTCGACAAGATGAGCCACGTCCTCCTTGACGCAAAGAGGTCGATATGTTACGCCACGAGCGCGGCCGGTCTGATTCGTGCGTATAAGGCTCAGGCTGACATTCTAGACAGGGCGAGGGAGAGGGATGTACGCGTCAGAATTTTGGCCCCCATGAGTCCAGAGAACAGGGTTATCGCCGAGCAGCTTGCTGAGATCGTCGAGCTGAGAACAATCGATCGCCCGTTCGGCACAAGCTTCGTATCTGTCGACTCAGAACAACTCATCGTTGTTGACAGCAGACCTGATGATCTGTATGTGGACAGAGGATTAGACGCCGCAATTTGGACTATCAACAAATTGCTCGTGGATTTGTACGAACAGCTCTTTGAACGAGTCTGGAATTATCTCCCCCAATTGGAGATCCGGGCAAGCGATGAGGTATCCTAGCAGGGCAACCCGCACCAAATGGCGTTCGATTGCGATTGCATCGCTGCTTATGGCTGTCGGTGTTTACGGACTCGTCTCCGCTACAGTCAGCAGCGGACATTTTCCCGAATTCAATAGCCTGCTTCATGTAACCTATACTAGGTCTCCAACCGCTACATATTCGGTGCACTTGGCGATGGCGTTCTCCGGACCTTACCCTTACCGCACCGCCGTCCCGGCGTGTCCGTAACCGAACAAGGTTTCACTTATCTTCTATTGTGAGCTGAGCTTGAGCCCCAATCAAAATCCGCTTGCAGCTAGAAGCTGACTGCAAGTTAAAGGTACACTGCTTGTACCATGTTCTTGGCTACGAAGTCGTTTCCTGTCCATCCTCGATTTCATCGGAGATCTCTACGTTTTCAGCCACGAGCCTGCTTAGGTGTGTAAGTGGTACTCCTGTTCAGTCACCTCGGGAAAACATCCTTGGTGACAGTATCCTCAAGTTCTCGCTGAGTGACAGTTCTGCTTGCTTGTGGATTGACCACACGAGGGTCGCCATTAGCAGGGAAAAATGTTGTCCAATGGTTCCAAGAAATTCGCAACGCCAGCGAATCAAAGAAGTGCTGGACAGTTCAACGATGCCCATGGATGTCGAAAACGTTCGCGTCAGAGCTGGACTCAAAAACTGGGAATCTACGAAGGCTCTCCTCTTGGAGATGACGCTCCAGGGCGTGATACAAGCGCAGAAGACAACCAAATCTTGGATTTTCTGGACGAACCCTTGGCAGACGACCTCAAGTGTCCGAACCTCCGGGGAGGAGGTACAACTCACCTCGACTCCTGCTGTGGTACCTCGCATCGAAATAAACAAGAATCTGGGGAGGTGAGTAAAGAATAATGTATATTCTAGGGAAACGTTACAATAAGCGCGCAGTCTCCGCAATAATCGCAGCGCTACTCCTCATCGCAATCACGGTCGCAGCCGCCATTATGGTCTACGTCTTCTCAATTGGATTACTTGGGAGTCTCCAAAGCGGTGGAGGTCAACAAACTAAAGAGCAACTAATCATGGAAGCATACCAGTGGAACACTCTCGCTGGACCTCTAACTTTGACTGTGAGGAACGTTGGACCAGCCAATATCCAAGTCTCAGACTTCTTCATCAACGGAGCCCTTCAGACTACCCCCACGGGAACGTGTATGAGCGCATCTCCACCTGTAATCACTGTCGGTAATAGTTGTATATTGACAATCGCAACCCCCTCAGGTAGTACTTTCAGTTCTGGCGTTGAATACCCCATGAAGATTGTCACGGTTGACGGTGCAGTCTTCTCCTACTCAGCGATAGCCGGATCATCCAGCTAGAGGAGTCCAAAACTCCCCTACCTCCCCTCTTTTCCTTCTTTTTCTTATTGTCAGAGAACTGCGAAGCGGTTTCTGGCTTGCTGCAGCACTCGTGCCACATCTGTTGTCACTAGTACTGGGGTTAGTTAGTGACATCATCTTGATGTTTCCGGTCAGTTTGTAGTAAAGTCACGTGGTGGTCCCACGCGAGCGGCTCGGTGAATGAGCAGCAATACAGGATGCAGGGAATATCGGAGATGAGTTGAATGGCGAAGATTGATACGATTCGTGACAGGCTCGTGCTAGCTACGCAACTGCGTGGTTTGCTTACAAGAAAACGCTCCGACTCAGCGTCAGAGCCTAAGAGTAAAAGCCAACCAGCGACATCGATTCTTGCCGAACCTCTTACGTCTCCTCAATCCCAGTTGCCGTCCAGTTTCAAGGAAGTATTCCCGCTCATCGAACCGTACGCATATGTCGCAATCACTCACGATCCCAACACTGGGGGAATGCTCTACTATGTGATCGAACCGACGCTATTGGACGAAGATCGGGTGATCCTTGATAGGATCCGAGCGCTCCTTGTTGAAGAGCTTGATGTAGATGTTCGAAAGATTGGTTCCGAGGAGGACACCCTAAAGTTTCTGAAGTCCAAAGTCGATGAGATCGTGCGTGCCTATAAGATCAAGGTTGATCCGGGAACTCTGGATAAGCTTCTGTACTATCTCACTCGTGATTTCATCCATCTAAGTCGTATCGAACCCCTTATGCGGGATCACATGATAGAAGACATTAGTTGCGATGGACCAGGTATCCCAATCTATGTTTGGCATCGCCAGTACGAATCGATTCCGAGCAACGTCAAATTCGAAAGCGCAAAGGAACTTGACAGTTTTATTGTTAAGCTTGCATATCTAAGTGGTAAGCATATTTCAATCGCGTCCCCGATGGTCGATGGTGGTCTCGCCGACGGCAGCCGCGTTCAACTCACTTACGCTAAAGAGGTCACAAGACACGGTAGCACTTTTTCCATCCGAAGGTTCAAGGCAGATCCCCTCAGCATCATTGACCTGATCAAATTCAACACGCTAAACGCAGAGATTGGGGCTTATTTCTGGTGGGTCCTTGAGAAGAAGGCGTGCATACTTGTAGCTGGCGGTACCGCTTCGGGAAAGACAACGCTGCTCAATTGCATTTCAATGTGCATCCTGCCTGACGATAAAGTGGTAAGCATAGAAGATACTCCAGAGTTGAATCTTCTACACAAGAACTGGATTTGCTCAATCGCTAGAGTAGGATTCGGATCCATTGGGAGCACGGCAGAGATTACGTTGTTCGACTTGTTGAAGGCTGCGATGAGGCAGAGGCCAGATTATATTATTGTGGGTGAAGTTAGAGGAGAGGAAGCCTTTACACTTTTCCAGGCCATGGCTACAGGACACGGAGGACTTTCGAGCATCCATGGCGACTCGGTTCAAGCAGCAATCCGTAGGCTCGAATCGGCCCCGTTGAATATACCTCGGCCTCTTCTGCCGACACTCCACTTAATCGGGCTTCAGACAAGAATCAAAATCGGCGATCGGCCAGCGAGAAGGCTAATCCACTTAGCGGAAGTGCTGGGAGTCGACGCTAGCTCTGGAGAGTTGGACCTGAATGATGTCTACAAATGGGACCCCAGAACGGACTCCTTCACATACTCTGGGCGAAGTCACACAATCGAACGGCTAGCCGAACGCGGAGGTATTCCTCTAAATCATGTGCAAGAGGAAATGCGTCGCAGAAAAACGGTACTGGAATACATGGTGAAGAAGGATATTCGCAGATACCGTGAGGTTGGCGCGATAATCAGAGACTACTATGCGGATCCGATAAAGATGTTCGAAAAGGCAAGACTCGGCTTGCTGAGTGATTAGCTTGAAAATTCCGAAGCACGTTCATATCCAAGACGTGGGGTTTTCTCAATCTGTACTAAATGCGCCGTGGCTCTTCGCTTACCGATACTTGGGAACTAGAATTCAGAAATTTCTTCCACAGTTCGCAGATCTTGGGTTAATCCTACAGAAGGCTGGGTTGAAGCTTAGTCTTCAGTCGTATGTTAGCCTGACGGTCCTCTTCTCCGCGATCTCCGGAGTCGCCAGTATCTTGGTCACTAGCAGTGTCGTGGCGGTAGCCGGTGCACCGATCCTGCTTGCATTGATGTATGGCTTCGGTTTAGGTCTTCTCCTAGGTGCCGGTGTATTCGGTATCCTGTACTTCGTTCCGATATTGTTCGCCTCAAGTCGAAAAAGAAAGATGGACCTTGAGTTACCGTTCGTGGCCAGTCACATGTCGATCCTTGCAGCCTCCGGAATCCCACCAACGCGAATCTTCAAGCTACTGGAAGACTCACGGACAACCCCCGAAATCGCCTCGGACTCCAACGAGGTAATCCGCGACGTGGAAGTCCTAGGAATGGACATCATAACCGCGCTTGAAGCTGAACACGTTAGGTCGCCGTCGAGTGCGTTCGCCGAAATGGTTGAGGGTTTGGTGGCGACGATAAGGTCGGGGGGCAACATGAAGAGCTACCTTCTCGATTCCACCCACACAATAATGGACTCCAGAAGAATTGCAGCGAAGCAGATGATTGAGTCGCTCGCCGCGTTCGGTGAGATCTATGTAACATTGATGATTGTCTTCCCGTTGCTCATCATTGTCATGTTCTCCGTAATGGCGCTGATAGGTGGCGGTATTGGCGGTTTGTCGGTTACTACAATGATGATCTTCACGACCTACGCTATAATTCCATTGTGCGGTGCAGCCATCATTGTAATGCTTGACAATCTTCTCGTGGGAGATTGATAATGCCGAAGATTGACCCCAAGGAAAAACGGCTCGTCGCTATCGCCTCGGTCATGATAGGTATCATTGTCTCCGTTTTCTCAGTGCTGTCCGCCTTTGTGTTCAAGTCTGTACAGCTCCCGCTTGAATGGGATCAGATGATAGTCGTCGGCATGATCGCCGCAACTTTCCCACCCTCTGTAGTAGAAATTATTGATCTCAGCTGGGAGCGGGGCATCAACAAGAACCTACCAAGATTGCTTCGAGAAATTGCCGAGTCAGGGAAGACAGGCCTAACCCTCGTGAGGGCCATTGAGGTTTCGTCAGAACGGGACTATGGTCCGCTGACGCCGGAATTGAAGTTCCTTGTTGCGCAGATTTCATGGGGGATGAGCCTTGAAGAGGCTCTCAAATCTTTTGCGAAGAGAGCGCGAACGAAACTTGCTCAAAGGTGCGCGGATCTGATTTCCGAAGTGGCCCGTGCAGGAGGGGAATCACAGGATATAATGGAGCAACTCAACAAACACATTTGGGAACTGCAAAGCATCGACAGCGAAAGATATGCGCAAATGCGCCCTTACTCAGCCGTTGTTTACATCGCGTTCGGCGTGTTCCTGTTCACCGACATTATGCTAATTCGTTCGTTCTTTACTCAGATCGTGCAGCTGCAGCAGAAGGTGGCAAATACAGCCAGTGCGGGCGGGTCCGCGGGAAGCATCTTTGGAGGTGCCTCCCAAGTCGATCTCAACCTACTGAAGATGGTTCTCTTCCACGCCACCGTAGTTCAGGCGGTGATTGGTGGCTTAGTTGCTGGAAAGATGAGTGAAGGGAGATTAGGAGCAGGTCTGAAGCATGTGATGCTGCTTCTTCTCATAACCTTCATCGCCTTCCTGTTTTTCGTCTGGAGGAGCTAAAACTGAAACCAAACATTGAAGGGCGTCTTGCAATCAGCACTGTCATCTCAAACATAATCATGATTGCAATCGCACTGAGCCTAGGCGCCGGTCTAGTGGCTTGGGCCAACTTCAGTTACGGCGCCTATAGCGCTGGCCAGAAAGTCTACTTTCAACAAAACCAGGCAGCCGCCCAAGAAGGATTCGTAATCGAGAACGTCTGGTTCAATCCCGAATTCCCCAACGGAACGTACGCAAACCAAACGGCACGCACGATTCCCCTAATCTCCGTTTTCGTAAGAAACTTTGGCTCGGAAGCTGTCAGAGTTCTAGCCGTCTACATTAACGGCACTGCGATGACTCCAACGGGGGGAGTAGGATACTGCGTCTACAGCGGCAGTCCACCCGGCACAACGATTCCTGCGAACGGAGTCTGCGAATTTAGCTTCATCTGGCCAACTGTCTGGGCCGATAATTCACTCTTCTACGTAGTCGTTGCAACTGCGAGGGGAAATCAACAGGCCACCCAAACCCGAGGGCAAGGTCTTCCAGTGATTGTAACTGAGGTTACTCAGAGCACCAATTTTACCACGACCGCCACTTCCATGACAACGACCGCCCCTTCCACTACCAGTTCAGTTGGGTCTACCCAAACAACTTTTGGATCTACAAGTGGAGGAGGAAGCACAAGCAGCTCCTGCACTCCAACAACAATAACCAGTGCAACGACTCCCGTTAGTACTACGACGATCATAACAACCCCCACAACTACGACCACTTCTACCAGACTGTCTACCGCATCTATCACCAGCAGCACCAAACAGGTTACTACAACGACTTTGACTACGACAAAGGGTACGACAAGTATTACGACGGCGGTTACGACCACAACCACAACATCAAAGACGAGTTTTTCCACAAGTATATCCACGACGACAATCAAAATCACGATCACAACGTCCTCGACATCAACCAGCAGTACAACCCATGCGAGTACAATCACGACGACGATTAGTTTCACGATTACATATACGACCGCCACAAGTACAGCTACGAGCGGCACGACTAGCAGCGCGACTACGACTACGATTGGCGGTCAAGTTTTGGGGGCAAGTCTTGGGGTATACGTTGTTCAACCAGAGACTTTGACATCAAGAACAACATCAACATCAGTCGTTGGCTCAACTACTACTACGACGTCGATATCGATCAGTACTTCTGGTACTACCACATACGTCACTACAACAACACAAACGCTTCCAAGTGTTACAAGCACAACGACGACAAGCTCGTCTACAGCAGTCACGACAACAACGTTGACGAGCACTACCACATCAATAACCACATCAAAAGGGACTTCCACTTACACACTTAGCACGACAACGATCACCTCAACGTTTCCTACTACGACAAAGACAATGACTAGTTGGACAACGACAATCATAATTACAACTACGTCCACAACAACAACGACTGCCACAAGTATTTCGACAACTAAGATAACAAGCATTTTCGGACCCACAACTACGACTACCAGTACAGGTACAGCGAAAAGCGGTTCCACCAGTCTCTTAACCTCATGCGGTGGTGTTTCTGGCTCCATCTCGACTGCACCTCTGAGCCCCCAGCTTAGTCTGATGTCCTACGGACTCGCGTTGTTCTCAGGTATAGCGGGGCTCGGCCTTGCGGTGAGCACTAACCGATTCGGGGCAAGAAAGGTGGTGCAATAGCCATGCTGAGTAGATTGATGAAACGGCGTGCTAGGCGAAACCTAGCGGTAAGTACAGTAATTGCCAACTTGTTGATGATTACGCTTACTATCTCCTTAGCAGCAATACTTGTCGCTTGGGCTGGGACTTCGTTTGGTTCTTTCAGTTCAGGCGCACAGCTTTTCTTCGCTCAGAGAGGGCAAGCCCTTCAAGAACGATTTGTAATTGAAAGCGTCTTCTTCAAATGCACCTCTGTTTGTTCGACTGGATCACCTCTCACCTTAATGATATTCGTGAGGAACGTTGGAGTCGAAAGCATCAGCCTCGTCGCCATCTATGTCAACGACACTGCGCTCCAGCCGGGCTCCGGGACAGGGCTGTGCACGGCATTGCCTTCCACTATAGGAGTCGGGCAAGTATGTGAATTCAACGTGACTTGGACTTCCAGCTGGTCCTCAGGGTCCCTATTCAACCTAATTGTGACGAGTTCGAGGGGTAACCGTGCTACATTCACAATGCAAGGTCCATAGGAGAAGAATTGGATGAGAAAACGACGATTTGGCCGAAAAGGTGTGAGTACGATGATCGGGGGTATCATAATCCTAACGCTCTTTCTCACGGCGCTGACAACGATGGTTGTCATCAGTCAACAGTACGATGCATACCAGACTACGCTGAACGCTATGTCGCAGATGGATGTTGAGAGGTTCTCGGAAAACCTTGCCGTCACCTATCCCGGTATCTCCATGCAACCAAATGGTGCCGTCTCTGGGTGCGGCGGGACTTGCAATACGTATAACTTGACAATAAGTAATCTCTCCGGCGTCGGGACACAGGTTGCCAGAATCTACATAAACTCAACAGCACCAACAGTACCCTTTTACGTGCTCTACATCTTGGACCCTTCACCGACGCCGTGCGTTGGGGTTACGTCCTGCTTTGAGAGCTACGACTCTTTCGTCGACCCGGGCGCAGCAAACCACCAAATCATTTTCTGGTTGAGCTCTAGTGAGGCATTGAGCTTTTCCCCGCTCGGAAACTCCATCAGCATAGTAACCGAAAGAGGGCGAGTGTTCTCCTTCGAGTGGCCCTTCCCGCCCGCCACAGAAGAGAGTGAAGGGCCCGTGGTCGGGGGCGCCATCGTTCCTACCGGCAATACAGTCGACATGGGTCCGTTCAGAATTTCTTACGATTACAACCTAATCACCTACACAACCAATGCACAGACATTGCCGGGACCCGCAGGGTGCGCCGACTCGGATCCATCCCCTACCTCCTGTATGTCTGGGGGGTGGGTGTTTCCTTCCGGGACTGGGATCGTTTTCTACGTCAGAATCTTCAATCTTGGGTCGGCTAATATCATACTTCTAGATAAGAGCGCACTAGTCGCGCATTCGTATTCTTCGTTGGTCACCGACATTCCCTTCTATATTTCGGGGCCGATGAGCCAATCCTGTTGGAATGGGTACTTTGATGATCCTAATGGATACTATGATGGTTCTTGGCCTGGTACAGGCAATTGTCCTACCCCGGGCTCTCTTGCAGGATACAACGCAACGCACGTAGCCTGCAAGGGGAGTCCGTGCTATGTCATTCCACAAGGGTCGGCTTTAGGAAGCCCGCCATGGGCGACGAATGAGGAGTATGTTCTTTTCTCGGCAAACGGCATAGAGGGTACAACCGCCAACCAACTCGTAGCGGGGAGTCGTTACGAAGTTACTCTCAACCTATTCTACATATACCAAGGGTCGTCGTCGTTTGAGTATTCAATAGCTTTGCCTTTGCTGGATATCTCAACATAAGTGATTACCAATGCGGCGCGAAAATTTGAGCCCTTTCGAAACCAAATCATATGTGGATGGTGACGAATAGAGTTGGGCGCCAGATCGAATCAGTTGAATGTAATCGAACAGGAGTATTCTGTTATAGGCTACACGACTTACGATGGTGAACTCGAGAGTAAATCTGAGAAACTAGACGGCAACTACTGCTTGATGGTAAGTGATGGTTACAAGCCGAAGCCCCGCCGCGGAGTCTACGTCAAGATTTTGGATTCGGAGCCAGAGTCAAAGGAAAGCTTCGTGGCTCGCATCATCGACGGACCATTCTATACCAAGAAACCCGGAGCATACTACCTATTGCAATTGGATTCAATGTTAATCGATAACCAAAGAACAGTTCTACAAACAAGGCCCACTCCAGGTTCTCCGATTTCAATTCTTGACGGCAGTCTGGTTCAAGAATACATTGGTGCAGTAGGCGACTTCAAGCTTGGTCGGTTGGCTGGCCAAGAGGGCGTGGAGATCGCTATGGATTCGAGCGGTCTGAACAGGCATATTGGCATATTCGGAACCACGGGAAGCGGAAAGTCAAACAGCCTCCAGGTAATAGCCGAAGAGGTCAGCCACTCCGACAGGGCTGTCATGATTTTCGACATAGAAGGCGAGTATGTTAACATGAATGAACCGACGGACGCGCTGAAACAGGTGCTCCAAGAATTCGGAAAGAGCCCTGAAGGCATTAAGGACTTTAAGGTGTATGTTCCCGCTCCCAACAAAAGCCGGAACATTGATGCAAAAAGATTCGGAATTCCCTTTGCAGATATAGATTTGGAAATCTTCAGCGAAGCCTTGGGTCTATCACCGTTCGAGAGAGTCTATATGTTTGACATCGCTCGGAAAGCTAAGGAACTTTCAGGCAGTTTTCAAGCTTATGACATTCATACCGTAATAAGCGTACTTCAGAAAAGGATAACTGCTCAAGTCGAGAAAACGTCTCTACCTGAGGTTGTTGCAGAGGCACACATGGGTCTGTACACGAAGCTGTCTTTGGTAAATCGATCCGCGATAATAGACGCCCACAATTCGGGAGAGATATCTGAACGAGTTCCGGCGGAAGTATTCTGCGTTCCGGGCAGAATATCAGTCGTTGACTTGAATGAATCATCTGACATAGTTCGCAACATATGCATCGCGCATCTTCTCAAAGAAATATTCCGGTACAAAAGCGGTCGAAGAGAGACAACTCCGATTCTAATTTTCATGGAAGAAATACATACCTTTCTCAGTAAGGCAAAGATGCAAACCATGACGGCCACGCTAACTATGCTTACCGAAATGGCCCGCCAAGGACGAAAGAGAGGTATCGGGCTGGGTTTCGTCTCACAGCAGCCTGCTCTCGTGCCATCTGAGCTAATCGAATTATGCAATACAAGATTCATTCACAGAATTAGTTCCGAAGCAAACATTGGAGTCTTACAGAATTCTACGGGCAACGTACCAGATTCACTCTGGTGTCTTTTGCCTTCCTTCGGAAATGGAGAGGTCTTGATTGCTTCACCTAAGTTCCACCATGCGGTGATTGCTCAAATCAGACCGAACATGTCAAGGAGGTTGCGCGTAGAATACAGCTGAATCAAGCGGTTTTATAGTTCCTTCAAAGGGACTAGTAAAATGTCAAGCTTGGTGAATTGTTATGAGTGAAACAGCAAAAGTAAAGACCGGAATACCTGGCCTTGATGAGAATATGGAGGGTGGAATTCCGCGAAACTACGTGCACTCGCTGCTGGGGCCTCCAGGCGCTGGAAAGACCATCTTTGGAGCTCAATATCTCTATAGAGGCGCCACTCAGTTTGCTGAGAATGGTCTGTACATATCGCTTCAGGAACCGACGCATTCCTTCGCGAACAATATGATGCATTTCAATTGGAATATGTTTGACCTGGAGAGTCAGGGGAAACTTGTGATGGTTGATGCTTCTCCCCAGCAGGATGAGCCGGGGGGCGAGTTTAAGATTCGAGGGGGTGTTTTGGGCACTGAAAAATACGACTTTGATGGTCTAATCGGTGTCATTGCGACCGCGCGAAAGCGTGTGGCCGCAAAGAGATGCGTGATAGATGGGCTCGTATCAATGCAAGGAGCCTATCGGTCCAAGGATGAATTCTGCTTCAAACTGCTTCAGTTCTACCGCGCGCTCTCAGAACTGGAACTCACTACGTTGGTCTTGACTGAGTGTGAGACTGAGAGTATCGAAAAGTATGGCATTGAAACGATTCTGGCGCAAGGAAGTTTTCTACTTCATAACCTGCGGGACAGAGATGCGATGGTCCAATTGTTGGAAGTACAGAAAATGCGTGGATGCCGAGTACAGAAAAGGATATTGTCCTACCAAATTTCCGCTGACGGTTTTGAAGTGAGAGCACAAGAAGCATCCTATAGGGTTGCAGAAAGATGACCGTGACTAGCCAAGTCAAGCAAGAACATTCGATTAACACGGGAGTATATTCTAATCCGTCGGCCCGAAAGATAGTTGAGCTTATGCTCCGTAGCCCGCGCACACCGATAGCGCCCGAAATAACGGATACAGACGAGATTAGATACCCGCAGCTTGAGACATCCGAAAAACTGGATGTCGCCGAGATGAAATCCTTACTCGCAGAAATGACTACTGCGGGTGTTATCATCGCGGATCGCGTTGACCAGGCGCCCGCATGTCCTGAATGCGGTTCAACTCGCTTGAGCACTCGGTATCTCTGCCCGAAGTGTTTCAGCTACGACATTGCTCGGAGCTACCTTTACGAACACTTGAAGTGCGGCAAAGTGGCCGGAGACGAGGCTTTCAGAAAACTTGACCAAATTGTATGTCCGAAGTGCCAAACCGTTCTACACAGCTTCGGAGTAGAATACAGGGCGGTTGGAGCTTGGTACAAATGCGCCAAGTGCAACGAATCGTTTAACGCTCCAACCCATGCTCACTTCTGCAGGCCCAGTCATCATCAGTTTACCAGTGACCGAACGCGCCTCGTACCGATCTATCAGTATAGGTTGAACTCTGAGTCGCTGGGTGAAATTCGGCGTCAACTCCTTACGTTCTCAGACGCGGTGGCAATGCTCGAAGGCCTTGGACTTACAGTTTTTGCGCCCCATAGTCTTGCAGGGAACTCAGGCGAGGCGTTCTCGTTCGATATCGTTGTACAAATCAAAGGACGGTGGAGCAGTCAGAAGACATTTGCCATTGATATAATTAGCTCAGAAGGCGGCGTGATTGCGGAGAGTGTGCGTGAGTTCATTTCGAAGGTGAGGGGAACGAAGCCTACAGGGAGCTACCTGCTCGCCATACCATTCTTGACCGACGAAGCAAAGTCTCTGGCGCACGGCATGAAGGTAGCATTTATCGAGGCGCCATCAGTTAGCGAGGCAACGGCCGCGTTGATCGATCGTGAGTTCAAGAATTTTCGAGGCGATTAAGGACTAGCCTACGGGTCGAACTC
>Ga0326727_10006968_pt1 | contig 30410 bp, 19 predicted proteins | sample MB2enrmetagenome_FD_207643 | JGI IMG/M metagenome (GOLD analysis project Ga0326727, IMG submission 207643) | Lab enriched peat soil microbial communities from McLean, Ithaca, NY, United States - MB29MY | ecosystem: Environmental > Terrestrial > Soil > Wetlands > Peat | place: USA: New York... | reverse complement strand
GATTCCATTAACATCTTTATCATCAGCAGGTTCATCGAGTTCTCTTAATTTGTAATTTTCCCATCCTCTTCCAGTAGGATCACTACCAAGATACCTCGATAATTGTTCTTTAAAATGATTTTTATCCGGAGCTCTAATCCCAGGAAATCCTTCTCTCAACCACTCTTTAAATCTAGAATAGGCATCAGCGATTGTTACATATGTTCCTTTATCATATACCATTACTTCCTCAGCAAATGATTTGTATCTATCATTTGCTCTACGATATCTTGAAGTAGCTGAAAGAACTTTCTGAGGCTCTATTTTTATTACTCCTCCTTTTGTTTCTTCATATTTTCTTATTAATTTCCACATAAAAGCTTGTACCATTCCTGGAATTTTTTCCCAAAATCTTTTATCGATAGGAAAAATTTTCTTTTCAAATTGTTCATCCTGCGACTCTGGATAAGATTCATCAAAAACAGACTCATGGGGTAACACTCTTGCTCTTTTCCAAAATGCTAAATCTTCTGATGGAACCATTGGCTCTTCATTACAGTTATGTGTAACAATACCGTCAGCAATAAAATTACTATACGGTTCATCAACATTAATATCATACACATGTTTTATACCAACATTTTCAATATGAATTACAGGAATTCTATAACAAGGCAAAGTCAATCTATCTCTATTAACTGAATATTTTATTTTTTTACCATCATTACAAAATTGTTCCAGACCACATTGTTTCATATATTTTCTTATATTGGTTGAAATTGGGCTTTTATATTCAATATTATCATGAATGTATCTTCTAACTTGAGAATATGTAATTATATGTTCTTTGTCAATGATACCATTCTTTGCAATAGTTTCTTTTATGGCTGTTAATCTTGACCTTCGGAGCAAGTCCGAAGGACTTGATGCCATTTTGAGTGTTTTACAACCGATTCCATCTAAAATCTCCGTATTTTCTACTTTTTCTTTCCATAAAAACCCTCCAGAACTTCCTTCTCTTTTTATTGCAGATCTCACACATCCATGTCTTATCCCAAGTTTATTTTCTACATCCTGAGTACTATTATAAGTATTGATTATTTCCCCAGTATTTTTATCAAGTTGCAAAATTTTTGGTTTAGGGTTTTGTTTATTGTATTTATCAAATAGTTCTTTGGTTCTTATAATTATTTTTTTATTATATTCGATAACATAATTGCGATATTTTAAATAACTCGTAATTGCCATACATCTATGAGATTTGTGACAGCAATATCTAAATCCTATGTTTTCACAAAATTTTAATATACTACTGCTTTTCGATATATTTAGATATACATATTGTTTATTTTCGTCTTTATATGGTATAATACTAATATTAGATGATATATTGAAACGTTTCAATAATAATTTTGATAGCTCATTAAATGAATTGACCAGACTATCTACATGTTCATCAATTTTTGATGCTATTAAAGATAATGTTCCAAACCTATTTTCATGGATAGGTGGTCGAATGCGCAATGCGCATTCTCTGTTTTGCGCTTTGCGCAAAACTATAATACCGTCACCACCAAACATTCCAGCAATAAATTCTCTAATGATGAATGTAGGACAATCATCATCAAAAATGAATGATGGTAATTGCATTTTATTGTTGACACGTCCACCATATTGTATATCTAAAAAACTACAGACAGAATCCCTTAATTCACACGGAAAATCTGTTCGAAACACATTTCTATTTTTGGACAATGATGGTGTTTTTCCAGTCAACAACTTTATATCATCCAAAACACTATTTCCATCAATAATATGTCCGACACATACCATACAATTTCGCGAACCATCAGCAAGCATAAATCCAACTAATCTTGCATATGCCATAAATTTGAGTTTATCATCTAATTTTGATAGATCAAAGGAATATTTACCTAATTTTATATTATAATTATATTCATTAAATATATCATCACAAGATGGATTGTCTATACCCATTTTCAGATATGTATCATTTTTAATATCCTTGGCTTCTATCCAACTATTGTTATTAGTTAGAAATTTGTGATCCGGGGTGCATGTTATTTGTCTTCCATCTAACAGTGTAAGTTTGATACATTCCTGTTCACCTTTATCAATTAATAGATGCTGTGTAGTTGGTAATAAACCATTAGTTTCTGAGTCCCAAGATAGGACTTTTTGTTTATTGTTGACCAAATTTTTGATCGATAATGAAATGCCATTATTTAATGAAACTTTTGTATTTTCTTCGACACACACGAGCACGACTTTGAATTGAGGTCTAAATTCTAATCCTTCTTCAAATAATCCGCGTACATACATGCGATCGTTTCCAGTAATTTCTTTTACGATTCCGGAGTTGAGAGCTTCTCCCTTATTCGGCTCTTGAAGAACAACTAGCCGAGTATGCATGTTTCTATAAACTTCTGGAGTTGCACTAGATGATTGAGTTCTTCTTCCAGTTATAAATGCTGTTGGAAGAGTTGCAGAAAATGGTCCCAATGTTTGATTAAGGAGTTCAATTACGGCTGATTTTGCATTATTTCCTGTTCCTTTAAAAATCATGAATGTTTTATTGAAATTTCCTCCTTTCAATAGGCTACAGAAGAATGTCATGGCATATTCTCTTAAATTTGGATCTGGATAGACCTTCATCATGAATTCATCTACAGCATTTATTTCTGGTGATTCTAGTTCAAACTCTCTATAGCTATAACCAACTGTCTTTGTGCAATAGTCTTCCCTCACAGACTCTCTAAATACCATAGATCTAAGGTCAAATGTTCCATTATTAAACGGTATAATCTCTGTGTTCCTATCAAGCATTCCCAAAAAATCTGTATCATAAAACATATCTGCACAATCTTTCATTATATCTGTTCTCTTACATCTTTTATCAAGGATATCCCTCTTAGTCTTTTTAAAGAGTTCCATCCTTGCATTCAATGTTTTCGCTTCAGGACTATTCTGTTTAGTTTCTCCAAGTTCTTTATGGCACCTTTGAATTTCAAGATCTAATTTTTCTGTTAATATGCCAGGCAATCGACGTTCCAATGGAACTTGTGTATCTCTCTTCCAAATATGAAGAATTTCATCCCAGCAATACCAACTTCCCATTTTACTTGATGACGGAAGAACACAAACATACTCATCCAAACACATACTATGCACGTAACAAGCAAGGTTATAGTATATTCCCTCACAATCAGATTGAATTTTTTCTCCAAGCTTTCTATCAATATAAGCAGCATATTCTCTTGGAGAATCCTTCTTGGCATAAAATAAGAGTGTTCCAATTGTAAGAGTTCCTTTTGTCATTTTAGTCCATTGAGCCGTACAAGATTCTTCAGACATCATATCCTTTCTCACTGTTCTTCTCGAAAAATCAATCCAAAGTTGAAGTCCTCTTCGACAGTTTGAACTGAGAAATCCATCTCCTCCAATAAAACTATGATTATCTGATTCTACTGTTATATCTGCTACCAATGCTTCTTTAACTTCTTCGATTGATTCGATTGGAATAAAAATAGAATATGATTTATCTTCAATTATATTAGACCAGTTTTTGTAATTATTTTCGGTCATATTGAGATTTGGAGTTCCTATTTTTCGTCCATTATTATATCTATCTACAATTTCTAATACAGATCTCTCATTGATATTTAGTAACTTTGCTATTTCTGTTTTCGATTTTTTCATATCGTGATATTGTCTCACTGATTCAACCAATTTCACATGTTCTTCGATCAATCTTTTCTTTTTCATTAAGTATTCAACAACCTTGGCACTATTCACTATTTTGTATCTGGAGTACTTATATCCAATTCTTTTGAAGTACTTAATTAAATTCTCATGGGAAGCAGACATTTTAAACGAAATTATTACTCTATTATTTTCCTCATTCCTTTTTGTTTCTTTTACATATGTAATTTCAATTCCGAAATCTTCAAGTATTTGAGCACATTGTTTCATTAAAGAGAGTAACGATTTTTTATATAAAGGGTTAATAGATTGAGATGTGTTACCACAATTAAATCCATAACTATTTCCCTTTTTTGCTACATTAATCTCACATCCATCTCCACCCATAAATGCTGAAATGAATTCACGTTTAACAATATTAGAACCATTATCAATCCAATTAGGTAATAACTTTCTTTCTTGTTCTGTTTTCATTCCTGTAATTATTCCCAAGGATATTAATAAAGAAGGTAGTGCACTCCCATGATGAATTTCCCATGCATGATGAACATAACCATGGATTTCATTGGTCTGTTCATAAATTTTTGTTTTTTTGAATCCCAATTTTACGACATCTTCTTCGAAGATTTCGGCATCAAATTTTGTTGCAAAACAAGCAGATAATTCTGGTGTATCATATATTTTTCCTCTCCTGTTACGTTGAGTAATTCCGATCCATCCGTCAGTCATTAAAAAGCCAAAAAATCCTGCTAATATAGCTAATCTAGCGTCATTATTAAATAATGGAATAAATCCAAGAGACTTAAGAATACTAAGATGCGTATTGATAAGACAATCAGATAATTGATGATATTTCAATTCTTCTGTGAATTTTTCTTCCGTTAATATACATTCGATTTGTTTTACTTCATAGGACATTTCATCTGGTTGACAGAGTATTCCTATTTTTGTCTCTCCAATTTTCACATCTCCCACAGCCATCCAACCTTCAGAAGTAAGAAAACGATGGTCTTCTGTAGCAATAATTTCTCTTCCACTACAAGTTGTTAATTTATATACCCTGTTGTCTGCCTCCTTGACAAATTGGTGTATAACTTTAGTTACACTTGTTTTACATGTATTCGGATCAAAGCAAACAACTTCATCTCCTATAGCAACATTTTTTATCTTTTTCCTAGTCCTGTCACCCATTAAAACTGTTTCTTCTAAACTGAGACAAGCACCTGAAATATTAAATAAAATGAATCCCACCCTTAACCAGTTATTATAGTCATCAGATCTCTCTCTCTTTAACATTGGTAATATTGCAGAGGCATCTTCAAGATTTCTTTCTATTTCATCTGTGGTATAGTCAGCAATCTGAACAACTTGACGTTCTTCTTTTTTATGAACATCCGGTTTTAGTTCATGAGCTTGCCTACCAGAAATAAATATACTAAAAATTCTTGGAAGATTTGCAATACTCGGATGCAATAAATTACCTTTACTATCATATAATTTATAACCCTGAAGGGCTTCATCAATTATATTGAATTCTTCTCCTTCAGGATCATATGCACGAGTACAAACATAACTCTTTTGATCAACTGTCTTCCTTCCTCCATAAATTAACGGACATTTGGTTGGCATACCTTGATCAAGTACATCGGATCCTCCATAATCTTCGAAAAGACTTACATCATCAATTTCCTTGACTACCCTTGGATAGAGTTCTGATATAATTGCTTGCTTCCTCACGAATATCGGAAAATGGAGATGAAATCCAGATTTGATATCCCCGCTTCCACTATCTCTTCTTGGAGGTTTCTCCAATAGAAAGCAATTGAGGTCTTGGTGATTTACTTCAAATATATCATTAATTTTCCTTTGAAGAATGTCTACAAGAGTAGAAATATCATCTTTTGTGTAAAGTAGTCTTGGCTCACCTTCTGCATGAACATGCAAGTCTATATCGATTATGATAGGTATAAATGTTTTTGGATCTTGTTGAGGATTTTCTGCCAGTCCATGGATAACTTCTGGATTTTCCTTTAATTTTCCACAGTACAATTCCCAAAACTTATCGATGACCTTATGATCCATCATATAACGCCCACGAGGCTGAATTAAAGATACGTGAGTACATGGACTTGCTGGACTTACAAGATGATATTTCCGAATGAATTTTTCCAAGACGTCATCCATCTCGTTGTAATCATTTCTTATCTAAAGATTTTAGTTCATTTTTTTTGTTTTCAATGATTCTCCTTAACTTTTGTTAGGTAGGAAATAAATCTTTATCATTTGAGATATATCATTTTTCCGTGTAATAAAACTCCTGCTCAATGAACCTGCAAAAATCACAAGTTCTTTGTAAATATTGAGGAACTATTTTTGAGATAGAAAAATATCTTAAGAATTCAAAAAAAAGATAAAAATGATATCTGAACTTCGAAAATTGTTAAAAAAATATCCAAATAAACCTTGGGATTGGAGAGGAATTTCTCGTAATCCAAATGTTACTATGGAATTTATTGAAGAAGACCTTGCTAAACCTTGGGACTGGAATGAAATTTCTTATAATCCAAATTTGACTATAGAATACATAGAGACACATCCAGAGAAACTTTGGGATTGGACTGGAATTTCTTGGAAATCTACTACTATAGAATACATAGAAACACATTCAGAGAAACCTTGGGATTGGGATGGAATTTCTTGGAATCCAAATGTTACTATGAAATACATTGATGCTCATCCAGAGAAACCTTGGAACTGGTATTATATTTCTATAAATTCAAAATTGACTACAGAATTTATTGAATTACATCCAGAGAAACCTTGGAATTGGGAAGGAATTTCTTGTAATCCAAATCTTACCATGGAATTTATTGAATTACATCCAGAGAAACCTTGGAATTGGAGAGGAATTTCCAGCAATCCAAATATAACTAATACTGACATTGAGACACATCCAGAGAAACCTTGGGATTGGAATGGAATTTCTTGGAATCCAAATTTAATTATGGAATTTATTGAATTGCATCCAGATAAACCTTGGAACTGGACTGGAATTTCTTGGAATCCAAATCTTACTATGAAATATGTAGATACACATCCAAATAAATCTTGGGATTGGTTTAGAATTTCTTTTAATTCAAATATAACTACTATTGATATTGAAGAACATCCAGAAAAACCTTGGGATTGGGAAGGAATTTCTCAAAATCCAAATCTTACCATGGAATTTATTGAAGCACATCCAGAGAAACTTTGGAATTGGATAAAGATTTCTCGGAATACTTTTGGACTTCTATAAAGAATAGAAAGAGACGAATTAAAACAACTTCTTTGGATTTAAGTATCTTTACTTTCTGCCATTCTTTCCAGTTATAATCCTAATCTTGATACTTTTCGTTTTTTATAGGAAAAAAACTTAATGTTGTTTAAATAATTGGACCAGCGACTAGCAATTATTAAACACAATGCCCAAGTTCTAAGTGATGCTACTTTACTAGATAGTAAAACTTACTAGGCCTCTCTCCCAAACTATCATATATTTTCTAAAGAATTTGAAATTTACCTTGGAAAAAGAATATCAGAAATCATGTATTCAATACTCGGCGTCTAGAGTGTTCATTCGTAACAAAGTTACGAAAAATTAATTGTAAAGTTCAAATACATCTGAAATTCCAACTTTAGCACCGGATGTTCCATATGAATAGGCAATTAAAATTATCCCATACGTCAATAATCTTCCACTTTTAGACTGGATCTATCTACACGGATAGAAATTAGTAATTATTTCCACAATTCGACCGGCAGAGAGGATGAGAACCATTATTGTAGCAGTATGAAATACAAATAGGGGCATTACCATTATTGTAACACCATTGAGTACAAGAAGGTGCACTATTGTCATTTCCACACCATTGAGTGCAATCATTAGCATAACCATTATTGTAACACCATTGAGTACAAGAATTGGCATTACCATTATTGTAACAAGCATAATTACAGAAGGGATCATCTCCATCATTGTGACAATTATAAGTGCAAGTGTTTATAGATTTATAAGGTTGCAACTGTAAGCAATCAGCAACAGTCACAAATTTAATGGATACAAAAGTATCATTGAGCCATTGAAGCAAAGCAAGAATTCCTTCTGCCACAGAAGAGAGAGTTTCCTCTTGAGTTGTGATAATGGACAATTTTGTTGTATCAATACCTCCATCCAAAGCTTGTTGATAAGCTGTCAAAAGGTCAGATGAATTTGATGGACTAAAAGTACTTAGAGTAGAACCTGGAACATAATAACCATCAAGAGCAATCATTACTTCCTCATTCATGGCAAGGAATGGAGGACGAATGAAATTCGGAACACTATTTGTGTTGGTATATTTTCCTGTTCCAGGAAAAGTAGGCAGGTTTTCCGCAGGGAAACCCGTATCATTAAATCCTTGGGCAATGAAATTTTGTTCATATTCACATATATCTGCATTAATTTGGTTTTCACTCATAGTTGTATATGCAATATGTTGATAGGAAAGAGAAGCTACTTGATGACCTTCAGTAATCATTCTTTGTATAATGTTTTTAGTTGATGCATTGATTTTATAGCCAATAGCGAAGAAAGTAGCTTTAAATCCATATTGATCGAGTGCATCCAAAATACTTTCTGTATAGAATCCTGGACCATTATTGAATGTAAGAGCAATTGTTCCAGGAACTTTACAAGAAATTGGATTCCCGTAACTGTTGTGCCAAAGTCCGTAACAGTGAGGATCTACTGTGCATTGGTTATATGACAGAGAGAAATCCAAAAGGAGAAAGATTAATACGAAATATTTCATTTTATCGTTTTATGGAAATTTTTCAGATAAATTCACTTTTTGTTTTATTGACAAATCTATCGATAAGATAGAAATTGTTTTTTGCTTTAAGTAAAAGAAGAATAAAAAGAATCAAACATATCTCCAGTATGAAACGATGATATAAGTTCAAACCCAAATTTCCTAAATAATTCTGTAAATTCATCTGCTGATCTATAAATGGAGTATTCCTTCTTACTTATTAAATTAAGAAATTCTTCTGGGTTTATTTCTTTTCCTAAGATACACGAATAAACAGCATGAACAATGTCATAGAATGCTTTTTGTGTATCTGTCCTTGCATCGTGTTCTCTAATTACAACAATCCCTGATTTCTTAAGTACCCTCCGGATTTCTGATATCATTTTGTATATGTTGGAAAAATGATGAGCTGACATAACTAAAGTAATGAGATCAAATTTTGAGTCTGGGTACGGAAGAGAATCTTGTGTTGATTTAGAAAATATAAATTCCTTACTTTCAGGTTGGTCAATTATATCACAAGCATAAATATGAGAATCTACTAGTGCTTCGCTCATTGCTGATGTTATTTTGCCTTCAGCTGATCCGACATCAAGATATTCCTGAACAACAAATCCTTCTGGAAGGATGCTGAAGATATCATTGACACGAGAATCAGCTCTTCCAAGAACTGAAGGTACACACCTACCCACATATGTTCTTGCTTCTACTATCTTCTCAAGATCGCTTTTTTCCTCATTGCAGAAAAGATTCAAAATATCATCGGCAACAGAATACATCCTCTTCCGTAGAAATTTTCTAACGAGTTGTCTAAGGTCAGGTCTTTCGGATATACCTGAAAAAAGATAAGACAAACTTACAGCTTTTTCGCCAGCCGTTGTTTTATAGGTAGCTATTTTCTGATTATCTTTTTCATTTTTTTATTACTTCTCTTCATTCAAGTCGAATGCGGATCACAAAAACGAAAAAAGGTTGTCCATGAATTTTATTACAAGCCAAATACATATAGGAAATTTATCTTTAGAAAAAATTATTACTAGACAGGAGATTGAGATGAATTGGAGAGTTAATTTTCCTATCTTTGCTTGATAGGAACCCAGGTGATCGAAAACGAAAAAATTGAACAAAATATTTCTTGTTGGAAAAATGGAAGAAAAGACTTGCAAATATTGTCTCGAAAACGAGACAGAAAACGATCTTATCTCTCCTTGCGATTGCAAAGGTACTCAAAAATGGGTGCATAGGACTTGTTTAGACAAGTGGAGAACAACTATTTCCCTTGATATCTTTCATGATCATTTTTATCAATGCGAACTTTGCTACAAAAAATTCCAATTCGAACATGTGATACTTCATCGTACCCTATGGGAAAATGTTTATCCATTTTTGATAACGTTAGTTGAGTTCCTTATTGTTGGAGGGATATTTTTTGGATCTTGTTTTGGGGTTGGTTGTTGGTATGTTACTGCTCTTCATCCATCTTTTCTTGGGAATTTTGGTGAGATGACTGATATTTGGCTATATGGATTTATTTTTGTACATGTTTGCACTGGAATTCTTATAATGATATTTGGAGTATGTATTTCTGGAGGAGGTATATACGGAATAATCACTGGAGATACTGAGGGGAATAACACTAGTGGTATAATTGTTTTTATCATCCTCTTTACAATTGGAGCTATTACTTTTATTTTTTCTACTCTCGTCTTCTTTGGTTTTATTTTGTACAGAAGATATACATATTATTCTCAAAGAGATGTTCGTTTTTGGGTAGTAAAGGATCTCTCACTCGTCACCCATGATATTCCAAGAAATGATATGGAGATGACTGTTCATTCTTCGAGAAACTATCACAACTTCTCCTAACTTTTATAAAGTTGTTTTTGCCCTCTCTAAAAAATTCAGAATTTCTTGTTTCGTCTTTAGTCCAGAAATGCGTTCGATCTCCACTCTATTTCTGAACATAATTAGAGTAGGGATCCTTAAAATTACATAACGTCTTATTATCTTACTTTTTTCGTCCATAATAAACTCATAAAAATTGAGATGATTCTCTCGTTCAATTTCCTCAAGTATTCTTGTTAGTTTTGCTCCTTTGACAGACCAGTTTGCGGTAATAAATACCAAGGTCCTGTCTCCGGAGGAAATGACAGAATTAAATTTATCGTCTGTTAGGAGAATCATTTTTTGTAATATCCTAAATGGAATATATTTTTTTTCGTTTTCTGTCGAAAAATAAAGAAAAGGATTTTTTAGTTGTTAATGTTTCTCTATCACTTTTGATAGAGAAGTTCTCAGCGATAGTCAAAAAACATCACTAGAGGTTTTTTAGTTGTCTAGATATTCTCATTGCATTATTTATAAAATTTTAGAAAACCTATATAATATATTGTCTCTCTCTCTGAATATATTATTATAAAAATGCTCGATTTTTGTAAAATTCAAGTTAAATTACTTCGTATTTAATCCGCAATTCATTACTCGAAATAAGGAGTAATGAGGAGTAATAAGGAGTAAATAATAAATAAAATTGGGAGGATATCTAGACATAGAATTTAATAAATATAAAAAGTGAGAAAAAATGAGAAAAAACGAGCAAAAAACGAGCAAAAAATTATTTAAAAAAATAGATAATAGAAAAATGAGTAGAAGTCATAAAAGTAGTGACCGTTCCTCCTCTTATGACAGAACAAAGAAGGTACAAGAAGTGGAGGATGAAGAACTTGCCAATCTTAATGATAGATTATTAGAAAAAGGTACTACAGTAGTTAGAGACTTACTAAATGGTGAGCCACTTTCACCAAATTCTGATAGTCTTGATCGTGAATTCCACATCAAAGAGATAGACTTACGTAACTTAGAGCCAGTATCAAAAGATTCAAATGATGGAGTAAAATACATTTTTATGGGTAAATGTAAGTCTGGGAAAAGTCAACTAATTAAGGCAGTGATGATGAATAAAAATTTCATTCCATGTTGTCAGGTTTATTCAGGTACAGAAGATTCAAACAAGTCTTTTTCTGAAAATGTACCAGCATTAAACATTTATAATGGACTATCTAATCCTGATATTAAACGTTTTATTCATAGACAAAAATTGGCAATAAGGCATCTTGATAATCCATGGGGTCTTCTTGTCATTGATGATTGTTTTGATAAACCATCCCAATTCAGAGAACCTTTATGGCTAAGTATTTTCAAAAACAGTCGTCATTGGAAGCTCCTAACTCTTATTGCACTACAATGGTGTCTTGATTTGTTACCGAGCGAGAGATCTCTTGTTGATTATTCGTTTATATTTGCAGAGCCTAGCGAAACAGTGAGAAAACGTCTCTGGATGAATTTTGGTAGTGTAGTAGGAACATTTCCGGACTTTTGTGATATAATGACACAAGGTACGGAAAATTATACTGCAATTGTTTTCAAAAATTTGGAAAGTAGTAACAAGCTTGAAGATAGAATTGGGTGGTATCGTGCAAACATCAATCTTGTTAATTCAGATTGGAGATTTGGACATCCTCTACTTTGGCAGTTTTCCCAAGATCGTTTTAATACTTCATATGAGGATCCTCTTATTTAAACACTGTAGCTGTCAGCTGTCTTTTCTATAGATTTGTTATCCTATTTCTATCTATGATAGAAAATGTACGCTTGAGCTGAAGCTATTTATCTATCGCTAGGTATATTTCCTGCTCCTGGTTCATAATCATCTTTCAACACATATTTAAGAGACTCTTCTAGCCTAACATCGAATTGTTCGTCACTTGGTACCGAATCGATTCGTCGCTGTATTTCCTCCTCTGTTTTAAGTATAAGCGTAAGTTCGTAACCATTGTTCCCAGATGTTTCTACAAAATGGGGGAAACATCGATAAAGACATTTTAAGGTTTCTAATAAATCAAGACCGGAAGGATGTTCTTTCAATTTAACAGTCAATACTCTCTGAACTAGAGATTCCTCTCTAAGTCTCCAAGCAGATTTTATTTCGACATCTGAATCTCCTATTGACACCACAAGTCCTGTATCACGTACTAAACAAGAACGCATTGCTCTATATTTTAGATTTTCTAGTAATTCTAAGTTCGCCTTTTCATTATGGTTTAAACCCTGCTCAACGTCTTGTAGAAATCCCAGAGCATGGACAATTGGGATAGAATAATTTAGTAACAACGAAGTTTTCGGGAATAATTCGCATGATAATAATGGCCATCCTTTTTCGGAAAGAGTTATGAAAAAAACATTTCCAATCTCCATAAGCATTTTTAAGAATTTGTATAATTTTTCGTCATAATTTGTTATGTCAATTTTTTCTTCAGAAAAAAGTTCCTTTAATCCTCCGATACAATCGTCTGTAGATACCTTATCTCTTTGGCGTTCTAATCTTTTCTTCACAAATGAAAATGATGTGGTTGGAAATATTGTATCATCATAATCAACAAATATCTGTATTTTTTTAGGTCTATTTGGAGTCCTAATTCTTAGACTACGATTTGAGGATGCACTAAATGTACTACACATAGGCATTTTCTTGAGGCTTAAAAAATTAAGTATATTTTTCATTTTTTGTCTTAATCATGTCGATAAAGAATTTAGTTACTTCCTATTGAGTGAGAGCAAAGTTGACGTGTGGTTGTCTAATTTTGTATGAGTCTGTTGATTTCATTTGGTATTTTCAATCCAACGTTTCAGGCTTCTTTCTTTGACATCATTGACATCAAAAATCCTACATACCTTACATACCTTACATACCTTACATACCTTACATACCTTACATACCTTACATACCTTACATACCTTACATACCTTACATACCTTACATACCTTACATACCTTATTACATACCTTACATACCTTACATACCTTATTACATACCTTACATACCTTACATACCTCAGCATAACTTTTAGTTTCCAGAAAATGCCTGTTTTTGCTTCACTATTAAAAATTTAAAACCGGCGTTTTAAATCTTCAGGGAAAGTGGAAGAAAAAGCGCCAGCAGCCCAAAGAATCAAAACGATCACACTTTAGAAAATGCCATTTTTCATGACAAAATTTCTTTATCAAATAGATAAAGAGTTACTGAGTACCACCGACAGTATTTGGACTACTTTTTTTGTATTGATTTTTTTTGATTAAGAACTTCAGATATACGGGGATACTCAATTGTCATAGGATAATAATATAAAGGATATGGAAAATCGTATATATCAACGGGATTTCCTTGTTGCTGAGTTCCTGCTAGAGGAGGAGAAAGACAAGAAAAAGAACAAGGTTGTGTTGTTATAGGAGTAGTAGGTGTTCCGTTCATCTCTTTTTCATGATAATAAAATTAAATTCATAATTCAAAATGATCCATTGACAGCATAAAATCCTTTCGTAGAATCGGTAGTCCAATTTCATTGGCTTTTCCATTAAAACTAAAAATAAAGGAGAAATATACACAATAAATAAAAATGCCCGTCTACCAACAATTGGATGAAATAGAGTGGGTCCTGAAACGCTCCGATGCTCTTCTCGGTCCAAATGTTAATAAAGAGAAATTAACAAGAACATTTAAAGATGGGAAAATCATAAATCAAACAATTTCAGTCAATCAGGCATTCTTTCAAATACATAGAGAACCATTATCCAATTGCGTAGATAATGTCAAGAGATCCAGCTTGCACCTGTCAGAAACAGGTGCAAGATCTGAAGAGAGTCCCGTAACGAAAATTGTTATCACAATCGATAAAGATACTGGAACATCGAGTTTCTGGAATGACGGGATGGCGATATCTTGTGATTTTGATGAAGAAAAAGGAATGTATGTACCCCAATTTGTATTTGGAAAACTCTTCTCTGGGTCTAATTTTGAAGATGAAGAAGAGAGACTTATTTCGGGTAGAAATGGGGTAGGAGTAAAGAGTACCAATATTTTTTCAAAAGAGTTTTCAATTGAGATAGCTGGCAATGGAGTACTGTATAAACAAAAATGGACAGAGAATATGAGACAAGTATCATCTCCAATAATTACTCAATTAAAGAAAAAGAATCGTGGCCAAGGGCAAACTTATGCATTGATTACCTTTAAACCAGACTTTGAAAAATTTGGTATTCCTGGATACACAGATGAATTTATATCATATATGGAGAAACAGGCAATCGATGCCAGTATGGTGACTGGAGTTTCTGTTATTTTTAATTCAAGGGAATACAAGATTTCTTCGCCAAAAGAATATATGGAACTTTACTTTCCATTAGAAGGTAGAGATTTTCTATGTCTAAAAACTTCTAAAGGAAATTGCGAATCCGAAGTAATTGTCTCTTCGTCGGATGAACCTCTCGAAATAGGATTTGTCAATGGAATATCAGTTGATGTTGGACTGCATATTGACAATTGGCAAGAGAAGTTGTTTCGTCCCATCGTACAGAAATTAACCAAAGAGAAGTTAAAGATAAAGATTACGGAGCTGAAAAAGAGGACGGCAATATTTGTTAAATGTGTAGTAGTGAATCCAGTATTTACGAGTCAGGCAAAGGAAAAATTGGAAGATCCTTCACCTCCTGTAAAAGTTACTGTGGATGAAACTAAAGAAATGATGAAATGGCAATTAATTGAAGATATTAGAGAATCAATGAAGAACAAGGATATTTCAGCTCTGAATAAAAGAAAGAAACGAGTGGTGATTCATGAATTAGAAGATGCAAATGCTATTCAGAAGAAGGATTCGACATTATTGATTGTGGAAGGAAATTCTGCCAAAACTTTTGTTGTCAATGGATTAAAATTTGGGTTACTTAACCTCAAAGGAAGATCTTATTGTGGAATTTTTACTTTACGTGGTAAATTCTTGAATGTTAGGAAAGCTAGCGACCGACAATTGAATATGAATGTGATGACAAAAAATATTATGGATGCTGTAGGACTTAGGATTGGATATAATTATTCTGATGATAAACTTTTTTCAAGATTAAGATACAGAAAAATTGTTGCTATTGCAGATGCTGATTGCTTTGCAGATGATGATGCGTTGATTATCAAAAGAAACAATACAATTTCTGTCGTTGCGATCGATAGTTTGTTTGATGAAAAAGTTGCCATCGACACACAATTAGTTAATGATACTCAGGTGTGGTCAGATGACGGTTGGGTTAATATTCTTGCTATCAGACGCAAAACGACGACAAAACGCATCTTAACGATAAACACATATTCTGGATTGATAAGATGCACAGAAGATCATAAATTAATCCTTGAAAATGGTGAAGAAATTAAAGCGGGAGATGTTAAAGTTGGGGATAGATTATATAGAAATAGGCGTTTGGTATCCATACCAAAAGTATCCGAGGATATGAAGTGTAAAGAAATTCGTAATGTTATGAGAGAACTCCAATGTTTTAATTCAAGTAAACTGCAAAATAAAGAAGATATGCTGAATGCTATAAATAACGAACTAAGATTTTGCACTCATTATACTCCTCCACTACCTCTCGGAGGATATTTTAATATTTCCAAAGAGGAAGCGTGGGTTTGGGGATTCTTTTTTGTTGATGGAACTTGTGGTATTTATACATTTGAAAAAGACCGCGAAAAGGCAACTGAAAGAAATACAGAAAAATCCAGAAACAGGTGGAAAAAATGGGTTATTCATCATACAAAAAGAATCGAAGAATTGACCATCAAACTCAACGAAGCAAAAAAGAAAGGAGAAAAATATGGTAGAATAAATGAAAGAATTAAAGACTCAAAGAAAAACTTAGAAAGATCCATAAAAAATTTAACTCGTATCAGTAATGAACGGAAATCATCTCTCACGAGGTCAGGTTATAGTTATAGCATTACCAATTGTGATTGTGAAAAGTTAGAAAGAGCATATGGTATTATGAAAAATAAGTATCCAGAATACAACTGGACTATTATCGAAGTAACTGTTAAGGATGTTAGTAGTGATGAAGTTTGTAATAATGATAAAGTTGGGCATCATCCTGGAGTTCGTCATAGACAATTTAGACTATTACTGAACGGGGGCAAGAAAGTCAAAGATTTTATTGATACGATGAGAAGTAGATTTTATACTACCAAAAAACTAAAGAAAGTGCCAGACGAAATTCTGAATAATACTTTGGAAGTTCAGCAATCGTTTTTTGACGGATATTATTCTGGTGATGGATTTCGGTATTTAGAACATTCTAAAGAATTTAATATCTTGGGACAAATAGGATGTCAAGGATTATGCTATTTAACTCAACAACTTGGTTATTCTTCAAGTATTAGAGAAGACGAACCTAATATATTTAGAGTACACCTCAATAAAAGTCGTCGTAAATTTTATCCAGGAGAAGTTAAGTCTATATATGAGACGAATTACGAAAACAAATTTGTTTATGATATCGAAACGGAGACTGGAAAAATTAATGCTGGTATTGGTGAGATTATCATGTCCAATTGTGATGGTATCCATATCAATGGTCTACTGCTGAACTTAGTTCATTGCTTATTTCCTTCATTGCTCAATAGGAATTTTATTTATTTTATGAGAACCCCAATTGTAAGGATTAATTCTGGTCCTACTTTTTATATCCAACAATTAGCACGAGAATATCTAACCGAACATAAAGAAATCTCTAAAAAACGCATAAAATATCTCAAGGGACTTGGTTCAAGTAATAAAGAAGAAATCAAAGATATATTCGGAAAAAGAATTGCATCTTTTGAATACGATGAAAAAGCAGGGGAAAGTATGGAACTTGCTTTTGGAAAAGATGCAGACAAACGAAAAGAATGGCTGAGCATGTTCGATCCAAACAACAGAGTATTTAATGGAGTTGATGTGAAAGAAGGAGAGATTGAAAAGGTGACCATAACAAATTTTATTCGTAATGAACTCATTGATTTCAATATTGAAAATGACAAAAGAATGATTCCTCATATTATTGATGGTCTAAAGGAATCTCAAAGAAAAGTAATCTATACTGTATTCAATAAGAAATTGGATTTCAAAAAACAATCAATAAAAGTGGCTAGACTTGCTGGATTCGTATCAGCCAGTACAAGTTATCATCACGGAGAAACAATTCTATACGAAACAATTAAAGGAATGGCACAATCTTTTGTAGGATCAAATAACATACCAATTCTATTAGACGATGGAATGTTTGGATCTAGGGTCAATAATGATGGTTCAGCCGCGAGATACATTTTTACAAAAATGGCAGCTCTGACTAGATTTATTTTTCGTGAAGAGGATGATGAATTGTTGGATTACTTAGAAGACGATGGAGAGAAAATTGAGCCGGAGTTTTATGTCCCAATTCTTCCAATGATTTTAATCAATGGCGCAATATCTATAGGTTCTGGTTGGAGTAGTAAAGTTCCAATGTTTAACCCTATGGATGTTCTCAACTTGGTAAGAAAGATAATAAGGAACGAAGAACTCGAAGAAATTCATCCATGGTACAGGGGATTCAAAGGAACAATTGTAAAAGATGAAGAAAAAGATAATAGATATATAGTTCGCGGAATTCTAACAAAAAAAGAAGACGAATATAGAATAACTGAACTATCAATAGATGATTCTTCAGATGGGTATAAGGAAAAAGTAATAGATCCTCTTTGGTCTGATGGATATATAGATAATGTGAAATTTAAAGGTGATGATGAAAATATTGAAATAACCTTTAATGCAGGAGTTGATCCTAAGACCAAAAAAGAATTTATTCCAGATAAGGTCAATATGAAGTTAAGGACATATCTCCATACAAGTAATATGACAATGTTTTCTTCGGAAGGAAAGATAAAAAAATATACCATTAAAAGTATCATCGAAGAATTTTATGAAGTAAGATTAAAACTATATGAAAAAAGAAAAATCATGACATTAGAGAAGTTGAACCACTCGCTCACTATCAATAAAAATAAATTGAAGTTTATAACAGAGATACTCGATGGAAGTTTAACCATAAAAAACAAAGATGAAAATATTCTGGTACAAGAACTTGAAGAAAAAAAGTACGATAAAATAGATGATGGGTACAAGTATCTTTTGGATATACCTGTAAGGGCAATGACAAAGAAGAAAATAGAAGAAATCATATCTCATATTTCTGAGTTTGAAGCAAAACTAGAAGAAGAGGCAAATAAATCCCCCTCCGACAAATGGTTAGAAGAATTAAATAATTTCGAGAAGGAATATATATATAAAAATTAATCTTTATCATTTTAGGATAAAATTTCCTCTCTCCTCTTATTCTCCGCTACAGTTAAACTTATAGAAAAGATTAAAGGTGTAGAAAAACATTGAAACAATGGTTTCCACTTGAAATAAAATCTTATACGGAGCGAAGCGAAGCATGATTTTTGCTCCGCAAAAATCTTCGAATAAGAAATCCTATTCCTTTATACAAGATTTAGTGTTACCCGCTGTGGCACAGGGTGTGAATATGAACTATGACTGAAGAAACTTCAACAAAATATTTCTTCCAGAGTTTACATCACGGTCTGATTCATAATCACAAGAAGGACAAATGTCAAAAAGTTTTGATATTGGATGTGCAGTTAAGTTCCCACAAATTCAGGAGTGAGAGAGATAGAAAGTCTTGGTAATTAAGTTTCTTAACTGGGTTACGATTAAAATTGTGACAAGTGACAAGTCTCTTAAGAATGAAAACGAACATATTTTTTTTTCTTGTAGAAAATGGCATCCAACGGCGATTATCCGTGGATTAGTTACGAAGAAATTTCTGTACCATCATCGTTGGCTGATAATGACAATTTTAATCGCTTTAAATACGCTATATATTGGTACAATTTTCTCACAATATTAATGACTGTTGTTCCTTTGGTTGGAACTTTGACAACTACTATCCTTGGTGCAATAGCAATAACATCAGAGAGTAGCGATACAAAAATTGTGATGTCTCAAACAGTTATATCTGCTATCACATGTTTTTTAACTGGTATATCGGCTTACTTTAGGAAATTCGGAATGGACATATTGAAAACACTTGCTCCAGATTTGAAACAATATATCAAAGTGTGGATAGCCGGAGTTCCTATTACTGACTATAATAGGCCTCCACGGGTACCAATTCCTGCTCTTGTTCTAAATCCTCCTTTGGTTGCTTCTCCTGTAACAATAGTAACAAAGCAGCCGGAAGCATCTAATCTCTCTCCAATCATTTCATTTTTAGTTGAGAAGGCAATACTTGAACATAATATTAGAGACACTCCACAACAAATTCCAGTTCCTGCTCTTGTTCTAAATCCTCCACTTGTTCCATCTCCTGTAACAATAGTTATTAATCCTGCGACAAGTCCGCAGTCACGGGCTCTTTCCCCAGTTCTTTCATTTTTAGTTGATGAGAAAAAGAAGACATTTTTTTCTTCTGCTCCTCCATGATACTGTGTTATTCTCAAAAAAATGGATGCATTCGTAAAACTTTATAAACTGTTCGATTCCTCAAAGGAATTTGCTCTCGTGTGTGTTGGTAATGATCGTGGTTGCCTGAGAGTAGAGAATATTTCAATCGTATTTCCAAAAATTCTATTGACGATGTATATACAGTTCCAGTTTATTAAGCAGGAACATTTGGATTTATGAGACCTGTCATCCTAAGTCCCGGATCATACTTACGAGAGAAACAATGTAACTCAGGCCATACAACATCATAACTTACAGTTAGGAGGAGATTTGTCCCAGATAATTGTGGATTCCCTATCCATTTTATTTATCTCTCCAAAAGTTTCTTAATGTAATTATACAGAGTCCGCTAGCAGGAGAGCACGGCCCCATTAAGATGTCTATCTCATGATAGACATTTAAACATCCTTTCTTAGAAGAAATGATGGGTACTATCTTTAATAGAGTAAAAGAGGATATTGAAGTTGCTTTTGTTAAAGATCCAGCAGCAAGAACTACATTAGAAGTAATATCTCTTTATCCAGGTGTTCAAGCCATTTGGTTTTTTAGAGTTGCGCATTTCTTCTGGACTAAAGGTTTTCTTTTTTTTGGAAGATTTATCTCTCATGTAGCAAGATTTTTAACAGGTATTGAAATACATCCCGGAGCAACTATAGGTCGAAGGTTCTTTATCGATCACGGAGCATCTATAGTAGTAGGTGAGACAACAATTATTGGAGATGACGTTCTTATGTACAAAGGTGCTGTTTTGGGAGGAACATCGAGTGAAAAAAAGAAGCGACACCCAACTATTGAGGATAATGTTGTTATTGGAACAAATTCTATTGTTTTAGGAGATATAACTATCGGACATCACTCAAAATTGGGTGCTGGAAGTGTATCTCTAAAATCTGTCCCTCCTTATTCTACTGTGGTTGGAGTTCCTGGGAGGATAGTAAAAATGAGACAACCAAATGGAGATATTTTAGATCATGGGAACTTACCTGACCCTATCTTAGATATAATGGAAAAAATATCAAAAAGGCAAGATGAATTAGAGGAAAAGATAAAGGATATTCTTCAATCAAAATAAAAAAATTTTTTAAATTTTGGGTAACTATTCAAAAATATGGCGGCAGCACAAGAAAGATCGAGAATTGCCTTCCATCTTGAATGTAAGGAAGCATATATTTTCAAATGTTTAACTGAATTTCTATCTGCATATTTTACAAATATCCAGCCCGTAATATCTTCTGGAGGAATTAAAATTTTTTGTGTAGATATCGGACTTACTCATTCATTTATAATAAATCTCGAAGCTTCTAATTTTATTAATTATTCTTGCCCTAATCAACTCGAAATTGGTATCAATACTTCTGCTCTTCATTGTTTATTGAAAAGAATCAAGAAAAAAGATTCCCTATCTCTAACAATAATGACAGATGCTCCAGATGAAATGAATATAAGAGTTTATCAGACTGATGTTCCTCCAGAGGGAAAGGCTGTTCTTAAAATTGTTCGTGCCCAAGCAAACGAAATTTTAGTTCCTACAGAATATCCAGAACCAATTAATATATCTGGAAAGGACTTTCAAAAGGATATGAAAGAGCTTAAAGATATTGGCAGAACAGTAGAGGTCTCCACGGATGACGGAGGAGCTACCATAAAATTTTCTTGCAACGAGTCTGGTATGTTCTCAAGAGATAAGATCTATGGCAACAAAATGTTTTCGAGGAACGAAAAATCGAACATAATAAGTCGTCATTACGGTATTTCTATATTCACTACTTTGAGCAAAATAATAGGACTTTCATCTATCGTATCTTTATATATTGCTCATGCATTACCATTACGGTTATCTTTTAGATGCGGAAGTATAGGCGAAATCTCAGCCTACATCAAAAGCAATGAAGAGCTTAGAGAAGGAGAGGAAACAAAAGAATTCATCTAGAAGAATAAACAAAGCAGTAGCGAGACTGCAGGAAGCAAGTTTTATGATTGTCAGAAATACCTTGGACAAGGATGTTATGGGAAAAGGACTTCCCGAAAAATTTATGCAACAAGCTCCCGAATACAGGAAATTCTATAATTATAGAAGCGTCTCCAAAAGATGAATACTGCTGCACCTTATAAAACTTAAAAATAAAAAATATCATTTAAACATTTGATTTTATAAGAAATATAAACAAAAAAGAAATCCTTTCAGAGCTAACTTTCAACATAAACATTTTATGGTAAAAGAAAAGCTCACAGAAAAAGACTTTTACAAGGTTGTTAAAACCTCGTTAAAGAGTCCAAAACAGGTAAAAACGAAAAAAATTGTTTGTCAACATTAAATAGAAAATGTTGTTCGCAATATTTTTTGTCATATTTGCGAATACTATTGCTACTGCAGACATCATTGATCAGAAATCAAATTGCTCTATAGATGTGATAGGAAGTTTCTGTTATGATGGTCCGAAATTTGACTCTGTCGGACAATATAAGTCATGTTCTGTCCCTAGTACAATTGCCCTCACATTTGATGATGGTCCATCTAACTATACTGGCCATATCTTAGATGTTCTCAAAGAACATAATATGAAAGCTACATTTTTCCTTATCGGTAAAAAAATACATGACAACCATGATATAATTCAGAGAACAGTAAATGAAGGACACCAAATTGGTTCTCATACTTATCATCATGTCAATCTAGATGATCCGACTGTTTGTCCTGATCCATATAAAGAAATGATTGAGTGGGAGAATGCCCTGATTGCAGAAAATTTTACAGGGCCATTAGCGAATGGTTCAATCCCCAATTATATGAGACCTCCTCATGGTGCTCTTGATAATTATACTTATTATATTGTTCTAGATTTGTTGGGATATTTACCTATGAACTGGGGGTTTTTGACGGGTGATACAGACGAGGACACAGGTAAGATTCCATTAATTAATGCATCAGATGTAATTCCTATATATGAAACATATCTCGGGGGACCTTATGGTGAAGGTGTTGACGTTCCTCTCTTGGATTTGATTACTCAACAACATGATACAATGCAAGCGACAGGTGATTCATTTGAGAATCTAACTATTTACCTCGAGAATTTATTCGGAACTCAAGGGTTACGCTTTGTGACAGTTGCTGATTGTCTTGGTAATACTGTTCCAGCATTTCGTCCATATCCCAACCGTATTCCAACTTCTACTCCTACTCCTCTTCCTACTCCAACTTCTACTGTGGTAATATCTCTTTCTTTGCCTCAAATTTCTTTTTCATTGTTCCTATTGATTACCACACTTTTACAAATTTTAATGTAGATGTTGAGTGAAAGACTCCACAGGTATTGAACTTGTTGTCTTAAGTACTGATAAAAAGTAAAATGGAAGAAATCTATTTCTATCGAATTATTTTATTCCGTATGTTCCTATTTCCTGAATAGGAACTAATATACTTCGGAAGAAGATATTTAACATAGTGAGGAAATTTTATATTGTTCTTCTTGCTTCTTGAGTTCGTTCTTGCTCGTTCCGGAGATGAAAATGTCACTGAAACTAGAGAAACTGGAAACGAAGATATCGCCAAAACTGGATACTGCAAATGCTATCGACATGACTGCTAGGTATCCTCCCATGAAGTACTCTTTATTGACGGACGTGAAAATCATCATGCCCATGTAGTACAGAGTTAGCAAGCTCTCTAGCAAATATGGCTTTCTCATTTTTGTCAAAAAAGTTCCCTTTCCGAATTTCGGAGTCACCACCCAACTCTTACTACTCTGCAAATTGAGCATTCCCGTAATCATTGCAAACGTTTTGAAGTACCCCACAGAAACAGCGAATAACAGGTAAGAGAGACTGAAAATCGTTATATAAAAATATAGGATCACAGCTCCATTCACAGATGCCATGAAATACCAATTTTGCCAAGACCATACCCAAGGATCCACCCACAACTCTACTGGTGGTACTACAAGCACAACAAGCGTAATGAAGGCGAACAGGATGTATCTGATAAAGAATATGTAGCACGAAATCTTCTTCATGAATGAAACGTTTTCTGCTTTGAATATTGTGGTAAGCGATTTCCTGAAGATTTGCATCGGACCAGCCAACCACCTGAATTGTTGTGTCCGGTATGCCTCAAATGTGTTGGGAAGCTCGTTGAGACACTCCACATCGTGGAGATATGTAAACTTCCATCCTTTTAAGTATGCCCGCAAAGAAAGATCCAATCCGACTGCCATCCCCCAGAGTTTTCTATGCATTCAATTCTCCAAACACCCGCCGTTCCGTTGAAGTTAAAAAATGCTCCCATGTAGCTCCTCGACATCTGCTCTACACAGAAATGAAAGTCCAGATTGACACGCTGACACCAGGTCAGGAATGAATTCACATTGGCGAATGTCCATCGCGTTTGAACAAACCCAAACTTGTCATCGCTCTCCATCACATCGATAGTGCGTTTCAAAAAATCCTTAGGAGGTTCAAAATCTGCGTCAAAAATTGCAACGTACTTGAAGCCACATTTTTGGACAAGTTTCAAACCCTCTACCATTGCTCCTGCTTTGTATCCCTGACGACTTGATCTCCTCACAACGGAAATATTAGTGTGTCCCTTTTTAACGAGGTCAGCAATACACGCATCGACCTTATTACGGATGTCCTGTTTGGTAGAATCGTCTAATACCTGGATATGAACACACGACTGCATCCATTCAATATTACAGCAGTGTTGGATGATCAGGTCGCAATGTGCTTCTTCGTTATACATAGGAAGCTGGATGAGGACTTTTGGCATACGTTTTTCCTGCGGAAAAACTTCGGCTTTTTCACGAGGAGCGAAAAAGATCTTTTGTTCTCCACGACCTTTCTCCTCTAACACATCTGATTTAAGGACTCTAGTGAAATATTTGGAGATTCGGGCAATTACTGCCCCGACTATCAGGATAACTATATCCAGATCATATATAGTAAATAACGCTGCCAGCGCCAAGTAGAATAACATTTTTCGAGAGTATGCAGTGTTATTAATTAAGTTGATTTCTTCAGAACATTTAAAATGATTTTTTCGTTTTTCGTTCTGTCAAATTCATAATCCTCAAATTGTTATCTATCTTTCGATAGATAATGTATCTCCTTCAAATAACAATTTATTAAATATTTTTCTTTTTAATTAAAGTTAAAATTAAGTATCGGTATAAAGTTCGAAGACAAAATGGTCGTCAGAAAACCCAATTTTTGCTCCACTTGGACAGGGATATGATATTTTATGAGCTTCTGCTGCTGAAAAATGTGCAAGCAATATCATCCCATAAGTAAATGGAATTTCAGAAGTGATTTCAACAGAAAAGTAATGTTGTTTGCCATGGTGATAATTAGCCAAAATAATGTTGCCCTTTTTTAAGTTTCCATTTCCAATTGGAGTAGTGAGAAATGCTCTGACACTTTCTTCTGTATGTTCCTTAAATCTCTTTCCCATATCATCCTTCGCATCTTCAATACTATCATAATCATTCATAATATCTCTATAGCATTCCATAAAAGATTTGACTACTTCATCAACCGCTTTTTTATAATCTGCTTCACTTGAGGGATCATGATCTCCGCTCATATAAATACCATAATAACTACCGAAAATTTTTTCATCAATTGTGAGACCATCCCATTTATTTTCAAACTCAGCCTCTTTAATTTCTCGCATCATCTTGACACAAATAAAATCTGTATTCATGATTGGTCTTATTTATTTCCTTAATTTTTTAAGTTAAAATTCGTTTTTGGAACTCCCGCTACACACAAGAGAAGAAAGCTTACGGAAAAGCGAGAAACCCCTCTCGGCGCTTGCGGACGCAAGCTAGCCTGCCTTGCGACCCCCGTAATAGATCTCTGTTCGATTTACTCTTAACCCTCTGTAGCTGAGGGGAAGAATTCTAGAATGTGGGTGGGCGAAGAAGTTACATTTGGAATTATTAGTTAAATTTAGAACTTTTTCCAAAAGAAAAATGGCAGTGAACATAATAAAATGTCAGTACCAACCTGGCGGTAATACCATAGCACTCTTTGAAGCTATAGGTGCACAACTTGCTCAGGTAAACACTAGTTTTGTTTCGGCTATGGGTGCCAGCTTTACAGGTACTACACTTACATCTCAAGTAGGTTATTTTGGAGGAATTTCTTCTGAAATATTGAATAGCCTTACGGGAACTATTAATTCTCTCACAACATCATCAATGGATATCACAACAGTAGGACATACAGGATATATAAATAATCTCAATTCTGATTCAAGCATAATAAATAATTTACACACAAATACATTTTTTTCTGGAACAGGATACGTAAGTAATTTAATAACGAATTCAATAACAGGTTCTTCGGCATATTTTGATTCAATTACTGGCTCAAAATTTTTTTCTCCTCTTTTCGATACAACAGAAATAACCGGTTCTTCTGCATTCTTCACATCCATTACTGGAATCAATATTTATTCTGGGTCATTTACTTCACTCACTGGAAATTATGATTCTCTTTATTCTCAAACAGGTCATTTTACCACTCTCATTGCAAGTAGTGTTTTATTTAATTCAAATCAAGAAACAAAAAACTATCAAATTACAGATACAATTACTGGACCAAATGCTTTCATGAACAATATGACAGGACAAAAAATTTATTGTGACGCTATTACCGGCTCTTCAATTCATTTCATTTCTGCATTAACTGGTACTAACATTTATACACAAAATGTCGTAATTCCAACAGTAACAGGTACTTCTTTATTTTCTAACCTAATCACTGGAACAAATATTTATTCATTTTCACAAATATCGTCAAACCAATTCTCTGCAACAAATATTTATGCTTCTTCTCAACTCATCTCAACCATATCTGTCACGGGAAGTAACAATATTTATGCTTCACAAATTTCTACTTCAACTATTACAGGGAGTAATGTTTTCGCTTCAACTCAAGTGGCATCAAAATATTTAACATCCAATGCAGTAAATCAATTCACTTCCGGAAACACTCTCGTCGTCTCTGGAGTGGGGATTTTAAATTCCACTGTCCTCGACCTTAGACGTCTTTGGACTACTTCAGTTTTAGCGACAAGGGCTGTCGCGACATGGATAACAGAAACCACACCAGATTCTTCTGGATTAGCAAAGGTCGCTTGGAGTCCCGAACTTGGATATTTTGTTACACCATATTTATCCGATGAGGGGAACCTAGCAATATCAAGTAACGGCTCAAGTTGGACTTCAGTGACAACTCCTTCTATTTTCCCAAATGCGTGGCAAGGAATATGTTACTCAAGTGAAAAAAGTGAATTCGTCATTAGCTCTAATGGGGGAAATTATAGGTTCTTGTATAATTCGGATTCTGCTTTATCTAATTGGACAATAGTTGAGGATCCATTTTCTGCCCCTACAGTAAATACAAGTAACCCTGTATTTAGTCCTGAATTAGGAGAATTCTATATAGTGGCTCAAACAATTGGAACAGCTTCAAGTAGTGATGGTCAAAATTGGACTACATATAGTATTCCAAGTATTGTTGGATTACCATTAGGTGCACTTATTTGGTCTGAACAACTTGAACTTTTTTGTTACGTTGGAAATGAGTTTTCTATGATAAGTCCTGATATAATTAATTGGACAACTTCTTCTAGTTTTCTCCCTGGTAATTGCTATGGAGGATGTTGGAGTGCTGAACTCGGATTGTTTTGTGCCGTTGGAGATAATCTTCAAACAAGTTCAGATGGGCTAACATGGACAACACATACTTCTCCCGTGAGTAATGTGATATGGCAAGACATTTCATGGTCGCCTAATCTATACATATTTGTTGTTGTAGGCACAAATAATTCATATTCTTATTCTTCTGATGGAATAAATTGGACATCCTCATCATTCCTTATTAATGGTTATGGGGTGTGTTGGGCAATGGAATTGGGAATATTCGTTTCAACTGGACAAGGTACAAATATGAGTAGTGCTCTGAAGAGTACATATGTCAAAAAGTTTTACCAATAAATGATATTTATATTTTTGTAACATAAGTTACAAAGAATTTTAATTTTTTCTCGCCCATTCTCCGAAGTATTTAATCTCAGCATTTTTTCTTGCCTTAATTGCTTCTTCTCTTGAAGAAAAAGTTCCGATAATTATATTTTTTCCCAACTACACACATTAAAAATGAAAAGTTTATTATAAAATGCGTTGACATTTTTTAAATTCTTCTTTGCCTGCTCTATTGATGGGATAACATGGACGTCTGGAAGTTTTCCTACTATGATGTAACTAGAATTATTCGTTCAGAACGATTTAATCGCTTTTAGCGTTTTTTTCGTTTGTGTGTAGCGGAACTTATTAAAGAACACAACTATTGCTATCGTCTTCTCCAATATATTTCTTACACGTATTTTTCATAAACATTACGTCCTGAAGATTTCCTATTGCTTTGTTTATTCTCTTCACCAAATCAAAATTCTCGAAGTTAAAAGCAAATGAACTTTCTTGATATCCAAATATATAATCTGATACGATGATTTCTGGGTAATTTTTCATATCTCTCTTCTGTATAGCGTATGGAGCAAGGTAACCATCATATTTATCAGAGTTCTTTAAATAGTAATTTGCTATTTCCTCTGGAAGTAAATCAACTGGATCATATGAGGCCCCATATTTTGAAAAAATTCTTGCAAGTTCTGATTTATAAGAGACAACAAAATGTTTGTCTTTCACGTTTGTTTCATTGAATTGTTGAATGTTACTATTTACAACGAGTTCTTTTGTTATTTCAGCTTGGAGGAACATAACATAGTAAAATGTAATGAGAGTAATTGATAATGCAAGGATGATATTTGTTGTGGTGAAATCCTTGACATCATACATTGTCCCTCCAACTCCAAGAAAAGAACCAAATGTGTTCCAAATTGTTCTTCCCCTTGTTTGAGATTTATCAAAGTAATATTTAATAATACCGAATATGATTGATACTATTGCCGTAATTGCTATGGGGACAATGACTGCTCTCCTAAATGTTCTTAAATAAAGTTGTGTCATTGATATTTTTGGTTTGTAGGCAATCCTCAACTGAGTTATGAATAATGTTTTTGTGAAAACAACTTTTTCTATATTTTCCTGTGATATTAGAATATCTCCTATTAATCCATCAAGGTATCCTTTCTGAACTTTGTCAACCGCTTCTTTGTAACTGATATTTTCTAATGGAATTTCATCTAGATCTTCATCTTCTATATCCAAAAGATATTTAATTCTGCTCCATATTTCGTATAGCATACCGGAAAATATTGTTGCTGATGCTCCGCTCTTGGCTGATACTTGCTCTTTGAAAATAAATGGATACGAAAGAATCAATCCTATTCTTAATTTCTTTGAAGGAGCCGGAGCAGGAGCAGGGGTAACTGAGGGAGCTGGAGCAGGAGCCGGAGCTGGTGATGGAACAATATCTGTTGTTTCCGTCATCTTTTCTTTTACTTCAAGAAAAACATTTATGACTTTTTTCCTATTAAAGATTTGGAAAATATGTAGAAAAACAAAAGAAAATAAAAATAAGTATGTAATTCCTCTCGTGTAATTAAAGACTTGGTTTGATTATCTTTTTCTCCTCTTTTCCTGGTTTGATTACTTTTTCTCCTTTCTCCTTCCTGATGAAATTAACACACTTTCTATCGAAGATAGAAACTGTAAAACAAATTGAATATTATTCATCACATAGGTTTGTCAAATATGTAGATTATTATATTCGCGATATATTTGAGGTCACACATTTAACAATTTCGAGAGATCAGGATGTACTTGATTCATTAATACCAGAAATAGTTGACATAATTCTCCTATTTTAAAAATGTGTAAAGTATGCCAAATATCCAGAAATCTCGATCTTATTGACGAAAAATATCCTAACAATGTTTCCTTCGTCTTGAGATCTGGTGTCCGTGATAATGAATATATTCATATGGTTCAGGAACACAACGAAAGGGTAATAAAATTTTTAAAAAAAGAACAATTGAAGACGAAAAAGATATTATCAGATTGGCTATGTTCTGATGTTGCAAGCATAATAATAGACTACTGTTCTGTAGCTCCAAAAGAATATATTATTCTTGCATCATCGTGTTCAGGCACAAAATGGGTCTCTGAAGTTTTACATGAAATTGTTAACTTAAAGAAGGAACATATATTTTTCAAAGAATCAGATTTCAGTAGAGAGCCTCTAATAACACAAAGAGAATACATTGCCTCTATCAGGTTTGCTCATTAAAATATTTCTTTCGATTCTTCCGCTTCATCTAAACGATTAATATCAACTAAAAGCACAGAATCAATCATTTCCGACTAAATCCGAATTGGAAATTCCATAAAATATTCCGGAGCGAATTCGGATAAAATATCGAAAATCCTCAATCTCTTATTCAACATTAATCGTATGGAATCATTAACGGATTATGGTTAGGACAACTCTTAGCCTACATAGGTCTTAA
>Ga0326727_10006965_pt1 | contig 30417 bp, 31 predicted proteins | sample MB2enrmetagenome_FD_207643 | JGI IMG/M metagenome (GOLD analysis project Ga0326727, IMG submission 207643) | Lab enriched peat soil microbial communities from McLean, Ithaca, NY, United States - MB29MY | ecosystem: Environmental > Terrestrial > Soil > Wetlands > Peat | place: USA: New York... | reverse complement strand
TCATCTTTACTAAGTTAGAAAATAAGACCGATTATGAGGAAAGGAGTTTATCTTAAGATTTTCAAAATCGTGTCTTGACAAGCGGGGGCATTACATTGCTCTTACAAGGAATACCTGAATGTACTGCGGTTATAACTTTAGCTTTTGTAATTGCAGGAATACCACTGAAGTGGAAGAGAATTTTATTGATCGGGATTTTTCAAGCTATTTGTGCGTATGTAGTGAGACTGTTTCCTATCCCTTTTGGGATTCATACTATTTTACTCCTCTTTATATTATTTATTATTTTAACTTGCATAACTCAAGGGGATGTCGGTCTATCCTTTATCGCAAGTTCAGCGAGTCTTTTGGTGTTAGTAATCTTCGAGTTTAGTTGTATGTCATTGTTTATGTTTCTTTTTGGATTTACCCCTAAAACCATATTCAATAACTTAGTTATTAGGATTGTGGTAGGAGAACCGCATGTGCTTCTTTTATTTACCTCTGCTTTTCTTTTGAATAAATTGTACTTACTAAGAGGTTGTTTAAATTTTTAACTTATTCAAATATAGAGACTCTCTCTGAATCAAGAGATTCTTTTCTAGTAAGACAAGGTTCGTGCAAATTAGTTCATGGAGTGTTGCTCTATATTGATATTAGAGGAAGATTGGTAAGTTTTGCAAATCTGTATATTGGGCTTAGTTTGGAGAGGTTGTGTTATTTATAAGCATTCCATTGGCTGTATTGCTATTACAAGGAGTACCTGAACAAATTGCAGTTGTAACTTTAGCTTTTATAATTGCTAGAATACCTTTAAAGTGGAATAAAATTATATTGATTGGGATTGCTTTAGCTGTTTGTGCGTACGTAGTGAGACTGTTTCCCATCCCTTTTGGGATTCATACTATTTTGCTACTTGTCTTATTGTTTATAGCCTTAACTCTGCTAGTTAAGGGGGAATTCAGTCTCTCCCTTATAGCGAGTTTATTGAGTTTCTTAGCTTTAGTATTATTCGAGTTCGTTTGTTTATCATTGTTAATGCCTATTTTAGGAGTGACCCCAGAAACTCTATCCACTCACCCAATTATAAGGATTGCGATAGCAGAACCTCAAGTACTTCTTCTGTTTATCTCTGCATTTTTTTGAAAATTTTAGTAATAAACTAACTGAAGTAATAACAAATGAATTGGATTACAACGAAGATAAAAGAGAAATTATAGCCTACTCTATTGAAACCGCACTTCTTTTCATTCTAGGTTCGCTTTTAATAATACTTTTGGGATATACGCTTAATGCTTTATTGACGACTGTTTTTGCGGCTATTTTCGGTGGCTTATTAAGAAGAGTATCTGGAGGAGCACATTTTAATACTCCCATAAAATGTCTGGTCTTTGGTTCTGTTATTTATAGCTTTATTGGATTCTCAGCTAAAAAACTTGTTGGGTATAACTTGACTAATAAATATATTTTTATTTTTATTTTACTTATTTCTTTTTTTATAGTAGCTTTCTTAGCTCCCGTAGATAGTGAAGCAAAACCAATTCATTCTAGTAGCTTAAGAATTAAACTTAAGACTTCGTCAATAGTTTTAGTAATTGTTTTGTTCGTGCTTGTTTCTTTGACAAATAACAGATTACTAAGCGTTAGCGCAGTTTTAGGTGTCGCTTACCAAAGCATAACCTTGATGCCTATTTTTAACAGAAAGGAGGTGAATAGACTTTGAAGAGGTACTTCTTTGCCACAATCGCGTCAATATTGATGCTTCTAGCCAGTGCGTCCTCCGTTTTTGCGTGTGGGTATTGGACATATCAACCCAAAACCCCAAAAGCATTGCAAAGATAACCAGGAGGTCACCAGCCAGTCATGCAAACATATTTGGCTAAAACAATTTAAAAGCGGGGCCCCCCCTGCTTTTAAATTGTTTGCCAGAGAGTTTCATAATTTTTTTTGACATGAGGAAGTCAACTACCACCTAAGAGGTAGTTCTTATCCACAGTTTTCTTTACATTATACAGAGCCAGACTCGACAAACGATCATCAACTTTATGTAAAGCTAGTGGGGTGGCACATGTAACAGAAACTAAGATTTCCTCAAGCACCTAAAATGCTCGGCGTCAGCCAAATCTTCTTGATTTCTCTACTTAGGACAGTTGGAGGATAGCTAGATGGTTTCTAATATCAAAGATGTATTAAATAAACAATCTATTATTCAATTAACTTTACTCAAAGTCATACTTAGTATCTTCTTTTTTCTTATTATTTTCATATTTCTCTACGGACAAAATTTTTGGGAAAAACAGGGACTGATATTTAATTATAATTTATTATTAAGTGCTTCAAATGCACAGTCTGAAATACAATCTCGGATTCACTCTATAGAAGAAGTGAAAAAAGATAATAATCTAACAGTTAATCAAATAATTTCCAAGATGGATAACATTATACAGTCAGTGATTGATAAAAATAATGAAAATCTTGTTGGCTATTATGATATTGATTTGGATTTAATAGTTGAAAATCAAAATAAGACCGATATTTCGCTTGACGAAATTCGTTCTACGATAGGGTCGATAAACGAATTTAATGACTTATCAAAGAACAATAAGGTTATTAGGGTCAAAATACCAATCTATGATGAAGAAAGAATAGTAGGCTATGTTTTGGCCTATGCTAAGAATGCAGATTATGTATTCTTATCTTTCTATGACTTGAGTAAAATGCTAATATTGGTTTTAAGCTTATCATTCTTAATTATATTTTTAATCAGAAAGCATATTAAACAAATAAAAATTCATTTGGAAGAATTTTGTAAAATAATTATTAATGAGAATAGTGAGCAAGAATGGATTTCAATTAAATTGCCCGAACTAAGACCTATTTTCTATAAAATCAGTTGTTTCACAGATGGATTAAAGAAAATGAATTTAGAATTGGAATCATCGAAACGCCATATAAACAATATTATGGAAGGAATTTCAGATGGCTTTTATGCGATAGACCGCAAATGGCAGTTTACGTTCGCTAACAGCGAAATAGAAAAACTTATTTCGCTTGATAAGACTGAAATCTTGGGAAAATATCTCTGGGGGATATTCCCTCAAATAATCGGTTCTCTAACTTATAATAAACTGCAAGAAGCAATGGCTTTGTCTTTATATGAATCAATCCATTGGGAGGCAGAAGGCATCGTAATTTCTGACCGATACTATGAATATCATGCTTATCCATTTGAGGAAGGCTTGACAGTTTTATTTAGAGATATCACCATACTGAAACAACAACAGCTTGAGTTTGCTCGTTTAGAAAGACTTAATCTTATAGGTCAGTTAGCAGCGGGAATCAGTCATGAGATAAGGAATCCGCTCACTACGGTCAAGGGATTTCTGCAAATGTTTGGATCAAGATCGAAATACGAACAAGATAAAGAGTATATGGACTTGATGGTCTCTGAGATTGACCGGGCCAATGAAATAATCACAGATTTTCTATCCTTGTCAAAAGCTAACCTAGATAATATTAAATCTAAAAACATCAATGAGGTTATCAATAAGGTGTTCCCTATGCTTCAAGCAGACGCCTATAATAATAATAAGGAAGTTATTTTTGATCTCAACATATTGCCAAATATCATGATCAACGAAAATGAAATAAAACAACTTATTTTGAACTTAGTACGTAATGGGTTGGAGGCCACTCCGGAAAATGGGTGTGTTATTATTAGCACCTATTTAGAAGAAGATAAAGTCGTATTAGCCATCAAAGATCATGGGACGGGAATACCTCAAGAATTACAAGAGAAAATTGGCACCCCATTTTTCACCACAAAAGAATCAGGAACAGGTTTAGGACTAGCCATTTCTATAGGAATTGCTCAAAGGCATAAAGCAGTTTTTGAGTTTAAAACAGCGAGTAATGGGACAATCTTTTATACGATTTTCCCGACGTAGTCATACTTAATCCGAATTAACCATCAATTGGATTTTCAGGGCCGGAAAGATTTTTTTGATAAAATACCAAATCAAGCCATTTGCCAAACTTAAAGCCAGCCTTTCTTATTGTGCCGGAGTATTCAAAGCCCAATTTTTCATGCATTTTGAGACTACTTTCATTAAAGGCATCAATGCCGGCAACTAGTGTCATGAACTTTCGTTTATCAGCAATTTTAATTATTTCGTTGATTAGTTCAGTGCCAACTCCATGATGCCTATATTCATTATGTACATAGACTGAATGCTCTATCGTATATTTATAGGCTGGCCAAGCTCTAAAAGGGCCAAAGGTAGCAAATCCAACAACTGTATTGTCCTCTTCAAAAACGAGAACAGGAAATCCATCCTCGTTTTTTTTATGGAACCACAACCTTCTTTCCTCAAGGGTCTGAACATGATAGGTGTATATTGCCGTAGTATTTAATATAGCATCGTTATAGATATCCAGGATTTTGCTTAAATCATTTTCGGCTGCATGTCTAATCATTTTTTGTTCCCTCCTTGGATTAGTTTAACATCTTTGCTGAAGATACGATACTGAATTTCTGACTTGCAAACGGGTTGATTCCGTCAATCCGAAATTGCAGTCGCTTAGGTTATCGCTGTTGAAGGGGGGCAGGACTTTCAAATAATGGAAGACGTGTAGTCTCTTTACCGTTACTTACCAAAGTCAAACCTAACAAAAACACAAATTATTATTGTATAATGTCTTAAAGGACTTTTAGTCTTTTGTCTTTTTCATGTATGCTCCTCTTTTCCCTCCGAAACAGCACATTCGGAGGGGACTTTTTTGAAAAATCCAGTCCAATAATTTTCAGTAGCCAAGACCATTATTTAGTCTGGAAATTGTTAAAAGATCTCCACGGGGGATCTTTTAACAATTTAATCAGACCTGCAAGCCGCGTTGCGGCACTCCTGATGAATGAAATGAATTCTTATTTTAGGGCAGACCCCCATGCAGCGATTGTGGCACCATCGGAGAATAAAAATGGCATTTGTTGAGTAGAAAGTACAAGTTGGAGAGGGGCAATTCAGGAATTGCCCCTACAGCACCTATTGTCTGGCAGGTTTTTGTAATGTGGGGAATTTCTTAAAGAATTCTTAACATTGTCCTGGTAATATATTAACAACTTTCTTGTATTCTTATTTCAGAGAGTCTTACTAAATAGAAAAAAGACATGAAAAAGATGAAAAACCGTCCTTGCTGTGGGGCGGTTTTTCGCTGTTATGCATGTTTTTTTAGGCAGGGATAGCCTATACTATATTGCTTTCTTAAAAATTGACCAAGGTGTATCTATTTCTAGCCCATCTTCTAACATTTGTTGAACGGTTCCCGGTGAATAGAATCCTGCTTCTTCTGTCTTAAATAAGCATTCTTCCAGTGTCATTTCCTGCCAAGTGTCTTCGCCTTTAATTTGACTTAAAATCTTCATTAGTTCAATCCTCCATTGAATTATTTACATTCGCCTAGCTAATATTATAGCAGGAAAGACGTCTCAGAGGCAAAGCAATGTATAGTGTAACGACAAAGGTTCCTCCAGGAACAGTTAGTGACCGAGGGACTGTTCTGGAACGAAAATGCGCCCGGAGATTGCGCTGTAAATGCTCTCACCTCTCAACGACTGACCGATAGAGCAGCAGGAAGTACACTTTATGGTGTTAAAGTGGATGTTCGACAGGCCTATACAGGAATTTAGGCTGGTCATGTCGAAAGCCTAGATATAGTCTGTCGGATTTTCTTGTTGTGGTGAGGTGAGGTACTACGTGGCTTCGTGTGTAAGCGTTTTGCATTGTGCGGGATTTCGCTTTGACAGTCCTGCCTGGGAAGGGCCGGAGCGATGGGCTGCACAGCGTAATCAAGATTTGTGGCAGACATTTGAAGCTGTTCTCTCCCTTTGTCGGTCGGAAAAAGTTGAGCTTCTTTTACTGGCCGGAAACTTATTTGAACAAGAGTATGTGCGCAAGGAGACCGTCGAGCGGGTGGCAAAATCATTTGCCAAGTTGAATGGAACGGAGATATTTATAGCACCGGGAGAAAGGGATCCGCTTGTTACGACATCTGCTTATCGACTAGTCGTATGGCCAAGTAATGTGCATATATTCACAGGTTCCCTTAGCAGTGTGGAGATTTCCACCTTAAACGTGACGGTTTATGGCGCAGGCTGGATAGCCTATCGCCAAGATGAGCCATTTCATGATGGTTTTCAGACGACGAGAGACGGAACGCTTCAGCTGATGCTGCTTCATGCTGAGACCGATTCAGGGATGAATACCGAAGGGTTTATCTCTATCAGCCCTGAGCAGATTGCTTCAAGTGGTTTGAACTACCTAGCTCTGGGGCATCAGGAGACTTGGAGCGGGATTCGGCAAGCCAGAAAAACAATCTGGGCGGATTGTGGTTCGCCCGAAGCCAGAAGCTTTCGTGAGAGCGGTCCTCATGGTGTACTTTTGGGGGAGATTGAGCAAGAATGTGCCCGGTTCGAATTCCTAGAACTGGGACAGCGCCGTTATATAGAAAAGAATCTGGCCATCCAATCGGATCTGGAGGGCCTTGCTGCACAACTGTTGGCAGAGACGAGCCCAGAAGAACGGCAAAAGGATTTGTTTAGGATCAAGTTGTCTGGTCATGTGCGAGATGTAGAAGCGGCTATACCAGTCTTGCAGCAGCTTTTAGCAAATAAATTCCGCTTCGTCGAAGTTTTATCTTTTGAAGGGCAATTGACGCAATTGGGGCCGGATGTCATTCGGACTAAAGAACCAATGACTGGGGATCGGGATGGCTATCCTACTCTAACCCAGATATTTGTCGACAAAATACAAGCGCGCCTCGATTTGGCAGAGAACACTGAGGATTATGAACACTGGGAGTTGGTACAAAAAATCGGATTGGCCGCACTGGGGCAGGGACGGGAAGACGATGAGGATTGAACGAATTATAAGCACTAATCTAACAGAATGGGAAGATCTCGATTTGACATTTCCCGTAGGACCGGTGCTGTTTTTTTCTGAGGGGAAAAGTCGTCAAAGGACGCTTGGTGAGCTATTCATGGAACTATTTTATAATCAGAAGAATCCCCAAGCTTCCAAAAACCAAAGTCGCAAGGGATTGGTGGAGGTGTGGATGAGTGGGGAAGATACCGCTCGCTTACATATAAGTCGCCAATTCATCCAACAGGATGATGGACTGGAACGAGCCTCTACTTTGGAGATTGAGGATGAAACCGGACAGACGTTGTTTTTGCCGGAAATGATGACGTTAGGAGAATATTTATTTCGGGTAAAGCTGCGAGCTTTTCGTCAGGGTGGGGTCTTGGAATGGTTAGAAGATAAAGAACCGGATGATTTTTTCCGACGTGTCCGCAACCTGCGGCAAGGTGGGGAGGAAGGACTGTCCTTAACTAAAGTTCGGGCATCGATAGCGGGTGCGCAAAAGAGAGTGATCGAACAAACCGAGAGCATGGCGCTGGTGAAGGCTGACTATGATGCCCTACGGCATGAATGGGAGGAAGCGCATCGTCAGCAAGAACAAAATCGCTTGTGCCAGATTGAGCTAAAGAATCTGCAGGAAAAAGAGAAGATTTTAGCCGAGCGGATTGCTTGCGAAACAAAAATGCAGGAGCGCCTGGACGTGCTTCGGCAAAACTCGGACTACCGAGAGTTACGTTATCTTCAAGGTGAGCTAACCAATTTGGAAGAACGTCGCAAGGAATCAGAAGCTGATCTGACTGCGCTTACCCTTGAGTCGCAAGTGGATTGGGCAATGATTGAGGGCTTGCGTGAAGAATGCCTGGAGTGGGCAGGTTTCCAAGAACAGGTGGATCGTTTAGCTGCTGAAGTCCGGCTGAGGGTACAAGAAATCCGCGAGACGGAAGATTTCATACAAACCTCCGGATATCTGGGAGTGTCGGAAAACGAGGTTCAGCGTCTAAGCCGGGTGGAAGAGGAACGGAATGCGGCTCAGGAGGAGTTGGACCTGGAACTCGACAACTTAACCCGCGTGAAAAGGGAACTTGAAGAAACACAAACTATCTATACAGCAGAGCTTACAAAACTCCAGAATTTTGCGAACATGGCCGAAGTAACGGATGTCGCCGAAACCAAACTTGCGCAAAGAGAAAAATATTTGGCACTGTGGCAACGCTCCCCAATTAGTAGCTTCCTCGACCGAGTGTTGCGGGAACAGTTTGGTGTAAAAAGTATTGCTGAAAGGCTTTCTCTGCGTCTCGCTAAGTACTACCAAACCTATCATACTTCGAATTATCAGGAATTCACGAGTCAACTTAAAGAATTTCGTGAGCGGCGGCAACTGGTAGAACGATTGCAAATGGAATTGGAGCGACTGCAAGAAAAAGTGCGGTGGGAAGAAAAACTGCGCAGAATCGTGAATTCCCGCAATACAATCTTAAAACGGGCGTGCAGCACGGCTAAAGTAGCTAATTTTTCGGCATGGCTGAACGGCTGGGAGGATTACCGGCAAAAAAAACAGCAGTTGACCTTATGGAATGAGGAGCTGCAGCGTGAACTGAAAGAGCAGCAGTTGGGAAGAAATAAGGTGGCTGCGGCCGCGGAACGACTAAGGGAGAAGTTGGGGAATTGGGGGACCCTTGCCACAGACCGAGAGGAAATTCTGACTTTAGTTATGAAGGTTGCCAGGCAACTGCGGGTGAAGGATGAGGCGGAGAAAGAAGTCGCCTTGTTTTCGAAAAGGTATTACGATATGCTCGGTGAGCGGAATCTTGAGCATCTCGCTGAGATTTTGGAACCCTTAGCGGATTTAGAACGTGAAATACGTCTTAGTAACGAGAAGAGGCAAGAGGAATTAGCTGTCTGGCGTAAAGAACAGGCGGAAATCAGCCAGCAAATGGTGACTACGGAACAAAGTCTTCAGAACAGCCGGAAATTTCCGCCATTATCTATCCTGGAGAAGAAAATAGAGATCGCTAAACGGCAATGGTTGGCCTATGAAGGCTTACATGGGGCTCTAGATGACGCTCGGGCTTTGCTGGAAACTTCCTGGCAAGAATGGCAAACTAAATACGGCAAAGACCTGCGAGTTGAAAAACAGTGGATTCTTCGTCAGATGTCTTCTTCACCGACCAAGGGAACGACCGTCAAAGATGGGGCGGAAGGGAAGAAGGAGTACTTTGCTTATCGTATGGCCATAGCCCAGTTAGCCCTGCGCGATAACATCGAGGTTCCGTTGTTCTTTTCAGTAAAAAAAATGACGGAAGGAGAAAATTTCTGGGAAGAAGTTCTAGGGTATTTCCATAAACTTTCACTTTCCAGGCAGGTGATTCTTACCACCTCGGATGCTAAACTTTGGCAGAAACCGGCGGCTGACGGCTGGCAAAGGTTAAATCAATTAGGTGAGCAGTGTTGACCTAACAACAATTCGGTTCTCCTTGAAATATATCGGCCAGTGTCCCAACTGGCACTTTCACACAATTTGCTTGATTGAGAAACACGGAGATTCGGGTTGGATCAAACCCCTGAACCGATTGCTTGGTCAGCCCGGATCCGGGAATGTTTTTTCGTTTATTCGGTCAACCGACCAAGACTAGCTTGGACAAGTAAGCGCATACTTACCCAGTAATTTTGTTCTGAACGGGAAAAAGCGTTCAGGCTTTTTAAGCGGCAGTCCTGCTCAGAGAGCCACCAATCGCACCCCAGTTTGCCCCGTTCAAGGTGCTTGGTTATCTCAGTGATGATTTCTTTGCTCCAGTGTTTATGCTGGGTATAGGCAATGACTCGATCAGCTAAAGCTTGGTAAGCTGTATGTTGAAAGGTCTGGTTATCTTGATCATACTCCAAGTCCAAGATGGGAATCACCCCTGTTAGGTCGCGAGAGATTCCGGTCAGCAAGTCCTTTTCCTCGTTGGAGGAGCCGATATATAGGTAATACAGTTTGGCTGTGCGCTTGATCCCGGACTGGCGCAGGATCCGTCCCAGTCTCTGAATTCGTTGGCGGGTGCTGCCGGTGGAGGAGGCGATGATGCCGATGTCAGTGGAAGGAACATTCAAACCTTCATCTAAGGCGCGACAGCTTACGAGGATGCGAATTTGGGCGTCGTGATACTTGCGCAGGATTTCTTTGCGGTGTCCTTCGTCCATTTCGGAATGATAACGTCCCACCTGTCCGGGAAACAAGTGCTGCAGCTGTTCATAAATTGTATTGGCCATGACAATTCTTTCGGAAAAGACCAATATTTTTGAACTGCGCGGAAGCTGAGTCAAAAGATTATTGACACAGCTGATTCGAGATTCGGCCCTATAGACTAAATCCTTGCGTTTGGTGGATAGGATGAGTACCGAGCGGGCAAGAACTCCAATGAAGTCCTCCTCCGAACTTTGGGCCAATTGCTCAAGGCTGGCAAAATAACGCATTTTACTTAAGCCTTTCAGAAAAGGACAACGAGACATGAGGATTTCCCGGGCGTAAGTCAGTTGTTCACTTAAATCCAGGTATTGGCGCTCTTCGTCGAGTGTGAATTTCAGCTTTAAATTAAAGATCGCAAAGGAACTTATTATATTGGCATTTAAGGCCTCGACAAAGCTGTATTTGTAGATCTCCGGTCCCAAGGCCGGAAGTAGTGTTTCGTTAAAGGTTGCGGTTTCCGGGGTGGCGGATAAACCAAGAGCATAGTACTGTTGGGCGTGATCATGGGTTGGGATTTGGGTAATGAACTTGAAAATGCGCGAATTTTCCGGGCTGCAATAGTGATGGCATTCGTCTGCAATCAGCAGTATTGAGCTGCCCTGATGATAGTCATCCAGTAAATGTTGTGCTAACGTGGTGCGGGCTGAGTTCACTACATAAATCATGTACTTGCGAGAGGGTGGATCTTTGTGGATTCCGGAATATACCCCAATGTCGTCCCTGGGAACGGTCAGAAAATCTTGAAGACTTTTAACCCATTGATTTGCCAGAAAAACCTTAGGTACAATAATTTTTATTTTCAAGGCAGGGGCTTGTTCAGGCTGGATATATTCCAGCCTGGCAATGGCTCCTAAAGCCAGGATCGTTTTGCCTGCTCCGGTAACGACATTCACAACCCCTTTGCAGTGGTTGCGGAACCAGATATCCAAGCATTCTTTCTGCCAGGAAAATAATGATACTTTTACTCGATCATATATATTTGAAGCGGATTCACCGATCGCTGGGGAAGTTGGCTTTTGGAAAAAAGGCATGCTTTCTCTCCTCTATCGCTCTCCTGGTTTCCTAAACTATCTGTGAGATGTGTTCTGCTATTAGTATGACATTATTGGATTATGGAGGCAAGCAAGGGAGGAAAACTCTGTTTTGTGTCGAATTTTTTATAAAGAAAAGCAGTCATTACTACGATTTTAGATACAACTCTCTTGGAGTTAGAGCCACTCAACCTGGAAAATAGGATTCTTATTAGTATGTGGAGTCATTGGCTATAAGAATTGTAAAAAGGAGCAGAACTATGGCGGATTATGAAGACTTATATAAACAAATGTCGAGCATGGAAAGAGAGCTTAGAGATAAGATCAATAGTCAGCAAAAGCTATATAAGAGTTTGAGCAAGAATATGGAAAAGGGTGATCTGAAGAGCTGGACGAGGGACTTGGCAGCTATGCGCGCTTACCTGAAGGAACAGGAAACCTTGATGGAGAAGATGCAGAATCAAGTTGATGATTTTGGGATTCGAGATTATGTGGAAAATGGCGACTTTACGGAACAATTGCTGGCTTATTGCAATCGTCTGGAGGTGGATGTTAAAGGAGAGTATCCCACTTATGAGATGTTTCCGTTTCGAGTTAAAATCGACGCCGAGAATCTGGAATTAAATCTAGATCGGAAACATGTTCAATGCCTGCGTCCTTTAGCCTTTGTGCAAGATGTTAAGGCCAGTAGAGACAAACTATTGAAGGCTACCTTTGATCCCAAAAGCTTTATTAAAGAGCTTGCCGGAGCTTATGATTTAATGATGTTAAAGCAAAATCAAGGTAAAACAGTCACTTCGACGGAAGGGGATATTTATTTAAAAAATCTGTACACCGTTTTAACTCCTATGCGTCGTTTCCGTAAAGACTATGACTTGCAGAGCTTTGCTTTTGACTTGGCTCGCCTTTATGCTACAGATATACGGACCTGTGAAGATGGAAGAAAGTTTCAATTTGGCCCCAGTCGCAATATCAACAAGGCGATCCGCATTCTGGATCAGGAAGGCCGGGAGCAGTATTTAGCGACGATTCTTTTTTTTGGAACAGCAGCACCTGAGTTGGATTTTAGCTGATTAGATAAAAATGGGGGTTAGAACCTTGGAAAATGATCTTAAATCAGCCTTAGCCAGCCTAAGGAAGGGACAGGCTCCGGGTAATCGCGAGATTCTGAAGGAAATCTCGGTAGGCAGCGAGTTTATTATGGACTTTTGGAAGGAGAAATATCTGGCGAACTATCTGGCCGAGGGCGGCAGCAAGATAAAGTTCGTGACGGGTCGCAGCGGGAGTGGCAAGACTCATTTCCTGGAAATATTGGCTATGGAAGCAGAAAACATGGGTTATATCTCGGTCAGCCTTTCGGCCCGAGAACTCTGGATTCATGATTTTAAGGAGATCTATGTCGCGATATTGCGCCAAGTGAATCTCCCGGAACGCTTGCAGCTTTGCAGCCGCGAGATTATCCGGCAGTTGGGGTACGATCCTGGGATTATCCCGGAAAATATTAGCTTTGCGGATTACTTATCCAGCCAAGGATTGCTGGATCCGTTGACCAAGCGGGAGATAAGGCAGCAACTGGAACAGCTCTTTCTGGCCAACCCCCTGATTGACAATAATTTTGCCTTAGCCTGTGCTATGTTGACCGGCGGAATTTTGGGACATCCCACGCTGGAAGAAGCCAACTGCAAGTTGTTGATGTTATGGCTGGAAGGAAGTCAGGAAGCAAAATTGTCCTCCCTGCGTCGTTTGGGTTTGTCTCCGAGTAAAATTACCAAATATAATGCCAGGCATATGCTGCGTTCTCTTGTAGAGGTCTGCTGTTTGGCTGGATTCAAAGGCCTGGTAATCTCGATCGATAATCTGGAAGTCTTGGTTAACGCAGACAGTACTGAGCCTATTCGTTATTCTCGCTTGAAACGGGAAGACGCCTATGAAAGTATCCGTGAATTAATTGATGAAATAGATACCTTAAAACACACCATGTTTGTTTTTTCCTTTGATCGCAGTCTGATGGACGATGATGTCAGGGGTCTGAAGTCTTATCAGGCTTTGTGGATGCGCATCCAAAATGAAATCGAAGGTAAACGTTTTAACCGTTTTGCCGACATAGTGGATCTGGATCGTCTGATTGACGAGGTCTACACGCCTGAAAACATCTTAAAAATGTCCGCTCTTCTGGCTCAAGTCATCAACCGTTTTGATGCAGGGGCCACTCCGATAAGCTTAAATACGGCGGAAGAGCTCCACGCTCGGTCCCGGTTTGGCAGAGTTTCGTTGCCTAGAAAAGTAGCTCTCACTACTTTGCAGGAAGGAGCAGAATGATGGATTTTGAAGCGCAGAGAGTCATTGAAGCCTTGCGTTCGGGAGTATCCTCTCGGGCGGTAGGACATTACTTCTCTTCAGCCCGTCCGGAATTAATGGAGCAGATTTCCGGTAAGTTAGATCGGATTAGGGATACCGGAGAATCCAGCGGTATGGTTGTCTCAGGTAAGTATGGTGAGGGTAAAACCCATCTTTTGAATACGGTGTTTAACCTAGCCCATAGCAATAATATGGTGGTTAGCTTAGTCTCCTTAAGTAAGGAGACCCCGTTTGATAAACTTTATCTGGCTTATCAGAAGTTGGTGAGCAATACATTCCTGCCAGGGCGTCTGCAACCCGGCTTTCAACATGTCCTGCAAGATATAACCCTGAATAATCCCAGCGCTCAAGATTTGCTGTCCTTTACCGGCAAGCACTTAGAAACCGATAAGTTGTTTTTTGTTTGGCGATCTTTTCTACAGGTTGATGATCCGGATGAAAGATACCTACTGATGTCCGATCTGGAGGGCGACTTTATCAATAATGCCCTCTTGCGCCAGATCTACAAGCGAATTTTTTCCCAAACAGCTCGTTATTCCGTTCCCTTTAGTAAAACTCGTCACAGTATGGACTATTTCACATTCTTAAGTCGTCTTTTTAAATTATTGGGTTATAATGGCTGGGTTATCTTGTATGATGAAACTGAGCTGATAGGTCGTCTGGGCAAAAAATCCCGCCTCAATGCTTATAATAATATGGCCTCCTTCTTGTTTCCGGAAAAGTATTCGCGTCTTGAATCCACTTTCACTATGTTTGCCTTGGGGGCCTCCTATCAGGAGGATGTCATAGAGTCCAAGCATGAGTTTGAAAACCTTACCACGACCTATGTGGATCGAGCTCAACGGGAGCCGATCGAAAAGGTACTCAACGCAATTATTGCTGCCCCCCAGCTTCAACCACTGAACCGGGATGAAATCCTGGCTGTTCTTAAACAGGTCCAGGATTTTCACGGTCGAGCTTATGACTGGCAACCCAGGCTGGATATCGAAGAAGTGCTAAAAGCTACGGAAAACCGGGGCTACCTGTTAAGAACCAGAATCCGTGCTGCCGTAGAATTACTTGATCAGCTATGCCAGTACGGGCAAGCCGGGAATATTCAAATCAATGCTCTTGGGGAACCTCAATATCAAGAGGAGAGATTGCCCTCTCTGGAGGGCTGCATTATTGATGGAGACTAAAGTTAACAAAAGCCCCGCGCTGCCATGTGCCAGCAGGGGGCTTTTGCTTTACTGTCAATATACTATTAAGACTATGAATAATTCTCCGGATCGTTATGAACACCATACTGGACCTGGATTTCATTGACCCGAGGTATCCATTCCCGTAATCTATCTTTTACTTCCGTATCGCTTACCTGATCTACGAGCAATACCTGATTTTCACTTAACTGAATTGCAATCTTATACTGATTATGCTCGGTATCTGCGCTGACCAAAATTCCTTCATAGGGTTCTTTAGAGTACGGGATATTATTGAGAAAAGCAGCTTTGCTCATAACTTTACCTTTGACTCGGTCCATTTTAAATCAATCTCCTTTGCCTTATTATGCTGAAGATATATTTCCCCGATATCAGCTATTTATGTGCTTAAAAAGCTGCTTTTAAAAACTACTATTGGAGGGTCAGCTCATGAATTGACTCTACTGGGTGGCGGACCAAGGCAGTGGCCTCGGTTTTTCGTATACGCTTTTGGCATGATATAATGGACCAAAAGAGTAAGTGAAGTTTGTTATGGGAAGTTGAGGTGCAGGTCTTGACAATTCTAAAAGCTGAATTACTGGAGATTATCCGAAACGGTGAAGGTTCCGGAATAGAATTCAAACGTGATGATGTAAGGGCTGAGTCCTTAGCCAAAGAGATTGTGGCTTTGGCTAATTTTAAAGGCGGAAGAATTATCCTGGGTATTGATGATAACGGTGAAGTAGTCGGTATTAGCAAACCTAATTTGGAAGAATGGATAATGAATATCTGCGCTAACAACGTTCATCCACGAATTATCCCTTACTATGAGAAAATAGTCATAGGTGAGCATAAGGTAGCAGTTATAACGATTGATATGGGAATTTCCAAGCCCTATGTTGTAAGGCACAACAATAGAGAGGACATATATGTGCGTATTGGTTCTACCTCCAGGTTAGCTACTCGGGAAGAACAAGCGCGTTTGTTTCAATCAGGTGGTATACTCCATGTCGAAACACTTCCCGTTCCGCGCACTTCATTTGAATGTCTGGAAAAAAGGAGATTGGAAGATTATTTTGGCAGGATTCGGGGAATCAGAGAACTGCCGCGCTGGGATGAAGAATGGGTAGAACTGTTAACTAATATGGAATATATGGTTCGAACGGAGTATGAAGAAGAGGTATGTACGATTGTGGGACTTATCCTCTTTGGCCGAGAGCCGAAAAAGTATCTGCCACAAGCAGGTCTGGAATGGGTTGTATTTCCAGGTGCCGATAAAGATTATGATACAAGGGACAGGGCAACCCTTGACGGACCATTGGTTGCTCTCTGGAATAAGACAGGAGAACAGATCGAAGGCGGCCTGCTCGATTCCTTCATGAGCAAGGTTCGCCAGCATTGTTCGCGGGAGATATTGTCTAAGGATAACCTTACCCGTAAGATTCAATGGGACTTTGCCCCGGAGGCAGTTCGCGAAGGAGTTATCAATGCTTTTATTCATCGTGATTGGACCCGGCCGACAGATATCGAGGTTTGTTTGTATAACGATCGCTTGGAAATAGTCAGTGCCGGTCCACTACCGAATAATGTCACTGTTCAAAGAATGAAGTTGGGTTTGCGCGTTCCACGTAATCCCATTTTAGTTCAGACTCTGCGTGACTATGGATATGTTGAACATATGGGCATGGGTGTGCGCAATAAAATAATTAAAGGCATGATGGAACACAACGGTAAGGAGCCGCTATTTATTGCGGATGAAGATAGGCTCACGGTTAAATTATGGCGTTAAACCCCCATGCAGCATCGTACGAGCATGGGGTTGGGAAAATGGCACTTTTTGGAGTATCATTCTTGGTTAATTTTATTAGACACGGTCTTTGCCGAAACTGTAGATATGATGTTCGCGTATGCATAGAAAAACACCATAATTCAAAAGCTATAAGCTAAACAGATAGCCGAATCAAGTATCAAGTATAATGGAGGTGTTTTGCTGTGCGAGACTGGAAGGATCTGACTAAAGATGAGAAGGAGATCATTAGCACGATGCAGATGCAGGGTATCACCCCTGATGATCTACTCCAAAGGATGCGTAACTCTGGAAAAATGAATGAACAAGCTCTGGAGGGTTTAAAAAAGGCTTTGGAAGATGTTAAACCGTTTCTCGTCCACTAGAAATTATTTAAAACATAGCAAACAATAGCGTTTCAAAATGCCAATCTACCTGGAGCGGGTAGATTGGCATTTTTGTTCTGTTTCCACATTCTCGGATAAGAATATTATTATTGCGTCATGGAAGGAATTTACTAATAAAAGAAGAATCTTTTATCTTAAGAAGAGGGATCGCTTAAGATAAAAAGAGGAATAAGGATTAACCTTTTATCGAGGGTGATGGCTAGTGAGGACTAAGGAGGGATTATTTACTATGATTTGGCTCGATGTTGATAAACCAACTAAACTGTGTACCTTGCACACAGCTGGTAGTTGTGCTTACTGGCAAAAGAAAAGAGAAACACAATTAAAGGGCTTAGGAAAACTTAAGTATGAAGGCGGCTGGTTGAATTTTGTCAGTGCGGAACAGGCTATGCTTTATTTCCAAAGTAATTTTCCGGAGTACAAGTTTATTGATCATTGTTGAAAACGAAAGTATAATGGGCAAAGATGAGGTGAGGATAAAGAGTGGATAATGATAAATTCCAAGAATTAGTAATTAAACAATTTGGAGAAATTCAGAATCAGTTCGGAGAAATTCGAAACCAGTTCAGGGAAGTTCAGAATCAGTTCGGGGAAGTTCGGAACCAGTTCGGGGAAATTCGAGATCAGTTTGGGAGAGTATTTGAGAAATTAGATCAGCTGGAACAAATGTCAATGCAACATCATGGAGAACTTGAATTAGTAGCCAGACAAATAGAAAGCTTGCAAGATACGAAGGATATTTCGAAATCAAAGTTTTATTTAGTAAAAGCACCGGATTAAACAGTAAGGCTGCCACTCGGTGTTTTTTAGCGATTAATAAACAGTTTGCGAAATAGATATTTAGTGGTTCTAAGGGATAAGAATGCAATGCCCGTACCGCTCTTTCAGGAGAGTAGTGCGGGTATTATGTATTTTGCTTAAATAATTCTAAAATCAGGATAATTAATTTGATTTGTATCAAAATAAGCATAGAGAGAAAATATAAAGGAGATATAGCTGTGAAGGTGGATGTCATAGGAGTTCCAATTGATTTGGGTGCAAATAGAAGAGGGGTTGATATGGGACCAAGTGCCATTAGGTATGGTGGCTTGAAAAAAGCTATAACCAACCTTAATATCGCTTATGTGGATCTGGGCAACATAGATGTGCCGATACCTGAAAGCTATGAAGAGTTTGAAGATGAGCGTTATAAGCATATTGAAGAAATAGCCTCTGTTAACCAAACCTTAGCCGCCCTAGTAAGTAAAAGTCTCTTAGCCGGGAATTTGCCAATTATTCTCGGTGGTGATCATAGTATCGCAGCAGGGAGCATCTTGGGCACTCAGCGCGTCTTGGGAAATATCGGCGTGATTTGGATCGATGCACACGGTGACTTCAATACCAGAGAAACTACTTTGTCGGGCAATCTGCACGGAATGTCTCTGGCAGCGGCAGCAGGTTTTGGGGCCTTGGAAATGGTTAAATTTAAACCTGAAGAGGTTAACTACGTGAACCCGAAAAAAGTTGCCTTAGTAGGTGTAAGGGATATTGACGATGCGGAGGCAAAATTAATTAAAGAATCTGGGATTACAGTATTTACAATCGCCGATATTGATAAGTATGGGATCAAAGAGGTTATGGTTAGAGCATTAGAAATTGTAGGGACAGATACGGAAGGTTTTCACGTCAGTTTTGACATTGATGTCATGAATCCTAATGAAGCTCCGGGCGTTGGAACTCCTGTAAATGGAGGTCTAACCTATAGAGAGGCTCATCTAGCCGCAGAAATGATAGCCACAACTCAGAAATTGTGTTCTCTAGAAGTTGTTGAAGTTAACCCTATTTTCGATCATATGAATCAAACGGGGAAATTAGCGGTATCACTTATTTGTTCAATGATTGGCAAAAGAATTCTCGGTTCACTTTGAAGCTGGATCGTCGCTGCTGCTTAAATAATTTTTATAACCTCGATTGCGCCTCGGTCTTTTTATAACCTGAAATTACCCTCACAAAAATACCGACCAGCCAATAGGTTCCGTGGGGCAATTCATGAATTGCCCCTACAAATTGTGCTTATTGATGAAAGAAGTGACAACAACTTAGAGTCTTTTCTATCGGTTAGAAAATAGAATTTCATGATAGTTTGCGCCTTAAAAGGGCATGGGGGTTTTGTTGTCAAATAGTTTGGTGAAATTTTAGGGTAAATTTCTGTCCAAGTTGACTAAGAAATCCTGAATATTAGTTACAATAGACGTTGCTTCCAGCGACCCTCTATCTCTCAATTTATTGACCACAAATTCCGATACATCCACACCATAGATAAATACCGGCCTTATCTTGCCCTTGATCACTTGATAGGAAGGGGTCATATTACCTACGGCAATTGTATGAAGTTGGGTAGCCAAGCCCAAGACGGTTGTGGCTTTTCTGGTATATACTCTCATCATATCTTGAGCATCGTAGGCATTGGGAATTACTCCGGGCAAAGGGCCATCATCCCTGATTGACCCAACTAAGATCAAAGGAACTTTATTTTTTATGCAAGTATAGACCAGGCCATCCTGAATATGCTCCTGGGTCACAAATTCTTCTAGTGAGGTGTATTGGCGGGCCTTATTGATTACGTCAATATGATGATAGTGCCCTTTGGCAATTGGGACCTGGGTATAGACATCCTGACCAAGAGCAGTCTTAAATAATACACTTTCAAAATCGTGGGTGGCCAAGGCATTTCCGGCAAGAACTGCATGAACGTAGCCCTTCTCAATCAGAGAAATCATGGCTTTTTTAGAATCGTGATCAAATGTGACGGCAGGTCCTAAGACAAACACTATATAGCCGTTTTCTTTTTCAAAGGTTAGCAACTCATACAATCGGTCATAGTCTCGGGAGAAAGACGTTTCCCTTGATCTCCCCGTTCTAAAAGCAAATGTTTCCCCTGACGGTTGGTTAGCTCGAAAACCACTTGTATGCACATAGATGCCTTGAGTAGCATCCTCAGTTCTTCCTACGATAACCCTCTCGCCGACCAGCAATTTCCTGAACTCTTTTACTTCAAGGCTATCGTCATCTCTAACTATTACAACACAGTCCATTCGACTTTTATCCAACAGAATCCATTTGTCGTTGATTTTAAAGTATTCCGGGAAAATTGTTGTTGCATGAAAATTTTCCGGAGCGACACCATTCTTGGCAACCACTTCTGTTTGAACATTAGGACTAGATTGCAAAGCATCAGACTTAAAATCCGGCTCATTATATTCCGGCAAAATAGGTTCCATTCTTAATCCTCCCTCGATCTCTAATACCATATTTTAGATAGCCTGCCATATTGAACAATGATTAAGATTTGTATTTTTTGATAGAAATATACATCTTAGCAATAGCTGAGTATTAGGACGGTGATGCTTAGCTTAATTTAAGTAGTCGGTTGGAGGTTAATTTGAACAAATGCGAACAGGGAAAGTATTCTAATGGCAACACGTGGAGCCGGAAATGATTAAGCATTCTCCCAATAAAAAACAAAGGAACCGCAATAGCGGTTCCGTAAGGTCTTTAACCCTTAATTAAGTTCAGCAAATGGTCTATCCTAAAAGAAGATCTGTGGCAGGTCGACAGGTGTGTACATTAGATCAATGGTTGTTGAGTCGCTTTAAAAGTTCAGCCATATTTTTGCCAAGTGTTTGGAAAGTCTGGATGCCTTCTGCATCTTTTTGGACATCACCTGGATCACGAGACAAAGTCATATTCCAATAACTAGAGGTGCAAATGATCATTTCGGCTATACCGAAGAAAAAGTTGATCGCAGAGTATGTAAAGGTTGATCCGGCTCTTCGGACGGAAACCACCGAAGTTCCGACTTTGCCCTTCAACAGTGCACCTCCGTTGGCTTTGTTAACAAAACCGCAACGATCGATAAGGGCTTTTACTTCCGTACTTACATTACTGAAGTAGGTGGGTGAACCGATAATGATTCCATCGGCTTCTTCTATTTTTTGAATAAAAGAATTCATCTCATCGTCTTTCCGAGAGCAGCGATTGTCTTTGTTCTCCCAACATTTTCCGCAGGACAGGCATCCAAATACTTTACTCCCACCTAACTGGACGATTTCCGTTTCGATTCCTTCTTTTTCCAATTCGGCTGTGACAAGTTTGAGACTTTGGGCAGTATTGCCATTAACCCTCGGACTTCCATTAAATGCTACAACTTTCATAACGGATCACTCCTTAATTTCTTAAGATATTGCCTAATATAATATTATATAATATAATACTATTAAACAAGTACGTACCTTATGGTACTATGGTATATAATATATACTTAGAACCGAAAGAGGTTATTGAGTGCCGATTTAGTAAAGTGGCGCTGGGAACCGGCATTTCGAAGGAGGTAAACGTCAGTTCGATTTATTTTATTAGGTAGTAATTTCTAAGGAGTGTAATGAATGATCAAGTTTAAAGATAACGAATACCAATGTTCGATGGAACTGACTTTGGCCCTAATCGGTGGAAAGTGGAAAGCACTTATACTCTGGCACCTGGGTGACAAAACTTTAAGATACAGTGAACTGAGAAAAGCGCTTCCCAAGGTTACACCGAAAATGATGACCCAACAGCTTAGAGAGATGGAAGACAGCGGCTTAGTAATCAGATTCATTTATACACAAATACCGCCGAAAGTCGAGTATTCTCTGACTCAAGCCGGTAAGAGTCTTCTGCCAATTTTAGATATCATGTGTAAATGGGGACAGAACTATGCTGAAGAATATGAACAAATCGAGCAGAACGAGACCTAAGGAAAAAAGCGGGGAATGATAAGGCAGCCACCATGATGAACGCGGACATTGAAAAATTTTTTTGAAATTACCATAGAGGGTTGTAGTGAAGCATTTGTTTTTTTGCGCCCTCTTTTGGCGATTGTTACTTCAGAACTCGAGTGATTGTTGCGCTTTAAACGAGTAATAAGAATTTAGAGCCATACGATGGATACTATAAAATTTTGCGAGATTCCTCCCAAGTCATTCATTATCATTATGGTATCTTCACAAGATCTTGATAATATTTTCACAGATAAAAATTATTTTGTTGATACCATACCAATAGAGGAAAATTGAGGGAATTCAATTGGCTAACTGATTTTAGAACTGTAGTGTACTTGACAAGGGGATCTTTTAGACTAACGAGGTATGAATAGGACATCCGAATAAAAATAGTTTTGAAAGGTGGAAAAGAAGTTGAAGATTAAAACAAAGCTGCTGGGTGCCATTTTAGTAGTCATAATTATTTTTGTTGTCGGAAACATCTCCACACTTATCCAAATCAATAAGATGCAAGCTGATGTAAATAATATTGATCAGAGTCAGTTGCCGAGTATGATCGATATAGAGATCTTAAACAATGACATTTCCGATGTTCAAAGATTATTGGAAGCTTACGTTTTGGAAACAGATGATAAAAAAGACGATTTGAACAAACAACTAAACACTATGCTTGATGAGATAACTAAATCCGGCAAACACTATGAAAGCATTATCACTACCTCAGAGGAACGCCAATTATATGGTAAGTTTACTACAAGTTGGGATACATTTAAGAGCCAAATACCTGCCATTTTGGCAGACGGAAAAGCGAATAATTACGTTGCAGCTAACCAAAAAATCCGGGATGCCTACATACCCTGGAATGATGCCAATGATACTTTGGATAAGCTTACTGCTTTAAACCAGAAGTATGCCCAACAAGCAGACCAAAACAGTATTGCCGATGTTGGGATGGCAATCAGATTGAATATAATCTTGTCTTTGCTGGCGATTATAATAGGTTTGGCGATTGCCTTCTTTTTGTCGAACAATATGGTTCGGTCTTTAACCATGTTGAGTGGAGCGGCTACAAAGATTTCGGAAGATAACCTTACTGAGGAAATATTAGCGACTTCAAAAGACGAATTAGGCGAATTAGCTAAGGTCTTCAATAGAATGCGTCTAAACCTGTCTAAGATTGTCAAGGAGGTTATTGATACAGCCAATAGTTTAGGCGCAAGCAGCCAGGAACTGTTGGCCGCGGCAGAGGAGGCGACAGCCAGCAGTGAACAAGTTTCTAACACCTTAGCTCAACTTGCGACGGGCGCAACAGACCAAGCAGTATCCGTGAAGGAAACCGGAGCAATCATTGAACGCTTGTCGATAAGTGCCCAGCATGTCGCAGAGAATGCCGAGATTGTCAGTCAAAGCAGTGAAAAGGCGGCACGGGCAGCTGAGTTGGGGTCTCTTCAGGCAGAGAATGCTGTGCAACAAATTGAGAAAATCCGAGAAGTTTCTGCCCAAACTGCCGAAGCCGTTTTTCAGTTAGGAAATCAATCCCAACAGATCGGACATATCGTTGAAGTGATAAAAGGGATTGCCGATCAAACCAATTTACTGGCCTTAAATGCCGCGATTGAGGCCGCACGGGCGGGTGAACAGGGGAAAGGCTTCGCTGTGGTCGCTGAAGAAGTTCGAAAGCTGGCGGAACAATCCTCGATCTCGGCAACTCAGATTGCAACCTTAATCAGTAATATTCAACGGGAGACGGAACTGGTCATTGGAGTTATAGAGAACGGCAAGGGAGAAGTGACCGCAGGCGTAGAGGCTGTTAATCTGGCTGAAAATTCGTTCAAAACGATTGTCGAAGAGGTTAACACAGTCGTTGAGCAGATTCAGAAGGTTACGGCTGCTACTCAGGAGATGTCCGGCGGGACTACTCAGGCAGTTAATTCAGTGGAGAGTATTGGCGTAATAGCTGAACAAACTGCCGCCAGCACACAGGAGGTTTCAGCGGCGTCGGAGCAACAAGCGGCGACAATGGTATCAGTGAGTCAAACAGCAGAAGCTTTGGCTAAGCTTGAGAATAATTTGGGTTTTCTGGTAAGTAAATTTAAAGTCTAGTGAAGGTCAGAAGGAAATCCCGATCGGTACCGTAGGGGCAATTCATGTTGCGCCAGGAACTTATACTTTCTGCCTTGAAATAAGAATTCATTTCATTCATCAGTGGTGCCGCACAGCGGCATGGTAGTCTGATACGTTAAAAAAACAGGTCCTTTCTTTAATTGAAAAAGAAGGATCTGTTTTTTATCTTATTACTAAACCCCCATGCCTCGTTGGGCACAAATCATCATGAATATTGCCAATTGCACGGTTCCATTGCTGAATGGAATGACTGCTCTATGCCAAACTTGATTTAAACCAGATTCCTTTTGATTTTGAAAGAACGGACCTTGAAGAATATCTTAAACTCTGTTTACTGGAGAGCGAACCGGAATTAGAAAGCAGCCAGATCAAGGTCTCGCTGCATAGTGAGTTGTCTGGCAAACAACAACCGGTCTTGTTAGATCAAAAGAGAATGAAACATCGCTTTAGTCAAGGTCCCAAGCAGCGGGACACGTTGATGATCCGGGGACTTAAAATAGAAAAAGACTCTCATCGAGTCTTTGTGCTCGGTCAGGAAGTAAATCTGGCGCAGAAAGAATTTGGCCTACTCTTATACCTGGCGCAAAATCCTAACCGAGTGTTTGGGCGTGAAGAATTATTTGAGCGAGTCTGGGGGTTAGACGCTTTAGGAGACTCAGCAACTGTGACGGTACATATTGCGAGAGTGCGCGAGAAAATTGAGATTAATCCATCGAACCCCCAGTATGTAGAAAAGAACTAAACGAAAGAAACATAATGGTTTAACAATTTATATGCAAAGAGGTGCATAGACAAGAACTGATATTTCTACATTGTAAAGGAATTTGCCTTTTTTCGTCGAAGAATATAATTTTGGATAGTAATTGAGTAATAATTCAGGGGATGATTTATAGGGTTATTTTAGGAGGATAATCATGGTAATATTTTTTATACTAATTTTTTCAGCTTCTATAACAGCTTTAATTACAGGTCATGAAACCATAGGCATGTTTAGTGTAATTCTTGGTATAGCAATTTTAGGAATTAATTTTCTAAAAAAATATTTATATGCAAATAGAAAATGCTCTATTTGTGGGGAACGTGGGAGTTTATACACGATATTAGGTAATGTATACTACCAACCTATAATCAATGGTCCACAAGAAATTATAGATGTTAAATCCATAACTTGTTGTACAAAATGCGAAGATATCGAAAAAGAAAAGCAGCAAATACATTACGAAAGTTTGAGAGTGCGAGCAGAAGCAGAAAGAGAAAAGGAAGAGACCTTAGAAACTTTAAGCTCGAAAACCTGTCCGCATTGTGGTAAATATAATGTTAATTGGGATGAAATGAAGAGAATTTATCAAATTGAAACAATAAATGGAGCTTTATACCAAAAGTATATATACAAAAGAAAATGTAAATATTGTTCACATAACGATGACAAAATTTCGGATTGGATTTAAGATTTAATTGTAATAAATGGAGTCAAAGACCTCCAAACTCGGGGGTCTTTTCTCATTCTTATTGAACTGACTCTACACCCTACAATCACAACATAAGCACTCGGATTGCCTTCTAAAGCATTTAATTAACCCTGCTTATATTTCTAAACAGGGTGTTTTTTTTCGCTCGTTAATTATCGACCAAACCGATAACAAATATTAATCCTTCCGGCCTCGTCCCGGCATATTTACACATTGTAAATAATTTTACATGGTAATAATCCAACCTCATCTTAAATTATTTGCCTCTTTCAAATGCCTATCATACTTCTTCCTCTTAAGAGCAGCATCCACTATCAACCATGCCAGACTCACAAAAAACAAGTATGATCCCAATGACTTCAAAGGGGTTAAACATACCCCAAAACTAACAGCAATTGAAATTTTTGCATAATTACTATATCCTCCGGTAAATTCCTTCCAACCTTTATTATATGCCTTTTTAGCCCTTGTGCGTTCAAGTGATTGTTCACGTATTACTCTTTTTTCCTCAAGTGACATTGGCTTAGTTTTTTGTGCAGTTGGATATTTCTTCTTACCAAAGTTGTAACTCATTCCTGTTCCAGGAATACCTAATGTAAGCCCTCGTTTAGAGTTATAGGTTATGCCTTTGAAAATCTTCAAACTAGCTGAACTAGGGCCACTTTTTCCAATATTTAATTTCAAACCTTTAGGGCCTACCGATTTCCTGAATCTGAACCCCATTAGATCACACACCTTTTTAAAGAATTAATACCCTTTCCACAAAATAGAGGATAATCCTTTTTTACGACATTATTAATGGTTTTACGATATTTTAAAAATGAGTCATAGTCCTGGCTATGAGATCAAACCAGAGCGACAGAAAGGCACTTCTGAGCGGTTATTTTACCTCGAATATTAAATAGTGAAAGAAAATGAAAGAAAGATTTTAACTAAAAAACTTCCTAAAAGTTAAGTCATATCATCATACTAAGATGAAGTTATTTTAATTACTTTTATTGTTTCGACAAATTATTATTTTAACTTATGATATAATACTCTTGTGTAAATAAAATACACGGGAGGTTAAATTGTGAAAAAACTTAAATTTAAAAAAATCCTATCAACTCTAACTGTCTCATCAACAATTTTATTCACAATGGCAACACCAACTTTAGCAGCAACAGGGGATTTGTATGATACAACAACAATGATTCATTATCCTATACAAAATCTAAGTCAAACCGATAAATCAAATATAGTATCAGCATATGCTAAAGGTGATAATTTTGTAAAAGAACAATCAAATGGAAAATTCTTAGATTATAATTCTGCTTATGCAGAATTTGCTGCAAAAATAGCTTCAGGTTCTTCTGTTTCAGATGCTATTTTAGCGGTTGCTTCAGACACATCACTTCAAACAACGATTGATACTAGCAAATTTACAGATGGAACAAATCCATTCTTAGTTGCTCCGAAATCTAATATTATTGATATCGAAGGAACATTAGACTTAACTAAAGCTACAGTGGTGAAAGCTACGGGTACTGAAGGTACTGTTACAGGTGTAGTGAGTAATACTGATGGAACTTTTACAATTAGTACGTCTACCTTTGCTACAGAAAATGTCAGAGTGCAAGCTTATAATGCAAATGGAAATGCTGTTGGCAGTCCTGTAATTGTAGTGGTAATGTAAAGGATTAAAAGATTGATAAGTGTGAATGTTTTTGACCTCTCACAATCAATGGTTGTAAGAGGTCTTTTATTATATTATATAAGGTTCTTATATGACGACAGTTTTGCATACATAATGTTACTGACGCCGTTTAACATCCGAAGGTTGACACCGTAAGGTGTCCGACGATAGACAGATAAACTGTCCAAAAATGTAAATGAATATCCGTCCATCAGTCAGTCCGTCCGTCGTTACCGGAACGGTTAAAAAGGATGTGCAATTATGGCATCAGCCAGTTACGAGTATATTTTCAAACCGAGAGAGAACCTACTTTAAATTGATGTAGGTTATCTCTCTCGATTTATCTGTCAGAAAGGACTACTTATGTTTTGCTGGTAGAGAGATTAAATCAAAAAATATTCTTGTCCCTTCAGCTGAATAATATGCTCTGCGAGAGCCACCGATACGCTCAAGTTGAGCCAGCGTCTCGCTAAAACTGAGCCACCTTCACGCAAGGTGAGCCACTCGACCATATTTAGTGGTAGATTGGATTTATGCACTACTTTAGTGGTGTAAATAAATCCAAGGAGGTCATAGCAATGACCAATTACCGCGAAATCCTTCGGCTAAATAGCCAAGGAATCAGTCAGCGTAGTATCTCAGCAAGTTGCGAATGCTCGCGAAACACAGTATCAAACACCATAAAGCGAGCAGACGAACAGGGGATTTCGTGGCCACTACCAAAAGGTATGTCTGACGGTGATTTAATCGACTGCCTTTTCCCAGAGCGTCGAGTTCCAACTTCCAGAAGGCTTCCTGACTATGACTACATCCATAAAGAAATGGCGAAAAACGGTGTTACTTTAAGCCTTGTTTGGAATGAGTACTGTGAAACATGTCGACTTAGTCATGAAGTGCCCTTCATGTACACGCAGTTCTGCAAATACTACCGTGAGTATGCTAACGTTACAAAAGCTACCATGCACATCGACCGCAAGCCTGGAGAACTACTAGAAGTCGACTGGGCAGGCAAGACCGCTACTATTATCGACCGTAACACAGGCGAAGCTATTGATGCTTACGTTTTTGTAGCCGCATTATCTTCTAGTCAATATGCTTATGTTGAAGCCTTTTTATCAATGAACCAGGAAAGCTGGATTGCTGCACATGTCAATGCCTATCAGTTCTTCGGAGGCGTTACCAGAATTCTAGTTCCAGATAATCTTAAGACAGGTGTAGAAAAAGTGTCATGGTACACACCAATCATCAATAAGACCTATCACGACATGGCCGAACACTATGGGACCGCTGTAATTCCTGCTCGTGTTAGAAGACCAAAAGATAAAGCCACGGTTGAAGGCACTGTCGGGATCATATCGACCTGGATCATCGCGGCGTTACGCCGTCAAAAGTTCTTCTCGCGAAGAGAGCTTAATGAGGCTATAAAGCCGAAACTGAAGGACTTCAACAGCAAACCGTTTCAGAAGAAACCGGGAAGTCGGCTAAGTGTCTTTCTGGAAGAAGAGCAACTTGCGCTACTACCACTGCCCCAGGCTCCATACGAGCTTGCTACTTGGAAGATCGCAACCGTCCAGTTTAACTATCATATCTCCGTAGGAAAAATGTTTTACAGCTGTCCCTATGAATACATCAAACATAAAGTCGATGTTCGTATCACTAGGAATGTTATCGAAGTCTTCTTTAATAACCACCGGGTCTGTTCACATCCAAAGCTACATGGCCGAGAAGGCCAGTACAGCACAGTTGTTGAACATATGCCAGAAGACCATAAGCAGTATGCAGCTTGGAACTCAGAACGGTTTATTTCCTGGGCGAAAAGTGTTGGTCTTAATACATCCATAGCGGTTCAAGCAATTCTTGCATCGCACAAAGTGGAACAACAAGGCTACCGATCATGCATGGCTCTACTCAAGCTTGCTGACAAATACGCCGTAAACCGTCTTGAAGCTGCCTGTGAAAAAGCGTTATCCTATACGCCTAATCCTAGCTATAAAAGCATCCAGACGATTCTAAAAACGGGTCATGATAAAGTCGTCAAAGAAGAAACTGTTCCTAATAATACGTCTGAAAACTTCGGATTTACAAGGGGTGCAGACTATTATGGGAGGAACTCATAATGGTGAACGAAACGACAGTAACTAAATTGAATGAGCTCAGACTACCTTCCATGGCTGACTCCTATCAAAGCAGTTAGACGATCCATCCTTCAAGGACCTATCCTTTGAAGACCGTTTTGGCCTTATGGTAGATACCGAATGGGCTAGAAGAAAAAACAATAAATTAGCCCGCCTTATTCGAAAATCAGAACTCTATTTTAGCGATGCTTGCATCGAGAATATAGAATACCATGCTGACAGAAAGCTTGATAGAGCTCAGATTACACGTCTATCAACGTGCAATTATGTTCAGGAAAACCACAACCTTATTATTCTTGGCGCATCGGGCGCAGGAAAAAGTTACATGAGTTGCGCTTTTGGAATTGCAGCTTGTCGTAACTTTTACACAGTCAAATACATCCGACTTCCTGACCTACTCAATGAATTTGCAGTCGCAAGAGGCGAAGGCATCTTCCAGAAGGTCATGAAGCAGTACAAACGAGTAAGCCTGTTAATTCTGGATGAGTGGCTGCTTATACCCTTAAATAATGGCGAAGCTCGCGACCTCCTAGAGATCGTTGAAGCTAGACATCAAAAGACCTCAACCATCTTTTGTTCACAATTCGCGCCAGCAGGCTGGCACGGAAAGATCGGTGAAGGCACTTTGGCTGACGCAATCCTTGATCGAATCGTGCATGATTCATATACCATCTTCATTGATGGAGAGGACTCCATGCGTAAACGCAAGGGGATTCAAGAATAACTCATTGAAATAATCCTTGGGCCCCCTGTGCTGCTTGAATCTCACAGTTGGTGGTTCACCCAGCAACAGGGTGGCTCATTCTGAGCGAGACAGTGGCTCAGTACTGAGCGTATTGGTGGCTCTGCCATAACGAAATATTCACTTCAGCTTCATATTTTACAACCATCGTGGCGACAGCAAGACTAATAAGAGCATTTTGTGTCATTCCAAACGCTGTAGCCATTTTATCAAGGCCTTTTTTTACCGTGTCAGGTAGTTCAATAGACTGTCTGGGCAACTTTTAGCCTCCTCATTTTGGTGCCTGGGATGCAAATTTATACATCAGTGCAACACCAACCTACATCAGTTTCCATCGTAGTAATAGTGAACGATTGGAATATTTGAAAGAATTATCAGCCTGTACCAAGTTTGTGAAAAATTCGGATTTAGTAGTTGATTTAAGAGAAATTAGTAATCAAATTAATGATAAATATAAAGAAATCGCAGAATATGAATTTAAGATTGAAAAATACAAAGCCAAAAAATCAAAAGAGAAGGAAATCAAGAAACAGGAAAAAATACTTGAAGAGTTGACCGAAAAATATGAAGCAGTTTTCAGACAGTATA
>Ga0326727_10006964_pt1 | contig 30420 bp, 23 predicted proteins | sample MB2enrmetagenome_FD_207643 | JGI IMG/M metagenome (GOLD analysis project Ga0326727, IMG submission 207643) | Lab enriched peat soil microbial communities from McLean, Ithaca, NY, United States - MB29MY | ecosystem: Environmental > Terrestrial > Soil > Wetlands > Peat | place: USA: New York... | reverse complement strand
GCGGGAGGGCTGAGAGGTGAATCCACCACCCTATTTTACATTGGCCTCTCCGCCAAGCTCCAAGCACAATCGAAAACCGTCCCCCGCTCCCCCTTGTGCAAATGCACCCCGCTTGACGCTTACGGTGTACCGGCACGTTCAAGTCATCTCCGGCGCCACCATCCTCGGTGATGGATCCGTGGCGTTGATTCTGGATCCCCATCGGCTGGCCCAAGAGGCCATCCGCGCCATGGCGGCGTGACGCCGCGCGGAGTGGTGTGGTCCACGCATTGGCCCAGAAGTTTTGAGGAAGGTTGCGGATTGAGTGCACTGGCTGAGATTTCTCGGAGGCCCAATTGCTCGCTCGGCGTGCCTGAAAACGCCGTTGAGCCACGATCGAATAAGCACGGAATGAATTCAATCTGAAAGGAGAAGGAATTATGGCGACGAAGGTTCTGACTGAAAACCGAAAGTTCCAGAGCGCTGATGCGGGCAACGGTGAAAGGGGACGAGCTGCGCACGGCCGCATCGGCAGCTCGCAGAAAGCGCAAGACACCGACTTGCTGCTGGTGTCTCAGGAAATTATGCGCCTGGTGGATGCGTCAAAAGAAGGCCGTCTTACCGAGCGCGGCAGGGTTGACCAGTTCGACGGCGTCTATCGCGAAATCGTACAAGGCATCAACGAAATGCTGGATGCCATCCTGCTTCCCATCGGCGAAGGCAACCGCGTGCTGGGGCAAATCTCCAGCGGCAAGATCGACGAACTGATTGCCCAGACTTACCGGGGCGATCACGAAAAGATGAAGCAAGCGGTGAATAACGTTGCGGTGGTGCTGCAAGGGCTGCAAAAGGAATTGGCCCGTCTGATCGAGGCCTCGAAGGACGGGCAGCTCAGCGAGCGCGGCAAGCCGGAGCAGTTCCAGGGAGCGTTCGCGGAGATTGTGCGGGGCGTCAACACTATGCTGGATGCCATCCTGATACCCATCGGGGAAGGCAACCGCGTATTGGCGCATATCTCCAGCGGCAAGATCGACGAACTGATTGCCCAGACTTACCGGGGCGATCACGAAAAGATGAAGCAGGCGGTGAATAACGTTGCGGTGGTGCTGCAAGGGCTGCAGAAGGAATTGGTGCGTCTGATCGAGGCCTCGAAGGACGGGCAGCTCAGCGAGCGCGGCAAGCCGGAGCAGTTCCAGGGAGCGTTCGCGGAGATTGTGCGGGGCGTCAACACTATGCTGGATGCCATTCTGCTTCCCATTGGCGAAGGCAACCGCATACTGGCGCAAATCTCCAGCGGCAAGATCGACGAACTGATTGCCCAGACTTACCGGGGCGATCACGAAAAGATGAAGCAGGCAGTGAATAACGTTGCGGTGGTGCTGCAAGGGCTGCAAAAGGAGTTGGTACGCCTCACCGACGCTTCCAAAGAGGGGCGGCTCTCCGAGCGGGGAAAGTCCGAGCTATTTCAAGGCGCCTTCGCGACCATCGTGCGCGGCGTCAACGGAATTCTGGATGCCGTCATCACTCCACTCAATGTGGCGGCTCAGTATGTGGACCGGATCAGCAAGGGCGACGTACCGCCGCAGATCACCGACACCTACCACGGCGACTTCAACAACATCAAGAACAATCTGAACACGCTGGTCGTGGCGATGAACGACGTGACCAAGGCGGCGGAGGAGATTGCGAATGGCAATCTGACCGTAAACATCAAGGAGCGGTCGGGGGAGGATAAGCTGATGCAGGCGTTCAGTTCCATGGTGGCGGGTCTGACGCGCACGGTCTCAGACGTTCGCACCATCGCCGGCGAGGTTGCGTCGGCCAGCCAGGCCATCAGCACGGCTTCGGTGCAAGTGTCGAACGGAGCCAGCGCGCAGGCGGCCTCGGCGGAGGAAGCTTCCTCCTCCATGGAGCAAATGGTCTCCAACATCAAGCAGAACGCGGATAACGCCCAGCAGACCGATAAGATCGCTAACAAGTCGGCGAAGGACGCGCAGGAAAGCGGCAAGTCGGTTGCGGAAGCGGTGGCGGCCATGAAAGAGATTGCCAGTAAGATCTCGATCATTGAGGAAATCGCCCGGCAGACGAACCTGCTGGCGCTGAACGCCGCCATTGAAGCGGCACGCGCCGGAGAACACGGCAAGGGATTTGCAGTGGTGGCGGCGGAAGTGCGCAAGCTCGCCGAGCGCAGTCAGAAGGCGGCGGGCGAGATCAACCAACTCTCGGGCACGACGGTGAAGGTCTCGGAGAAGGCCGGGGAGATGCTCGAGAAACTGGTGCCGGATATTCAGAAGACGGCGGAACTGGTGCAGGAAATCAGCGCCGCCAGCAAGGAGCAGGATACCGGCGCCGAGCAGATTAACAAGGCGCTTCAGCAGCTTGAAAAGGTCATTCAACAAAACGCCTCAGCGTCGGAGGAGATGGCTTCGACCACCGAGGAGTTGACCGGCCAGTCCGACCAGCTCGTCAGCGCCCTGGGATTCTTCCACATCGGCGACGAGAGGCAGGCTGGGGCGGCGCGACACGCCGGCCCCAAGTCCGCCAAGCGGGCCGAAGCCGCGCCGGCTAAGCCTTCGAAGCCCAATGGCCAAGGCGCATTGAAAGCCGCCGCCAAGGCCGGAGTGAATGTCGCTCTCAGTGAAAAGGGCGATGACCTTGACAAGGAATTCGAGCGTTACTGACGGGATTGGGCGTGGACTGCGCCCGGTCCGCGCCCGCCGACAGAATGCGAAAGGAGTTGAATATGAGCGTGAGCGAAATAACTGAGACACGGCAGTATCTGACCTTCAAGCTGGGCAACGAGGTTTTCGCCACCGACGTCGCGAAGGTGAGGGAGGTTCTGGATTTCACGACCATCACGGCCATCCCCAGGACGCCCGAATTCATGAGCGGAGTCATCAACTTGCGGGGCAGCGTGGTTCCCGTGGTGGATTTCCGCCTCTGTTTCGGAATGTCGAAGACCGAGCGGACCCGGAATACGTGCATCGTCGTCGTGGAAGTGGTGCTGGACAACGAATCAACCGTGATCGGCGCGCTAGCCGATTCCGTCGAGGAGGTGATCGATCTCGAACCGGACCAGATTCAACCGGCGCCCAGGATCGGGACCCAGATTCGCACCGATTTCATCAAGGGGATGGGAAAGCGAGACACTCAGTTCATCATGATCTTGGATATCGATCGGGTCTTCTCGACCGAGGAGTTGGCGGCGGTGCGGGCGCCGGACAGCGGCAAAGTGCTTGCTGAGGCAGCCGCTTGATGGAGGGGGCTGAGATCAGGCCGCCCTGTCCCTTGCATGTGTCATCGTGAGGCAACGATCTCGAACGCGGACTTTGGCCGGCTTCGCCGCTTGATCTACGAAGAGTCGGGCATCAACCTGAATTCCGATAAGAAAACGATGCTCGAGCTTCGCATCAAGCGGCGAATTCGGACCCTCAATTTGAATTCGTGCGCGGAGTATTGTGAGTATCTGTTCGGGAGCCGTGGGCAAAAAGAGGAGGTCGTACACCTAATTGACGTAGTCACTACCAATAAGACCGATTTCTTTCGCGAGCCGGCGCACTTCGAGCTTTTGGTGCAACGAGTTATTCCGGATGTCTCTACGGGGAGCCAGAGTGGCGGGGAACTGTTGGTCTGGAGCGCCGCCTGCTCGACCGGGGAGGAGCCGTACACACTGGCAATGGTTCTCAGTGAGTACACGCTAGCGCATCCCGGGTTCCGCTTCCGGATTCTGGCGACGGATGTTTCCACCACCGTGCTGGCAAAGGCAAAGCTGGGAGTTTACAGCCTGGAGGCGGCGGGTCCCGTCGCGCGCAACCTGCAGCGAAAGTACTTCATGCGCAGCCGCGATGCCGGATCCGAATTGGTGCGGGTGATTCCGGAACTACGGCGACTGGTGGAGTTTCGCCGCCTGAACTTCATGGATGAAGACTTCTGCCTGGCGCAGAAGGCCGATGTCATCTTCTGCCGGAATGCGCTGATCTATTTCGACCGGCCAACCCAGGAGAAGATCCTGCAGAAGCTGACTCGGTACCTTCTGCCGGCGGGCTATGTTTTTGTCGGCCACGCGGAGACCTTGCACGAAATGAATATCCCGCTCGTAGCCGTTGCGCCGACCCTTTATAGGAAAGTCGATGTTCGACGGTGAAATTGAACTGGCGGAGGTATACCTGCAACCTGGGGAAGCCTGTCTGGCCCGGAAGCCGACCATTATCCGAACGCTTCTGGGGTCCTGCGTGGGGGTCACCTTCTGGAGTCCCAGGCTCGGCTGCGGAGCGCTTTGCCACGCTTTACTGCCGAGATGCCCCAAGAACCTGCGCCATGGCATTCGACTTGCCGACGGCTATCGCTTCGTCGATTTCTCGATTCGTGAACTGGGGCGGAAGTTCGACAAACTCGGGGCGTTGCGCGGAGAGGTGGAAGTCAAGCTGTTCGGTGGCTCTGACGTTCTTCCCATCAGCGATGCAGTGACACGGCCGGCGACGGTAGGCAAGCAGAATTGTGAGGCCGCGATGGAAGTCGTGGAAGCCGAAGGGTTCCAGTTGGTGGCCTCGAGCCTGGGCGGTACTCGCGGCCGCAACATTCAATTCAACACCAGAACCGGTGAAGTGCGCCTCCGCTGGTTGTCGCGTGCGGTTCTGGAACGGAGTTTGGAGCGATGACGACGCCGGTCGCGTCGAAACAAGATGGCCGGCGCCCTGTGCGGCGCGCGTTCGTAACGTAGCAATGGGATCCCGGTGATGAATACACGGAAGATTCGCGTCCTGATCGTGGATGATTCCGCGGTGGTTCGTCAGACATTGAGCGATATCCTGGCGAGCGACCCGGAAATCGAGGTCATAGCAACGGCGTCCGATCCTTTCGTGGCGGCCGAGCGCCTGCGTGAAGAGGCGCCGGATGTAATTACCCTGGACATCGAAATGCCGCGCATGGACGGGCTGACGTTCCTTCAGAAGATCATGACCCAACACCCTATTCCCGTCGTGATTTGCTCCAGCCTCGCGGAAGAGGGTGCACAAAGCACGCTCAAAGCGCTCGAGTACGGCGCCGTCGAGATCATCACCAAACCTCGGCTGGGCAGCAAACAGTTTCTGGAGGACTCGCGGGTGGCGCTTTGTCAAACGGTTAAAGCAGCGGCCCTGGCGCGGTTGCGTCCTCTGGGCCCAAGCCACACGGTGGAGCCTAAGCTGAGCGCGGACGCTGTACTGGGCCCGGGCACCCATGCCCTGTCCGAGACGACGGAGAAAGTGGTGGCCATCGGCGCCTCGACGGGAGGAACGGAAGCGCTCAAGAGCCTCCTGGAGGTCCTCCCCCCCGATGCGCCCGGCATTGTCATTGTGCAGCATATGCCGGAGCTTTTTACGCGCGCCTTTGCCAATCGGCTGGACACGCTCTGCAACATTACGGTTAAGGAGGCGGAGTCGAACGATACGGTGATCCGCGGGCGTGCGCTGATTGCGCCGGGGAATCACCACATGCTCCTCAAGCGGAGCGGCGCGCGTTACTACGTCGATATCAAGGATGGCCCCCTGGTCTGCCGTCATCGCCCGTCGGTTGACGTGTTATTCCGATCAGCGGCGCGTTACGCAGGCCAGAACGCGGTGGGCGTGATCCTCACGGGAATGGGTGACGACGGAGCGAACGGCCTGCTGGAGATGAAGCAGGCGGGAGCGGTGACGATCGCCCAGGATGAGGCGACCTGCGTGGTCTTTGGAATGCCCAAGGAGGCCATCAAACGCTCCGCGGTAAGCAAGGTTCTCCCCCTCGATGCGGTTGCCGGGGCAATCCTCGCCCATGCGCGTTGAGGTGGGACGCCAGGAGTGGAACCGTACATAGGATGGGCCGTCGAATGGAAGTTTGTGACGAGAAGCGGGACCAGTCGCAATGAATGGGGACCGTAGAACCGAGGTCATCGAAGTGCTAAGGCGCGCCGAGGATGAGCTAGCGACGCTGGGGCGCACGACTGCAACTGAGATCGAGTCGGTGGTGAGAGCCTTCGAGAACATTGCGGGTTACGCGGACACCATTTTGAGTTTAGCCGGCGCGATTGTGAGCTGCGTGGAGGGCGAAAGCGTAAGCTCGGTCCTGCCCAAGGTGCAAACCCTGGGAGCGACTGCCAAGCAGTGCATCGGAGAACGCGTCCAGGCGACAGCCAAAATTCTGGAGACGGTGTCGATGGAAGGACGAGTTCTGAGGCAACTCTCGGAGGTCACTCGCGGCCAGGAGGCGATCGCCCTCGAGACCAGGGCCCTGAGCATTCTCACCAATGTCGAAGTGGCTCGATTGGGAGCGGAAGGCGAAGGTTTCGAGTATCTGGCGCGCGAGTTGGCCGGCTTTTCGAAATCGGTAGCCGAGGATACACGTGAAATCGCCTGCCACAGGGACGCACACGCGGTGACCGTCGAGGAAACCCGTCGTGTCCTGACCGCCGAACTTCCCCGCCTGCGCAAGGAGTTCGCCCGTATGGAAGAGGCGTTGGGCGAGGCGCTATCGGCGGTCGCCTCCGCCCTGGAACAGCTTTCCAGGACGCCGCTGCGTTTTCGCGAGTGCGTGAAGGACGTCGCCCGCGAGATCGCCGGGGTGGTGGCGGCCATTCAGGCTCACGACATCACGCGCCAGCAAATCGAGCATGTGCAGGAGGGACTTGCGCTGATCGCAGCGAGAGTGAGCGGGGCCGGAGACCAGGAGGACGAGCCGGCCAATGAGCTGGGAGCTGCCTACGCCGGGCTAACCATCCAGGCTTATCAGTTGCGATCGAGCAGAGAAACCGTGGCCGGTTGGGCGGCGCAGATCCGCACCTGCATCGACGGCCTCCTGAAGGTGAGCGCTTCCGAGGTGGTAGGGATCGGGCCCGCGGTGCTGGAAGGGGAACGGAATATCTCCGCGGAGCTTGCGCACATCGAAAAGCTGGAACGCGACAGTCTGGCTTACAGTGAAAAGATCCAGCGCACCTTTGGCGGGCTCGCCAGCCTCGTTCAACTGGTGAGCGACCATCTGAAAAGGTCGACGTCCATCCGCGATCACTTGCAACTTCTCACCTTCAACTCGATTATCGAGGCCAACCGGTTGGGCAGGCGGGCCGCGGCGATATTGGCGATCGCCAACAGCATTAAAGATATCTCGGCCGGATGGGCCCAGGTTACCTCGCAGTCCGAACACTCCATGCAGGAGGTCAAAAACCTGGAGCAGGGGACGGGTGAATTGATGAGAGCGTTTTCCGCGGCCCGGAACGCACAACTGAGGGAAGCTCAGAAGGAAACGGGCTTGGGCCTGGAGGCCTTACGAGCCGCCGCCCAGTACGCGGCCAGGCAGGCGCAGGATACACAAGGCTCCACGGAGAAAATGCAGGCCGAGACCGCGGAGGTCGAGCGCAGTGTCGGCCTTTTAGACTCGTGTTTCAGCCGCATCGATGCAGTCGTGAACGAAATAGAAGGTCTGAGGCGGGAGTGGGAAACGAGCAAACCCGATGTGAAATCGTCTTACGACTCCGGACAAGTGGAAGAGTTGTTCGGGTCATTTTACACGACGGAAACGGAGCGCGCCGTGCTGCGCGCCGCCCTGGCCGGCGAACCCCTGCCAGCGGCGAAGTCATCGTTTGAGGGGAACAGTGTCGAGCTGTTTTAAGCCCTGCCTGGCCTTCGTCAGAAGGGTCTTACGCCGCCCTTGCTGCGCAAGGGAACGCATTCGGATGGCGCAGCCCGCCACTTGGCGCCCTGAGGGTCGAAGGTCGCGATGAAGCGAATATTAGCCGTGGATGATTCCGCCAGCATCCGGCAGATGGTCAGCTTCACCCTGCGCCAAGCCGGGTACGAGGTGGCCGGTGCGGTCGATGGTCAGGATGCCCTTGGCCAGGTCGGGAAAGAGAAATTTGACCTGATCATTACCGATCTTAATATGCCCAATGTAGATGGCCTTCAACTGATTACGGCCGTCCGTAAACTGCCGGGGTGCTCGTTTGTGCCTATCCTTATGCTGACCACAGAGTCGCAAGCGGAAAAAAAGGACGCAGGGCGGAAGGCCGGCGCCACCGGGTGGATCGTGAAGCCGTTTAATGCCGATCAGTTGATCGCCGTGGTGAAGAAGCTGGTGAAATAGAGAGGGAGTAAACGCCGCGAAGGAGCGCGCGAAAGAGAGGTCACTGGCCCTGTGGCCCCGTCTTTCGGCGCTTCCGCGAGGGCGGACGGCTTGGTGAGTTGGCCGTCACAAATTTGTAGGCCATTCCGAGCAAGTCCCGCAGCACCTCCCGGTTTACGCGTGCGAGTCGAACCAGAACCGCGTTGTGGCCAACGTAATGGTCCGTCAGGTAGTAAACATCGGGTGCTTCGGCAAGCAACCCGGCGAGGTCATCGGAATCCACGCGAACCACAATCGAATCGGGCTCTGCCGAGCGGTTCGCCGGCAGGCAAGCCAGGAGCTTTCCACGGACCTTGAGCGCCGGAACCCCGTAGGCGGTGCTCGCTTCTACGCCGGGCAACTCCAGCCCTATTTGACGTACGGTTTCGAAATCTATACTGCCTTTCGGCATTGGTCTGCGCGTTTCCCCGGAACCGGCTGCTCCTCTCTGTAAGTCGATCTGGCTACCATTATCCGCGAGAATCGGAATCCGTTCAACATAAGCTGCAAGAAGCGAAGGCGGACCTGCTCTCTCCGATCACCGCCCGTGGGGAATTGCGGTTGACAGGACGAAAACTCCGTGCCTAAAATCGCCTGAAGGGTTAAATCTGAAAATTCAGTTCCCTGCGAGGAGATCACTATGTCACTCCGCATCAATGACACGGCGCCGGATTTTGTGGCTGAAACCACTCAGGGCCCGGTCCGCTTCCACGAATGGATCGGCGACGGCTGGGCCATCCTTTTCTCCCATCCCAAGGACTTCACTCCGGTGTGCACCACCGAATTAGGCTACATGGCGGGCTTGGAGCCGGAATTCCGGAAGCGCAACTGCAAGATTATCGGGCTCAGCGTTGACCCGGTCTCGAGCCACGGCAAGTGGGCCGTGGATATCGAAGAGACTCAGGGTCACAAGGTGAATTATCCCTTGATCGGCGATCCCCAGCTCAAAATTGCCAGGCTTTATGACATGCTGCCGGCCGAGGCCGGAGAAACTTCCGAGGGCCGCACGCCGGCGGACAATGCCACCGTGCGTACGGTATTCGTGATCGGTCCCGACAAGAAGATCAAGCTGATGCTCGTTTACCCGATGAGCACTGGCCGCAACTTCGACGAAGTCCTGCGCGTCCTCGATTCCATTCAGCTCACGTCCAAGCACAAAGTCTCTACCCCGGTGAACTGGAAACCAGGCGAAGAGGTCATCATCTCGGGCGCGGTCTCGAACGAAGAAGCCAAACGGCTCTACCCCGGGGGTTGGAAGGCGCCCAGGCCTTATTTGCGAATCGTCCCCCAGCCGAACTAGGAACAAAGCCGGGACTTTGCCGGGGTGAGATGTCGGAAACGCTGAAGGGGTAGGCGGTCTTCGAGCGGGGTGTAGCGTCTGGAGACGCCGCTACGGTCGAGTTCGTCTTTGTCTCAGTAGCTTCGGACCAACGGGGACTTCTGTCTATGATTCTGAAGCAGTACTACCTCGGCTGCCTGGCCCACGCTTCCTATCTGCTGGGAGACGAGGCTAGCTCGACGGCAATCATCGTGGATCCTCAGCGCGACGTCCAGCGCTACCTCGACGAAGCCGAGAGATTTCATCTTCAGATCCGCCACGTCTTCCTCAGCCACTTCCACGCCGACTTTGTCGCGGGCCACCTGGAGTTGCGCGATCGTTGCGGCGCAACCATCCATCTTGGCTCCCGCGCCGAGGCGGAATATGCCTTTACGCGGATGAACGACGGCGCCACCCTGGAGTTCCCTGGGCTGCGCCTGCAAGTAGTGTCGACCCCCGGCCACACCATCGAGTCGATCTCCATCCTGGTGTTCGATCTCGAGAAGGATGGGACAAAACCGTTCGCGGTCCTCACGGGTGATACGCTTTTTATCGGGGACGTCGGCCGCCCTGATCTCCGGGCGTCGCTCGGCTGGAGCGCCAACGAACTCGGCGCTCACCTTTACGATTCGCTGCACGACAAACTCCTGGCGCTTCCAGATGAGACGCTCGTCTACCCCGCTCACGGTTCGGGCTCGCTGTGCGGAAAGAACCTCTCCTCGGACACCGTTTCCACGCTGGGAGTCCAGAGGCGAATGAACTACGCGCTGCAGCCCATGACGAAAGAGGAGTTCATTCACCTGGTCACGGCGGACCAGCCGGACGCTCCCCCGTATTTCAGCTTCGACGCTATTCTCAACACTCGCGAGCGCGCTCGGCTCGATAAGAATCTCGAGCAAGTCCTCCGCCCCATCGAACTGGACGAAGTCCTGCGGCTGGGAGATGCGGGGGCTCAGATTCTCGACGTCCGCGATCCCCTCGAGTACGCCAAGAATCACCTTGCCGGCACTATCAACATCGGCCTCGGCGGCCAGTACGCCACGTGGGCAGGCACAGTCCTCGACCGAGCCAGGCTCATCGTTATCATCGCCGAGCCCGGACGCGAGCACGAGGCCGCGCTGCGCTTGGGCCGCATCGGTTTCGATCACGTCAGAGGCTACCTTGAGGGAGGGATGGAAGCGCTGGCCGGCCGGCCGGACCTGGTGTGGCAAACGGAACAAGTGAGCCCGCTCGTGGCGGCTGAGGAAATGGCGAGTGCCGATGCTCCCCTGGTGCTGGATATCAGAACTCCCCGCGAGTGGTCAACCAAGCACATTGCCGGCAGCGTGAACATCCCGCTCAACCACCTGCAGGAGCGCATCGCCGAAATCCCCCGCGACCGCCGCATCGCCGTGCATTGCGCGGGAGGTTACCGCTCGTCGATTGCGGCCAGTATCCTGCACCAGTACGGGATCACGAGTCTGATTGAGATGGCAGGCGGCCTCGCCGCCTGGGAAGCCGCTAAACTTCCGCTGGCTTCCGAAGGATAGCCGGGCCAACCCTCCAACCCCGCCGCAAAAGGACACCCCAGCCGCCTTCACCGAACGGGAAATTCGCGATGGAGAGACGATCGGGTCCTCTACTGGTTGACGTGAACGACGGTGGCAGGCGGAAATCCGTTGAACCAGGTCGAAGAAGCATTGCTGTAGGCGCCGATGTTTTCCGAATAGACCAGATCATCGATCTGCAGGTCAGGCAACTGCTCGGATTGCGAGATGGTGTCCAGACCGTCACAGGTCTGCCCGTAGACCGCGCAGACTTCCGTCGGGCCTTTTTTGAACGCCTTGAGATGATATTGGCAATGGTCAAAAATGATGCCGGAAAACGTATGATAGACGCTGTCGTCAATGAAGTAACACAGCTTTCCATCGCGCACCGCTTTGCCCAGGATCCGAGCGACCAGGGTAGCAGCCGTGGCAACGAAAAATCTGCCCGGCTCCGCGAGGATCTGCATGTCTTGCGGGAACAGTCTTTCGATCTCGGCGTTGATCATTCGGGCGAGCAGGCTGAAGGGCTTCACATGCCGATCATAGGCGACGGGAAAGCCGCCGCCGATGTCGAGGATCTTGATAGCATGGCCACGCGTGTTCGCCTCTCGCAATACCGCGGCTGCAATATTAAGAGCCTGAACGAAGTTCTCGAAGTTGGCGCATTGGCTGCCCACGTGAAAGCTCAGTCCCTCGACCTCCAATCCCATTTCGAATGCAGCGCAGATCAGGTCCACGGCTTCTCCCGCGTCACAGCCGAATTTGGACGACAACTCCACCATTGACCCGGTGTTGGGAACTCGCAAGCGAAGCACCACGCCGGCATGGGGGGCGTATTGTTTGATTTTCTGCAGCTCGTTGCGGTTGTCATAGGTGACGAGGGGCTTGTAGCGGTCAAGTGCCTGGAGCGTCTCCTTGGGTTTAGTCGGATTGGCGAAAATGATTTTGTCCCAGATAAAGTCTTGCTGTTCCTTGGGGGGAAGGTGCTCTATGTTTTCATAAACCAGCATGAACTCCGGAAGCGAGGCGACATCGAAGCTCGAGCCCGCGCTGAATAAAGTGCGTACAATCTCCGGCGCCGGATTCGCTTTTACAGCGTAGTACGCCTGAACTCGAGGAAGGTGCCTCTTGTATTTGGCGTAGTTGCGGCGGATGATCTCGTGATCGATCACCACAACGGGCGTCCCGTGCTGCACGGCGATTGCTTGAAGCTGCCGGGTCGTAGACATAAGCCTCCTCGCTTCCAGCACCTGTAGGGCCCAGCAGCGCTGGGCTTGGCCGAACGCCGTTCGGCCCTACTAGTCAACAGCAGGATCCGTGCCGTCGAGCATTTTCACTTTGTTGTGCGTGAAGTATTCTTTAGTCAGCGCCTTTATCATCTGACCGCGCTGGTCGTAAAGCCTTCGCAATTTCCGCCGGGGGTGCCTGGCAAGCGCATAATGCGTGAGGATCGGCATGGCGATGGTCGTATCCGTGTAGCAAACCACCGCATCGGGCAGGCGGTCGGGATCCACTTTCCCCCAGCTTACGGCTTCGCTGGGAGTAGCTCCGCTCAGTCCGCCCGTGTCGGGACGCGCATCGGTCACCTGGAGGAAATAATCCATCCCAAATTCCTTGATGCGCAGCACCTCCTGGATCTGAGGTTCCGTCTGGAGCATGAAGTTCTTGGGACTGCCGCCGCCCCATAGAACTACGGCGCTCTTGCCCCCTGCCCGTTTCGCAGCGAGAACGTAAGCGGTTGACTCATTCACGTCGATCGAGGGATTCACCCGCAGTTTGTTGCCGCGCAATTCCACGCCGGCCACGTTCATCCCAATGGTTGAGTCGCCGGGCGAAGAAGTGAAGCAGGGCACGCCGGCGCGATAGGCAGCGGCCAATACAGAGACGTCCTTGAGGCCCGCCTTGCGCTCCCACTCGGCGGCATACTTGCCCAGCAGATGGTGCAGTTCACCGGAGCCCATCTCTCTCTGGAACTCGGATTGAATAAGAATGTTGCGCAGGATTTCGTCCGTGGCCATCAGGCAATCGCTGTAACCGAGCAGAACGTCGTACACGCGCACGATATCGTTGTCGCGCAGTTCCGTGTCGTCCATGGTGAAGTTTCCTGTACGCACCGGATAGTTCAAGGCAAAATGCATGTCGTGATACAAATTGGCGCCGGTCGAGACAATCCAGTCCACAAATCCGGCTTTGATAAGGGGAACGATGCAGGAGCACCCCAACCCCGCCGGGGTGAGCGCTCCCGATATACTCATGCCGATCGTTACGTCCGGCTCCAGCATCTTTTCGACGAAAAGCTTGCAGCCCTCTTTAAGACGGGCCGAGTTGTAGGCAAGAAACACCTCGTCCACGATGTCCGGAAGCTTCTCTTTGCCCGTCAGATTCTTGGGCAGAATCCGCTTTCCCGACAGGTAGCGGTCGCGGTTCGGGCACTGTTTCTTTTTCATCCAATCGGGCATTTCCGACATGTCTTCGCGATAACGGTGGTGTGACTTTTGGGCTTTAGCCATGATCTGATCGAATCCTCCCTTGAACATAGCGCGACTTTCGGCCGCGGCCACAAGGTCTTCTCCGTGTACTCTGTGGCTTTAGAAGCATCAACACAGAGCACACTAAGACGCTCAGTGATCTCTGTGTTTCATCTTTTCTTGGGCACAAAGAGCACGGAGAAAAACCTTCACGGCTCGCGACGTAACTCCGTATTAGTAACACAACGAAACGCTCGCATTGAATTTGGGCATCGAGTCCATTAGACTAGCACAGCGAGCCGACCAGGGGAAAGCGTGCAACGCGATGCGGCAGGTACGGGTAGTGAACACCAGCAGGAAAGCAATGAATGATTCGAAAAACAGACCATCTTCAATGGGCTTCTCGATGCCCGCCGAGTGGGAGCCGCACGAAGCGACGTGGCTCGCTTGGCCTCATAATCCCACCGACTGGCCGGACAAGCTCGATACTATTCGCTGGGTCTACGGCGAAATCGTGCGCAAAATTTCGCCCGGTGAGCGCATCAGGATGCTGGTCAATTCCGCGGCCGGCGAGAAGACCGCCCAGCGCTACCTCGAGCGCGCCGGAGCTGACCCGGCGCGCGTCGAGTTCATCAGGCACCCAACCAATCGCGGCTGGATGCGGGACAGCGGGCCCATATTCGTTCGGCGCCAGCGGAAACGAAGGACCGAAACCGCCATCGTGCATTTTCATTTCAACGCCTGGACTAAGTATTCCGACTGGAAGAGAGATCGACAGGTACCCGAAGTTGCAGCCAGACACCTCTCCAAGCGGTTGTTCGACGCGCAGATCGGCAACCGTGAATTTGTCCTCGAAGGGGGTGGAATCGAAGTCAATGGGTGCGGAACCTTGTTGACGACTGAAGAGTGCTATTTGCACCCGGATATACAGGTCAGGAATCCTGGCTTGGATCGGAATGGCTTTGAAAAGGCACTCAACGATTATCTCGGTGCGACCAACGTCTTCTGGCTTGCGGGTGGCGTCGCCGGGGATGATACGCACGGCCACGTCGATGACATCTGCCGTTTCGTCGATCGAAAGACCCTGGTCCTCATTAAGGAGGAGAATACCGAGGACGTTAATTATGGCCCGCTGAACGAAAACTGGGAGCGCATTCAGGATCTGCGGCTTGAGGATGGTTCGAGGCCGGAGGTCATCGCGCTACCTATGCCCGGCCCGATCTTTTTCGAAGGTGAGAGACTCCCGGCGAGTTATGCAAATTACTATATCGCCAATCAGGCTGTGCTGGTGCCCACTTTCAACGATCCCAAAGACCGCCTGGCGCTTGGGCTCCTCGGCGAACTATTCAAGGATCGTACCGTGGTGGGCGTCCATGCCGTCGATTTGGTGCTGGGCTTCGGTACGCTCCATTGCTTGACGCAGCAGCAGCCCGCATAACGGCGGCTAGGAGCTGCCGGCGATTGCCCCGCAATTCATGCACTGATACGAGGCGCCATTGCGCGGCATGATGGCGCCGCAGTCGGAGCAACAGAGAGCGTCGTCGGACTGCTCTATACCCGCAAGGGTGGGCTGTATGGAACCATCAGGATATACCGTGGCGCGCTCCCCAGTGCCGGGTGTGAGCTGCGTGGCCAGCCCGTTGGCTTCCTGGGTGGGCTGGGCCTGGCCCGGGAGGAACTTGATCGCCAGCCAGCGGAAGATGTAGTCCATCACCGACTTCGCCATGCGGATGTCGGGATTGGGTGTCCAGCCGCTGGGCTCGAAACGCGAATGGCTGAACTTGTCGCACAGCACTTTGAGCGGCACGCCGTACTGGAGTGCTAGTGAGACGGCGGTGGCGAAGGAATCCATCAGACCCGAAACCGTCGAGCCTTCCTTCGCCATGGTGATGAAAATCTCGCCCGGAAGCCCCTCTTCGTACAACCCCACCGTGAGATAGCCTTCGTGGCCGCCGATCGAGAACTTGTGCGTGATGGCGCGGCGCTCATCGGCCAGCTTCCGGCGATAAGGCCGGGTAGGGGCTAGGGGCTGGGGATTAGGGGCTAGGGATTGGCGTTCCACTTCGCTCCGAGCTTCTGACTTCTGTCCTCCTGAATCCGGACTCCTGACTCCTGACTCCTGTTTTTTCGTGTTGAGCGGTTGGGTGCGTTTCGACCCGTCTCTGTAGATCGCGATGGCCTTCAAGCCGAGGCGCCACGCCTCGATGTAAGCGTTGGCAACGTCCTCGACCGTCGCTTCTTCCGGCATGTTGACGGTCTTGGAAATGGCGCCGGAGAGGAACGGCTGCACCGCCGCCATCATGCGCACGTGGCCCATATAGGGGATGGCGCGCTTTCCGTTCGCCGGCTTCAGCGAGCAGTCGAAAACCGGCAGGTGTTCCGGCTTCAAGTGGGGGGCCCCTTCGATAGTGCTTTGCTGGTCGATGTAGTTGACGATCTCCGCGGCCTGCTCCTCACGGTAGCCGAGCTTGAGGAGCGCCGTGGGCACCACATTGTTGACGATCTTGATCAGCCCGCCGCCCACCAGCTTCTTGTATTTCACCAGCGCCAGGTCAGGCTCGACGCCGGTAGTGTCGCAATCCATCATGAAGCCGATCGTGCCGGTGGGCGCCAGCACCGTGACCTGGGCATTGCGATAGCCATATTTCATGCCGCTGGCTAGGCAATCGTCCCAGGTTTGCTTCGCCGCGTCCCAGAGGCTGGGCGGCACGTTGCGCGGGTTGATGTTCTCGAGCGACTGGCGGTGCATGGAAATCACGCCCAGGAAGGGATCGCGGTTGAAGGAGTAGCCAGCGAAGGGATCCATCTCCGCCGCTATGCGCGACGATTGGAGATACGCTTCGCCGTGCATGACTGCGGTAATGGCAGCAGCCACGGCGCGCCCCGCGTCGGAATCATAGGGAAGGCCGCTGGCCATCAGCACCGCGCCGAGGTTCGCATAACCCAAGCCCAGTGGGCGGAAATCGTGGGAGTTGCGCGCGATCTTCGCCGTAGGATAACTCGCGTTGTCGATCAGTATTTCCTGGGCCGTGATCATTACGTCTACGGCGTGCCGGAAGGCCTCGGTATCGAACTTGCTGTCGGGCGCCAGGAACTTCATCAGGTTAAGGGACGCCAGGTTGCATGCCGAATCATCCAGGAACATGTACTCGCTGCAGGGGTTCGAGGCGTTGATGGGCGCGGTAGCTTTCGAGGTATGCCACTTGTTGACCGTGGTGTGGAATTGCATTCCCGGGTCGCCGCACTGCCAAGCGGCTTCCGCGATTTTCTTCATCAGGTCGCGTGCGCGGTGGGTCTTGTCGGGCTCGCCCGTGGTGATCCGGTGTGTGACCCAGTCCTTATCCTCGATGACGGCCCTCATGAAATCGTCAATGACCCGCACGCTATTGTTGGCGTTCTGGAAAAAGATGGAGCTATACGCCTCTCCGCCCAGCGACGAGTCATAGCCGGCATCCACCAGCGCCCAGGCCTTACGCTCTTCCTTGACCTTGCACTGGATGAACTCCTCGATGTCGGGGTGATCGATGTTGAGGATCACCATCTTGGCGGCGCGTCGCAATTTGCCGCCCGATCTGATCACCCCCGCAAACGCGTCGTAGCCTTTCATAAACGAAAGGGGACCGGAGGCGATGCCGCCCCCCGACAGTGACTCGGCCGAGGAACGGAGGGCCGAGAAATTCGTGCCGCTGCCTGAGCCATACCTGAAGAGCATCCCCTCGGTTTTCGCCAGCTCGAGAATGCTTTCGAGGTTATCCTGGACGGAGTTGATAAAGCAGGCTGAGCACTGCGGATGCCGGTAGGCTTCGGTCTCCTTCTTGATTTCGCCCGCGGCGGGGTCCCAATAGAATGCTCCTCCCGCACCGCTGCGGCGGTACTTGTGCCACAACCCGCAATTAAACCAAACCGGAGAATTGAAGGAAGCCTTCTGGCGAACCAGCAGGTGGAGCAACTCGTCGTGGAAGGCCCAGGCGTCTTCTTCGCTGCGAAAGTATCCGTCCTCCACGCCCCACTGGGCGATGGTGTCCGCCACGCGGCTGATGAGCTGCTTGAGGCTCGACTCGCGCTCGGCCGTCCCCAACTTGCCGTGAAAATACTTGGAGGCGACGATGTTCGTAGCGGTCTGCGACCAGTCCCTCGGCACTTCTACGTCACGCTGCTCGAAGATGACCTGGCCTTTTTCGTTCTGAATGGTGGTGGTCCGCAATTCCCACTCGATTTCGTCGAAGGGATGAAATCCGGGTTTGGTAAAAAGGCGTTTGATCCTCAAGCCGTGTCTAACCTGCGTCTGCACATCGGAAAGGGCAGGTTCTGGTGCTGTGGAGACGGCCCGCTCTTCAGACATCTTAATCCTCCATAGGGTCAGTTGCGCCGTTGGCTATGGGATTCCTGTGCTGAAACAAGAATTTGGCGACACCGCGCAGCGCGTGCTCTACTCCGGTCGGCTTGCCTCCTTGAGGCAGGTCCGGCACCGGAAAAGCTGTAGGGGAACTTATCTCTAGGCTGGGCCTTTGTCAAGCCTTAAAGTGCAACCTATGGGGGTATTCGGCAAGGCGGGCCCTACAGATCGTATATCCTCTGAAGCGACGGGGCGCCGCTTTCAAACTCAAGCCCCGCGGACGAAAGCAGGGCCGCGCTACAAATCTTCCCCGACGCAACGGAAACCGACGTTGGCGCACCCGATGTCCTGACTATTATCTCCGCGCCGCCTCGATACGCGAATGTACGGAGGAGGAAATCCACACGCCCCGCCCCGCGTAACATGGCATTGGCCCCGAGAAGGCCCCTGAGGATCTTGCGTTGGGCTTTTCTCGTAGTAATTCACCTCGTACCAGCGAGTAGCGCGGACCGCCGGCTCTGCGGTCCGCGTCTTTTCCGTAGCCATTGCCGCCACCCTCTTGTGCCGTCGCCGGGCCGAAAGGACGCGGACCACAAAAACGGTGGTCCGCGCTACTTGCTGACTGGGGGCAAGTCATTCCCGCCCCACGGAACTTTCCTGCGACAGGAAGTCAACGAGCAGTTGCGACCAGGTCTCCAGCGCGTTTCGCATGGAGATGAGTTCCGGCAGGGTACGGAAGCTGAGCTTGCCGATGCCTCGCTCGCCGCGTATGGCGACGCTCGGATTGGCCACCTTCATGGCAAAAACCACACCGAAGTGCACCTTTCCCACGTCGTTGGAATCATCGTTGACAAAGCAGATGAGTCTAGGCTCCTGGGCGTCCGCTCCCTCGATTTGGACTTCTTCGCTGACCTCGCGCCGGACGGCTTGGAGAACGAAGTCCTTCCAGGTCGCTTCTTTCGCGCCAAATAGAGTGGGTTGAATCCGGTCATCCACGTTGACGTGCCCGCCGATGCCGATCGAATACAAGGCTTTGAGGCGGGTCTCGGTGGTCTTGGGTGTGCGTTGGTAGCTCAGGAAGGTCTGTTCATGATTGATGAGGACGTAAACGACAAGCTGTTTGGTGTCGTAGTCGTGTTCCGCGACGGATCGCGCCTTGGGTTCGAGGTGGGCCAGGATCTGGCGCCAGAGACCCTCGTCGTAGAACGTCTTGTATGGATAAGCCCGCAGGATTTCCCGTCTAAAGCAGAGTATTTGCTCTTCCACTCGTTACCCTCCCGGGCGTGTGCCCCACGCCTTCCAATTGTTTCATTTTACAGACCCACGATGATACCATCGCCCCAGCCTCGCCCGCCCGAATTTTTCTGCTACTGGACTGGAAAATGGCGGCCGCTTGGGCTTCGTCAAGGGTGGCCTGAGGGTGGCTCAGTCTGACAGTGTCTCCAGGAACTCAAGTCCTGCAAGCGACCACTGGTCCGTCCCTGCAGACTGGGTCCAGACCACGCGGGCCGGCATGGCGTGCCGGAAGTACCCTATCGGGATGACTCCTACTGTGTCCCCGGGGAGCAGCGCGAGAGGAGTGCGCACCCTTATGCCCCGGAGGGAAACGTCAACCGTGGAGGCCTCGCGCTCGATACTGAAATCATCGGAAACCACTACCAGCCTGATCGGAACTGTCGCTGGTATCCGCTCCGACCGGCAGAAGTCAGGGGCAGTGGCTTTTGGCATGGATTACTCTCCTCCTCAAACAATGATTGTGCAGAGTCACCAACCTCTACGTGAACTTAGCTGCAGTGGCTTGCCCCGGCAAGTACACCTCCGTACGGGTACTGAGCCTGAGTCGGGGAGTACTGTCGGATTAAGGCAACATTGCCCTTTTTCGGCTAGTGATCCGTAGCGAGGCGTAATACCGGGGCGGGCAGCGGGAGTTTGTACGATTTCGGCATGGACTCGCCCGAGTAGCCGCGAGGTACCGCCAAGTTCCCCAGCCGGGCAACGGGGGACTACTCCTCGTCTTCCAGTGTGATGGTTGGTGGAGGCGGGGGGAGTCGAACCCCCGTCCGAAGAGCCGAACGGTCAGGAGACTACATGCTTGTCTCGTTCGCTTCCTGCATTCACCGACGGCCCTAAGGAACGGGCAACAACGAACCGCCAGCTAGCCTCAATTCCGCCGAAGCGGATCTTGCCCGAAACCCCGAGGCGGTGAGTTCCAAGCCAGCCCGCCAATCGACGCCTCACGTCCCTTATGCGGGCCTGAGGGAGGAGACGGCCACCTAATTAATTAGGCAGCATAGGCATACTGCGTGTTGGCAGTTGTCTTTGTCCCACGCCGATCACGGGTGGTGTGGACCCCCGGCATGCCTCCTAAGCGCAAGGACTCCCGTCGAAACCGTGACGCCCCCGCTCTATTGTTTAGATTATCTCTTGTGCTCCCGGGTTGTCAAATGGCCGCCGATGGAGGTCCGACAAAGGCGTTGCGCCGACGCGACGCCTTGTACCATAATACGAAGTCGATTGATTCTGACGAGGTTTGATCCTGCCAGCAGACGACACAAACGCACTGGTAATGCAAATTCGAGAGATGCGCGAGCATCTTGGTGAAAAGCTTCGCGCCCAAGCCCTGGAATTACAGAGACTTGAAGAGAGGTTGCAGGAATTGCGCGCTGAGCATCAGCAGTTGGAGGCGGAGGCCTGGGACCAATTCGAAGCTCTGGTGAATCCCGGGTTTTCCTCCCAATCGACTTCGCTCGCTGAAATTCTGACTGCCGCGCAAAACCTGCGGGCTGCAAGTTTGCCCAAACAGTTGTTCAACACTCTGGCCGAAGAAAGTCACCGCTTGGGAGCCCGGGCGGTGTTATTTGAGGTGCGCGGCGATGCGGCCTGGGCCGCCGCAGCGCAGGGATTTGGGGCAATTCTGAATGAACCGGCGCTGCGCTCTTTAGTGGTTCCGCTGAGTGTGGACACGCCTTTTCGCCAAGTTTTGGAACTAGGCGTGGACGTCGGCGGGACACCTGAGGTCTTAAGCAAGAACCCCAATGTCCTGAGCCGCCTCAGGCCGGATCCCCTGGACTCTGTCCTGCTTCTGCCGATTCGAGTTGGAGGAGCGGTGGCGGCGATCTTTTACGCCGATTCGGGCGGAAGCGGGGCGCTGCCCGAAGACGCCCTCAAGCTTCTGGCCGAACTTGCGGGCGCCCAACTTGAGCGTTTGACGGCTCGTGCGGATAAGGCGAGCGCGGCTGTGAAGAACGGTTCTGGTCCTTCCGTGTGAAGACCGTACTTACAATATTGGCTGTAATCTGCTGGGCGCTGGCCCCAGCCCAGTGTTTCGCGGCAGACCGCCCGACGGGCGAGCCCGTTCCGGCATCGCTGCGCGAGTTGGCGGCCCGGGCGGCGAAGAGGCCGGCGTGGCCGCAGTTGCGTGCTTACGCGGAATCCCGTAAAGAGCCTGAACAACGCGACTTGGCATATTTCACTTTAGGCTATCGCGAATACGAAGCGGGCGAGTACCCCCAGGCGGCGCAAGACCTGCGCAAGGCCGCAAATGCTCAGTTCACGCTTGCGGACTACGCGTCGTACTATTCCGCATCGGCCGCTTTCAAAGCCGGCGACGCGGCCCAGGCGGCGGATGCCGTTCGCGAGTTCGCATCGGATTACCCGGCAAGCACTCTACGCGCCCAAGCAGTCCAGTTGCTCGCCCAGGCCCTCCTGCGTTCCCAGAAGGCGCAAGAGGCAGTTCAGGTTCTGACCGCAGATCCCAGCGTTCGCCGGCATCCGGAGTCCGCCCTCCTGCTGGCCCAGGTTTACTGGCAAACCGGCGACCAGGCCCAAGCCGCACGAGCCTTCCAGGATGTTTATTATGCCTTCCCGGCGTATCCCCAAGCTCAGGCTGCGGAAGAAGCCCTGGGGCGTCTTCGATCCGTCCTGGGGGCGAGTTTTCCTCAGCCTACGGAGGAAATAGAAACTGCCCGGCTGGAGTTGCTTTTCAGAGCTTCCTTGTTCAAGGAGGCGCTGAAGGGCTACGAAGGGCTGCTCTCCTCGAGGCCCAGCAGCGCCAATGCGGGTGAGTGGCAATTGGGCCGGGCGCGCTGTCTGCTCCGTATGCACCGAGACTCCGAGGCTCTGGAAGCGCTCTCCAGCACGCTTCCCAGCCCGTCGCTGAACGCGGAGCGGCTGGCTTTGAGGATCGAGGCTTTTACTCGAGCGGATAATGCAAGCGCCACTCTCGACGCGCTTGCGCAGATTCAGGCCGTCGACGCGCATTCAACTTCGTACGAGTCGGCGCTCAATTCCGCAGGGGGGCTCTTCTACAGGCTGGGCGACTGGCAAAACGCCGCGCGCCAATACCAGACGCTGGTGGAGGCTTTCCCGCGAGGCAGCCACGTCCAAGACGCGGGATGGCGGCTCATTTGGTGTCATTACTTTTCGGGACAGCGCGAGCCGGTCCTGCAAGATTTGCAGGGTTATTTAACGCGCTACCCACGCTCGAGTCGCACGCCTGCGGCGCTTTACTGGCTGGGCCGGTTGGAAGAGGAGCAAGGCGATGCGGCCGGCGCTCAGGCGCTCTATGCGCTTCTGCAAAACCGGTTCGCGCATAGTTTCTACGCGGCGCAGGCGAGTTTGCGGGAACGGGACCTTCCGGCCGCCGCCCGCGCGGTTGCAATGCCGGCGCCGGATTCGGTAGCTTGGCAAGTGGCGCAGGCGATTCCTCCGCGCGACGCCGCGCCGATCTCAGCCTGCTCTGAGTACGAGCCCGCCGAGTCATTGCAGCCGGCGCTGGAGCTTCAAGCTCTGAGCTTAAATGACCTGGCCGAGGAGTATCTCAGGGCTTCGCTCGCTGCGCGGCCGCAACAGCCGGAATTGCGCTTGTTTCTCAGCCGCCTCGAAGCGGGGCAGGGAAATGTGAGCGCGGGGCTTATGGACGCGGGCAGAATTGTTTCTGACTACCCCTCTTACCAGTTCTCGGAATTGCCGAAGGAGATCTGGGGCTTGCTGTTTCCCCAAAACTACTGGAGTTTGGTGCAACGTCAAGCCAGCGCCAACCGGCTCGACCCGTACCTGGTGATGGGCTTGATCCGCCAGGAGTCGGCGTTTAATGTCCGCGCCACCTCCTCCGCCAACGCCCACGGACTGATGCAGGTCCTCCCCACAACGGCCAGCAGCAGCAAGCGCGCCTCGAGGATCCGCTCCGCCGGCGTGCGGCTTTACAACGCCACTTATAACATCCGCTTTGGTTGTGCTTACCTGCGAACCTTATTGAACGAGTTCAACGGCAAGCCGGAGCCGGCCCTGGCGGCGTACAACGCCGGCGACTTCCGCGTCCGAGACTGGATGAAGGACACTTCCTTCCGTGATTTTTCGGAATTTCTTGAAGCGATACCCATTCACGCCACGCGCGCTTACGTGGAGTCGGTGCTGCGAGATGCCGCGATCTACCGGCAGTTGTTGACGGGACAGGCGAAGTTCGCGACGTGCAGTAAGTGAAGGGAAATGCGCGAAGCGCGGGAATCATGCAATTCACCATTCACCATTCGCTATTCACCAGTTCTTTGCTGAAGTCCGCTTTCGCCTTCTTTCTATTGGCCCCGCTTGGCATCTGCGCGCCGGTCGATCTCGATAACTCCATCCCGTCGAGCATCGGAATCAATATTCACTTCGTCGATCCGAGACCCGGAGAGATGGAAATGCTGGCCGCCGCCGGGGTCCGCTGGGTGCGCATAGATTTTGCCTGGGATAGCACCGAGAGGGCGCTGGGCCAATACGACTTCAGCGCCTACGATCGCCTGGTAACTACCTTGGGATCCTACAAAATATCACCTTATTTTGTTCTTGATTATACCAACAACCTCTATGACAACGGCTTGTCACCCTACACGGAGGCGGGCCGGCGGGCTTTCGCCCACTGGGCTTCGGCGGCGGTCGAGCATTTCGAGGGGCGGGGCATAATCTGGGAACTGTACAACGAGCCGAACTTTCGCTTCTGGCGCCCCAAGCCAAATGTCCACGACTATATCTTGCTGGCGCTGGAAGTAGGAGAGGCGATTCGAGCTGTGGCTCCTCAGGAGGCCTATGTTGGGCCGGCGACCTCACTGATCGACTTCGGTTTTCTGGCGGAGTGTTTCAAAGCGGGACTGCTGAACTACTGGTCGGCGGTCTCCGTGCACCCTTACCGGCAACGCGATCCAGAGAGCGTGAGGGAAGAATTCCACACCCTGCAGCGCGTCATCGCCGGGTTTTGCCCGCCCGGGAAACCTGTTCCTGTCATCGCCGGGGAATGGGGCTATGCATCGACCTGGGACTGGAAGGGCATGGACGAGGCAAAGCAAGGCAAGCTGTTGCCGCGCGAATTCCTGAGCAACCTCGCCGAGGGCGTGCCGATGACCGTCTGGTACGACTGGCACGATGATAGCGCCAACCCGCAGGATCCCGGATCGCACTTCGGCATCGTGCATTTTCCCTACTCGGTGGATACCCGTCCCGTGTATTCGCCCAAGCCTGCTTATCTTGCCTTGAAGACGCTGAGCGGCGTTCTCCACGGATATCGTTTTACCCGGCGCCTGCCGGTTGGCGGAGCGAACGACTATGTCCTGCTGTTCACCAAGGGGACGGAAATTCGACTCGCCGCATGGACGACGTCCGCCGCCTCACAAACGGCCGCCATACCTGACCTCAAAGGCCAGTTTGCAATTACCGATCACCTCGGCCAGAGTCTCAAGCCGGCCAGGGCCCACAAGGGGAAACTGGCGATTACCCTGACCGATGCGCCGCAGTATCTGGCGGCGAAAACCCATTAGAAAAATGATTCCCCTCCTTGGTAAGGAGGGGTCAGGGGTGGTTGTCGTGCGCTGACCGTCCCACCCACCACCCCCGGCCCCTCCTCCCGCTGAGGAGGGGAGTTGGGAGCGCTGCCACCTAAATTAGGGTAGTGCTTACAGTCTCAGAACCGCGTCCCTACAGCGGAATCTGAAGTTTGGGTGGTGCGCCGGAAACCAGGCAGTTCACCAAGGCATCCAGCAACTCGGTCGCATAAGGGTCGGTTCCGTAGGTGGTGTCGAGCGAGAGCGTGCAGATCAAGAGTGTGCCTTTGCCGCACTTGGCTTCTACCAGCACACCGACGCTCGAGTGGATCCAGCCGTAGAACATCCCCGCCCATACATCGCGAAAGTCCTTGGCGGCGATTCCTCGTATCACCGCGGGTGCGTTGATGGCTTGGGCCTCGAACCCAACCATGGCATCAAACCCCAGCGCCTGAAAAGGAGGCTGGTTGGTGCGGAGCCAGAGGAAGTTGGATATCCAATTTCCTTCGTAATCGGTGCCCGCGCGAGGAACGATGTCAATGCCCGGGGCCAGCGTCTGCGGTTCGCTCGAAAGCAAGAGAACTCGGGCGCCGGACTCGAGCTTCTTCTTTACTTCCGCGTCGAGGCTGGAAGTAATTACCACCGGAACCGCCTCCGAGCCGGATGACGCCAAATAGTTGCGGCGCCGCATGGCGTTGACCAGGCGCCGTAGCTTGCCTGTCGGGTCATAATACGAAACCGGCGGAGCCAAATCGGGTTGCCGGTCAGGGTAAACGTAAATCGTCAGGGAATTCTTGGCGAGGGTTTTCCCTTCCAAAACCATCTCGACCTCGAGTTGTTTTTTGCTCGTGGCGGCAGCGGGGGGCGCCGCGAACTGGATCTTGAAGGCGGGACTCGCCGAGGCGGCAGGAAGGCTGGGGAGCAAGAGAGTTCCCGCCAGCGATGTCCCCTCGACCTTCCAGGTTATTCTGCCTTGGTCGAGGGGTTGTGGCCCGAAGTGGGAGGAAGAAACCGTGACCGTTACGGTGTCCCCCGGATTGTAGCTTCGCTTATCGGTGCGCAGCACCACCATGTCGTCGCCCTGAATCTCGCCCAGAGGGCCGGCAAAGGCTTTGGGATTTCGCCACATATCCAGCAAACCATTCGATTCCCAATTGAGGTCTGTGAACTCGGTAACGACGTACCCTTGGATTTCCGGATGGGAACGAATCGACTCGATCTCATATTTCAGGGAAGCGAACTCGTGCCATTCCGTGGCATCGGTGAGAGCGTCGAGAGTCGGGAAGAGACCCGCGTACTGATAATCGGCATACCTCTGCTCAATCCCTGCCGGTTCAGTGATCTCGTTGTCAAAGCCACGCCTCGAAAACCACCAGGGTTTGTCGCGAGGAATGCGAGGCAGCCCCCAGTTGCCGAACTCGGAGAGCACCAAGGGTTCGTTGCCCTTTGGGGATGCGTCGCCGTAGGGACTGAAGAGCCAGCTTGGGCGCTGAGCAAGATCCGTGACAAAGCGGTCGAAGTCTTCGGCGCGGTCGGGGATGCTTGAGTAAGTGTGATAGTCAGCAATGTCCGTCGAAACATGAAAATTGTCATAACACGCGCTGTTATCAACCACTAGCCAACCGGGCACAAGCTTCTTCGCTTCGTTGTACGCCTGCATCAACCATTGCCGATCCGCAGCCTCTTTGAGGTTGATTCCCCAGCTCTCGTTGATGAGGCTGAGGATGACGAGGCAGGGATGATTCGAGTCACGTTCCACCATACCGCGGAGCGTTTCGAGGCCGCGGCGCTTCGAGTCGTCGGTGAGCTTGTCCCAGTTGGGGATTTCGTACCAGATGAGCATGCCAACTTCGTCGGCGGCCTGGAGGTAACGCGGGTCGGGAACCTTGATGTGGCAGCGCAGCAGATTCAGCCCCAAGGCGCGAGCCTTGCGCATCTCGTCTTTGATGTAATCGAGTGAAGGCGGAGTGTAAATCGTCTCAGGGTAAAAATCCTGGTCAAGCGCCCCGCGCAGATAAACCGGCTGGCCGTTCAAGTAAAACTTTCCGTCCCGGGTTTCGAAAGTGCGGAAGCCGAAAGGGAAGTCCTGAGAGTCGCCGGAACCAAGACTCGCGTGCAGGGTGTAAAGCACCGGATCGCCGGGGCTCCATAGGCTTGGGTTGGCCAGATGTCCCGTGACGTCCGCAGTCGACTGGGAGGCATCGATCTCTTGAGAGGCCTGCCAAACCACCTTTCCGTTACGGTCGCGGATTTCCACGCTAAGACTGGTTGAGCCGCTCGCCGGCGCCTGCCCGGGCGATGTCACAACCAGCGCCGTGATCTTGAAGTCTCCGTTCGCTCCAGCCACGATGTGCGCGGGTCCCAGGTGAACGCGCGGTCGAACCTGGATTTCGACGCTTTGCCACAGGCCGCTGGTTTGTACGTACCAGCTCTGTTTTCCATGAGGAATCTCCGCATAGTTGATTCCCTCGACGAGATTGGGCTTGGCGCCGGGGTCGAGGACTCGCACCGCAATCTGGTTTGTTCCCGGCAGAAGCAGGGAAGTGACGTCGAACTCAAACGGGATATAGCCCCCTTCGTGCCTGCCAACCTTGTGACCGTTGACGTACACATCGGCAAGGTAATCGACTGCACCGAAACGCAGAATCGCCACCTGGTCCGGCGAGAGAGATTGAATGCTGACGTCGTGCCAGTACCACGCTGTCCCGGCGTAATCGCGCAGGTCCGGGAACTGGGATTGCCACGATGAAGGGACGCGAGTCGGGCGCACATTCGCCGCCGAGGCCAATTGCTGAACCTGCAAGGCGCCGCTGGGATCGGCAAGGAAGTGCCAGTCTCCGTCCAGCGATATCGTTGCAGCGTGGGCCGCCGCGCCTAAGAAGGTGAGACACAGGAAAGACCAGATACGGAGGTATCGATGCATAGTGTTTGCCCGCATAGGGGAAGACTTTAGTCTATGCTGGCGAGGAGTGGGAAAGCAACCGGCTCGAAAGGCGGATACTGTCTGAAAAAGTCGTCGATGGGTATCAGAGAGAGTTGCGTTTACCCTTTGAGAAATTTCTCGACCCTGGCGCATACTTGCTCTTTGCTCAACAGGGAAAGAAGATTGCCCAAATCATCGGCTTTCAGCAGATCAAACTTTAGGGCTGGCGGGTACGCCAACGGCAAAATATCATTAAGACCTTTTAGTCCGTCGTAAATCCACCAGAGCTGGCCGTTGGTGAGGACTCCGTATACAAGAATCTTGCCGCCGCAGTCCAATCGGTGCCTCAAAATCCACGGGTCAGGATCCGTAGCCAACTTTGTAACGTAGTCGCTAAGCTGACGTAACGGTTTCCCTTTCAACTCTTTCGGCTCGCAGTTCAGCCGCTCAGCCTCGATCAAAACAGCAATTCTCCGATCCTCTTGATCTCCTTTGTAATAAAGGTGAAAGTCGCCTAGCTCAGGGACGCCTTCTCGGGCCACGTCTCCTCTGAGAGTGTCCCAGCCCAAACCTCTCAGAATCACCTCTATGATAGGCTTTGTATCCGCTTCGCTACAGGATTTCTTGGGTTTCTGTTCCTGTATCCACTCTTGAAGCAGTTTAATTCCGCCTGGCGCGATGTCAGCGCATCTCAGCCAGTTCAATCGAAAGACGACATCGGTCGGACAGAAGTCCTCCATGATGCCTCCTTTGAAACAGGGTGAACAGTCTTTGTCCCGTGATGTTGCGCCCGGAAGATGCGGAAAGCAAGCCTTGACGCTTGCGTACTTATGCCTATTTGGTCACCGGGTAACGCTATAGATCGCCACTTCTTCCTCGCTTTTAATTTTCCAGCGACCGTCGATGAGGGTCAATCTGAGTCGTTCCACTTCCGAACCGGCGAACGGTCGACCAGACGTAAGGGTTGTGTCCCACGTCTTGTTCAAGGTCACCGTCGCTTCATTGGTAGCGTCAAGGTAGATTTGCACGTTCGATATTTCGAACTTTCGGATTTCCGCTATACGGCCGAATGCCCAAGACTTGTCAGTTTCAACAAATGCGCGTGTAAGGTTGTGTTGCCGGAAGTAGACGTCGAGCTGCGGTGCGTAGCACTCAACCTGCTTGGTCACGTCCTTTTGCCGGAACGACTGGACCCAATCATCAAGGAGAGAATTGATGCCCTGTTCCGGCGTAGGCTCGTGCCCCTCGTTCGCAGTAGTCTGCCCCGGCGCAATACCGACGTGAGCCGAATCATTAGGTGGGTTTTGTCCGCCATTGGGTACGCCCTCCCCAGGAGCGGAACTTCGCTGTGGTCCTTGGTCGCGTTCCTCCTTGCGCACGCTCGACAAGTCGACGAACTCATGTTCACCCGATTCGTAACCACCAGAGACCATCAACATATACTCGCCGGGAGGAACATCAAACAGCACCAGACCACGGCTAGACACTCCTGGATTAAGTTGCTTGAGAGTTTCGAACGCGTCCTGAAGATAAATCCTTTTAGAGCTTTCATCAAATTCGCGCCCTTGCGGATCGGTCAGTTTCACTGGTGGCAACGTACTGGAAGTTCGGTCATCATTACGCGCCCATAAGTCAACGATCAGAAACTCTGCATCTGGCCGCTCTACAGAGCCAAACTCCGAAGCAATAAACGACTTCCAGTTCGCTCCATTGCATCGGTAAGTCCAATACCCCACCGAAAACTCTTGACCCATCGCGTGCTTAGCAGTCACGTTTGTAGAAGTTGGGCTGTTTCCACCGCCGCCCTCAGAGTTCTTCTTCCGCAGATCACCGATGTAGCCGATGAGGATTAATATGCCGAATACAGCGAGGATGGCAAAGCCAGCACTGGTCCGCGGTTTCTCTCCGCAGTATGGACAAACGACGGCGAAGCTGCTGATTTCTTTCCCACATTCTTTACAGGGACGCAAAGCCATAGCGCTTTTCCCTGGTTTGACATACCAAAATCTGCGGGAAGCATAGCGCACGCGATTCGCGATGTCAAACCCGTTGACTCCAACGACACGTGGCGGCAAGGCGAGTTTCGGGTTTGTCCTTCAAAAGAACGGGTCAATATCCGGCCACGTGCCTACCACCTGTCCGGCGCTTCTCAGGTTAGAGACAACGATCCTCGAAAATCCACAGTCGAAAGTCAAGACTTCGGGGAGTTACGGCAGGACCGGATCTGACTCAGGGATCTTCGCCGTATCTAGGTCGCCCGCTGGACACCCTGCTTTTCGACTCCTGAACTCCTGAACTGTGAACTGTGGACTTTGAACTGTGGCCTTTTGTCTTTCGACTTTCGACTCTCGACTGTCAACTGTGCTACGATGGCGTGGTTGGAGGGTTTCAATCCTGATCCCAGCGGAAGACAGACAATGAGTGCGAACATCTCGACGCAAACCACGGTTGGCCACCTGCTTTCTCCTGAAACGCTCGTGGAGACCAATGGCGCAGGCCCTGCCTACGAACTTGGCGCCCTGGAAGGAAAGCCTGTCGTCATCGTGCTCGGCGTTACGGAGATCATCGAACAAGAGTCCCTGCACGTCTCCGTATGGGGCTCGGCAGACGGAAAAGCATGGGGGCAGCAAGCGCTCTTCTGGTTTCCTCAAAAGTTCTACCTGGGGAGTGCTCCGGCGGCCCTGGATCTGAGGCAACTGCCAGGCGTTAAGTTTCTCCAAGCCAGATGGGAAGTGAATCGCTGGGGGCGAGGCGACCCGCGGCCCCTCTTCAAGTTTGGCGTTGAGATTCAAGAACTCGTCCCGTGACGAGGGACCGGGCGGTGAGCGTCGTGCTGTGGAGGAGTTTCGAGGGGCCTGTGGCCCACCCGAGGCAATGAAAATGAGCGTCGTCCCCGCGAAGGCGGGGACCCATTGTCGCTCCAATGGATTCCCGCTTGCGCGGGAATGACGCGACTTTCAGGAGAGT
>Ga0326727_10006962_pt1 | contig 30425 bp, 26 predicted proteins | sample MB2enrmetagenome_FD_207643 | JGI IMG/M metagenome (GOLD analysis project Ga0326727, IMG submission 207643) | Lab enriched peat soil microbial communities from McLean, Ithaca, NY, United States - MB29MY | ecosystem: Environmental > Terrestrial > Soil > Wetlands > Peat | place: USA: New York... | reverse complement strand
TGGGGACCTGGATGGAACGTATGTGGATTTGACCTACGGCAACTACGGCGGCACCAACATCCAGTGGGTGGACGGCGACCTCATCACGGTTCCCAACCCTCCAGCCGGTCCTTTCAGTTTATCGGTGTATGGGGCGGATGACGGTTCAGGCACTTATCCCGATGCCAGTTATCTTCTGAGAGTGCGGGCGCCTGTTGTCCCGCAGTTGAGCTTCAGTCCGGAGTTGGATACGGTCAGCTTGACCAACATCGTCTCCGGCACATTGGCGGATACTGAACATGCTTTTTACCAAGTGATCGTTCCGGCTTCGGTGGCCGGAGCGCCCGTCCTGGGATGGCAGCTTGAATTGACCGCGCTCACCGGCTCGCCTTCGGTGCGGGTGCGCCAAAATCTTTTGCCCGATAATACTTGCGACACGACGGCCTTCGCTTCGCCAGATGCCATCATCGTGCCTCCCTACCTCGTGCCGGGCACCTGGTACGTGGATGTCGTTGGCAGCGGTTCCACAACTTACACGCTCACGAGCAGAGTCATCACCACCAACACACTTGCCCATCCCGTCTGGATGATGCCCGCCGCGGGCCAAACGAACACGGCTCCAGGGCTGGCGCTGCCCTTCATTGGAGACAGCGGTGTGGATACAAATGGCAATCCGTTGCCGGGCGATCAAGGCATTGATCTGCAACAGGGTGGTTACGATTATTATGCAGTCATGGTGCCCGGCAACAATGGCGCTGTGTTGCGCACCGAGTTGCAGGCCATCAGCGGCAATCCCAACCTTTACATCAGAGTTGGAAATGCACCCACCCTGAACCACTACGCCGAGGGATCGTGCGACTACTACGATGTGCTGATTGACCGCCAGTTGACCGGCGGCACCACGGAATATGGCAACTGGGTGCCTTTGAATGGACGTTACCAATCGCAATTGACTCCCGGACTTTGGGTGCTCGCCGTGCAAGCGGGCGGCAATGGCAATGCCCGATACCGCCTGCAACTTTCCTGCGGCAATTCCATCACCAACGGGGTCGTGCAGGACCTGGCGCTGGAGAACGGCAGTTTCACCAACCAAAATCTGGATGGAGGCAATTGGCGCTATTATCGCGTGCAAATCCCCGACCCGGCCCCGGCCAACTGGGCCGTGACCTTCAGCCGCACCCTGGGCAGCGCCATTATGTTTGTGCGCGACACCTGCCCGCCCGGCGACGGGAATTACATCTCTCCTGGAAATTACGCCAATCCGAATTACAATCCCGGACAGGGATCATCCGATCTGCAAACTTGGAATAGTGACGACAAGAATGAAGGACCCTATCCGCGCTTCGACACGCCGGGGACCTATAATCTGACCACGCCGCCGCTCCGCCCAGGGGAAGTCTATTATCTCGGCTTCTGGTCGCCCGTTGACACCACTTTTTCTGTCAGCTCAGAAACAAACGGCGGCGCAATTGATATAACCAATACGCTTGCCTTCTACGGCGGTTCAATTGCCGGCAACATTCCCGGTTACGGAACCTTGCAATATCGCATGGACGTGCCGGCAACAGCGACCCGCGTCCTGTTCGGCGCCTCCAATTCGACCGACCTTGTGCTCTCCCTGGAACAGGGAACGATAGCCCTGGCAGGCGGCCCGGCGCAGTGGACCAGTTACCAATACAACAACAGCGGTTATCCCAACCAAGCCAATGTCAGTTTCGATCAATTCCTGCTCAGCCCCAACAACTGGCCCTGGTTGCCGGGATATTCCTACTATCTCACGATCACCAACACCTCGCCCTCCGCCGAGAATTTCAGTGTTGCCATGAGCTTCCCCTCGGATCTCGCGCCCTTTTCCTTCACTGCGCCAACCAACGTCACTTCCACCGCGCCCAATCCAACGGTCCAAGTCGTATGGGGCGTGACCAATCAAGGCCCCGCGGCCGCCTCTGGCAGTTGGTATGATGCAATATGGTTTTCGACCAACGGTGTGTTGGACGCCAACTCCACCGACATAGGCAACTTTTGGTTATACAGCCAAACCGTGCCGGCGGGAGGAAGTTACTGGCAGACCAACAACGTGACCCTGCCGATGAGTGCCAACGGAAACTACACCCTGTTCGTGCAAGTGGACGCGGGCAACTCGCTTTATGAAGCCACTGTAGGCGACAAAGTTTCCACCCCGGTGACAGGCTTGTTCACCTTGACGCCGCCGGACTTGATGCCGATAGCGGTGCTCGCCCCGCCAACGGTGACCGCCACACAATCCGACCCCACGATTCAAGTGTCATGGGCTGTGACCAACCAGGGAATCGGAGCGGCCACAGGCGGTTGGTATGACCGCGTGTGGTTCTCGACCAACGGGGTCCTGGACGCCAATTCAACCGATATTGGAGACTTTTACTTCAACCAAACTGTGCCTGCCGGGGGCAGCTATTCGCAGACCAACACGGTAACGCTTCCGATCAGCCTTGGCGGAACTTACCCTTACACTCTTTTCGTCCAAGTGAACATCTACGGCAACCTTTACGAGTCCGACTATGCCAACAACATCTCGGCGCCGGCGCCGGGGGTGCTCACGCTGGATTTGCCGCCTCAAATCGTCACCCAGCCTGTCAGCCAAATCGCGACGCCGGGCAACACTGCGACATTCAATGTCGGGGCCACCGGCACGCCGCCCCTCAGCTACCAGTGGCGGTTCGACAATTCTGCTCTGAGAGGCGCAACAAGCGCGATGCTGGCCCTCAACAACGTCCAGTCAAGCAATGACGGAGCTTACGTCGTCGTTATCACCAATGCCTTCGGCGCTGTGACGAGCAGTGTCGCAAATCTCTTGGTGGCTGGTCCTGGCACCAATTGCCTGAGCGCCCCGTCGGGCTTGGTCGCGTGGTGGCCGGGCGAGAGCAATGCCGACGATGTCGTGGGGGGGAATAATGGAACGATGCAAAACGGTGCCAGCTATGCGCCGGGCTTTGTGGGTACGGCTTTCAGTTTTACCGGCACGGATGAGGCGGTTTTGATTCCCTATGCTCCAAGCTTCAATTTAAGCGCCATGTCTGGTTGGACCATCGAGGCTTGGGTGAATCCCGCGAGTTTCAACAACTCGTCCTGGCCAACCATCTATGCGGAGGGCTACTGGGACGCTTCCTTGGGGCTGGATAGCGGAACCGGGGCGCTGGATAGCTATATCAATAATGCCAATAGATTCATTGGCTCCGTCGCCGTGCCATTGGGACAATGGAGCCATGTGGCGCTGGTCTATGACGGAACCAACCGCACCTTTTATGTGAATGGGGTTTTCGCGGGCGCGGGCAGCGCGCCGGGCATCAACCCCGATAACGACACTTCATGCATCGGTAACGTCATTCCGAATGAAAGTTCCAGCTTCAACGGCCTGATTGACGAGGTTTCCATCTACAACCGCGCCTTGTCTTTCGACGAAATCGCCGCGATCTATCTGGCTGGCTCTCACGGAAAATGTGAAGACGTTCCGCCGGCGTTTGTCAACCAGCCTCAGAGTCAGGCCGTCTGTCTGGGATCAAACGCGGTTTTCAGCGTCACTGCCGTTGGCCAACGGCCCTTGTATTATCAGTGGCAAATGAATGGAGCGCCCCTTGCCAATGCCGGCAATGTTTCCGGCGCCGCCAGCGCCACCCTGGTTATCAGCAACTTCTCCTCGCAGAACGCAGGAACATACTCTGTCGTCGTCAGCAATGCCTTTGGCTCGGTGACCAGTACCGGCGCGGCTCTTGCAGTGAATCTCGTGCAAAACGGCGGTTTTGAGACTGGCGACCTGACCGGCTGGGTCCAGTCCGGCAATACCAGCGCCACCAGCGTCACCAGCTCCTCACCCTATGTCCATTCCGGCAATTACGGTCTGGAAGCCGGGCCGGGCGGCTCACTCGGTTATATCTCCCAGGTGATTCCCACTGTCGCCGGACAATCTTATCTGCTTTCATTTTGGGGGTATAGCCAGGGCGGAACGCCCAATGAATTCCTTGTCGCTTGGAATGGAAACACACTCTTGGATCACACCAATATCCCGGCCATCGGCTGGACAAACCTGCAGTTTATCGTGGTCGCGACAGGAACCAACACCACTCTTGAATTCGGTTTTCGCAATGACCCGTCTTATTTCGGCCTTGATGACATTAGCGTCGGCGCCATTTCCGCGCCGCCGTTGCGGCTCGCCAGTGCCGGCTTTCCCACTAATGGCGGTTTTCAGCTCTACGTCTATGGGCAAATTGGACAAACCTATACGCTCCAGGCTTCCACGAATCTGCGGAGCTGGGTTTCTCTCCTGACATTTACTTGCACTAATTCGCCAACGTATGTCGTGGATCCAACGGCGAAGAATTTCAACCGGCGGTTTTATCGTCTTGTTCAAGGGACTGTTCTGGCTCCGATCAGCCTTGGATTTGGTGCGGCGCATCCTTGGACAACGAACGGCCTCTATCTGATGCTGCAAGGCACCATTGGCCCCGATTACGTCATCCAAGCCTCAACCGACTTGCTGCACTGGCAGCCCATCACAAACTTTGCCAGCACAAACTCACCGGCCTATTTCACCGATCCGGCCACGACGAATTACAACCATCGGTTTTATCGCGCCACCACTCCGTAATTCAGCTTGAAAGCGCCTTGGGGGCGTCGGTCGCTTTTTGTTTGAAGGCCAGTTTGCCTTCTTCCACGGTGGCTGTGACCGGCTCGTTGGGGTGCAGGTTGCCCTTAAGAATCTCCTCCGCCAGCGGGTCTTCCAAAAACCGCTCCACCGCCCGGCGCATGGGACGCGCGCCAAAGGTCGGATCGTAGCCCTTGTCCACCAGGAATTCCCGCGCCGCCGGGTCGAGTGTCAACTGCAATTGCTTGCCTTTCAGCCGGACCATGACCTTGGAGATTTCCAGGTCCAGAATCTCCAGCAGGTCCGGCTTGGCCAGCGAACGGAAGACTATGATGTCGTCCAGCCGGTTCATGAATTCGGGCCGGAATATCTTCTTGGCCTCGTCCATGATTTTTTCCTTCATCTTCTCGTAGCTGTTCTCGTCGCTGATGGGGGAAAAACCCAGGGTCGAGGTGCGCCGGATCAATTCAGCCCCCACGTTGGAAGTCATCAGGACGATGGTGTTGCGGAAATTAATCACCCGCCCGACGTTGTCCGTCAATTTGCCCTCCTCCAAAATCTGCAACAGCATGTTCATCACGTCGGGATGCGCCTTTTCGATCTCGTCGAAGAGCACCACCGAATAGGGCCGGCGGCGGACTTGCTCGGTCAACTGGCCGCCTTCCTCGTAACCGACGTATCCGGGCGGGGAGCCGACCATGCGGGAGGCGTTGTGCCGCTCCATGTATTCGCTCATGTCCAATTGAATGAGCGCCTTGGAGTCGCCGAACAAAATCTCGGCCAGCGACTTGGCCAGGAGCGTTTTGCCCACCCCGGTGGGGCCGAGCAGGGCGAAGGTGCCGATGGGCCGGCGCGGGTCCTTGAGGTCCGCCCGCGAGCGGCGAAGCGCCTTGCACAAAGCCGAGACAGCCTCCTTCTGGCCGATGATAAGCCGGGACATTTCCTGTTCCAACGCCAGCAGGCGCTGGGCTTCGCCTTCCTCCATGCGTTTGAGGGGAATGCCCGTCCAGCGGGCGACCACTTGCAAAATATCCTCCTCCCCCACGGTGACGCGCTTTTCCTCGCGCGTGGCGCGCCAGGCGGCCAGCACGCCGTCCAGTTTTTCCTTGGCCTGTTTTTCCTTGTCGCGCATGGCCGCGGCGCCTTCAAAATCCTGGTCTTTGATCGCCCGTTCCTTCTGGCTCTTGATCTTTTCGATCTCCGCTTCAAGATTCTTGACTTCCGGCGGACGGGTCATCGTGCCGATGCGCGCGCGCGAGCCGGCCTCGTCCATCACGTCAATCGCCTTGTCCGGCAAATAGCGGTCGGTGATGTAGCGGTCGGACATGCGGACAGCCGTTTCGACGGCCTGATCGGTGATCTCGGCCTTATGGTGTTCCTCGTATTTGGGGCGCAGCCCCTTGAGGATGAGCACGGCCTCCTCCACCGACGGGGCCTCGACTTTGATCGTCTGGAAGCGGCGCTCCAGGGCGGCGTCCTTCTCGATGTACTTGCGGTATTCGTTGAGGGTGGTGGCGCCGATGCACTGCATCTCCCCGCGGCTCAAGGCCGGCTTGATGATGTTGGAGGCGTCCATCGTCCCCTCGGCCGAGCCGGCCCCGACAATGGTGTGCAATTCGTCAATAAAAAGAATGACGTTCTTGGCCCGCCGGATTTCATCCATGACCGCCTTGATGCGTTCCTCGAATTGGCCGCGGTATTTGGTGCCGGCCACCATCAAGGCCAGGTCCAGGGTGATGACCCGCTTTTCGCGCAGGATTTCGGGCACGTTGCCGCGGGCGATTTCCTGCGCCAGGCCCTCGACGATGGCCGTTTTGCCCACCCCGGCCTCGCCCAGAAGCACCGGGTTGTTTTTGGTGCGGCGGCACAGAATCTGGATGACCCGCTCGATCTCGTTTTGCCGGCCGATGACAGGGTCCATTTCCCCTTTGCGCGCGATGTCCGTCAAGTCGCGCCCGAAGGCCTTGAGGGCCGGTGTTTTGACTTCGCCTTTCTTCTCCGGCGCCCTTTCTGGAGCGGTTTCGGCCCCGCTTTGCGCGTCCTCCGAGGAGGCAAACTGGGGGTCCAGTTCCTTCAAAATCTCCTGGCGCGTCTGCTCAATGTCAACGTCCAGGTTCTTGAGCACACGGGCCGCCACGCCGTCGCCTTCGCGCAGCAGTCCCAGCAAAATGTGCTCGGTGCCGACGTAGGTGTGGTTCAAATTCTTGGCCTCTTTGGAGGCCAGCGCCAGAACTTTCTTGACTCTCGGAGTGTAGGGGATGTTGCCGATCATTTTTTGGTCGGGACCCGTGCCGACCTGCTTTTCGACCTCCATCCGCACAGTGTCCAGGTCCAGCCCCAGTTTCTGCAAGACGTTGACGGCCACACCCTGGCCCAATTTGATGAGGCCCAGCAAAAGGTGCTCGGTGCCGACGAAATTGTGGTTGAAGCGGTCGGCCTCCTTTCGGGCCAGCGCCAGCACCTGTTGGGCGCGGGGCGTGAAATTACTCATTGCTTCATCGCTCATATCTGCATTTTGCTCCTCTTAATTCCGTTTGTCCAGCGCCGCCCCGCCATTTCCGGCGGTCTTTGGATTGGGCCGGTGGACGTGGCGCAGACGCTCGCGCAACATGTCGGCGCGCAGCAAATCGCGCTCGTCGGCCCCCAGCTTTTCGGTGAAGCGTTTTTGCAAATGGGCCGGCTGTGTAATGACAAACAATTCGTCAATCAACGCCCGTTCCGCAATGGGAAACTCGCCCAGGTCAAGGCCCAGCCGCATGGCCGAGAGGTGGTTCATCGTCTCCTTGGAGGTGATGCTGTGCGCGTTGGCCAGGATGCCGTATGCGCGCCCGATGTAATTGAAGACGAACTTGGGCTTGGTTTCCAGCAACTTGGCGCGGGCGCTCTCCTCATGCTCGATGATTTGCAGCAACACCTTGTTCAATCGCTCCACGATGTCCGTCTCCACCTCCCCCAAGGTCATCTGGTTGGAGACCTGGAAGACGTTGCCCAGGGCCTCCGTGCCTTCGCCGTAAAGGCCGCGCACGGCCAGGCCCAGCTTGTTGACCGAGGCGATGATCTGGCTGATGTGTTCGGCCAGCACCAATCCGGGCAGATGCAGCATGGCGCTGACGCGAATGCCGGTGCCCAGGTTGGTGGGGCAGGCCGTCAAGTAGCCCAAGTCGGGGCTGAAAGCATAATCCAGTTTGCGCTCCAATTCGCTGTCCACCTGGTCAATGGCGATCCAGGCCTGGCGCAATTGCAGGCCGGGCCGCAGCGCCTGCATGCGCAAATGATCCTCCTCGTTGATCATCACGCAGAGGGACTCCTCCTTGTTGAGCACCAGCCCGCTGCCGGAGCTGCGGGCCTGGTGTTCCCGGCTGATGAGATGGCGCTCGACCAGGATTGCTTTGTCCAGCGGCCCAAGGTTGTCCATGGTCTCGGAAAAGGCCCCGTTCATTTGCGCCAGACCTTCCACCGCCGGGCGGATGATCTCCAGGGCCTTGACTCGTTCGTTCTTCTTGGCCCAGCCGGGAAAGGCCAGTCCCCGCAAATTTCGCGCCAGCCGCACCCGGCTGGACATGACAATCCGGTCATGCGGGCCGGTGCGCTTGGCCGCTTCGTCGGGCGGGCTGAGAAAATCGTGAATGCTCATGGCGTCACCGCGCGGCCGTGCTGTCGAGTTGTTCGCGCGCGGACTTGATTTCGTCGCGCAGGCTGGCGGCCTGCTCGAAGTCCTCGGAACTGACGGCCTTGTCGAGTTTCTTCTGCAAATGTTTGAGCCGTTCGGCCAGGTCCCGGCCCTGGCGCAAAGCGGCCGGCACCTTGCCGACGTGCCTGGTGCTCTTGTGCATCGTTTTGAGCAGGCCCTCCAGGCCATCGGCAAAGGTCGTGTAACACTGCGCGCACCCCAGGTGTCCGGCCTTTTTGAAGTCGGCGTGCGTGAAGCCGCAGGCGGGACATTTGATCTCCTCGCCGCCGGAGACCTGTGCGATCTCCTGCGACGCGCCCAGGCCCAGCAGCAGGTCCGCCAGCGAAAAGCCGGGCTGGTCGTTGACGCCTTTCTGTTTGGCGCACTCGTCGCACAAGTCCACCTTCTGCACCTTGTCGCCCACGATCTGCGTCAGGTGGACCTTGGCCGGGTTTTGTTTGCACAACATGCACAACATATACTTTAGAATATCATAAATTCTTCAAAAGGAGAATCAATTCAACTCTCCTTGATGCACTCTACAACAGATTATATCGGTTCGCCAGAGGCCCGGGTTAACTGGCGGTACTGCCCCACCAGCTTTTCCGTCACCGGCCCGGGCTGGCCGCTTCCGATGACCCGCCCGTCTATCTTGACGACCGCGATGATTTCCGCCCCCGTTCCCGTCAAAAAACACTCGTCCGCGTTGAATAGATCATACCGGGTCAGGTTGGGTTCGCTGACGGCCAGCCCGTTCTGGCGCCCCAATTCCATCACCACCCCGCGGGTGATGCCGTGGAGCGCCCCCGCTGAGAGCGGCGGAGTCTGCAACTGCCCGCCTTTGACAATGAATATATTATCACCCGAACATTCCGCCACGTACCCTTGGGCGTTGAGAATGACCGCTTCCTCGCAACCGCCGTTGACGGCCTCGATCTTGGCCAGGATGTTGTTGAGGTAATTGAGCGATTTGATCGCCGGGTTCAACGCGCTGTGCAGGTTCCGCGTTGTCCCCACCGTGATCAGGTCCAGCCCCCGCCGGTACATGGCCGCCGGGTAAAGCTGGATGCGGTCGGCGATGATGATGACCGAGGGCCCTTTGCAGGTGAAGGGATTCACACCCAAGGTGCCGATGCCGCGCGTGACGACCAGGCGGATGTAGCCGTCCCGAATCTTGTTGCGCCGGCAGGTTTCCACCACCGCCCGCGTCATTTCTTCCGGCGACAGCGGGATCTGCAGCAGGATCGCCTTGGCCGACCAATACAATCGCTGGATGTGTTCGGCCAGCTTGAAGATGCGCCCATTGTAGGCCCGAATCCCCTCGAAGACGCCGTCGCCGTAGAGCAGTCCGTGATCGAACACCGAGATTTTGGCGTTCTTCGCCTCGTAGTACTTGCCGTCAATATGGATTTTCATCGCTTCACCGCCCGGCACACTACACCATTGCGGCGCGGCGAAAAAGCAAAATCCGGCGGGATGGAACCACCGCCCGGGGGCGCACGTTTTTTTTTTGGGCCGCGTTTGCTGGCTCCTAATCCTAATCTTAATCTTAATCTTAATCCAAATGAGGAGATTAAGATTAGGAGAGGCTGCCCAAAAAACTGACCCGAACCCCGGCGTGAAAATGCCGCTCAATTCCCGGCTGGCAATTGAATGGGGGGCCAATTAGCCTGCTGGGCGTCTGATGACCAGTTCGGCCAAAATCTTTGTCCGCGAATGGCTCGGCGGCCTGGGGCGCGGCACGCTGCTGTGCCGCGAAATCCTCACCTCGCTTTTCACCGTCAAGCCCGCCTGGCACGACGTCCTTTATCAGATGTATTTCATCGGCGTCAAGTCAGCCTCGGTCGTGACCATCACGGGGGCCTTTACCGGCATGGTGCTGTGCGCCCAAACCTATTTTCAGTTCCACAAGGTCAAGATGGATACGGCCACGCTGGCGGTGGTCAGCGTCGGCATGGGCAGCGAATTGGGGCCCGTGCTGACCAGCCTGATGGTCGCCGGACGGGTCGGCGCGGCCATCGCCGCGGAGTTGGGCACCATGCGTGTGACCGAACAGATTGACGCCCTGCGCACCCTGGCGGCGCACCCGGTGGATTACCTCGTGGTGCCGCGTTTTCTGGCCATGTTGCTGGTCATGCCGCTGTTGACGGCCGGCTCGGTCGTCATCGGCATCTTTGCCGCTTTTATCGTGGGCACCAAGTTGCTGGGCATCAACCCGACCTACCTTTGGTACAACATGATCCACTACACGGACATGAACGACATCATGACGGGAATGATCAAGACGTTCATCTTCGGCGCCATCATCGCCATCATCGCCTGCGACAAGGGATTGAATTGTCCGCAAGGGGCGGAGGGGGTGGGACGGGCGACGACCGAGGCCATGGTCTATTCGTCCATCACCATACTGATCAGTAATTTCTTTTTGACACTGGTGCTCAACCGCCTGCTGACATGATCATCGAAGTCCATGATTTGAAGAAGAGTTTCGGCGCCCTGGCCGTCCTCCAGGGCGTGACGTTTTCGGTGGAAAAAGGCGAGGCCCTGACCATCATCGGCGCCAGCGGCGGCGGCAAGAGCGTCCTGCTCAAGCACGTCATCGGCCTGCTGACCCCCGACGCGGGCGAGGTGCGGGTGGGCGGGGTCAACATCGCCCGCCTCAACGAGCGGCAGTTGCTGCCCGTGCGCCGCCAATTCGGCATGCTCTTCCAGGGCGCCGCTCTGTTCGACTCCCTCAACGTGGAGGACAACATCGCTTTCGTCCTCAACCGCGAGCGCCGCTTTCCGCCGGCGGAAATCGCCCGGCGGGTCGAAGAGGTGCTGGATGAAGTGGGGTTGAGCGGCACTCAGAAGAAGTGGCCGGCGGAGCTTTCCGGGGGCATGCGCAAGCGCGTGGGCCTGGCACGCGCGATCAGTTACCAGCCCGACATCCTCCTCTACGACGAGCCGACGACCGGACTGGACCCGATCGCCGCCGATGCCATTGACCAATTGATCGTGCGCGTGGTGGAGAAATACAAGGTCACTTCCATCGCGGTCACGCACGACATGCGCAGCGCGCGGCGGATCGGGCGGCGGATTCTGATGCTCCATGCGGGCCGGATTTACGCCGACCAGACGCCGGAGGAACTTTTTAAATCAACCGACCCGGTGATCTATCGTTTTGTCAACGGGATTTCGGACCCCAAGGAGCAGATTGTCCTATGAATGAGAGACGAGTCGAACTCAAGGTGGGCGCGTTTGTCGTGGCCGGCCTGGCGCTGCTGGCCTTGCTGGTGCTCAGTTTCAGCCGGGGCAACACCCTCTTCAACTCCACCTACCGTTTGCGCATCCTCCTGCCCAGCGCCGCCGGCCTCAAGCCCTCGGCTGACGTCATGATGTCCGGCGTGCCCATCGGCAGGGCCTCCGGCCTGGAGTTGTTGCCGGACGGCCGGTCGGTCGCGGTCAACGTCAGCGTCCTTTCCAAGTATAAAGTCCGCACCAACGCCGTCTTTCACATTGACGCCCTGGGTTTCTTGGGCGATCAATACGTCGAAGTGACGCCGTCCCTCGACACCAACGCCGGTTACCTCCAGGATGGCGACACGGTGGAGGGCGAAAGCCCCTTCAACATGCAGGAAGCCGTGCGCTCGGTCTCCGGCCTGCTGGAGCAAGCCAAGAAAACAGTCACGGACATTGACCGCGCCATTACCAACGCCAACCACACCGTCCTGTCCACCCGGACGCTGACCAGTTTCGGCCTGACCATCAGCAACCTGGAAACCATGACGGAGGGCGCGGCCAGAGTCGTCCAAGGCGCGGAGGACCTGGTCCATTCCAACACGGCGTCGGTCAACGCGGCGGTGGCCAACCTGCGGACCTTTTCGGAGAAACTCAACAGCACGGCTGACGACCTGGACCGGCTGGTCGCGACCAACCGGGCGGCGCTGGACCAGACGGTACAGAACTTGCGCGACTTCTCGGCTTCGGCTAAACAGGTGGCGGCCGATTTGCAAGCCGGCAAGGGGCTGGCCGGGGGCCTGTTGAAAGACGACGAGATGAAAGCCCACCTGGCCGCGCTGGTGAGCAACGCCAACACGATGGCCGCGACCTTCGCCACGTTTGGCAGCAATCTTAATCAGAAAGGCATTTGGTCCATGTTGTGGAAGCCGAAAAACCCCGAAAGGAGGAAGGACCCGGCGCGTAAGGACGCCGGCGCCCCGCCATCGCCATGAGTCCGCTTTGGGTCATCCGCATCCTTTTCTTGTCCCTCTGCACCCTGGCCGGCTACGAGGTCAGCCAGGTGCGGCCCGAATGGATTGAGAGCGGGCCGCTGGGCCTGGTCATCGGCTTCGGCGTCGGCGGCTTGTGCGTGGCCATTGATGAAATGCTCAAGGGCTTTTCCCTGCGCGCCTTTTCCGCCGCCACCTTCGGCCTTTTCTTGGGCACCGTGGTCGCCGGCTTGATTGACCGCTCGGGCCTGTTCGCCGACGCCGACGACCCGCAGCGCCGCGTCATCCGGCTGGCGCTCTTCCTGAGCTTTGGCTACCTGGGCATGGTCCTGGCCATGCGCAGCAACAAGGAGGATTTCTCCCTCATCATCCCTTACGTCCGCTTCGCCCCGCAGACCAAGCCCGAATTCCTCTTGCTGCTGGACACCAGTGTCATTATTGACGGGCGCATTGCCGACCTCTTGGAAGCCAATTTCATCGAAGGCACGCTGGTCGTGCCCCGCTTCGTCCTGCGCGAGCTGCAGCAGATTGCCGATTCCAACGACCCGGTCATCCGCGCCCGCGGCCGGCGCGGCCTGGAAATGCTCACACGCCTGCGCCAAAACAAACGCAATGAAGTCAAGATTCACGACGCCGATGTCGCCGGGGAAACCGAAGTGGACGCCAAGCTGGTGCGCCTGGCGCGCGCCCTGGGGGCCAAGCTCTACACCAACGACTACAATCTGGGCAAGGTGGCCGAATTGCAGTCGGTGCCCTGCGTCAACCTCAACGAGTTGGCCAACGCCTTGAAGCCCGTCATCCTGCCCGGCGAGGTCTTCTCCCTGCGCGTCGTGCGCGAGGGCAAGGACAAAGGCCAGGGCGTCGGCTATCTCAACGACGGCACCATGGTCGTCGTCAACAACGCGCAGAACCTGATCGGCCAGCAGGTCAACGTCAAGGTCTTGAGCCTTTTGCAGACCGGCGCCGGCGTCATCATCTTCGCCGATCTAAAATCCCCCCCCGCCGCCTGATCTCAGGGAGGGGCGCAGGTCACTTTCTTGGGTCCTCCTAATCTTAATCTTAATCCTAATCCGAATCTCCTTCGTGCAACCTGTAACCGGAATTGGCTTTGATCAAACCCACGAGCATTGAAACAATTCCGCGCAGCCGCTCTTTCCCAGGGGTCACCACAGGCCACTCACATCGGCCTTGGGAGGCCAGTACATCCAGCGCCGCCGCACACTCCAAAGCGGAGCCGCGCGCAATGTCAAAAAAACGGCAACGATCAGGCGAGGTGAACTTTCCGTTGCCTTCAGCCAGGTTCAGAACCAACGAAGTGCTGGCGCGATCCAGCTGGTCGCGCACGGCCATTGCCTTGGGGAGTTTTTGCATCAACGGTTCAAGCCACGTGACGAAAGCAAGAGACTCCTGATAAACTTCGAGTTTTTCATGGTCAAAAAGGCGATTCATTCGGATTAGGATTAGGATTAAGATTAAGATTATGAGCCCGGAACCGCAATCCAAAAAATGTGCCCCCCAGGCCGGTGTTGCCCGGATGGCCGTTGCCACCGCACCCCGCGCCCTTTACAGTCCCGCCCATGCCGGAACTGGCCGAAGTGGAGTTTTATCGCAAGCTATGGCGGCGTGGATTCAAACAACGAATCCTGGCCGTCGAGCTTCACCCCGCCGCCCGGATTTTTCGCGGGGCCGACACCGAGGCGCTGCGGCGGGCGTTGACGGGAACGGTCCTGCTCAATTCAGAGGCGCACGGCAAGCAAATGTTTTTCCGCTTTTCCGGCAACGCCTGGCTCGGTCTGCATCTGGGTATGACCGGCCGGCTGCGCCTCGAGCCGCCCGGCGCCGTGGCGGGCCGGCACGACCACCTGCTGCTGCGTCAACGGCGCCAATGCCTGGTCTTCAGCGACCCGCGCCAATTTGGCCGCGCGCGGTTCCATCGCGGTCGCACGCCGCCGCCGTGGCGGACGAACCTGCCGCCGTCCATCTTGTCAAATCAATTTACTCCCGGCGCGATGGAGCGGTTCCTCCGGCGGCACGGGCGTTCGCCGCTCAAGGCGGTGTTGCTGAGGCAGGACGGCTTCCCGGGCGTCGGCAACTGGATGGCCGATGAAATTTTGTGGCGGGCGGGCCTCCGCCCCTCCCGGCCCGCGGGCGGTGTCAAGCCGGCGGAGGCGAAAGAGCTTTACCGGGAATTGCGCCGCGTCTGCCGCGGAGCGCTGCGGACGGTTGGACGGGATTATCGCGATCTGCCGCCGACATGGCTTTTTCACCGGAGATGGCGGCGGGGCGGCGCATGTCCCCGCGACGGTTCGCCTTTGCGCCGCGCCGAGATTGGCGGGCGGACCACTTGCTGGTGTCCGAGTTGCCAAAAGTAGGGAGTTTGGGGTTTAATCCACCGGTGAATGTCAAAGTCAAAATTTGCGGGATCACCAGCGTGGCCGACGCCCAGGCCGCCGTGCAGGCGGGGGCCGACGCGCTGGGGTTGATGTTTTACGCCGGCAGTCCGCGCCATATCGCGATGGAAAAGGCGCGGGAGATCGCGCGGGGATTGCCGCCCTTTATCATTCGCGCGGGGGTCTTCGCGGACCCGGACCCCGCGGAGGTCTTCGAGGCCGTCCGCCTCTGCGGATTGAACTTGCTGCAATTCCACGGCGCCGAAACGCCCGAGTTCTGCCAGCAGTTTGGCCTCATGACGATGAAAGCCTTCCGCGTGCAAAACGCCGCGTCCCTGCGGCCCATGAGCGCCTACCAGACTCAGGCCTTTCTGCTGGACAGTTACATGGCCGGCAAACCGGGCGGCACCGCCGAAACCTTCAACTGGGACCTTGCCCGCGAAGCCAGAAAGCTGGGCCGGCCGATCTTCCTGGCCGGCGGATTGACCCCGCAAAACGTGGCCGAGGCCGTCCGCCGGGTGGAACCCTTCGGAGTGGACGTTTCCAGCGGCGTCGAGCAATCTCCCGGCAAAAAGGACGCCAAAAAAATGAAGGATTTCATCGCCGCCGTGCGCGGCGCCTGAACGACCATGAACGAATCTCTCTCCCGCTGCCCCTGGCCGGTGGACGACCTCTACCGCGCCTACCACGACACGGAATGGGGCGTGCCGTTGCACGACGACCGCGCCCTCTTTGAATTCCTGGTCCTGGAAGGAGCGCAGGCCGGCTTGAGCTGGCACATCGTCTTGAAGAAGCGCGAGAATTACCGCGCCGCCTTCGACCAGTTCGATCCGCAAAAAGTGGCGCGCTACACGCCGGCCCGGATCGCCCGGCTTTTGGCCAATCCCGGCCTCATTCGCAACCGCCTCAAGATCGCCTCCGCCGTGCGCAACGCCCGCGCCTTCCTGGCCGTGCAGGAGCAATTCGGCAGCTTTGATCGCTACGTCTGGCGCTTCGTGGACGGCTCCCCCATCATCCACCACTTTCGTTCGATGAAGGAACTCCCCGCCCGCAGCAAGGAATCCGACGCGCTGAGCCAGGATTTGAAGCAGCGCGGCTTCAACTTCATCGGCTCGACGATCTGCTACGCCCACATGCAAGCCACCGGCATGGTCAACGACCATCTGGTAAGCTGTTTCCGCCACCGCGAGCTGGCGTGTCGCTGACAGACAACTCCTAATCCTAATCTTAATCCTAATCTTAATCTCAAACCAATTCTGATTGCCCGGGCTTCCCGGATAATTCCAACGTAGCAGGGCGAGATTCCGTCGAGCCGTGACTTGTTTTCGTGACCCCCGCGATTATTCCATAAGTCGGAGTTCGATGGAGTCTCACCCTGCCGTTGAGCATGCTGTCCTATCGTTTGCACCCGGCGCTGTGGGCTGAACAGTTACCGCTTCCCCGCAGTGTTCTCTGAACGAAGGCATAAGCCTTTCAGAGTGCAGTCAATCCCCATCATCTGGCAAACCCAAGGCTCGCTTTAGCATTGAATAAAATAGGCCATTTGTGGCTTCCGAGGACCCGCTCACGTTCATGACCTGTTCACCTTCAAGAGGCAACTCGGGTCCCTGCCGCAACCGGAATGAGGGGCGCTATTGTTGCTGCATTTCGCGCCACACCTTTTCAGCAACTCCGATGTATTCTGAGATCTTCTTTGCAGCCTCAACTGCGTCGACCTGCATTTTGCTGCCACCCTTCAGAAACTCGCAAATCGTATCGCCTTCGTTGAACCTGGGGTGCGGTAGGGGTACTACAGCACACCAATGCCACAAATCAGGAGGCGCATAAAGATCTTTGAAAAAGGCCCTTAGGTTTTCCTCAAATCTTTCAACCTTGCCTTTCAGCATCGGGGACAAACCGTTTCGTCCCATAGGCAGTCCTATCGCAATGTAAACTGGGATAACCTCGTTTGGCTCATAGAATACCTCTGGCTTGTTCAGCTCACTTGGGCCTCCGAAAGGACTCCCGGGATGCTCGACAGCCGCCTGCGAAAAACTCGAGGTGCGCCACTGCATCCTCGCCAGGTTGATGTGGATGCTCTTGTCCTCTAGGTGTTTTGCTACCGTGCGCCAGAATTCGTTGAAGCATTCTGGTTTAAGGGACTGGACTGCACGCCAAAGCGCGTCGGCGTGCTTGACTATCTTAGGGTTCGCTCGGATATAGTTTACAAGGAAATCAGTTTCTCCCATAAATGACTCTCCTAAGTGTTCTTGTTTGATGTACTGCTGAAATTGACGGATAAATCCTCGGACGTTGTCCGCGCGGCACACGGTTTCATATTTCTTTAGTACTTCAGCGATCTCGCTGTGACTGGCAATCTGGATCTTTTTCGACAACAACAATGCTTGAAGCTCGTCCTTGGGAATGCTTGTTTCGGAAGGCTCATGGCGGTCGAGCGATAAATACAGCAGCACATAATTTCCGTCCGTCCTTTTGTGAAGCTCCTTGCAGTAGGCTTGCACTTGGCTCTGTCGGTCAACCGCATAGACCTTGTTCTCGATTCCAATCATAAAATTGGCATTTTTAAAAGATACTGTTACATCAATTTTGCGATTGGTTTCAGTAGAATCCTCACGTCCCACCGTGATTTGTTCATCCGCGCTCAGTAATGTGTTTAGGTTATCTGACAGTTTAAAATGCTCTAAGAATGTTCGTAAGAACGCATACTTCTGACCATGGTTATTTTTTGGATCCAGAAAAAAGGCTAAAATTTCCGAAATTTTTGTCTCTCTGGGTTTGAAGAACCGCAGCATGTTGAAGTCGAATGCAATTTGTTCGTCGTAGGCAGTTCGCACCTCACGAAGGCTGTTCAGCCCGACATCCAATCCCGTGAAGAATTTAGTCAGTTCAGATTCAGTTTTTGCTTTGTCATCTTGCATTGGGATTTCATTATAGCGTTTACCAAGAGGTTTTTTTATGGTGCAGGTGCATAAAGCCGATGATTGACTCGGCGCTTTACATCGCCGGCTCATGTTTGCCTTTGTTCGCGCCGGACGGATGTCGCGGGCACAAACTACCGGCCAAGCTGGAGATGGTGGGAGCACCGGCTCCGCAGTATTTGCACTCGTATCGCGATTTCTCGCTCCCCTCGTAGAGGACGTGCTTGCCTTTGTTTGGTCCATCCGGATGTCGCGGGCATAACGAGCCTGTTAAACTTTGAATTGTTGGTGCTTTTGCTCCGCAGTGTTTGCAGTATGGCATATGTTCAGGGTGTATTTTGACAACTTGACGCTAAAGAGTCACGCCTGGAATGGAAAAGAATCTTCTTCCCAGGCGACTCGACTTTCTTGCTGATCAAATTCTTCGACACGTGGCACGGCCGATGCTTCCGTTTAATTTTAGTGACAAAAACGTCTCGGCACCATACCCGCCATCTGCAACAACTCGGACGGCGTGTTTGCGTTCGCATATTTCATCATCGCCAGCAGCACTCGTCCAGCCGCTTCGGCGTCGGACCGGGCGTGGTGGTGGTGAAACTCATGGCCGATGTGCGCCGCCAGAGCGTCGAGACTATGGCTTGGCAGGTCTGGCCAAATCCGTCTGGCGACGCGACACGTGCAAAGATAATCAAACTCCGGACACCCCAAACCGAAATGAGCCAAGGTGGCGCGTAACGCTCCGATGTCGAATTCCGCAACGTGCGCGATCACGATGTCGGCGCGAGTCAGCCGTTCCAGGAATTCTGGCGCAATGGCCGAAAATTCGGGAGCGTCCTGAACATCAAACCGGGTCAATCCGTGAATTTCAGTGAAGTCTTCGTGAAACCATCCGTGCGGTTTTGGTGGCCGCACCAGCCAATAGGGGGCCTCCGTCAGGTTGCCATCCTCAAAGACGGCCATCCCGGCGGCGCAGATGCTCACGCGAGAATAATTGGCCGTTTCAAAGTCTATGCTGGCGATAGTCATTACGTTCAGAGCATGCACCCGTCTGAATTGCGGTTCAATGGAACAGAATGTCCCCTATCCTTGTCCCAAACGGGGGACGGCATACCCGGAACGATGCAATTGGAACCACGGATGGACCCGGATAAACACGGATCAGGCGGGGCGATGATGAGTTGTTTTGAGGGAAGGCGAAGTAAATCGCTGCTTGCGGGCAGGCGGGTGGAGGCGTAACTTCACGAAATGAGTTATCTGACCGTTGAAGTCGAAATTGACCACGGACACGTTCTGGCCAAAGGCGCGGAGAGCCTGCCCGAAAAAGCCTCCGGCCTGCTTACCATTTTCCAATCGGATGCCGTCCACCGCGCCGCGATCCCCCCGCTTCAGGCCTTGGAATCACTGCAAAAACACCTCCGTCTGGATGCGGCCAGGGCGGCGGAATGGATGACGTCCGTGCGCGAAGCCAGACGTTGATGCCCGGATGATTGAGCATGATTGCGTCGGTGGCCATTCGTTGCGGTGCGAAGCTGGCGACCAGCAACACCGCTGATTTTCAACCCTTCCTGCCCCACGGCTTGATTTTGGCCTGAATCATAGTCATTACGTTCAGAGCATGCACCCGCCTTGACTGCGGTTCAATGGAACGGAATGTCCCCAATCCTCGTCCCAGGCGTGTGCCGTAGAATCCGTGTCCATCAGCGTTCATCCGTGGTTCTCTTCTGCCTGGACGGGTTAGTGTGTCCCCGCGAACTGACCGAGCGTGCCCAAAACAATTTGAATGGAGGCCTTGGTTTGGGGCGTGAGGTCGCGGTCAACCAGATCATCCTTTTGCAGTTTCCAGACCAAATCGTAGGTGAGGTCATTGAAGCGGATCTCCACCTGGCATTTCTCATCGTATTTGAGTTGAACGGCAAGACAATCCAACTGTTTTTTCAGGCGCGCTAATTCATGGCCCGTTGTGGCGTCCCACTCCAATTTCTCAATGCGAGACAGGAGATTCAACGCACCGGTCTTGACGCTGTCGCCAACGACCATTGCAGGGAACTCGCGGAGAATTTGTGTCGGGGAACTGTTTATCCCGGTCTGTCCCCCGGGCAATGACAGGACCAGGACCGCAACCGACTCGCCGTTCCAAAGTCTGGCTTTCAGATCCGGGTGCTTCTTCTGGAGCAGGTCGAACCGCCGCTTGGCAGCGGCAACCGCAACCTGCAATTTATCAAGATCCAGCATGGATCACAGCATCCACCCGTCTTGACTGTGATTCAAAGGAACTGATTGTCCCCAATCCCTGTCCCAAATCCATGGAGGCTCCCCGCAGCGCCGTCAGGCGCGCCATCTTTGTAGTGGAAGATCGAAATAATTTCAAGCTCCGTTAGGAGCGGCATATTTCGCCCCGTACGGGGCTCTTATTTTTTGGATTGCAGGCTACAAGTACTTCGCTCCTCACGGAGCTTCACCGCCTGTTCTTGAACTCCGCCCGGAGTCTGCTGATGCGTTTCGCGCTTGTGCGCGGGTCCCAGCCAAGGCCAGCGCAAAGGAACTGGTGCTTTTCTTCACCTTTCAAGCCGCGGCGTTGCACTTCCAGGTCGAGGCGGCGCAGTTTCTCGGCGGCCCGCATCCGTTCGGCAAGTCCTTCGGCAAGGGCGGAGCCTTGACGCCCGGCAACGCGCGCGCGGTGGAGGCTGGCGATGGCCTCCCAGCGGATGTCTCGCTTCGGGTCGAAGGACCAATAGGCGGGGATGTGGATCATCGTCCCGTAGGGCGTGATGTTGACCGCGAGTTTGAGCAGCAGAGGATCGTCGTTCTGCATCCCATAAAGGTTCCAGCGCAGGCAGAACGCATCGAACGCGGCGCGAAAAACATCCTCCCGGCGGCGCAAGTTTACAGAAAACGACGGGCGCAGGTTGCGCTCGGCGCTCATGGTCCGGCGGATTACGCCCTTATGGTCGCGGTAGGCCTGGACCTTGAAGGCGCCTTTGATCCGCGCCCATTGGCGGCGAAGCTCTGGATCGGTGCTGATGGCGAGTTCGTTCTGCGCATATTTGGCCTGCGTTTTGACCAGATTTTCGTAGGTGCCTTTCTGAACATGGTGTTCATGATCGGCCACGGCATCGCAGATGGTTTCGTCCGGCGGTTCCGGCAGCAGGTCAATGAGAAGACGATGCCGGGAGCTCAGACCCTTTCCCTTTTCCAGCGCAGCCAGGCAATCCGCCAGCACATCTTGGACGTTGAACGGCCATAGCGTTGGTGGGACGAGCATCCAGTTGTAAAGCGCCCGCAGTGGCTGGGCAACCACACCGTCAAGATTCGGAGTCGCAGCGTGATACCGCCGGAGAACCCCTTCCGCCCATTCCGCCCTGTCAAAAGCGCGGGCTTTGAGTTTTTTCAGGTCAAGATCAAGTGCTTTTGTCATCGTTTTTCCGTGGAGCCAAGCATATCCCGGCGCCCGGCCAAACCCAAGTGCCGAAAAGCCTGGCCAGACGGGGTATGGCCGGAAAAAACCGCGCTCCAACAATTTCGATTTCCAAAGCCTGGCGCCGGTTTCGGAGGAAAAAAGACAGGGCGCGGATATATTGGACATTTGTGCTTGCATTCCCATTAAACAGTGGTAATATGAAAATGTATGAGGCGCTCACGCGCCTGTTCTTTGACATTTTGCAGTGGGAAACGGGCGATGGGGCCGGGCGGCAAGGATGACGGATGACCCGCCTTCGCCGAAGGCTTCCGCCGTCGCCAGGCTTTGGCGAGACAAGTCGGCGCGGCAAGGGGGGGATGAGTTGGCCGACCTTCGCGTCTTCTCCCTCTCCTCCACACACTTGTGGAGGAGAGGGCCGGGGAGAGGAGGTTTCCGCCCTCTCATCCGGCCTTTCATGAGCCAGCCGAGCTGTGCCAATCAAAAGACCCGGCCGAGTACAAGTCAGTACAAGCCAGTACAAGCCAGTACAAGTGAGTACAACCACTGAATATTGTTTGTTTTGGAGGGTATTTGCCGGCCCCTCGCGGACCCACAACCCTTCACCGGGCGCGGACGCGCTCATAAAGCTCGGCGTAAGCCGCGGCGGTCCGTTGCCAGGAGAAATCCCGCGCCATGCCGTTGCGCCGGTAATGGCGCAGGAGCGGTTTGTCGGCGTAAAGCGCCAGGGCCTTGCGGATGGCCCGGGCCAGCGCGCGCACGGAATATTCGGCGAACTTGATCCCGTCGGCCTTTTGCGCGTTCTCGCACACGTCGGTCACGGAGTCATCCAGCCCGCCGGTCACCCGCACCACGGGCACGGTGCCGTAGCGCAGGCTGTACATTTGATTCAATCCGCACGGCTCAAAACGCGAGGGCATCAAGTAGAAATCGCAGCCCGCCTCCAGCCGGTGCGACAATCCGGTGTCGAAACCGATGTGGACGGCGCATTTGGCGGGATGGCGTTGGGCCAGGGCGCGGTACCCGCGCTCGTAGTCGCGCTGGCCGCTGCCCAGCAGCACAAATTGCATGTCCGCCGCCAGCATCTCCTGCAACGCGGCCAATTGCAGGTCCACTCCCTTTTGATCGGCCAGGCGGGTGACGGACCCAAAAACCGGGATGTCCGGCGCCTCGGGCAGGCCGAACTCCCGTTGCAATGCGGCCTTGTTGCATTGTTTGCCGCTCAAATCGGCCGCGCTGTAGGAACTGGCCAGATACGGGTTGCCCTCCGTTTTCCACTCGTCGTAATCCACCCCGTTGAGGATGCCCGCCAGCGCGTCCTGCCGTTGCCGCAACACGCCGTCCAGTCCGCAGCCCATCAGCTCGGTGGTGATTTCGCGCGCGTAACGCGGGCTGACGGTCGTGATTTCGTCGGCATGGACGATCCCCGCCTTGAGGCAGTTCATGAACCCGTAAAACTCCGCGCCCTCCGGCCGGAAATAAGAGGCCGGCAGATTTGTCAAGTCGAACTTCGCCGCGGCAAAATTTCCCTGGTAAGCCAGATTGTGAATCGTCAGGCAGACCGGCGGCCCGCCCCTCCAGCCCTCGCGCAGCTTTTGCTCCCGCGCGAACACGGCCGCCAGCGCCGTCTGCCAGTCATGGACGTGCAGCAGTTCCGGCGCCCACGGCAGGTAGCGCGCCAGATGGACGGCGCATTTGGAGAAAAAGATGAATCGCTCCGCGTTGTCGGGACGATCCACGCCCTCGTTCTGGTAAAGATCGCCGCCATCAAAAAACTCGTTCTGTTGGACGAAATAGATGGTCAGCCCGGCCGCCGGTTCCAAGGTCCAGATTTGGCCCGCGACGCGGCCCGAACCCAGCGGCAAATCCAGCTTCCAATCAAAGCGCCGGAGGTCCGCGAACCGTTCCCGGATGCCGCGGTAGAGCGGCGTTGCCACGCCGACCTTGTGGCCCGCGCGCGAAAGAAACTTCCCCAGTGCGCCGACCATGTCGGCCAGCCCGCCGGTCTTGGAGTACGGAAGCACCTCGCTGCTCGCCAGGAGAATTCTCATCGCGGCACGGCGGCAATCCGGTCGGTTTTCAACCTCGGCCGCAGCGCCTCGGGCACGGCCAGACTGCCATCGGCCTGCTGGCAGGTCTCCACCAACGCCACGAACAGCCGCGCCAGGGCCGTGCCGCTGCCGTTGATGATGTGCGGAAACTTGTTCTCGCCTCCGGCGGTCTTGAAACGCAGATTCATGCGGCGCGCCTGAAAATCCTCGCAATTGGAGCAACTGGACACTTCCAAGTATTGCCCCTGCCCCGGAGCCCACACTTCGATGTCGTAGGTCATCGCGCTGGCGAAACCCAGGTCGCCGGTGCAAAGCTGGACGACCCGGTAATGCAGCCCCAGCAATTGCAGGACCCGCTCGGCGTCGGCCACCAGTTTTTCCAACTCCTCATAGCCCTCTTCGGGGCGGGTGATCTTGATCAACTCCACCTTGTCGAATTGATGCACGCGAATCATCCCGCGCGTGCCCACCCCCGCCGCCCCGGCCTCGCCCCGAAAACATGGCGTGTAGGCGCAGTAACGAATCGGCAGTTGCTTCTCCGCCAGAATCTCACCGCGATGAATGTTGGCCACCGGCACTTCGGCCGTGGGAACCAAAAAATGTCTTCCCAATGAGGTTGCATCGAGTCCCTCCTGAATCGCGTAGGCCTGATCCGCCAGTTTGGGAAACTGCCCCGATCCGACCATGCAATCCCGGTTGACCATCAGCGGCGGTGAAACTTCGACATACCCGTGCTCCTGCGTATGCAAGTCCAGCAGAAGCCCTATCAAGGCCCGCTCCAAACGCGCGCCCCAGCCGGTGTAGAGAAGAAATCCGCTCCCGGCCAGCTTCGCTCCGCGCGCGAAATCCACCAGTCCGAGGCTCTCGCACAACTCGACGTGCGTTTTGGGCTGGAACGCGAAGTCGGGCTTCCCGCCCCAGACTCGCACCTCCGCATTGTCGGCCGCCGATGACCCGATTTTCACCTTCTCATTGGGCAGGTTGGGCAACTGCAACATCATCGTGTCCCGCTCCGCCTCTGCCAGGGCCTTTTCCTTGTCCAGTTCGGCGATTCTCTCGCCCGCGGCGCGGGTCTCCGTTTTTTTTGCCTCGGCGGCGGCGGTTTCCTTGCGCGCCATCATGGCCCCGATTTCCTTTGAAACGCGATTGCGCGCCGCCTTGAGTTGTTCGACCTCGGCCAGCGCTTTGCGCCGGCGTTCATCCAGCGCCAGCACCTGGTCAATTCTTTTTTCGTCCCCGCCATGGCGCGTGGCCAGGCGTTGGCGGACAAAATCGGCCTTTTCCCGAATCAGTTTAATGTCCAGCACCGGCGCATTATAGAAATGGGCGGCTTGACCGCAAGCGGGGAATCAAGCCCGCTCCCAATCCCAATCCTAATCCTAATCTTAATCCTAATCTTAATCTTAATCCTAATCTTAATCGAATCCCATTCTCGCCCGTGGTACGACAAGGGAGATTAGGATTAGGATTAAGATTAAGAAAAATAAGATCACGAGCGGAAGACGGCCCGTTCCCCCTCGCGCACCCGCTCCAGGATGACCTCCGCGATATGCGGTTCGCTGCCGATGCTGGCGCTGTACCAGATTCGCTTCCCTTGCCGCTCGGTCGGATTGCGCCACGTCGGCTGGCCTTGCCGCAAACGCTCCCGCACCACCCCTTCGGAAACCCCCAGCATCACCGGTATGTCCTCATACGAGTGCTGGCCGTCGCTGATGAAAAACGGGACCATGACGATGTTCCGCGCGCGCGCCAGCGCGCAGCAATCGCCAATCCGCGGCTCTTCCTCCATGAAAACCGCGTGGACTTCCCCGTAAACCCCCTGGGCGCGAATCAATCCCGCCTGCTGCTCAATGGCTTTGCGCGAATTCTCGTTGTTGCCCGTCCCGTGGCCGGCGATGAACAGCGCCGTCTCCGACGGCTTGGGCGCGCGCGGAAAGGGAAATTTTTCCACAATCTCGCCCGCGCGGGCCAGCAACACTTCCCTCATGCCGGGGTGCGTGCCCACGGGGCCGCAGTAATGCAGCGCCTGCCCGCCCCGCGCTTGGACGCGGGCAAACTCCGTTTCTTCCCCCCGGCAAAAACCCAGTTCGCGCGGCAGCACCTCCTCGGTGAAATACCCTTCGCTGATGAAAAGTGGAACGATGAAAACGCGCGGCGCGAACACACCCCGCAAGACCTGCCAGACGTACGGTTCCTGTTTCCAAAACGCCTCCCGCACCTGCGCGAACACCCCGCGCCGGCGCAATTCATCGGCGTGCTGGTGCGTCGGCGCCGCCGAGTCGGCGTTCACCGTCGAGCCGTGGCCGATCAGCACCAGCGCCGCGTCTGCATAGTTCTCGCTCATCGCGGGGCGTTTCACTTTCTTGGGTGGCCTCTCCTGATCCTGATCCTGATCTTAATCTTAATCTCAAAAAAATCTCTTGCGCGCCGTCGGGCCATACTCTATATTGCGCGTCCTTTTCAAAGAAAAGGACTAATATGCGGCGTCCCAAAGGCATTAAGACAAAGAAATCTGTCGCCAAGCGGTTCAAGATCACCGCCCGCGGCAAAGTCATGCGCACCCGCGCGGGCAAGCGGCACTTGTTGCAAACCAAAAAACCCAAGCGCCGCCGCAGCCTCGGAACCTCCGTGGTCGTTGACCCAACCGACGCCTATCGCATCTTGCAGAATTTACCCTTCAGCCGCTAACCAACCCGCCTTTTTAACCTATGCGTGTCACCAACTCACCCGCATCCCGCAAACGCCGCGGGCGCGTCATCAAAGCCGCCAAGGGCTTCCGCCTCCGCCGTTCCAAGCTCTATCGTTACGCCTCCGACGCCCTGGACCACGGCCTGCAATACGCCTACCGCGACCGCAAAACCAAAAAGCGCAATTTCCGCGCGCTCTGGCAGGTGCGCATCAACGCCTCCGCCCGCGCCGCCGGCATCACTTACAGCCGTTTGATGGAGGGCCTCAAGGCCGCCCACTGCGCCTTGAACCGCAAAATGATCGCCGACCTGGCCGCGCGCGACGCCGCCGCCTTCGCCCACTTGGTGCAATTGGCCCAATCCGCCCTCGCCCTCAAAGCCAAGGCCGCCGCCACGCCATGATCGCTCCGCTCCCGCGGCCGCTTTCGTTGCATCTTGGCTTTTGGCTGGCGGTTTACGGCTCTTATTCCTAATCTTAATCTTAATCTTAATCCTAATCTTAATCCTAATCTGGGCCGCACAAAGAAGTTCGGGCTGAAGGGTAAGATTAAGAACGATGAACCAAAATGGACATCGCATCGCTCACACAAGCCGCGTTGGCCGAATTGAAGGCCGCCGCTGATTTGGCGGCTCTCGACCAAGCCAAGGGCGCCTGGCTGGGGCCGCACGGAAAATTCACCGCCGCGATGAAGCAACTCGGCGCCTTGCCCAAGGAGGAGCGCCCTGCCGCCGGCAAACGCTTCAACCAAGCCAAGGCAAAGTTGGACGCCGCCCATTCCGAGCGCCGCTCCGAATTGGAACTCAAAGCCGCCCTGCCCACCCAGACGACCGATTTCACCCTCCCCGGCCGCCGCCGCCCCTTGGGCAATCTCCATCCCCTCACCCAGGTGACTGAGGACATCGTCCGCAGCTTCCGCAAGCTCGGATTCGCCGTGGCCGACGGCCCCGAAGTCGAGGACGAATACCACTGCTTCGACGCCCTCAACACGCCCGCCGATCATCCCGCACGCGACTTGCAGGACACCTTCTATCTGGCCGACAGCCCGCGCCTTCTCCTGCGCACCCACACCTCCTCGGTCCAAATCCGCGTCATGGAAAAACAGCGCCCCCCCGTGCGCATCATCGTGCCGGGCCGCGTCTATCGCCGCGACAATCCCGACGCCACCCACAACCCGACCTTCCATCAAATCGAGGGCCTCTACGTTGACCGCAAAGTGACCGTCGGCGACTTGAAGGGGACGGTGGAATTTGTCTTCAAAGAGTTGCTGGGCGGCGAGACCCGCATCCGGTTCCGGCCCCATTATTTCTCCTACACCGAGCCGAGCTTCGAGATTGATTTCTCCAGTCCGCTCACCCGCAAGATGGGCAAGGAATGGATGGAGATCGCCGGTTGCGGCATGGTCCATCCGGCCGTTTTCGAGCAAGTCGGATATGACCCCGATCAATGGACGGGCTGGGCCTTTGGCTTCGGCATCGAGCGCATCGCCATGATCCGCTACAACATCAACGACATCCGCCTCTTCTACGAAAATGACATGCGCTTCCTGCGCCAGTTCTAACCGTGGCAGAGGCGTCCCGCCTCTGATTTTCACGAAAATGACGTGCGGATTTTGCGGCAATCCCAGCCCGCCCGCAGCCAGGCCGGCTCTTCGTCCGTATAAATCGGACATTTCACGATGAAAGGGGCCTGTTTCATTCGCCTCCTGCTGGGCCTGCTCGCCGCGGCTGCGGCAAATCTCGCCGCTCTCGCTTCGGCTCCGAATTCGCCGGGCAATTGGCCGCAGTGGCGCGGCCCGGACGGCGACGGCCATGCCGCAAGCTCCGACCTGCCCCTGGAATGGAGCGAGACCAATAACGTCGCCTGGAAAAAACCCATTCACGACGAAGGTTGGTCCTCGCCCGTCGTCTGGGGCGCGCAAGTCTGGGTCACCACGGCCCGTGCCGATGGCCACGAAATGTTCGCGGCCTGCATTGATCGCGACCGCGGCCAGGTGCTCCACGACGTCAAGGTGTTTGATGTCGAGCAGGTGGACGCGATCAATCCGGCCAACTCCTATGCCTCGCCCACTCCGGTCATTGAAGCTGGCCGCCTCTATGTCCATTTCGGCACTTACGGCACCGCCTGCCTGGACACCCTCACCGGCCAGGTTCTGTGGTCCCGCCGCGACCTCAAATGCAATCACGAAATGGGACCCGGCTCCTCGCTGGCCTCGGTGGGCAACCTGCTGGTCTTTCATGTTGACGGCCTCGATCAGCAGTACGTCATCGCCCTGGACAAAGCCAGCGGCAAGACGGTTTGGAAGACGCCTCGTTCGATTGACTTCTCCGCCATCAACCCGAGCTGCCGCAAGGCCTTCAGCACCCCCGCGCTGGTGGAAGTCGCCGGCCGCCTGCAACTCGTCTGCACCGGCGCCTACGGCGCCATGGCCTATGACGCCCTCTCCGGCGTGGAAATATGGAAAGTGCGTTTCACAGGTTGGTCGGCCGTCATGCGCCCGGTCTGCGGCCGGGGATTGGTCTTTCTCGGCACCGACTTCGATCATCCCCAACTGTGGGCCGTTCGCCTTGGCGGCCACGGCGACGTGACCGACACCCGCGTCGCCTGGAAAATCTCCCAGCGCATGCCCTCAACCCCTTCTCCTCTGCTGGTGGACGATCTGCTCTACGTGGTCAACGATGCCGGCATCGCCAGTTGCATTGAGGCACAGACGGGCCAGCTCATCTGGGAGCAAAGGCTCAACGGCGGTTTCAGCGCCTCCCCGCTTTTCGGGGCTGGACGCATCTACTTCTTCGCCCGCAATGGCGCCGCCACCGTGCTGGCTCCCGGACGCAAACCCCGGATTCTCGCCCTCAACAAGCTGGAGGGGGTCGTGATGGCTTCTCCCGCCGTGGCCGGCAACGCCCTTTTCGTGCGGACCAAGACGCATCTCTATCGCCTCGCCAACCCTCCTCACAAGTCTGGGAACGGATATTGACGAAGCCTTTCGCCTCCTTTAACTTGGATATCACTCGGTTGCGGTCTGTTCTGGCGGGGCAGCCGCTTCTATTATCGGGTGATTGCCTGTCTTTATGCGCGTCGCGGTCACTGGAGCCTTTGGTTACTCAGGGCGTTACATCGCCCATCGCCTGCTTGCGGCGGGCCACGGCGTCATCACGCTGACAAATTCATTGCGGCGCGACAACCCTTTTGGCGGAAAGGTGCGGGCGTTCCCTTTTCACTTTGACCAGCCCGAACAATTGACGAAGTCACTCGAGGAAACAGACGTGCTTGTCAACACCTACTGGGTGCGATTCGACCACCGGCTCTTTACCCACGGCCAGGCTGTGGCCAACACCAAGGTTTTGTTCCAGGCCGCAAAAAATGCCGGCGTGCGCCGGATTGTTCACCTCAGCATCACCAACCCGGACATTCACTCCGCTTTGCCTTACTTTCGTGGTAAAGCCGAACTGGAATCCGCTCTGACTTCTCTTGGTCTGTCTTACTGTATTCTGCGACCCACTGTTCTATTCGGAAAAGAAGACGTGCTGGTCAACAACATCGCCTGGTCACTGCGCCACCTCCCCATCTTCGGAGTCTTTGGCTCCGGCGACTACAAGCTCCAACCTATTTACGTGGACGACCTCGCATCCGCCGCCGTGGAGAAGGCGGCCGGCGGGCGCGATGAAATCGTCAACGCCATCGGGCCGGAAACGTTCACTTATCGCGCATTGGTGGAGACGGTCAAACGGTCGTTGGGTTTGAAAACGCTCATTGTCAGCGTTCCGCCCGAACTTGGCTATTGGGCTTGTCGAGCCGTCGGCCTGCTGATTGGGGATGTCACCATCACCCGTCAAGAGATACAAGGCTTGATGCAAGGCCGGCTCTATGTGGACGCCCCTCCATTAGGCGCAACCAAGCTGACGGAGTGGATTGCCCGCCACCGAGACACCCTGGGCCGCCACTACACCAGCGAACTGGCCCGCCGTCTTGACCGCCTTTCGGGCTACCAATCCAATTAACGTATTATGCGTGTAATTATCTTGTTAGCCAGGACCAGGAAAAAAACTCAGCGCCTGCTTCTCTTGAGCGCGCTCTCCGCCATCCAAGCCGGAGTGGCGCAACCTGCAACACCGCCGGCTTCTTCTCCCATGTTGGGCGCCTTTCTCAAAACGCCTTCCACCGGTGTTAACAGCGTTGATTTTGAGGGGTTTAGGATTTGGGCGTGCTCCGTTGACACGGGTGTCATGTGGGAGTTTTTGGGTGCGGTTTTTCAATCTCGGTCGCAATGGGATTTAGATGTTTAAGATCGGGCAGCATAAGTCGGGCGTCATCCACGGGCGCATTCTATTCCCGGATGGCCAGTGGCGACAGCAGACCTCGGGCTGCAAGGAACCGAGGGAAGCGGAAGACACCTTTGCGACGATGCAGTATTTTATGAACCAGAGCGCCAAGCCCCACAACCACTCCAGGCAGGCGCTGCTGAATTTGATGCGCAAGGTTTATCAG
>Ga0326727_10006961_pt1 | contig 30429 bp, 35 predicted proteins | sample MB2enrmetagenome_FD_207643 | JGI IMG/M metagenome (GOLD analysis project Ga0326727, IMG submission 207643) | Lab enriched peat soil microbial communities from McLean, Ithaca, NY, United States - MB29MY | ecosystem: Environmental > Terrestrial > Soil > Wetlands > Peat | place: USA: New York... | reverse complement strand
CGCACGCGCAACCTGCTCGAGCTGAAACAGGGGCTGGAGCTGGACGAGCTTCTGCCCGTCTCGGCCAAAACCGGTTACGGGGTGAAGGAACTGTGGGCGAGGATTGAGGCGGCGAGCGGCTAGTCAGCGACTTTGGGAGCCGGCGGCGCGAAGCTGAACATCTCCGGCTGCCCATTTCGGATGAGCGTGAGGTAAACGGGAACGCCGATTTCCGCGCGTTCGACTTTTTCGCGCACCCTTTCGATGAAGTGATTTGCGGCGCGATCATCGCAGCGCATCAGGCGCAGGTTCTCTGCCATCCGTCCCACGTAGCGCGGTGCCAGGCGCAGCCATCGGCGGCCTGGCGTGACGACGGCTGGACTCGGATCAGCGCTGAGGCAATCGAGGGCGAGAGCATCGAGTTTGGGCAGCCATTGCGCGGGCGCGGATGCGACGCTCCAGGCAAGCAGCACCTGGTTTGCATCGGGATGGATGGCCACCACGGGACGCGCACCGTGGCTGAGGAAGGCGGCGAACTCCGGCGTGGGCGCGGAGCGCGGAGGCAGCAGATCGGGGAGCACGCCGCGTTCGAGCAGTTGGAGGGCAAAATCAACATTCGATTCGAGAGCCACGCAGACGGCGACCGTGGAGTGCTTGCGTATCTCGTTTTTCAGGATGCGCAGGGCCTCGTCGAGCGAGGTGACGAGGAAGTCCACCACGCCGTCGCGAATGGCCTGCCTGCCGGCGGCGTCTGTCGAGACGGCCAGAGATGCGGCGCCGGCAATGTTTCCCGCCACCAGCAGGGTGCGGATGTCGGCGTTGAGTTGTCCGGCATAAAGGAGTTTCCCGCCCAGGCTGGGTTCCGCATCCGGGCCTGGCTTCGCGGCCAGGATGAGTCCAGCGTAGAAGCGCTCAACCTGCAGGATGAACTCAAACGCGGCGCGCGGATTTGTGACCATGGAATTCATGATGGGACGCACCGCGATGCCAGCGTAGAGTTCACCAGGTGGAGTATAGCTGGCCGCTGGTGCTCATCTCCTGCGAACCTGAGTGGACGTCGTCGATGCCGGGTTCGGTCTGGTCTACAGAGTACAGCGCTCCATTGGAGTCGGTGACCCAGGTGTCCTTGGAGTGGGTAAAGGGATCCTCGGGGATGGCCCTGAGGTAGCCGTCCGTGATAAGGTCGTCGAGCGACTGTGGGGCCTTCTGCTTGTCCATGGTGTAGGAGTCGATGGCCGCCCGCATCACATGCAGGTCTTCTTTGAGCACCGCTTCCCGGGCCTGCTTCATGGCGCTGATATAAAGAGGCACAGCCACCAGCATGAGTATGCCGATAATCATCATGACGATCATCAGCTCCATCAGCGTAAAGCCCGCGTCTTGTTTGCGAATCCTGCTCAATGAATCCTCTACTGTCAAATATTGGGCCTACCAGTCAGAATACTTGGTACCGTCCAGGGCTTTGCCCTGCGACTTGGAGTACACGTCAAAGACGCTGTCGCCGCTGAAGGAGGTCGAAGTGGGATCGTCCTTCATGGAGCGCAATCCCCACTCCGCCTTGCCGGTCATGGGGTCGACGGGAATACGGCGCAGGAACTTCACCTTTTTTCCCTGCACATCAACGCCGTTGACCAGCGTCTCCAGGTCGGGCGGATAGCCCTGGCTGTCGAGCTTGACCTGGAAGGCGTTTCTGTCGGCCGCGTCTTTGTATTTGTCGATGGCATCGCGCATCATCCACAGGTCATAGCGCAGGTATCGCTCATTCTGGCGCTTGACCTGGAAGCGAGCGACGGGAAAAGCGGCCGAGGCGAGGATGGAGAGAATCGCTACGGTCACAATCAGCTCGACCAGCGTAAGTCCGCGCTCACCGGGACGGACAAAGCGAATTGACCGGGCTTCCTTCATCACGAGCCTCGCCGGATTACTTCACCTGAATGTTGATGCGTGCGCCCTCGGCCGTCAAAAACTTCTGAGAACTGTTGACCGCACCGGGCCGGGTGATGGCGATGACGCTTTCTCCGGCTGCCTTGGCCTGTAAAGTGAGCACGCAGACCACCCCTGCTCCGTTGATGCCGGCCGCTCCTGGCGGAAGCGAGGCGTTGATGTTAATGGAGCCGGGCCCGTCGTCGCGATGCACCAGCGCCACCGCCTGCCCGTTGCGGCCCAGAAAGTCACCGTTGTCCACGTTGAGCAGGGAAAGTGCGGAGGGATCGTAGGAAATCTGCAAGGGGACGGAAGCGATATCGGTTCCACCGGTAAGCACTACGGAGATCTGGAAGGTGGCGCCGGGGGCCACCTGTGCGGGCTGCTGAGTAAACGCGAATTTCACTTTGGCTGGCGCCGGAGCGGAAGCCAGCGGTTTGGCCGGTGCGGTATTTCCAGTGGTCTCAGCGGCCTGGCGCAACTGGTCGAGCGCGGCTGGGGCAGCGGCCAGGGCGCTTTGGCCGGGAACCGTGCCCACGTTGGGCTTAGCGTTGGAAGATGGGCGTACCGGGCTTGTGGCAGGCTTCGACTCCGGATTGGGGCTGGGAGCTTCCGACGAAGTGTGGCGCAACTCAATGGACGTGCCGGCGCCGGTGTCCACGGTGCGCATATTCAACTGCTCCAGCGATTGCGAACGAACCACGTGCGGCACCACCAGGAAGACCAGCTCATCGTCGGCAATGGTGTGATCCTTGGAGCCGAAGAGGTACTTGAGACCGGGAATCTGGCTCAGTCCGGGAATGCCGGACGAGCTTTGCGTCTCCTGCTTGTCCTGAATGCCGCCCAGAATACTGGCCTCGCCCTCGCGCAGGCGGATCACCTGGTCCACGGTGCGCTGCGAAATGATCGGTTCGGTCACGCCGCTGATGGTCACCGAGCCGCTCTGCGCCGTAACCTCGATTTTGATTTTGAGCGTCACATCGCGATCGAAGTGGACGGTAGGGGTCATCTCGATATTCACGCCCACATCCTGGTACTGGAACTGCGTGTTCACCAGCGAGCTGACCAATGCGGTGGCGGCGCCGGTCTGGTAGGAGCCGGTGGCGATGGGAATCTTGGAACCGATCTTCATCACCGCCTTCTGGCCGTCAGTGGCCCGGATGCGCGGATTCTGCAGGATTTTTGTATTGGTGTCGGTAAGTAGCAGGTTGGCCGTGGCCGAGCCAACCGTGACGGCAAAATCCGTGGCTTTCAGATGGGCCAGTTCGTAGAGAGTGGGGCTAGTCGTACTGGTGGTCGTGCCGGTCGTCGTGGTGCCTGTAGTGGTCGTGCCGGTGCTGCTGGTGGGCGGCTGCAGCGCAACTCCCACGCTGCTGGGCCAGGCGATGCCCAGCGTCTTCTCCCAGTTCTTGCTCACTTCCAGGACGGCGATATCCACTACCACCTCGGGACGTGCCTTGTCCAGGTCGTTAATGAGTTTTTCCGCCAGCAGCAGTTCATCCGGCGTGGCGCGCATCACGATGGCGTTCTGGCTGGCCACCGCGTAGACCTTGGCGTTGGGCAACAGGTTGCGAATGGCGGTCTGCACGTCGGTCAGGTCGTTCTGCTGCCAGGCGTTCGACAAATAGAAGGTCTGCACAGCCTGCTCATCAAGCTCCGTATGCCGGGCGCGGGTGTTAGCGGCCACAAAAAGCGTGTTGGCGGTGACCGGCCTCCAGAAGGTGTTGGAGATGGTGCCCACAATGCGCAGCGCGTCGAGCAGCGAGACGTTGTTCAGGTCTACCTGAATGCGCTTGGATGTGTAATCCGGGTCAAACAGGACATTGACGCCGGCGGCTTTGCCGATTGCCTGGTAGACCATCTTGGCGTCTTCTTGGATGTGCAGCGTGAGCGGCTCGTTGGAGACCGGCTTCAGAACGGCCGGTGTGCCCATCGTTTCCAGGTTCTCCTGCTTGCCCTCGATCTGGGGAAGGCTGGTCTCGGAGACAGGGGCTGACTCGCCGTGCTTCTTCCGCACCATGGCGATGGCCTGCTGCGCGGACTCGTTGCTGGGGTCGATCTCGGCGGCGTGAAGAAACTCCGCTAGCGCACCCTGTTCGTTGCCTGCATCCAGCAGCTTCTGTCCTTTGGTTACATGCGCGGCCGAAGCGGTAATGCGCACGCGATACATGGCGGCGCGGAATTGCAGATCCTTGGGAGCCTTGGCATGAGCTTTCTGGTAGTTGTCATAAGCAGCGTCGTAGTCCTCTTTCGCTTCTGCGCTCTGGCCGCGCTTGAAGAAGGTGTTAGCCGATTCGGCGCGCAAGGTAACGCTGGACAGGCTGAAGACCGCCAGGATGGCAAGAAGCGCAATCCAGAATATGGCTCCTGAAAAACAGGACCTGTAGGCAGCCTGTGCTTGAACGCGGCTTTTCATCGAACTCCCTGGCGTCTTCGCCGGCCCGCACTGCTCATCGGGCCCTTGCGGGCTGCCTTGGCCGCCCCAGACGCGCATCTTGACGCGATTCCGATTCGTTAAAACTCCCATTCGACGCAGCCCTATTCTAACAAAACCGCGCCAATGCTAGGATTGAGATTCGAGGAGGTTTGCGGATGGCTCGCCAAACCAGCCACGTCATCGACCAGAAGGCCAGCCCCGGTCCGCAGAAGCCTGCTAAGCCTCGCGACCCGGTGGCCAGCGGCCAGCGCGACGCCGCGCACAATCGCACTGCCAGCCATAACTACTTTCTTCTGGAGAAATTTGAGGCCGGTGTCAGCCTGCGAGGGACAGAAGTGAAATCCATCCGCGAGGGCAAGGCCAACCTCAAGGACTCCTACGGCCTCATCCAGAACGGCGAGGCCTTTCTGCTCAACCTGCATATCGGTCCCTACTCCCACGGCAACATCTCCAACCACGACGCCACGCGCACCCGCAAGCTGTTGCTGCACAGCGGCGAGATTCGCAAGCTACTCTCCAAGACGCAGATCAAGGGCCACACGCTCATCCCCACCCGGCTTTACTTCCGCAACGGGAGGGTCAAATGCGAACTGGCCGTGGCCAAGGGCAAGCAGGACTGGGACAAGCGCGAGACCGAAAAGCGCCGCGAGGCCGACCGCGATGCCCGCGCCGCCGTCAACTTGAGCAAACATAAGATGGGGCGCTAGTGGCTGCACCGGCGCCATTCCAGCCGGAGAGCATCCACCACCTATAGTCAGGCAGTCTATAGCTCGTTTCTTGATGAGCGCCACGATCTCAGCTTCTTGCGAGTCCAACTAATGCTGTCCAGAACCGGTTTGTCGACCCATGCCTCACCGGCAGATGCCAAGACCAGGCTGCATCCCAGGAATGCCACGAACAAAGGAAGAAGAAAGAGGCTTGAGGTGGGGTTGATCCAGATATAAACAAAGGCAAACACTGTATAGAGGAGAGGGACATGAACTAGATAAAGCGGAAAGGAGACGCGCCCCAAATATTTTGGAATATTGCTGGATAGAATCTTCTCCAGAGGCTCATAATTCAGAACCGCATAGAGAATTAGCGCGGCAGCCAATGGTGCGATCAAGCTGCCACGTTCTCCAATTGTTAACGCGCCATGCGTATGCCTGATGTATGGGATGTGAAGTCTCTGTTCAAATCCAGATCCAGGGAATCCCAACAGAATCCCCGCCAATAGGGCAGCCAGTGGATAGCCGTACTTCAACTTCCCTATAGACCATTGTTCCATCATTAAAGCACCTAATACAAAACAAAAATAGTCCGGGAACAAAAGTGTCACAATGCCTGTCACTATCAAAATCATATTGCGAGCGCGGGCATTTTTAACCTCGTAAAGTATGTAAATAGCCATTGAGCCAAAGGCCTCAACTTGCATTGTCCATAGAACATTATTAAAACGCGATGCGCCAGTTATATAAATGCCTATAAGGCCATCATATAGCGCATTAAAAATGTTTGGGATTTGTTTCTGGTAACCAGAGATCAACCAAGGGTTCGGAAGGAGTTCATTTAAATGCGTGGCGGCATTTGGGATTAGCGTCAAAAGTCCCCAGGACATGATCACGCTGGCAGTTGCCGGCAAGGTAAGCCGAAGATATCGCAGCGGTATGTTTATGTAAAATGGATCACTGCTCTTTACGGCGGCCCTAGCCACAACAAAGCCGCTCAAGACGAAGAAAACATACACGCAGAAAGGGCCGTTGACAAGGAGCCTAATGGAGTGTCAACAAGACAGGAGGTGTGATCAGTCAGTCCCGGCACAAACTGCGGAAGAAACGCACAACAAAAATGGTGGAAAACCACGAAAAGTGCCGCGACTCCTCGCAGCCCATCCAATGCGGCGAGTCTCCCCTGTGGTTTGGCAATGCCACTCCTCAAGCTCATCAACTAGGTATACCTTTCACACGGGGTCACAAAAAGACAAAAACCAAGCCAGACCCCTGCTTATTAAAATGAAATAATTTTATCGTAATAATAGCAGAGCATAAAGTATCATTTCTTCCAACATGGTCCCTCTGCTGGGGATTAATCATCCTGAATCCGGCCAGTCTCAAGACATTGCATTTGAGACTGGAGAAGCGGCGAACTTCAACCTGCGGCTATTTCCTCCACTGCCTCTCAGATGAAATAATGGTCCCTATGCGGACCCAACTCTCTTTTGCGCCCCTCTCCCAAATCGAAACCGAACTTCTGGCCGTTCTGGCCGCCGATACCCAAACCTCGAAAGCTCCCGACGCCAAGCCCCAGCCCGTGCTGCTGACCGCCGACCCGGCCGCCCAGGCAGCCGTGGCTTCTCTGCTGGCCAGCGGCGAATTCAAGGCTGGCGCTAACGAAACGGTGCTGCTGCACGCTCCGGCGGGCCTGACCGCAAAACGCTTGCTGCTCGTCGGTCTGGGCAAGCAGGCCAAGGCCACGGCCAACTCCGTGCGCTCTGCCGCCGGGACCGCCGTCCGCTTCATCAAGCCGCGCGGCCTTCGCGAGCTGATTCTTGCCCTGCCAGAAAGCGATACAAAAACGTTGCCCCACACGGCAAGTGTGAGAGCCGCCGTCGAGGGCGCGTTTATCGGCGACTTCGACTCCGACACCTATCGCAGCGAGCGCAAGGACCAGAGCGTGGAGTCGTTCACGCTGGCCGCGCCTTCCAACGCAGATAACGCCGCGCTTCAAGCTGCCTTCGACGAGGCCATCATCATCGGCGAGAGCCAGAACTTCGCCCGCTCGCTGGTCAACGAGCCGGGCAACAAGCTCACCCCCACGCTGCTTGGGGCACGCGCCGCGCAGATGGCCGCCGAAGTCGGCCTCGGCTGCGAGGTCCACTCCACAGAAAAGCTGCGCGAGTTGAAGATGGGCGCATTCCTGAGCGTGGCGCAAGGCTCCGCCGAGCCGCCCGCGCTGATTGTCTTGCGCTACGAACCAGAAGGCGTGAACGAAGGCCCGGTATTGGGTCTCGTCGGCAAGGGTATCACCTTCGACTCCGGCGGCATCTCCATCAAACCCGCCGATAAAATGGAAGAGATGAAAACCGACATGGCAGGTGGCGCGGCTATGCTTGGCGCTATGCGCGCTATCGCCCTGCTCAAGCCCAGGGTGCGCGTCATCGCCGTTATCTGCGCCACTGAAAATATGCCCTCGGGAACTGCGCAAAAACCCGGCGACGTGCAGACGGCGATGCCTTTTTCTCCGGATAAGCCGGGAAAAACTATCGAGATCATCAACACCGACGCCGAAGGCCGGCTGGTTCTTGCCGACGGACTCACCTACGCCCGCCAACTGGGCGCAACCCACTTGATCGATGCCGCTACGCTCACTGGCGCATGCGTCGTCGCTCTTGGCCATGTCAACGCCGGCGCATTTTCGAACGATGAAGACACCTGGGCGAAGTTCGATGCGGCGCTCGCAATCTCCGGCGAAAAGTTCTGGCGGTTACCGCTGGACGAGGAGTATGCCGAACTGATCAAGTCCGACATCGGCGACATCAAGAACACCGGCGGACGCTATGGCGGCGCATGCACCGCAGCCGAGTTCCTCAAAGTCTTCGTAGAAGACACGCCCTGGATTCACCTGGATATTGCCGGCTTGGCCTGGAGGGAAGATTCCAAACCTTACATCGCCAAAGGCCCCAGCGGCGTCGCCGTGCGCTCAATTCTGGAGTGGGTGAGGAGTTACTAGGGCTTTATATTGTCAGTTTGCAGGGAGGTTGACTAAGGATGGAACAAACAGATTTCAAGCTCACTCAAGTCAGTGTTGTTATGCTGGGGGTTCACGATGTGACGCGCGCTCTGGCATTCTATCGCGACAAGCTGGGCCTGGAGGTTCAGCGAGAGATTCCTGGTTTCGCATTCCTGAACGCCGGCTCGGTCACCTTGTGTCTCAGCGAGACTGCGGCCAAAGTCCGTGGCCAGGTTGCCGGCGCCGGCGAGATCGTCTTTTCTGTTGAGGATGTAACCGCCGCCTATCAAGCGCTGCTCGAGAAAGGAGTCCAGTTCACCCACGAACCGCGAAACATCACGCCCACCATGAGGGTCGCTAACTTCGATGACCCTGACGGCAACCACCTCTCCATCTATGGGCCTTAATCGAAGTACAACTGACCATAAGTAGGACTCAACTTACAGCCTTCTTTACATTGCTTCAGGGCTTTCAATCCCCAGCCAACTTAGCGCCAGCACTAACTCCCGCAGCGCGACGGCAGCAGTGGCGAGTAAGAAGGTTTTCCTCGCTGGGTCTTCCTCGGTGAGAACGTGGTGCTTGTGATAGAAGTTATTGAACTCCTGCGCTAATTGGAAGGCGTGCTTGGCTAAGTAAGCCGGCTCTGAGGTTGCAATGCACTGCTCCAGCACCAGCGTGCGCCGCGCGGCCCTCAGCCATAGCGCCCAGATGTCTTCCGCGTCCTCACCTTGTAGATAGCTGTCTAACTCAGCTAACTTCGCAAACTCGTCTAACTCAGCTTCCGGCGTAGTATCTCCTTTGCGGAAGATATTCTTGGCCCGCACCACGGCGTACTGAATATACGGCCCTGTCTCGCCCTCAAAGCTTAGCGCATCTTTGAAATCAAAGGCGATCACAGAATTACGCGTGAACTTCAGCATGAAGTAGCGTAGCGCCCCAATCGCAATCTGTTCGGCAATTCGCTGACGCGCGGCATCATCGCGGCCGGTCTGCCGCGCATCCACCTCGGCGCGCGCAGCGGCGATCAGCTTGTCCATCAAATAATCGGCCTTGACGCCGAAGCCCTTCCGTCCGCTGACTTCGATGTAAGACCGCTCCATGTCTTCTTTGGAGATCTCGTACCCAAGCTCCTTAGCGCAGCGCGGCGTAAGCGCCACCATCTCGTAACTGAAGTGCGTGTAACGTTCTGCCTGATCGACATGACCCATACTGTGCAGAGCCTGGATCACATTGGCCTGCGGGTCACTCTGCCGCGCGTCGATAACATTATAGATAGCCTGCGCTCCGCCAAAGTGCGGATGGGGTTCCACTCCCTGTTCCGTCGAGATCCAACATTCGTGATCGGGATAAGTAAAAAATGGCTTGTAACCAAAGTCCTTCCACCTCACCCTCTTCCATCGCTGGGCAGCTATCTTGATTTCTTCCCTTGATCGGTCTCTTTTTACGACCGCTGATGCGATTTCGTCCATCATGCCTAGCAGGCCAAACTTCCATAAGTGATAGGCAATATCCTTGCCGACGTAAGTTACAGTGCCGTTGGAGCGGACAATTACTTTGGCATCTTCGTCGGTCTCGCCTTCTGCTATCTCAACGCCAGGGCGTGTCATCACCCAGCAGCCCTTATTCTTGCCCATGGTTTCGAAGTAAAGTACGCCAGTCCGCTTCATCTCCTCGAAGGCCGACTCCCAGAACTTAAGGTGCAGAATCTCGCTCTCACGGGGTAAAAAGTCGTACTCAATATCCAGTCGCAGCATGGTTTCCAGATGCCGCCGCAGGACAGCGGTCGAGATAAGGTCGGCAATCTCTGCGACTTCATTGTTGCCAGCTTCGATTTGGTGAAGTGTATCGAGACGGATTTGTTTCCTTTCTGCGGCGACCTTGGGATTAGAGTCCCAACCACTTGGAAACCCCAGGTCATCAACAAGCGCAAGATACCAATCATTCACTCGTGCGTAAAGGTCCCAGCAATAGTAGTCAATCGGCATTCCATAAGACTGTGCTGCCTCACTGACGCTTAGACCGGAAGCTAATGCAGCGCGAAAGTCTCGGTCGAGCTTCTCAATCAACTGCCTGACTTGACTTGGCAGCATCTTCTCAATGTGCAGAAAACCCACCACCACATCCGCCACCTGTACGCCGGTGTTGTCAATGTAGTTCTGCACGTCCACCTTTTGCCCGGAGGCGCGCAGCAGGCGGACAAACGTGTCGCCCAGAATTGCATTACGCAGGTGGCCGATATGCGCCGCCTTGTTGGGATTGATCGACGTGTGCTCGACGAGTGAATGAATTCCCGACGTCGCCTGCGCCCCGGCTTCTGATGCGGCTGTCATGCGCACGCCGGCGGCCCGGTCCAGCCGCGCGTTGATATACCCAGCTCCGGCAACCTCGAAGCTGGCGAAGCCATTGACCTTGCCCAGCGCGGCCACAATCTCCTGCGCAATGACTTTGGGCGCCTTGCGCAGCTTGCGGGCCAGCTCAAAGGCGATAGGCGTGGCCAACTCGCCAAACTTCAACTCCGGCGGAATCTCCAGCGGAATCGTCTCGATCTGAAGATCGTACTTGGCCTTGAGAACCGCGCGAAGATGCTTCGCAAGCCGTTTTTGCAATTCCATGTACACGTTGTTGTGCCTCAGAAATCCTTGATTTTCAAACGCGATTCTACCACCTGCGGTGGGGCCATCGAAAAGCACCTGCGGTGGGGCAGATGCGGCTTCGCCGCCTAATTGCTGAGGATGATCGAGATTCATCATCTTCCGGGTCTCAATGGCGAGACCCTGCGCCTCTTCGCTGGAAAATGCCGTAAGATGGAGAGTGGTTGCTATTTGCACCCCGTGCTTTCGCGGGTGAAAGTGCGGTAGCACACATCGCCTATGACAAATACTGCATCCAGCTCTTCTCGCTATTATCTGACCACGCCCATCTACTACGTGAATGCGCGGCCGCACCTGGGCCACGCCTACACGACCATCGTCTGCGACGCCATTGCGCGGCGCAAGCGCGCGTTGGGCATCGACACGTTTTTCCTCACCGGCACCGATGAGCATGGGCAGAAGATCGAGCGCTCCGCAGCGCTGGCCGGCCGTACGCCGATGGAGTTCGCCACGACCATTGCGGGCGAATGGCGCGGACTGTGGGACCGGCTGGGTCTCACATATGACGATTTCATTCGCACCACCGAAGACCGTCACGCCCGCGGTGTGCAAAAGCTGTTTTCGACGCTGCGCGACCGTGGCTTCATATACAAAGGCTCGTATACCGGCCAGTATTGTGTCAGCGATGAGCTTTATGTCGATGGGCCTCCGGGAACCGTTTGCCCCGACTGCGGTCGCGTGACGGAGACGGTGAGCGAGGAGAACTATTTCTTTAAGCTATCGGCCTTCGAGCGCAAGCTGCTGGAGTTTTACGAGGCGAACCCCGGCTTTATGGGTCCGGAATCGACGCGGCGCGAGGTGATCTCCTTTGTGCGCGGCGGCCTGCGGGATTTGTCGGTGAGCCGCACCAGTTTTTCCTGGGGAATTCCGGTTCCCGGCGACGAGAAGCACGTGATCTACGTCTGGCTCGACGCGCTGGCCAACTACATCACAGCCCTCGGTTATGGCTCGGACGATCCAGCCGACCAGGCGCGTTTCGCCAAATTCTGGCCGGCAGACCTGCATCTCATCGGCAAGGAAATCAGCCGCTTCCACTGCGTCTACTGGCCGGCGTTTTTGATGGCTGCCGACATTCCGCTGCCCAAGTCGGTACGGACCCACGGCTGGCTGCTCTTCGACCAGGGAAAAATGTCCAAGTCGCGCGGCAACGTTGTGCGGGCCGAGACGGTATTGGAGGTTTTGGGCGCCGATGCCCTGCGCTATTTTTTGCTGCGGGAGATTTCCTTCGGTCAGGACGGCGGCTTTAGCTTCGACGCCCTGGTGCAGCGCTACAACGGCGATCTCGCCAACGGCTACGGCAACCTGGTGAGTCGCGTGGTCAACATGGTGCACAAATATTTCGGTGGAGTCGTGCCCAAGCCCGGCACTGAGACCGAGGCCGAGACCGCGCTGCGCGACTGTGCGGCGAAGACGATTGCGGAGTTCGGGCCAGTTTTCGATGAACTGAACTTTTCCGAGGCGCTCAAGTCTCTGTGGGTTTTGGTTGCGGAGACTGACGGCTACCTGACCGCTAACGCGCCGTGGAAGAAGCCCGCCGATCGCTCTGAAGCCGATCACGCTCTGCTGCAAGCCCGTGTGTTGGCTACCGCCGCGGAAGCCATTCGCATCATCACCGTGCTGGTTTATCCGATCATGCCGGATTCGGCTGCCAAAGTCTGGCGGCAGCTTGGTCAGGGCGAGATTGCCGACGCCGCAAAGAAATCATTTTTAACAAATCTCACCTGGGGCGGATTGCGCCCAGGGACAAAGTTTGGCGAACCCGCGCCGCTCTTTCCTCGCGCGGAAAAGGACGTCGTCGAACGCATGCAACACATCGAAGATCAAAACAGCCCGGCCACGGGGGAAGCCGCCGCCAAAACCGCGGACGCAACTCCGACCCCAAAGCAAACGACAACCGCAACGCATATGCCTGCAAAATCTGGGACGTTAACACCGGCTCCGGCCGTAAAGACCGAGAAAAAAGGGACCATCGTGAGCGAGAAATCCGATAAGCAAACATCCCCGGAGAACGCACCAGTAGATTCTGTTGGCGTTGATGCCGCGAATGAAGCCCATGCCTACGAAACAGTGGCATTGGCTTCGTCTCCTGTTGCTCCCGCCGTCCAGTCACCTGCTCCTACGCAGGCGTTGGAGCCGCAGTTGGCCCCACCGCAGGTGGCGCAGCACATTACGATAGACGACTTCGCCAAGGTCGATCTGCGAGTGGCGCAAATCCTCGTTGCCGAGCGCGTTCCCAAGGCCGACAAGCTCCTCCGCCTCGAGGTCGATCTGGGCTATGAGAAGCGGCAGATTCTGGCCGGCATCGCGCAGTATTACGAGCCGGAACAATTGGTCGGCCGCAAGATCGTCATCGTCGCCAACCTCGCCCCACGCATGATGAGGGGCCTGGAGTCGAACGGGATGCTGCTGGCTGCATCCTTGCCGGACGGCGCGGCGGTCCTGGCCGGATTCCTCGAAGAAGTTCCGCTAGGCGCGCGGCTGAAGTAGGCACCTGCGGTGCGGCCAACTGCTCGCTGCTCGCTCGCATAGAGTTCATGATTCCCAAGTCTCAAAGTCGAGACCTGGGGCATCCGGCCCCTGGATAAAAACAGGGGAGTAAAATGCATTGTGATTGATGATGTTGTCAGTATCACCCTTAGTGAGGACAGATTGATGCATGATAGCCTTCCGAATTGAGATCAAGATCCAGTCTTAACGCTCTATGCACATTATTTTCTCGCGGCCGAGTTGATGCACTCTAATTACGCCAAGCTTCAATCAAAGCTGAAACAGCGCGGTCGGTTAAGCCGGAAGGATACTGTCGATCGGGGCATTTATTTCAGCACTTGGCTTGGCTTTATTGGTGTGACATACGAAGGCTTCAGAAAACTTAGATTTCGACTTTTACTGCAGAATAATCGTCCAGAAGACTTCCGCGAACTTATCCCGAAATCCGATTGGATAGGAGGAATGATAAAACAGCATGCTGATCCGTTGAGGGAATTCCGGAATAACGTCTTCCATCTCCGGGACGATATCGCGGCGATTGAGCGGTTCTTCACCAATGGATCTGTACGCCGTAGATGGGCCGAAGAGTTGCAGACTGCTTTCCGCGACTTATTTTCGGAGTACCGCATCCTATGTGAAGTACACTACATATTACACGGTCGTAAAGCCGAGATGGTGGGTGGCGAACCCTAAGTTTTATCAATCTCATCTATCCCCCAAAGTCTGGCAACCGGGGCCCAAGTCTCAATTTTGAGACCTGGGAATCCACGAACCTAAACCCGCCGTCTGTTTCTGATCCTGTTCCCTGATCCCTGTTGTGCCATACACATAAATCGTGCTATCCTTACACATGAGGAGGCGCGGCCATGCGGACCAATATCGAGATTGACGACAAGTTGATGAAGCAAGCGATGAAGGCCACCGGAGCAACTACCAAGAGGGCCGTAGTAGAGGCTGCCCTGCGTAAGATCGTTCAGCTTAAGAAGCAGGAAGGCGTCATCAAGTGGTTTGGCAAGATTCAGTGGGAGGGCGACCTGGACGCCATGCGACAAAGCCGCGTGTTGGAGTGGGAAGAGGAACGGGCGCGCGCGGTGCAGGAAAAGGCTCAATTAAACGAGGTCATCGAGCAGGAAGAAGCTGTAGCGCATTAGTGCTGGTGCAAATGCATGGTGATCGTTGATACTTCCGTCTGGATTGATGCCTTGAGAGGCACTGTCAATCGACAAACCGTTTGGCTGAAACAAGCAGTTGTCGATCAGGAAATAGGCCTGACCAGCCTGATCCTTTGCGAAGTCTTGCAAGGGGTCGTAAGTCCTGCTCAATTTCGGGGATTCAAAGAGGATTTGCTGCAATTCGCGGTCTTTGACACGGGTAGTGCTGAGTTGGCCGTCGCTTCCGCACAGAATTACCTGACTATGCGCCAGAAGGGCCTGACGGTCCGCAAAACCATCGACTGCATCATCGCAACATTTTGCATTGAACACGGCCATCAACTGTTACATCGCGATAGCGACTTCGACTATTTTGAAAATCTCTTGGGACTGCGCGTGCTACACCCTCCCGCCATTGCCATGAATTAAATCTCGACTGTCGCAAGAACTTCTCAACGCCACGCCCCCTGGAGGCCCACGCAGTGCTGATCGACTCTCACGCCCACCTGGACAGCCCGCGCTACGCTGACGACCGCGAAGCGATGCTGCGCCGTGCCTGGGAGGCGGGCGTGGGCGCGGTGCTGTCCATCGGCATCGGCGAAGAGCCGGCCCAGATGCATCAGGCGCTTGATATTTGCCGCCAGTTCAACGGCCAGCCTGGAATCCCGAAGCTCTACTCGAGCGCCGGCGTCTACCCGCACAACACAGCCGAAATCGACGACAGCGTTCTCGCCAAACTTGACAACCTGCTCGCCGAGCCGGAGGTCATCGCATGCGGCGAGATTGGGCTGGACTACTACCACGAGGGCGCGCCGCACGTGACGCAGCGAGAGGGCCTCGTCCAACTGCTGGAAATAGCCGCCGCTCGCAAGCGGCCCATTCTGATTCATTGCCGGCCAACTGATGGAACAACCAACGCCTGGGATGATCTCTTCGAGATTCTTGAGGCCCACTGGCGACCCACCGGACTCGGCGGCGTGATGCACTGTTTTGGCGGCAACGACGAGCAGGCACGGCGCTCGCTCGACCTGGGCTTCCTCATATCCTTCGCCGGCAATCTGACCTATCCCAAGGCGCAGCCGCTGCGCGATGTGGCCATGCGGCTCCCTCTGGACGGACTTTTAGTGGAAACCGACGCGCCCTGGCTGGCTCCGGCGCCCTATCGCGGCAAGCGCAATGAGCCGGCCTGGGTGAGCCTCACGGCGCAAACCCTGGCTGGACTGCAGGGCGTCACGGAGCAGGAAATCGCTCAGGCAACAACGAAAAACTTCAATCGGCTGTTTGACCTCAGGCCGAACGTGGGAAACTGATAATGTACTGCGCAGGGGATCAAATACCGCAGTGTTCGCCCTCCGCGCAGGAGTTTGAGGGAATAAAGCCATGGCCCAGGACAATTCATTCGACATCGTCAGCAAGGTGGACCTTCAGGAGGTCCGCAATGCCATTGACCAGGCGCTGAAGGAGATTCGCCAGCGCTTCGACCTGAAGGACTCCCACTCGGAGGTCAGGCTGGAGGGCAACGACGCCATCCAGTTGGCATCAGACGGAGAATACCATCTTGAAGCGGTCAATAATATCCTTAGCCAGAAGCTCGTCAAGCGCGGCGTCCCACTGAAGAACCTGACCCACGGCAAGCTGGAGCCCGCGTTGGGTAAGAGCGTGCGCCAGAAGATCAGCCTTCAGCAGGGCATTCCCGTGGAAAAGGCCAAGGAGATTGTCCGCCTGGTCAAGGACGCAAAAAAGAAGGCGCAGGTTACCATCATGGGCGATACAGTCCGGGTATCGAGCAAGGACCGCGACGAATTGCAAGCCATCATCGCCTTGCTGCGCGGCCGGGAGATGGGCCTGGACTTGCAGTTCACCAACTACCGCACGAATTAGCCTGATGACGGCAGAATATCTAGCCTCCCTACTGCAAGCTGAGGAGAAATGAAGATGGAGAATCCGTTTAGCAAGCCGCCCGATCCGAAAGAAATGGCGGAGGTCGCGGACGCTATGCTCCAGGCGTGGCAGGCCGGAAAAGACTACATGGCTCCGAATTCCGATCTGTATTTTCGTTATGCCATTCAGCTGCTGAAACACTTTGGAGCAGTCCGCGTCGGAGTCGGGCAAAGGGAAATGGAGAACGGCAATGCCGTCATGGTGGATCACTACAGAGCGAGCAATGGCCGGATGATACGCGTGGGTTATAAACTTTAAGAGTGACTTGGAATCCTGCTTGGCGGCGAGATGCGCTTGTCCCGATTCCAGGTGCAGTGTTCGCAGGTTGATGGCGCATGCGCGTGTTGGCTTTCCTGCTCGTTCGGCGCGCCGCAAATTGCGTCTGCATAGTACGATAAAGCACGGGAAGCGGAGAGCTTTTGAGCACACTGGCGATAGCGACGGCAAAAGAGGTATTCGAGCTGCTGCGGGACGACCTCGTGGCTATCGAGCAGGAGCTGGGCCGCGACGCCGCCTCCGGCGTCAGCACCATCACGGAGATTGCCGAATATCTCCGCGAAGGCGGCGGCAAGCGCATCCGTCCGTCCCTGCTGTTGCTCTCCGCGCACACGCTCGGCTACTTCGGCCAGAGCGCTATCCGCCTGGGCGCGGTGGTGGAAATGGTCCACACCGCCACGCTGGTCCACGACGACATCATCGACGGCGCCAACACCCGCCGCGGCCGGCCTTCAGCGAATACGACATGGGGCAACGAAAAATGCGTTCTGGCCGGCGACTGGCTTTACATGCAAGCCTTCAAGGTGGCTCTGGAAGAGAAGAACTTGCGCGTGCTGGACCAGCTGATCGCCCTTACCCAGCAGATGGTTGAGGGCGAGCTGCTGCAGATTCAGAAGCTGGGCCGCGCCGTCAGCGAAGCCGAGTACTACGACCTGATCTATCGCAAAACAGCATGCCTATTTTCAGTTTCGATGCGCCTTGGCGCGTTGCTGGCCGATGCTCCCGAGACCCTGGAGACGAGCCTGGCCGCCTATGGCCGCGCCGTCGGCCTGGCTTTTCAGATTGTGGACGACGTGCTCGACCTCACGGCCACCGAAGAGGTTCTAGGCAAGCCCGTGGCCAGCGATCTGCGCGAGGGCAAGGCCACGCTCGCGGTGATCCACTCCATCGATCACGGCACGGCCCAAGACCGCCAGACCATCCAAAGAGTTTTAGACGACCGCAGCTTCGAGCGTGTGAGCCGCGAGCGGATTCAATCGATTCTGGCGCGCAATGGCTCTGTGGAGTACGCCATGGGCGTCGCCGACCGCTACGCCGAGCAGAGCCGACAGGCTCTGGCCTCTCTGCCCGACTCCGAGTACAAGAGCGCCTTGCTCTGGGTGCCGGATTTTGTGGTGGCACGGGAGAAGTAGCGGCTCGGCGCCAGGCAGCACTCCTCACGCATCCTGCACAACGGTTCCCTGGTGGTAAACAATCTTCCAGCCGTCAACAGTACTGCGCCAGATCGTTGCTCGCCGTGTTAGTCGCTGGTGGTCCTGGAGCAGCGTGTAGGTCAGCAGATAGGTGTCCTCGCTCAATCTGCGGCAATGAAACTCCCGCGTCTCCCAGACATCGGCGTGAGGGACAGAAAAACGCTCCTCCAGACCGTCCAGCACAGCTTGCCGGGAGTAGCGTCGGCCGGAAGCGCCGGTCTCCCAGTAATCCTCCGTTGTCATGCGCTCAAAATCGGCCCTCGTGGTTCCAAATTCGGGGTGATGAAAGATGGGCTCGCGGCTGGAGAGTTCGGCGAGAATGCCTTGCAGCTCCAGCTCTGTCGTGAGAGTGGGTTCCATCCCTTGAATCCACGATGCGAATGGATCAGCGCGCACAGAATCGCTGCTACCGACCTCGATGACTTCGTCCTTCACAAGATGCAGCCGGATGAGTGTTGGCTGCGCGGGAGCATCCATAAAGTGCAGTGCCGCTGCCTCCCGCACGTTGTTGCACAGTTCCTCCCAGGTTTCGGCTTCCGTAATAATCGAGTGTCCCGGCGCCCGCGCTGTGTAGCCGCCTGCCTCAGCCTCGCGTACTTCGAAGATCAGTTCCATGGCGAATAGCATAGCGCGATCTTCCACCTTTGCGACATGTTTCCTCAAAGAGCCGTGGAGAAAATGGGCGTCTTTTTCTCGTATAATCGGTGCCATGAAAAAGCTCCTTGCATCAGCCGCGTTCTCATTGGCCTTCGGCGCACTCGCTGTTGGGCAACAGCCCCAGCCCACTTTTCACGACGAACTCCTCGATCACTTCCAAGGCTCATGGGTTCTTCAAGGCACAATTGCCGGGAAAGAAACCACCCACGATATCACTAACGACTGGGTTCTGAACCACCAATACTTTAGAATCCACGAAGTCTCGCGCGAGAAGAACGCCCAGAGCAATCCCGCTTATGAAGCCATGGTCATGCTGGGCTGGGATCCGCCAACCAGCCGTTACTTCGCCATCTGGCTCGACGTCTGGGGAGGATTCGGTAAAGCGACGGTCGGTTACGCTCCCCGTAGCGGGGATGAAATCCGCTTTCTCTTCAACGATGGCAAAAGCGATTTTCACACCACCTTCCTCTATGACCGCAAGGCCGATACTTGGGAGTGGCGGATGGACAATGAAGAGAACGGAAAGTTGAAGCCCTTTGCCCGCGTGAAGCTGACCAGGCGCAATTAACTGCAAGGCTCTACGCTTCCGCCATCATCGTGCGCAACGCGGCGGCGTAGTGCTCCGGGAGTGGTTTCTTGTTCATCTGGTCGTCGCAGACCACATGCACGGTCTCGCCCTCGGCGAGGAGCGTAGGCTCCGCGCCGTCCTGAGAACTGGATGCTTTGCGCAAAATCCGGTAGGCGAACTTGAGCACCGAGCCGCGCAGCAGGGCGGGACGAGTTTCGATGAGAATCTGGTCGTCATAGCGTGCGGGAGAGCGATAGCGGCAGGTGGCCTCGACCACCGGCAGGATGCATTCGTGCTCGGTCTCCAGCACGCTGTAAGAAAAGCCCAGGGCGCGGAGCAACTCCACACGGCCAACCTCAAACCAGACGAGGTAGTTGGCGTAGTAGACGATACCCATCTGGTCGGTTTCAGCGTAGCGGACACGAACTTCGGTGGTGACGGGCATGAAGCAATCTCCGAGTGTCTGATAATGAACACATTTTGTCCCTGTTTTTCCACGTGGAACGTTGTTTTTTCCACATATTACCGGGTTTCGCCGGGTTTTCTCTCTCACGCCTTCAGAGGAGGCGATGAAGTTCACAGTCTCACAGTTTCACAGGAAATAGGGGGAGGGGGGTGGGGGTGGGGGGTGCTTCCGGTACAGGCCTGGCGATACGCCTGAACTGTTTCGCTCCATCCCGGCCTTTTTCGGCGCATGACCATCTCTTGACCTCATTGCCCGCTCTGACCACTGATTGAGATTGTGCGCTCGGAGATGGTAATTATCTGCAAACCCGGGCGCTCTTTCAACACAGCCCACCTCACGGCTTCAAGTGCGTGAAGATGGGCAGCTTGGCGATATCGTTGAAGGTAACGAAAACAAAAAACGAGACGAGCAGGACAAAGGCGCCCTGGTAGATGCGCTCCTTGACGTTGATGCCGATGTCGCGGCGGAGTGCGCCTTCGATGAGCAGGATAAGAATCATGCCACCGTCAAGAATGGGGAAGGGCATTAAGTTGAGGATGCCCAGGTTGAGGCTGATCATAGCGGCCAGCATGATCATCTGCCCCCAATCCTTGGTCTGCGCTGTATCGCCGGCCACGCGGGCGATGCCCACCGGCCCGGCAAGCTGGGAGACAGAGACCTTTTGCATAAAGAGTCCGCGCAGCACCTCGAAGATAAAAAATGATTTTTCGGCGCAGTATTCCCGGGATTTGGTAAGCGCCTTGCCCCAGGGTAGCGGGTCATTGCGAGTAGGAAATGGCACGGTCATAAATCCCAGCTTCCATCCTCCTTCGAGCTTGGCGGGATGGGCGACGACGGGCGGGAGAGCGGCGCCGTTGCGCAGCAGGACGAGCGTGATCGGCTTGCCCTGACCGGCCTGCATATAAGCCAGCAGCGTGGTCACCGTATGGAATGGGTATCCGTCGACGGACTGGATGGCATCGCCGGCGCGCAGGCCTGCCTGCTCGGCAGGCGTGCCCGGCTGCACTTCTTTGACGCCGATGGGGCCGGCCAGCATCTGGGGCAAAAGGCCCTCTTCGCTGAGGTCAAAGTCATCGCTTTTGGCTGTGGCGGGCACGTGAAGGCTCAGTTGCAGGGTCTTGCCGCCGCGCTCCACGGTAACGGGCACGTTCTGGTTGGCGCTCAGTTTGAGGCGATAGAAGATTTTTTCCCAGTCGGGATTGTTGTCGCCGGCCACGCGGCGGAGAATGTCGCCCGGCTGGATGCCTGCCTGGGCCGCGGCCGAGCCCGGAGTGACCCATTCGACGGTGGTGGTTTTGACTTCGGTGGCGGGGACTTCGTTGATCCAGCCGTAGTAGCCCAACATCAGCACGAAGGCCAGAACGAAGTTGGCGACGGGACCGGCCGCGCCGATCAACATGCGCTGCCAGCGGGGATGCGAAGTGAGTGCGCCGGGGTCTTCCGGCGGGGCTATGGTGGCTGTGCCGGCGGCGGCGTCGCTAAGTTCGGCGAAGTTCTCGCCGGCCATCTTGACGAATCCGCCCAGGGGTAGCGCGCAGACCTTGTAGTCGGTGTCGCCGTATTTGTATCCGAAGAGGCGCGGCCCGAAGCCGAAGGCAAAGGCCTCAACGCGGACCCCACAGAGCTTGGCGACGGCAAAGTGGCCGAACTCGTGGACCAGAACCATGACGCCGACGAGGACGATAAAAGCGACGGCAGAAATCAGAAAATCATACATAAGTCAGTTGTCAGTTCTCAGTTGTCAGGTATCAGTTATCAGTTGTCAGAGATCAGGGAACAGTGGCCAGTGACAACTGAAAACTACTTTGCCAGCAACTCACGCGCTGTTTGACGCGCCTCGTGATCGGTTGAGATCACCTCGGCGATAGTGGCCGGGTGCGCTTCGGGCGTTGCTGCGAGCACCTTCTCAATTGTACGCGGGATGCCGGTGAAGGGGATGCGGCGGTCGAGGAAGGCCTCGACAGCGACCTCATCGGCGGCGTTGAGGGCGATGCAATGGGCTCCGCCTTTTGCGGCGGCCTCGAAGGCCAGGCGCAGGCAGGGGAAGCGTTCCAGATCAGGCGGCTCGAAGTCCAAATGGCTAAGCGCGGCCATGTCGAAGGTGAGCGTGGAGGCGGGCCGCTCGGGGAAGGCCAGCGCATAGAGGATGGGCAGGCGCATATCGGTGACGGAGATCTGCGCCAGGATGGAGCCGTCCACGTACTCCACCAGCGAATGGACGGTGGACTGGGGATGAACCGTGACGCGCACCTGGGCCGCCGTCACATCGAAGAGGCGGCAGGCCTCGATGACTTCCAGGCCCTTGTTGAGCATGGTGGCGGAGTCGATGGTGATGCGGCGGCCCATCACCCAGGTGGGGTGCTTGAGGGCCTGCTCGGGAGTGATGCTGGCGAATTGGTCCAGCGGCAGCTTGCGGAAGGGACCGCCAGAGGCCGTGAGCCATATGGTCTTAACCTCAGAATGAGAGCCAACACGGAGACATTGGTGAACGGCGTTGTGCTCGGAGTCGATAGGCAGGATGGGGACGTGGCATTCGCGGGCGGCGGCGGTGAGGATTTCTCCGGCGGCCACCATACATTCTTTGTTGGCGAGGCCAACGGGTTTGCCGGCCAGGATGGCGGCGTGGGTGGCTTCCAGTCCGGCGACGCCGACGATGGCCGAGACGACAAAGTCAGCCTCGGGCAAGGTGGAGCATGCGACTGTGCCGGCCGTGCCGTGGACGACCTCGATGCCGGAGACGCCAGCTTGTTTGAGTCTGGCGGAAAGCTGTACGGCCAACTCTTCCGTGGCCAGCGAGACGAGCTTTGGCCGCCAGCGAAGAGCCTGTGCAAAGGCTTCGTCGAGGTTGCGCCCGGCGGCCAGCGAGGCGACCGAATAGCGCTCCGGAAACTGCTCGACGATGGAGAGCGTGCTTTGGCCGATGGAGCCGGTGGAACCGAGAATGGCGAGTTTTTTCATAAGGTTGTTTTATGACGTTATACCCGCGATAGAGCCGACAACATCGCGAACTTCAAGTAGTACCTCATCCGGGACTTTGCCGATCAATACTGGGTTGCGTGCTTGCCAATCCATGCTGCGCATATGTTCGCAAAGAATAGCGCCATGCACTGGGAGTCCTGGAGGAAGAAGAACCTCAAACGGGAACCTCTTGATTTTGCTCGTGATGGGGCAAACGTATGCCAAGGAAGTTCTCAGATTGAAAAACCGTGCAGAGAGAACCATCGCCGGTCTGTGGCCAGCTTGTTCACGACCAGCCTGTGGATCGAAATCGATCCAAACCAGATCGCCGCAATCAGGGCAGTAGGGTTTCACCAAACCTCAACCCCGCGTGGAGGGCCCCAATCATATTCCGGGATACGAGTTCCCTCTGGAATACCTTCCAGAAGCTCCTCCAATGTTTTGCGTTTGCGCGGACGTGTGGAAGTGGATTGCTTGACGAGTGTAATGCTTCCGTTCCCGCTCGCAACCCACTCGACCGGCTCGCCAACCGGCAGAGCGGCCTGAGCGACCAACTCCTCGGGAATCTCGACGGTGAGGGTGTTTCCAACACGAACGATTCGGGTTGTCATGGGGGCCGACTCCTATGGAAATCATAACGCGAAACAGAGTAGGTGGGTGTGATTCTCTTCTAATCCCTGTTCCGCTCACAACCGCTAGTGAATCATCTGGGCGTACCACAGCACGGGCGCGGCGATCAGCAGGGCGTCGATGCGGTCCAGGACGCCGCCATGGCCGGGAAGCAGGGAACCGGAATCCTTGACGCCGGCCGAGCGCTTGAGGGCGGACTCGGCCAGATCGCCCACCTGAGCCGCCACATTGACCACCACGCTCAGGCCCATCCAGTACCACCATGCCCCGCCGGAGTAGGAGAGCCAGCCCACGTCCCACCTCTGCAGTAGTTGCGAGAGGCCAAGCAGGGCGAGAGTGGACAGCAGGCTGCCTCCCACCGAGGCGAAGGCGCCCTCCCAGGTTTTGTTGGGGCTGAGCGTGGGGGCCATCTTGTGTCGTCCCCAGGCGCGGCCAACGTAGAGGGCGGCCGTGTCTCCGGCCCAGACCGCGCACAGCAGGAAGGTGACCAGCGAGGGGCCGTTGCCCTCGGGGTTCTCGCGCAGTGCGGGCAAGGAAATCAAGGTGAAGCCGATGTAGAGCAGGCAGAAGATGGAGGACGAGGCGTCGGCCATGAGCTGCTCGACAGGCTTGAAAAATGTGCAATAGACCAGCAAGCCCAGGCTCAGGATGCCGAGCGTGGCCGCGGTCTGCAGGGGCCACTCAAAATTGCTGGCAAAGAGCACCAGAATGGCAGCCAGCACTACGATGCGCGGCGGGGTTGCCCCGGCCTTCTCCGCCAGGCCCAGAAACTCCCATGCGGCCAACGCAGCCACCCCCGCAACCGCCATGGTAAACAGCCATTGCCACCACGGTCCCATGAAGACCAGGACCAGAACCAGGGGGATCAGGATGAATGCGGTAAGAATACGTTTCATTGGGATGAGGATACACTGCCGGGGCGGGGTGCGAGTAAGGGCGATCTCTCGACACCTGGTATTGCATGGATCTAGCTATCCATATAGACAAACTGTCTATTAATAGTCTTGACAGACTGTTTATTTGTTTTGTATTCTGAATCTACCGTTTTTCTCGAACATTTTCAGTACGTTCGTCGGAAGCAGAAGGGGAGGCTTATGAACCACGGATTGAGCGATCAAGTGCGTGCAGTTGCCCTGGAAAAGTATGTGCATCCAGCCATCAGTGCGGGTAAAGTTCAGTTTTCCGTAGCGGTAAGGGATTTGATGCAGCATTTGCAGGAAGATGGGTTCCCAGAAAGAAATTGGCCTCAGGTCTGCACTGCTATCCAAAAGCAGGAATTCCTTCGCGCGAATGGGCTTGTGATTGAAGGCATTGATGGCCCTCCGAAGAAGCAGAGTTCTACGGTCGTCGTGCGTTATCGCGTGGCAAAATCCGGAGCGCAAACAGGCACGCACGTGGTGCCGCGGAGTGGTGATGAGATCGATCCCCAAGAGTCCCCGGAGGACTGGGCATTTCGGGTGACGGAGAAGATGCGCGGCCTGCTGAAGGAAGAACTGGCCGAGTACGGCGGTGGCGAGGCGTTTTTGCGATGGGTGCGCGGATACGACGAGGAAGAGGGATGAGCCGAATCTATTGGGATACGATGCTGTTTATCTATCTGCTGGAAAACCATCCAACATTCTCACCTCGAGTTCGACTGCTTCTTGCGCGAGCCCGTCGCAGAGGAGACTCACTTTTCACAAGCTATCTTGCACTCGGCGAAGTGATGGCAGGCGCGGAAAAATCACCGAAGTCGCTGAAGGCGCGGGCAGTGCGCGAGATTATTCGAGAGATGGGATTTAATTGCCTGCCATTCGACGAAGGAGCTGTCGCTCCATTTTGCAGGCTGCGCACTAAGGAAAAAGTCAAAGTCGCGGACGCAATCCACCTGGCCTGCGCAGCCTCGGCTGGGATCGACCTGTTTCTCACCGGCGACCAGCAGCTTGTGAAGCTGGATGTTCCAGGCATTCAATTCATTGCCGATTTCAACAATCCAATCTTATAGGTGAGTTTTCGCGATGCGGGTTGAGTACCCCTCACACCAAGCCTTTGTTTTTCAAGAGGATCGAATCCCTTGCAAGATGGGGTGGGCGACGAACGAAATTACTCAGCTGGCCACGATTTTGATTTGCTCGGCGTTCTCTTCCACTTCGCCGCCCTTTTTGCCCAGTCCGCCGTAGCGGCGCTCACGCTGCTGATATTCGGCGATGGCTTCCAGCAGATGGATGCCGGTGAAATCGGGCCACAGCCGCTTGGTGACTAAGATCTCTGTGTAGGCGATCTGCCACAACAAAAAATTGGAAAGACGCATCTCGCCCGAGGTGCGGATCAGCAGGTCGGGGTCGGGCATGTCAGCGGTGTATAGATGGCGATGAATGTCTTCCTCGGAGATGCTCTCCGCGCTACGGTGTTTTTGCTTCATCTCGGCGGCCAGAGCGCGAAAGGCGTCCACCAGCTCGGAGCGGCTGCCGTAGTTGAGGGCCAGGGTGAGTGTGGTTCCGGTGTTGGCGGCCGTGGCCTGCTCGGCCCAGCGCATCTTCTCCTGGACATCGTCGGGCAGCTCGTGAGTGCGGCCGATGTACTTCAAGCGGACGTTGTTGTCCATCATGCGCTGCACGTTGGCGTCCAGGTAAGTTTTGAGCAGGCGCATGAGAAAGCTGACCTCGGCGCGGGGGCGGCGGAGGTTGTTTTCCAGCGAAAAGGCGTAGAGGGTAAGCCAGGGCAAGCCGATGCGCGCAGCGGTTTCCATGACCTGTTGCACGGTGCTGGCGCCCTGGAGGTGGCCGAAAAAGCGCTTCTGCGAGCGGCTGCCGGCCCAGCGGCCATTGCCGTCCATGATGATGGCGATATGCTGCGGCAGGCGATCGGGCTTGAGGGTCTGGTAGACGGCGCGCTCCTCGGCGCTTAGATCTTCGATGCGCTGCTTGGCAGCATGTAACAAGGGATTTGCCTCAATCAATGCAGTCTAGCTTTCGGGCCGGTCACCGATTCTAACGGCGTCACGATCCGAGTCGTTTCATCCTGACCGTAGCACAAGCGCCCAAGGGCCGCAATTGCCCCCGCAACCGTGGCTGAAGGCGCTCGACGAGCAGAAGCCTCCCGGCGGAGAGTGTGGCGGCCATGGCCGCCACACCGGGAAGGAGGTGCTACGCCCAAGCTTCTACGCGATGCGCCGGTGACCCAGTGCCATGTCGCGCGCCGAACCCATGACGAGCGACCGGTGCAGCGGGTCCAGGCAAGGCAGCAAGGCAGCTATCTCGGCCAGTAATGGGTCGGCCATGATCGACGCCACCTCTTCGTCGCGAAGGCTGCGCGCGTCGCGAACCAGTTGGCGTATATGCACGCCCAGAGCATTGGCCAGCCGCTCGAGAGAGCTGAGGGTAGGGATGGCCTTGCCGTTTTCGATCTTCGAAATGTAGGTGCGTGGCACCTGCATGCGCCCGGCCAGTTGCCTCTGGCTCAGGTGACGCGCGCGACGAATTTCCTTCACTTGGCTGGCCACTCTCAGGCCGGCTTCGGCGGCGGGATCCATAGGCGGACGGTCAACCGGGACAGGCCCTGGCCGTGCAGGCTCCTCCACATCAAGGGGTCTGCGGCACCTTACGCAATGGGAATTACCTGGCCTGAATTGAACCAGTTTGCAGAATCTGCAATGCACAACTTCGCGTGTCTCCACGCTCGCCAGTGTGGTAGCCATAAGTGGTGTGCGGAGTGCCAGAGCAGGAACCCCGCGGTGCATTGCCGCACCACGATATGTCATACTTTCCGGGATATGTACCATAACTGTCAAGTGAAAACTTGGATACAAACCCAGATTCCACGGCTGATACCCGGATAATGACCTGAGAAACCGGGAGAAGGGCGAATCAAGTTAGTCAACAGCGAGGTGAAGGAAGCGATGAACTCTTGCACCGGAAATGATGCAAAAGAAAGCGGTTCCAGCTACGGACGCGCGCAGGCATGGCAATTGCTGACCGAGTGGACCCAGAGCGAAAATCTGCGCAAGCACGCGCTGGCAGTCGAGGCCTGCGTCACGGCGATGGGCGAGGCTGAAGCCGGCCGGCTGGGGCTGGCTGGAGAAGAGCGCAGAGCGTTCGTTGAGCTGTATACGACCACGGCCCTGCTGCACGACTTCGACTATGAGCGCCACCCCACGGCCGCAGAACACCCCTTCGTCGGCGTCCGCGAGTTGGAGCGGCTCGGTTGGCCTCTTGAGCTGCGCACCGCCATTCTGGGCCACGCGCAGTACTCAGGCGTGGCGCGCGAGACTCATCTGGCGAAATCTTTGTTTGCCTGCGACGAGTTGGCCGGGTTTCTGACCGCCTGCGCGCTGGTCAAGCCGACCAAAGCGATTGCCGATGTGGAAGTAGCCGGGGTGCGCAAGAAGATGAAGGACAAGGCATTCGCACGCGGCGTGAACCGCGAGGACATTGTGCAGGGCGCGGCGGAACTGGGCGTGGAGTTGGACGCGCATATCGCGTTTTGCATTGAGGCGATGAAGAAGCGGGCGGGGGAGTTGGGGCTGTAAAGAGCAGCTTTCAGCCATCAGCAATCAGCTCTCAGCTCACGTTTTTCAAACAAGATCGATGATAAAATTAAATAAGGCGAAGAGCGCAAAAATTGCCTGAAGCGCGGAGGTTTCCCATGTTGCAGCCCGAGGAAAAGGAAAAGCTGGAACGAGGGTTTGCCGAGGGCGAAGCCAGCCAGCGGCTGGAAGGGCTTGAAATGGGCGAACCCTACTGGTCTGTAAAGGCCCGAATCCTCGCCGGAGAAATCACCTTCGACCAGGGACTTGAAGAAATCGCAGCCTATCATCGGGCAAATGTTCCTGCTGTCGCATGAGCCCATCCGCTCGCGATCCGTACGTCTATCCCAGCATGAATGTCCTCCTCAACCTAGATGACATCCGTGACCAAGCGGCTCTCAATCGCTTTGAAGCTCAAACTGCATCCGCCTGCATTGCCCTTCTAGCAATAAATCCCATTACCGGCCCCTTCGACACACGCCGCTTGCAGGAGACGCATCGCCGTATCTTTGAACGCGTCTACCCGTGGGCCGGCGAATTTCGCAAAGACACTGGCATGTTGGCGAAGAATCGTTCCGGCTTTGTGGTTGCCTACGGGCCTTCGCAAAACATTCCCGGAGCCCTGGCGAGCGTCTTTGCGGCCTTGAAAGCAGAAAACGATTTAAAGGCCTGGATGCCGATGCGATGGTAAAACGGCTGGCCTACTACTACGGCGAACTCGATGCCATCCACGCCTTCCGTGACGGTAATTCAAGAACCTTGCGAGTGTTTTCGGCTGATCTCGCTGAGGTGGCCGGCCATCGGCTGGATTGGGCTCGGGCAGCGCAGACAGGGGAAGATCGCCAGCGGCTTTATCATGCTCGCGACCTGGCCGTGATGCACGGCGATCTCTCCGAGCTGACCGCGATCATCAGGGCTACTCTGGGCGGTTGAAGCGGCGCCTTTCGACGCTGAGATGCCGCCGACAAACGGTGACACCGATCATGACAGGCGAGACTCTTCTGCGCTACGATAAACATTTTAGCGCAGGTACGCGTCCAGGGTCCGGCGCTTGCAGGAGGTTCCCCATGGCTCACTTCGAACACATCCTGGTTCAGTCGGCCAATGGCGTCAAGACCATCACGCTGAACCGGCCGGAGAAGCGCAATGCTCTCTCTCCCGCGATGATCGAAGAGCTGATCGCGGCCTTTGAGGAGGCGGCGAGCGGCGATTGCGGCGCCGTGATCCTGACCGGGGCCGGCCCGGCCTTCTGCGGCGGCCTGGATGTTGTGTACCTGGGCGCTTCGCTGTCCCACGCGCCAGAGCAGCATCGCCGCGACGCGGAGAAATTAGCGTATTTGTTGCGCACGTTGTATGACTTTCCCAAGCCGGTGATTGCCGCGGTAAACGGTCCTGCCATCGGCAGCGGCATGAGCCTGGCCACCCTCCCCGCTTTCACCCTGGCCACGCCCTGGGCCCGATTTGCATTGAACGAAGTGCGCATGGGATTTGTGCCGGCGGTTGCGGCCACGTTTTTGTTGCGCCAGGTGGGCGAAAAGCGCACCCGGGAGCTGTTGTTGACCGGCAGGATGCTGAAGGCGGAGGAAGCGATGCAAATGGGGCTGGTGACCGAGGTTGTGGCCGCCGAGGAGCTGATGCAAACCGCCCATTCGCTGGCCAAGACATTGACGCAAAACAGCCCCCAGGCCATGCAGGCGTTCAAACAACTTCTTGGCGCACACTTCCGCCGCAAACTCGACGAGGAGATGGAGAAGGCTATCGAGGTGAACGCGCAGCAGCGCATGACGGCTGACTTCGAAGAAGGCGTCAAGGCCGTCATTGAGCAACGCCGGGCAAAGTGGCCGAGCTTGAGGGGTAAAGTGTAAAGCGGCAAAGGCGTATGGCATAGAAAAAATATTGTGCGCCATAGCAGTATTGCTATAGAATTGGATTGCGGGGTACGGGATGGTTCAATCGTCGAGAGCCGCCATTTCGTGGGAGGGTGACTCGCTTGAAGTTCTCAAGGCATGGCCGCGTGAGATACAACGCGACTTCGGCCTTTCTCTTCTGAAACTTCAGGAGGGTATTCGCCCAACTCTCGCGGCGCGGCCCATGAAGTCTATTGGGCAAGGAGTTTTTGAATTAAAAGCTGCGGATGAGGCTGCCTGGTATCGTGTAATCTACCTCGCACGAATCGAAGACACGATCTACGTGCTGGATTCCTTTACCAAGAAGAGCCGGAAGACGGAGAAGAACGATCTGAATCGAGCCAAGGCGCGGCTAACCCAAGTAAAGCGGCGTCTCCAGAAGGAAAGAACCAATGCCAAGCGCAAAAGAGAGAAATAAAACCAGCCATATCACTACCGGCAATGTGCTAGAAGAGTTAGGTTTCTCCGCGCAGGAAATCCGAGAGATGGGGATCAAGCATGATCTCTGGGCATCCATCCGTGCCGAAATCAAGGCCCGCAAACTAACCCAAGCCAAGCTCGCCAAAGAACTACAGATTCATCAACCGGACGCCAGTTTGCTTCTGCGCGGCCAGATTGCGCGCTTCAGCATCACCAGGCTTCTGCAATTTGCCGGCCGCTTGAGGCTTGCGGTTACCTTCAGCGTAGTTCCCATGGCAGAAACATCAATGTCCCAAAGATCGGCGAGGATTCCCCTGCGCAAAACGGCTCGTCACAAGATTACGAAGCCGCTGGCTGGACCGAACGGGATGCAACGCGTAGCCGTGGGCTAACCTCCATGCCCTTTCAAAACAACCGAGTTCGATCATGCGGATGTTTTCATCGCCGCGGCCAGGCGATTTTCCAGGATGAGCGAAGTGTCGAAGTTCTCCACGTGCCGAAGCCATTCGGCGGAGGGTTCGAGGGCGAGCCTGGGAATCAGCCCGACGATCTCGCCGGAAATCATCGCCACGC